>Ga0187856_1000001_pt1 | contig 351045 bp, 316 predicted proteins | sample June2016WEW_8_40_FD_132443 | JGI IMG/M metagenome (GOLD analysis project Ga0187856, IMG submission 132443) | Peatland microbial communities from SPRUCE experiment site at the Marcell Experimental Forest, Minnesota, USA - June2016WEW_8_40 | ecosystem: Environmental > Terrestrial > Soil >... | reverse complement strand
TCGGCTCGTGCGCCCGGCCGCTCGCTGCGCACGCAGAAGCGTCAAGCCCTGTTGCTCGGTTTGAGTTTCAACCTCTATCGCTTGAGGCATCGCTACCTTTTCTCGAGGATGTCAACAGAGCCGAGTTATCTCATCGCCTGATCCGCCTCCAGCGACCGGGCATCCTCTCGTAACATGCCATTAACATCTCGCGCTGCAATCGTCATGTAACATAAACTCTCTGTTTTCACTCAGCTCACAAGAAGGAACGCATGGATAAGAAGAACTTCCTGTTCGTTTCGCTCACCGGCCTGATCAGCGACATCGCCTGGCAGGTTTCCAAGGAAGGCCACGAGGTCCGCTACTTCATCGGCGACAAGAAGGAGCGCGACATCGGCGACGGCTTCGTCGCGAAATCGAAAGATTGGGAGAAGGACGTCGACTGGGCGGACCTCATCGTTTTTGACGACACGCTCGGCCAGGGTGAGAAAGCGAAAGCGCTGCGCGACCAGGGCAAGAAAGTGATCGGCGGCACGCCCTACACCGACCGCCTCGAAGACGACCGCTCGTTCGGCCAGGAAGAGTTGAAAAAGGCCGGCGTGAATATCATCCCGTACGCCGAGTTCTCTTCTTTCGACGACGCGATCGATCACGTCGAGCAGAACCCAGCGCGCTACGTGATCAAGCCCAGCGGCGAAGCGCAGAACGTGAAGCGGCGCCTTTTCGTCGGCGAGGAAGACGACGGGCAGGACGTGATTCGCATGCTCGAGGCCTACAAGCGGGCGCTCTCGGAAGAAATCAAAGTCTTTCAATTGCAGCGGCGCGTCACGGGCGTGGAAGTTGCGGTCGGCGCGTTCTTCAACGGCAAGAGTTTCATTTACCCGATCAACGTGAATTTCGAGCACAAGAAACTCTTCCCCGGCGATATCGGCCCTCCAACCGGTGAGATGGGAACGTCCATGTTCTGGAGCGGCGCCAACCAGCTCTTCAATCAGACGCTGCTGAAAATGGAGCCCGTGCTTGCATCGGAAGGCTACGTCGGCTACATCGACGTGAATTGCATCGTCAACAATCACGGCATCTACCCGCTCGAATTCACGTCGCGCTTCGGCTATCCCACGATCAGCATCCAGCAAGCCGGAATGCTGACGCCCATCGGCCAGTTCTTCTGGGACCTCGCGAACGGCCTCGATCCCAAGCTCAAGACCCGCAGCGGTTTTCAGATTGGCGTGCGCATCGTCATGCCGCCGTTTCCATTTGACGACGACGAAACCTTCGACTCGTTCTCGAAAAACTCCGTGATCGTTTTCAAGAAGCCGCCGCAAGACGAAATCCACATCGAGGACGTGAAGCAGTTGAACGGCCAGTGGGTAGTCGCCGGAACTTCCGGAGTGATTCTGATCGTGATCGGCACCGGTCTGACGATGAAGCAGGCGCAAGCGCAGGTCTACTCGCGCATCAAGAACGTGCTGATCCCCAACATGTACTACCGCACGGATATCGGCGATCGCTGGGTCGAAGATAGCGACCGGCTGCACACCTGGGGATACTTGCGCTAGTAGCGATCCTGCTTCCGGCTGCTTTGCACCGCTCTTTTCTTCCCCGTAGGGGCACAGCATGCTGTGCCCGGCGATCATGCTTGGCGATGCGCTGCCCATTCGCCCGTGCGCCTTTTGACCGAATCGCATCGCGCTCTCTTCCCCCGTAGGGGCACGGCACGCCGTGCCCGGCGATTATGCTTCGCGATGCGCTGCCCATTTGCCCGCCCGTTGGGGGTCGCGCCATCAGAATCTCAGCTGATCGGTCTGGCGTGGTAGGTTATGAGCTTGGAGAGGAGGTTCCGCCATGGCTCCCACCGACCGCCGCGATTCCCAACCGTTGAGGCCGTCCACAAAAGTGCTGACGGAGGGCTATGACCCAACGCTGTCCGTCGGCTCCGCGCGCCCAGCCGTCTTTCGCAGCTCGACGTATGTCTTTTCGAGCCCCGAGGCCGCCGAACGCGCGTTTGACGTTGCCTCAGGCCGCGCGCAGGTTGCCGAAGGCGAAAGTCCCGACCTCATCTACTCGCGCTTCAACCATCCCAACGCGGAGATGCTCGAAGATCAGATCGTGTTCCTCGAGAAAGACTCCGCGTCCGCGCTCGCATTCAATTCCGGCATGGCCGCGATCGTGACGTCGCTTTTCAGTTTTCTGCGCCCCGGACAATCCGTCGTGTACACGATCCCGATCTACGGCGGCACGCAGCATTTCATTCAGGACTGCCTCGCGAAGTGGGGCGTCTCGGGCATTCCGGTATTATCGGGGCGCGCCGATCGGATCGATCGCGCGATCGCTTCCGCCAAAAACGTCGGCGCGGTGCTGCTCGAAACGCCCGCGAATCCCACGCTGATCATGACGGACATCCAGCAGGTTTGCGACACCGTAGCGGCGCTAAAAGTTCCGAAAGGCGAAACGCGTCCGTTGGTGATGGTCGACAACACGATGCTCGGCCCCTCGTTTCAACATCCGCTCGCGCTCGGCGCGGACCTCGTGGTCTATTCCGGCACGAAATATCTTTCCGGCTTCAGCGACATGCTCGCGGGAATCGTGCTCGCAAAAGATCCCGACCTGATCCGCAGGATTCGGCCCACGCGCAGCCTCTTCGGCACCATTCTTCAGCCGGACGAATGCTGGATGCTCGGCGGACGCTTGCCCACCGTGCGCCTGCGGATGGACAAGGCCAGCATCAACGCGCAGCAAATCGCGGAGCGCCTCGCGGGACATCCCAAAATCGCGCGAGTGCACTACCCGACGCTTTTCACCGATCCCGAGCAGAAGCGGATTTACGCGGCGCAGTGCGACTACCCCGGCGGCATGTTCTCGCTGGAACTCCGGGGCGGGAAAGCGGCTGCATTCGATTTTCTGCGCCACTTGCACATCGGGAGAAATGCCGTCTCGCTCGGCGGCGTCGAAACGCTCGCGTGCCATCCGAAAACCACCACGCACTCCGGTTTCACGGAGCAGGAATTCGCCGACGCCGGCGTCACGGACGGCCTCGTGCGCGTCTCGGTCGGCATCGAGCATTGGCGCGACCTCCTCGCCGATTTCGAGCAAGCCCTAGAGGCCGCTTGACGCTGCCACTCCCGGCCGCGCGTGCCGATCTGCTCCGCCGCCTCGCCCAAACAACTAAGATTTGAAAGTGTGCCGATGTGAACAGACACCTCCCTCCACAGCTTCTATCATTCCGTCCGTTGGGTAGGTAAGGCGACGCTGCTTCAGACGTTTCCTTTTCCTGCCACATTAGGGGGTCCACGATGGTAAAGCGAAGCACCAAAGATAAGGCGGCAGGCACTATTCACGTACTGAAGGGCACGCTCAAGCGCAAAGCGGGAAAGCTGACGAACAATCCGCGTTTGGAAGCTGAAGGCGTCGTCGAAAAGGTTGCCGGGACAATCCAAAAGAAAATCGGCGAAGTGGAAACAGCCGTCGAAAAGCCGTGAGCCCGTACTACTTCGCAAAACCGAGCCGCAACGGCTCGTGAATTGGGGCCAGGGAATCGAGCAGGAATTGGAGGCAAGTCATGAACTTTTCAGATATAAGCACGACACAAATATTTATCGTCATCGCGGTCGCGGTGCTGGTGGCCGCGGTCATCGGCATTGGGCTTTTCATTCGTAAACGCCGAACGGCAAGACTCCGCTCTCAGTTTGGCGGCGCTGAATATACCCGCGCCGTGAAAGAAGGCGGCAGCCGGCGCAAAGCAGAAGCTACGCTCGACGAGCGCGCGGACCGAGTCGAGGCCTTGCACATCCGGCCGATCGCTCCGGGCGATCGAGCGCGGTTTGTCGAGTCCTGGAGCAGAATCCAGGCGCGGTTCGTTGACGGCCCTGGAAGCGCCGTTACGGATGCCGATCAACTGCTGGGCGACGTGATGTCCACGCGCGGCTATCCGGTAAGCGATTTTGAACAGCGCGCGGCGGATATTTCTGTGGATCATCCGCTGGTTCTCGAAAATTACCGTGCAGCCCACAAATGCGCGGTTCGTCAAGCGCAAGGGCAGGCCAGCACGGAAGAGTTGCGCCAGGCCATGATTCACTACCGGACGCTCTTTGAGGAATTGGTCGGCGAGCCGGAATTGGCGCGCGCAAAGAGCGCGTAACTCGCGCCCCTCCTCCATTCGTCTGGATTCCTGGGGGACTCTGACAATTGGCTCGTGGTCTGAAACGGCGGCGCATGTGGCAGGGAAACTCTTGTGTTCGACAAAGTTGTTTCTGTCGGCGCCGGCGGCGACTCACTCTCAAGCCGCGATGCGATTGCCACTCTGTGACCCAAATTGAAATGTGTTCCTTATTGGACAGACACGCTTTTTCTCAGTGTCTACAATACCGGCCGTCTTGGATCACGCCCTGTTGATCCGAAGCTCGGAGAAAGAATGGCGGCTGAGAAAGCTGAGAAGTGTGCACACCCCGTTTGTTCGTGCATGACAACGTCGGGCAAGTATTGCAGCACCGAGTGCGCAGCTATGGAAAAGACGCCGGATATCGATTGCGCGTGCGGGCACACCGGCTGCAAGGGCAGAACGTCCGGATAAGAAGTGCGTTCAGCAGTTGGTGAACCAGCTACGCAGGTTCTGACCCCCTGGAGGTGGGCAGACATGAATAAATGGCTTCGTTCCGTCGCCGGATTGTCCCTGGCACTGGCAGGCTCCCTGGCCGTACACGCACAAACTCCGGCCGTTCCGCCACCCAACATCCTCAACATCGAAACGAACAACATAAAACCCTACCAGGATGGATCCTACGACACAGTTGCTTCACAATACCCCGCCTTGTCGCAGCAACTCAAGGATCCGACGCACTTCCTGGGAATGGAGGCCCTGACGGGCTCAACTCGAGCGATTTATCTCTTCGGCTACGATTCTTGCGAGGCGCTGCAAAAGAACGAGGAGTGGCTTCTCGGCGACGCGGCGACCGACGCTAAGTTTGACGCGCTGGACGCGCGCCAGGCCTCTAACGTATCCGAGGTCGACTACACCGTCTGGCATTACCGCCCTGACCTCAGCAACAACGTGGCCGGAGCGGACATACCCCACTCCCATTACTGGGAGGTGGTCATCTTTCATATGCGCTCCGGTCACGACGAACAGTTCGAGGAATTGGCGAAGCTTTATCGCGACGCCAACGTCAAGATCGGCCAAAACATCCCCTGGGCAGCTTACGAAGGGCAGATGGGTGTGACGGACGCCTATCTTATCTTGGTGCCGATGACGTCCCTCAAGGATCAGGACACTGGCCTGGCACGTGAGAAGGATTTCGGCGCTGCGCTGGGCGATGAAGGAAGGCGCCGGATGAACAAGCTTTCCGAGGAGGGCGTGGCCAGCGTCGAGGACAACATCTGGATGGTGATTCCGGAATGGAGCTACGTCGAGAAATCCTGGATCACTGCCGATCCCCAGTACTGGGCGCCTGAGCCGGCCGCAAAGCACGCGCGGAAATCCGCCGCCGGAGCCGCGTCTGCACCAAAGTGAGATTTGACAGTGTCTCGTTGCGAACAGATATCTGTCTTCGTCTTTGTTATCAGTGGAAGTAAGGCGTTTCCTTTGGGCACGAGTTGATGTAGCTGCATCGGACCAAGGGGGGAGCCAGATTGACATACTGAAGTCCCCGAGTAACCCATAGAGCGGGAGGAAAATCATGTACAAAAAGATTTTGGCTGCACTGTTCCTGGCATTTACTTTGGGCGCCCTGTGCCCTGCGCCCGCAAACGCGACGAGCACGTCCCGTACCGAGTCTAGCTACGGGCATCGTCATCGGCATCGTCGGCATCGCGGTGGAATAGTAATACATTTGCCCGGTAATTCAGACTGAGGCTCCTCCCCGCTCGCGGGGAGAACCCGCAATAGAGCAGCGCTATGTTCGCACGAAATGCGTCTGCGAAAAGTCCAGCTCCGGTATGGAGGCGACAAATGACACTCTCCGGGAGGGACGTGCTCTTAGTCGGACATAGCTTTCAAAGCGCCCACGCCTTGACAGACCGTCTGCACCGGTGGGGATTCCGATGCCATCTTGCCAGGAATATGCGAGCGGCCTCCGATCTGTTGAGATCACGCCCGGTTGATCTGGTGCTCAGCAATACGCATCTGTCCGATGGAACTGGCTTTGGCCTGCTCGGGACTCTGGCCGGCCTGCCAGTTACCGCGTTCCTTTGCCTGCCGGTCGAAAATGGCTGCTTTTGGCTGCCCGCCATCGACGCTGGAAAAGAGTGCTTGGGATTGCCAGCCCTCCGGCCCTCCGAATTTGCGAGCGCACTCGAGGAAATGGCCCAGTGTTTGGCCGCCGCGCCGCCGGTTAACTAGCCGCTCTCCAACGCCGCAGGCGGCCCGCCTGTTCTCACTGAATTGCCATCCACGGCTGCGACGATGCAAACCATTTCGCAGTGTGTCCCTTTCGGCATAGAAACACTCTCTGCTGGTGATTGATACTCGGGCTTGGATCATTAAGGGAGAAACATGAAAAATCTCAGAGTGTCAGTAACCATCCTCGCGCTGCTCGCCGCCGGAGCCTTGGCCGCTTGCTCCGCGACGTCCACGAAGTCGCCCGACGTTTCCGACAGCATTCGCAAATCTCTCGATCAGGCAGGACTCAAGGACGTCTCCGTCAGTCAGGATCGCGACAAGGGCATCGTGACCCTCGGCGGGCTAGTCGCGAGTGACAGCGACAAGTCGCAAGCCGAATCCGTTGCAAAGTCCTTCGCCGGCACGCAGGTTGTCGCGGATCAGATCGCCGTGGTTCCCGTGGGCATCGAAAATGAAGCAAGGGCCATGAACGCCGATCTGGACAAGGGCATCGAGAACAATCTGGACGCTGCGCTGATTCAGAACCGGCTGCATAAGAACGTGAAATACGACGTGAAGAGCGGCGTCGTCACGCTGAGCGGCGAAGTGAACTCGGAAAACAAACGCGCGCGCGCCGAAAGTGTCGCGACGGGAGTGCCCAACGTTCTGCAAGTCGTCAACGATTTGCAAGTGAAGGATCAAAAGGCCAGTTCCGCGGAGTAAGAGCTGCGGAGTTGATCCATCCGTAGTATGGAGGGTAGCCACCTTTCGGGTTGCTCTCCCCAAGCGAGCAAGCTGAGTTGTCGTGCGGACACTGTCGCGACCGATTCACTGGCTCGATAAGGAGATGTTATGTCGTTCGGACTTTACTCGATTGGGTTTGCGATCGTGATCGGCGGGCTGATTTACGCCGGGTACCTGGTGCACATGCCCGCACACTGGATCGCCGTGGGCGCGGTCGTGCTTTTGGGTCTCGGAATTTTGAAGGGCGTAAAAGCCACGCGCCAGAAAGATCCTGTGGCATAGCGGTATAACGGTCGGGCGCCCAGCGTCCGCCTCTGCACTCGTCGTCACGTGCGCCGTTTGCATCCGCCGTGGCGGATAGCGCCGGGTTCTTCAGCCCGGCAGCCATAGCTTTTGCCGTTGCCTTCGTCGCGGCCGCCTCTGCCTTAAGGTCCAAACGTAGCGCCGCGGCCTTCAGCGCGGCATTCTTCGTTCCGGGGTTGCCTTCGTGGCGGCGGCCGGAACTTGTCCCGAGAGAATCCGAGGGAGGCCGGCCGAGGTTCGCATTTGTGGCACAGACAATCCTGTCTGTGCTCTCCGTGCTCGGCTGACAACAAAAATAAGGCTCGAAATTTCCCCAGGAAGTGTGTCGATTAGAAATGACCCGGTCGGTCGCCGAAAGTCGTCCGCATACCCCCGGTTTGATTGTCGGCCAGACCGTGTCGCCGTTGTTTGTTTTGAGTGAGTTACACGTGATTCTGTCTGGCAGCCATTGTCGGGCAGAATGCAGCGGGTGATAACGCGTGGCGCGAGTCGGGCGGAGGAACGGGGCCTCCCGTGTCCGGTGGGTGTTGAGCCGAGTTTGTGTTTGAATCGCATAACGCCAGAATGACGCTAGCAAAATTGGACGGCGCGGAAAGTACAGGAAAGGTACAGAAACAGACGGGGACCAGGACTAGCTGTACGTGGTGAGCAGGTTGACGGCAGTTTTAGGGGGGCGGAGTTCCGCCGTCCCGGAATCCCGGAAGAATCGGCGGGACTTCAGTTCACCCTCAGCGAAGCCAATGGTCTCCGACATGAACAATGTCGGGGACCGCCTTCCGATGCGCTGCTCGCTGCGCCCGCCTCTGCAGTCGTCGTCATGTGCGCCGTTTGCATCCGCCGTGGCGGATAGCGCCGCGGCCTTCAGCGCGGCATTCTTCGCTCCGAGGTTGCCTTTGTGGCACAGACAATCCTGTCTGTGCTCTTGAGCCCTCGACGATGCGTTGCCCATTCGCCGTGGAATTGCCTTTGTAGCGCGACTTGTGCGTCCCGGATGCCTTAGCGGGGCGGCCGCCTCGCATTGTAGGCGGGCGCCTTGGCTCTCGCATTTGCCGTTGTCTTTGTAGCGCCGCGTCCTTCAGCGCGGCATTCTTCGTTCCGGGGTTGCCTTTGTGGCACAGACACTCCTGTCTGTGCTCTTAAACCCCCGGCGATGCGCTGCCCGCTGCGCCCTCCTCTGCACTCGTCGTCATGTGCGCCGTTTGCATCCGCCGTGGCGGATAGCGCCGGGTTCTTTAGCCCGGCAGCCGTGGCTTTTGTCGTTGCCTTCGTAGCGGCCGCCTTGCATTGTAGGCGGGCGCCTTGGCTCTCGCATTTGTGGCACAGACAATCCTGTCTGTGCTATTGAGCCCTCGACGATGCGCTGCCCATTCGTCGTAGCATTGCCTTCGTAGCGGCGACCTTTCAGGTCGGCGCATTTGCCTGTCAGGATTGAACGTAGCGCCGGGTTCTTTAGCCCGGCAGCCGTCGTGGCTTTTGCCGTTGCCTTCGTAGCGCCCGCGGCCTTCAGCGCGGCACTCTTCGCTCCGGGGTTGGCTTTGTGGCACAGACAATCCTGTCTGTGCTCCCGAAACCCCGGCGCTTCGATCCCATCACCGCCGATTTCACCTACATCCGCTGGCTCGGCAACCGCAAGGGCATCGAGGAGAGGACGAAAACCTGGGACAAAACAATCGTGGACCGCACGAGCGAACTGCAGGAGTGGGTGAAGTACGGCTATCTCGTCCAGAAACGCGTCGTGTGCGTCCCGGATGATTCTGCGGGGCGCGGCATCACCATCTACGCCTACGCTCACGATCCGACGAGGATCGCGATCCCGAGTGACCAACGGGAATCGAGGGGCCACCACTACGCCGGCCACGCCCCGGCCGCGGTCGAACAGTTCCTTGAAATGTGGGAGAAGGTAGAACCGCCTTCAAAGCGACCCACGACGACAGGCAAACAGACGCTCTTCGGGTGAGCGATTCGCACCAATTCGCGCGGGACAACGACGCAGTTGACCTAAACGAACTGCGAGCGCGCCTCCGTAAAATGAGCTACGAAGAGTTGCTACGCCACGGAAAAGCTTCGGCGTTCATGTGTTCGCCACGCGCAAACAGGGGCAAACCTCCGCGGGAGCCGTTCGTGATCCAGCTGGACGAGTGCCGAGCCGAGTCGAGTGGCGGCGACGCCATCCGGCAACGCCGCTTGCTAAGTCTTAGCCCGATTTCTTAAATGCTCGGAAATCCATTTTAGGCAAGCATGAATCGCTTCGAACGTGTTCTTGAGTTGAACCATCGCCATTGCCTCATCATCGCCCCACGCCCAGCAAACTAGCGTTACTGCTCGCCCCTCTTTCTGGATTGCAGTAAACGAATGAGCCCAGCTTCCGATCTTCACAACGGCAGGGATGTACGGAACATTGTCGCGGAGACAGTCATGGATAGATTTTTTCAAGCCATCCACCGTCGGCGCAGACGTATTCCAAGCGAGATCGCGAAAGATGATAGTCAGCCTAGCATGCATGACGATGGGGTCGGCTTCGAAGGTACCTCGGATCGTTTGCGGCGCTTCGTTGTCCTGCCGCGGGGGACGTAACCCACAATCGTTCGATTCGAAAACCGAGTCGGGCCCGTTCAGCCACGCCAGCAAGGCGTAAAATGCCTGGATAGCTGGATAGTGAGCCCATGGCTGGAAATCGGGCAATGAGAGAGGAATTTGTTCTGGGTGAACTTTAAAGTCGACGTACTTCTCGCTGGGGTTGGAGAGGGCAAAGCTCCACGGATGATCTCGTCCTGGTGGTTCTCCGGTGTCGTAGTCAACGAACATGGCTACGAACCGACTTTATCCGTGTGAGTCGCGAAATTCTAGTCAAGAAAAGCCGCGTCCAAAATTCCAGTGAAACGGATTTTACGCGTCCAACTGCGTCCAAAACTAGCGTTTTCAGCAGTGAATTCGGCAGCAGGAAACCAGTAAAGCCAACCGCGTCGGTTCGAGTTATGGAGCGGGCGATGGGAATCGAATCCACGGCCAGAAACGGGGTAGTATCTAGGCATGGGTAATGTTTGGAAAGACCACTTCCATTGGTCGGTATTATTGGGATGGAATGTCCTTGGCTGGATCATAGCGATGTTGGTCACGGCCGCCGGCCTGTTATTGTTTTTTGGTCATTACGGGGGAGCTAACGTGTGCTTTTCTCTGACAGCGCTCTTCATTTTTGCAAAGATAGCTCAAGCTGGCATAGCAACTAACGACTCGGCCCTAAGTCGTCTCTTGTTCACATTTGCGTTGTTTGGAGTTGTGGGTGTAGGAATCGTAGAAACGGTGAGAGGGGTAAATAACTGGGGGAAGAAAAAGGCGACCCCACAGAGTTCAGGAGAAATAGCGCAACCGGCCGCGCCGGCCGAGTCAGCCAATCCCCAAAACACTGCCGCACAGCCTTCGCGGACTCAATCACCAGAATCGGAACAAAAGCTACTTCCGCCCATATCCAAATCGTCTAGTTTTTCTACGATGGTAGCCGAACCATCGTCATCCCGAGCGAATCTGCCGCGCTGAAGGCCGCGGCGCTACGTGTAAACCTTTGCCACTAGCCACTCGCTATGACGATCCGGCGAGGATCGTCATCCCGAGCGAACAACGTGAGCCGAGGGACCTCTCTTCGCGCGTCCTCGCTTCTCACTCGTGCGCGATTCCGCTATCCTAATCAACCTATGCTTGACCTTGGATACGTACGAGAGCACCTGGACGTGATCGAGAAGATGGCGCGCGACCGCGGCATCACGCTCGACCTCGCTCCCTTCCGCGACATCGACACCGAACGCCGCAAGATCATCCACTCAACCGAGCTCAAGAAAGCCGAGCGCAACAAAGCCAGCGAAGAGATCGCGCGCCTCAAGAAAGCCGGCGGAGACGCGTCGGAAATTCTCGCGCGCATGAAGGACGTCTCCGAGCAGATCAAGGCGGACGACGAGCGCGTCACGTCGCTCGACGAGCGGCTGAAATATTTTCTGCTGACGATTCCCAATATTCCGCACACCAGCGTGCCCGTCGGCAAAAGCGCCGCGGACAACGTCGAGGTGCGCCGCTGGGGCGCGCCGCCGGAATTCGATTTCACGCCGCGTCCGCACTGGGAAGTGGGCGAGGGCGCCGGAATTCTCGATCTGCCCGCGGCGGTGAAAATCGCGGGCGCGCGTTTCGCGGTTTATAAAGGACTCGGCGCGCGGCTTGAGCGGGCCATCGCCAATTTCTTTCTGGATATCCACACGCGCGAGCACGGCTACACCGAAATCCTGCCGCCGTTCATCGTCAATACCGCGTCGCTCACCGGCGTCGGGCAGCTTCCGAAATTCGCGGCGGACATGTTTCATCTCGAGGGCACCGACCTGTGGCTCACGCCGACCGCCGAAGTCGAATTGATGAGCCTTTACCGCGATGAAACGCTCGATGCCGATACGCTGCCCGTGAAAGTCTGCGCCTGGACCGCGTGCTTCCGCTCCGAAGCGGGCGCGGCGGGCAAGGACACGCGCGGCATCAAGCGCCAGCATCAATTCCAGAAAGTCGAGCTGTTCAAATTCACGCGGCCCGAAAAAAGCTACGACGAACTCGAATCTCTGGTGCGCAACGCCGAAAAAATGCTCGAGCGATTGGGGCTGCACCACCGCGTCGTGCAGCTTTGCACCGCGGACATGGGCTTCGCCTCCGCGAAGACCTACGACATCGAGGTGTGGCTGCCGTCGTCCGGCGAGTTCATGGAAATTTCGTCCTGCTCGAACTGCGAGGCGTTTCAGGCGCGCCGCTCGGGGATTCGATTCAAGCCCAAGGGCGGCGGCAAGAGCGAGTTTGTGCACACGCTCAACGGTTCCGGCCTCGCCGTGGGGCGGACGTGGCTCGCGATAATCGAAAATTACCAGCAGGCCGATGGTTCGATCATGATTCCGGAAGCGCTCGTGCCGTACATGGGAGTCGAGAAAATCGGAGCGAAGGGCGAAGGCCGCGGCTGAGGAATTCGTAGCGCGGCTTGAAGCGAGGTTAGGTAAGAAAGCTGAGGCCGCAGGGTGTGAGTTCAAAATTTGAACGCCACACCCCGCGACGGAAGCTTTACATTTTTGCAGCGGCGATGCTGTCCACCTGAAGTGTGCCGTCATCGTTCAGATGACCGGTGACTTTCACCTGCTGTCCGAGGTCCTTGTCGGCGTTGACCGCGTCCTGATTCTTGATCGCGATCACTTTGCTGTCCGAGCCGTTGACGAAGACCCAGGTCGCGCCGTTCTTCGTGACGCATGTTTTCGCACAGGCCACGTGGCCCGCACTCATGCCCTTGGCGCCGCAGTGGCTATCGCTGATCCAACCGGTCCACGACGCCGACTTGCTGTCGGCGGCGGTGGCCAGGCCGATCGCGGTAAACAGCACCGCGAGCAAACCGAGCGTGCTGATTGCTCTCTTCATTTTGATTTCCCTCCTCAGATTTGCGCCGCGCCGTGTGGCTCAGTCTCCGCCGCTCGCGGCCCGGGTTGTGGCGAATCTCGTACGCCATACGTATGGCGAATGGATGGGGCGGCTCGGGAGAAATCATCAGCTTCTCCGGCTGGACCCCCATTACTTATACTCCAAGTGCCGGACCGCGACAAGTTCGCTTCCGCGCGTCACGACACGCCGCCGACTAGCACCTTCGGGCCGGTCGGCTGCGGCATTCCTCCGGCAGGCTCGAGCGTGACCGCGAACGTTTTCGGCTCGATGCCCTGCGGCAATTTCATCATCCAGTGATTGGGCTGGCCGCTCACTGCGGTGAACACGCCCGCGTTGATCGGGCTGCCGCTCGCCGGGACGAGCCAGAGCTGGTAGTTTTTGCCGGATGGAGCAGGCTCGATTTCGCCGTCATACATCAGCATGCCCATTTTGGCGTTGTACATCACACGCGCCGCGCCCTTGGGCATCCCGGCTTGCGGCGCGAGCGCGACCGTGATCGTGTCGCTCGCGGTGATGAGGCCGGCGACTTCGCGCGCATCCTGCAATTGTTTTTGCTGCTGCTGCATTGAGGCGTGCAGTGCGGCGAGCTGCTGATCGAGGCGGCGATTTTCGTTCCAGAGCAGAAGCGTCGCGATGGCGAGCGCGGCTCCCACGGGAATGAGCACAGCATTCCGCCATTTGCTTCCAGTCGTTCGCTCGGATTCGGGCTCGCGCTCGGGCGCGGCGCTTTCGGCTGCAGCGCGAACTTGTTCCATCAGGAGCTGCTTCACGGCGGGCTCCGGCTCGACGCGCGGAGTGGCGAACGCAAGCAATGCAATGCGGCCCTCTGCTTCGGCGAGCTTGCGCGCGCAGTCCGCGCACGAGACCACGTGCGACTCGATCGCCAGCTTCTCGTCGCCTTCGAGCGCGCCGAGAGCGTAGAGGTCGAAATCTTCTTCGCGAGTTGGATGGCCGTTCATTTTTCTTTATGGCTCGCTATGTCGATGCCGCCGACGGCTGCAAAGTGCGCTTGAGCGTTTCAACCGCGGTGCGCAGCCGCGTTTTCACCGTGCCCAGCGGATCGCCCGTGCGCCTGGCGATTTCGCTGTGCGTGAGCCCCTCGAAATAGGCAAGCTCGATCGCGGCGCGCTGCTCCTTCGGGAGACTTTCGAGCGCGCCCTTCACGCGGCCCAGCAATTGCTGCTGCGCCATCGCGCTTTCAAAATTCAGCGGCGATGTAACGGCGCGTTCCGCGAGCTCCTCGCCGGCCGCCGGATTGTGCCGCCGCAGCCGCGAGATCGCGCGATTGCGCGCAATCACCGCGAGCCACCCGGGCAGCGAGCCGCGCGAAGCGTCAAACTGCGAAGCCGTGCGCCAAAGCTGGAAGAAGATGTCCTGCAAGATTTCCTCGGCTGCCTGCGTGTCGCGCAGAATCCGAATCAAGACGGACAAAAGCATGCCGGCATAGCGGTCGTAGAGCGCTGCGAGCGCCGCTTCGTCCCGCCGAACAAGTCTCTCGATGAGCGCCGCATCCGAGGCCCTCACCTCTGGTCCGATCTCCGGATTCACCGGCTCCTGGCGGCTCCTTTCTCTAAGGTACGCGCACGCGGCGCGCGCGGATTGGCTGGGACTCGACCCAACTCTAACCGGGACAACGCCCCGCCCGGGCACAGTACCGTGCGAAGCGTTTGGCGGTCAACGAGGGAATCGGGGTGGTGGTCGCGAGAGATCGTAAGGCTTGGAGAATCAGCGATCTGACGGCGACGGCGGAAAGGCAACCCCCTTTTTAACAGCAACTTACAGACGGCATCGTCAAGCTCAACTGCTAAGGCGGATTGTCAATGTAGTCACCAGTTCTAGAGCTTGGGTACTGGTTTTCGTTGACATCCACGTCGGCTTCGCTAAACTTCGATTTTCGCGAGACTTACGAGCGCTCGAATCACTTCTCAGCAATTTGCGCCGCGATTGAGGCAGCGCAGGCCCCCACACTCTAGGAGGAAGGCACGATGGCGACTGTTGCCAAAGCGGCTCCCCAGCCCATTCCGCGAATTGCGCCGCGCGAGGACCTGAACCCGTACCGCATCGCGCAAATCCAGTTCGATATCGCTGCCGAGTATTTGAAGCTCGATCCGGGCCTCCGCCAAATCCTCCGCACGCCCAAGCGCGTGCTCGAAGTATCGATCCCGACGAAGATGGACAACGGGCAGATAAAGGTGTTCACCGGATATCGCGTGCAGCACAACGTGGCGCGCGGCCCGGCGAAGGGCGGCATTCGGTACCATCCCAACGTCACGGTCGACGAAGTGAAAGCTCTCGCGACGTGGATGACGTGGAAGTGCGCGGCGGTGAACATCCCGTTCGGCGGCGGCAAGGGCGGCGTGATCTGCGATCCGAAGCGGATGAGCAAATCCGAGCTCGAGCGGATGACGCGGCGTTACACGTCTGAGATTCTGCCGGTGATCGGGCCCGAACAGGATATTCCCGCACCGGACGTTTACACCGATTCGCAGACGATGGCGTGGATCATGGACACATATTCCATGACCAAGGGATATTCGACGCTTGGCGTCGTGACAGGCAAACCGGTTTCGATCGGCGGCTCCGAAGGCCGCAAGGAAGCGACGGCGCGCGGATGCGTGGTGGTGATCGAGGAGGCGTGCAAGGTGAAGAAGATGTCGCTGCGCGGCGCGAGCGTGGCGGTTCAGGGGTTCGGCAACGCGGGATCGCTCGTGGCGCGGCTGCTTTCGGAGAAAAAAGCTCGCGTGATCGCCATCAGCGATTCGCGCGGCGGCGTATTCAACTCACGCGGGATCGATCCGCTGAAGGCCATGCGATACAAGGAACGTTCCGGCACGGTAGTGGGCATGCCCGGTACGTCACGAATTTCGAACGACGATTTGCTCACGATGAAATGTGACATTCTGGTGCCGGCGGCGCTTGAAAACGTGATTACGCTCAACAACGTGGATCAAATCAAAGCGAAAATTATCGCCGAGGCCGCCAACGGCCCGACGACTCCACATGCGGACGAAGCTCTCGTGCGAAAAGGAGTCTTCGTGCTGCCGGATATTCTTGCGAACGCTGGCGGAGTGACGGCAAGTTACTTCGAGTGGGTGCAGGATTTGCAGAGTTTCTTCTGGCCCGTCGCGGAAGTGAATGCGAAGCTCGAATCCGTGATGCGGCGCGCATTCCTCGAAGTGCACGAATCGATGCGCAAGCATCGGACGCACATGCGCACGGGAGCGTATGTGCTCGCCGTGGGACGCGTCGCGGACGCCACGCTTGTTCGTGGCCTCTTCCCATAGTTTCCAAAACCGCTCACCCATATCTTCGCGGCGAGCCGCCGACCCTCTCCACCGAAAATTATTGTTGCGTGCGGAGCGCCAACGCGCGTACATTTTGTTTTGCCGGTGCACCCAAGCGATAGGGGTGTCGCCGGCATTTGTGCCTAGCGCGGAGGACACGCGGATTTGAGCAGTCACGCCACTCACACGAATCACGGAAACCATGCACCGCCCATCTTGCTGACGATTGCGGGATTCGATCCCTCGTGCGGCGCAGGCGTCGCGGCGGATTTGAAAACGTTCGCGGCGCACAATTGCTACGGCGTAGCGGCGGTGACGGCGCTGACCGTGCAATCGACGCAGGGCGTGCGTGCCGTGCATCCGACTCCCGCCGCGACTCTGCGCGCGCAGCTCGATGCGCTGGCCGAAGACGCGACGATTGCCGCCGTGAAAATCGGCATGCTGGGGAATCGCGCGAATGCTTCGGTGGTCGCCGAATTCCTCGACAAGTACAAATTCGCGCACGTCGTGCTCGATCCGGTTTCGCGGCCGACGGCGGGCGATGCCGAATTGCTCGACGCATCGGGATTGAAATTCGTGCGCGACGAACTGCTGAAGCGCGCGAGCGTGATCACGCCAAACATCCCCGAAGCCGAATTCCTGACGGGAATGGAAGTGAAGGACGTGCACGGGATGAAAGCGGCCGGGCAGAAGCTGCTCGAAATGGGCGCGCACGCGGTGATCGTCACCGGCGGACATCTCGACCGGCCGATCGACGTGCTCTGCGAAGGGGCAAACGTCGAGACGTTTGGCGGGGATCACGTGAAAAGTCCGAACACCCACGGCTCGGGCTGCACGTTTTCGTCCGCGATTGCGGCGCAGCTTGCGTGCGGGCAGCAGCTTCGCGACGCGTTGATCCTCGCGAAAGCATACGTCACGAAGGCCATCGAAAAATCGTATCAGACCGGCAAGGGCGCTGGGCCGCTCAATCAGCTTTTCCGATTTCATCAGGAACCGCCGGCGCGCGGCGTCCACGAAGTGCCGCAGCACGGAATGCACCCCGCAGCAGAACCCGCCGCACACTGATTTTCCGCGCAGAACGAAGAAGAAACCGAAATTCACCGCAGAGACGCAGAGGGCGCTGAGAAATTCGCTCGGCGGGCCTGCCGGGCAGGTGGGCGACTTCGCGTCAAGAAAGTTCGCCGGGCGCAGCATGCTGCGCCCCTACCAACTCCTCACTATCAGCGTGACCGGGCAGAATCGAGGCTATTCAGCGGCGGCTGCGGCGAGGGTTCCGACGACGGCGATGTTTTGCAGCAGGTTTTCCGGCAAGTTGTGGCGATCCCTCAAATATTCAGGATCGTTGTACGAGATCCAGACTTTCCCGTCCGCGTCTTCCGCGATCAGAATCTTAAGCGGCAAATCGATGGCGACGCTGGGCGCGGCGAGCATCAGCGGAGTTCCGCCTTTGGGGCTGCCGAAGATCAGGAGCTTCGTGGGGCGCATTTTCATGCCAACTTTTTCCGCTTCGCCGCTGTGATCGACGAGGGAGAAGAGCGTGATGCCCTTGGCTTGCAGAATGCCCTTCAGCTTCGTGACAGTCTCGTCGACCGAGTGATTGCTGGGCTTGCTGACGATTCCATTGCCTGACGCAGAAGGCATCGCATCCTCCGGATGTATTGCGAGAATTGCCGCAATTCGATTTCTGTCGATTAAACCGAAATCAAATAGACAGCCATGGCGATCCCGACCAGCTCCAGGAACACGGCCAGGGCGATGGCGCCTCGCGAGGGACGCGTGAAATTCGTTTCTCCGCGATTGAGTTCACGCACCAACTTCATGTGATGCCAGGAAGCGAATACATCGACGAACACACCGCCTGCGATTAGCGCTGTGCCAAACCAAATCGACAGCCCGTACGAGTGCGTCTGCAGACCGGGCTCGACTATCCGAACCTGCTGCAGGAAGAGGCCGAAGCGAGCAACCACGAAGCCGAAACCCATGAGCGCGAGGCCTGTGCGAATCCACGCGAGAAAGGTTCGCTCGGCGGCGAGGTAGTCGGCGACGTTGCGGTCCTTCGGGGCTTGGGCTGACGCCGTCTCGCTCATCGATGCATTTTGCCCTGCCGAAAACCGGAAATCCACCACGGATCAGCTGCGCATGTGGGGAAAGAGACCCACCGCACACTTCGATACGTGAACCGACCTCCGTGCAGGGCGACGCAAGAGGAAGCAGAGAACTTCGGTTGGCGGCCGAACGAGTTGGATGGGCAGAGCATCTCGCCAAGATTTTTCGCCGGGCACGGCATGCCGTGCCCCTACGGAAAAAAGCTAGCGGCGGAAGGCGATGCGGCCCGCGACGATTGTTGCCATTGGGGCGCCGCGAAAGGTGCGACCGTCAAAAGGGGTGTTGCGGGATTTGCTGGGGGATTCGGCCGCGCGAAAAGTCCATTCGTGATCGGTCGAGAAAATTGTGAGGTCGGCGGGCTCACCGGCGGCGATTGTTCGCTTGATGCCGAGAACGCGCGCGGGGCCGGTGGTGAAGAGATCGACTAGGCGCATCAGCGAAAGTTTCCCGTTGTGGACGAGTTCGCTCAAGCCGAGTGCGAGGGCGGTTTCGAAGCCGGTGATCCCGAAGGGCGCGCGATCGAATTCCACGTCCTTACTTGCGGCATGGTGAGGGGCGTGGTCGGTGGCGATCGCGTCCACGCTGCCATCGGCGAGGCCCGTGATCAAGGCGTCGCGATCGGAGCGGGACGCGAGCGGCGGATTCATCTTGTAACGCGAGTCGTAGCGGACATCTTCGTCCGTGAGCGTGAAATGGTGAGGAGTGACTTCGCAGGTAACGCGCAGGCCCTGTTTCTTTGCGGCGCGCACATATTCGACCGAGCCGAGCGTGGACATATGCGCGATGTGAAGCCGCGCGCCGGTGAGCAGAGCGACTTCGACATCGCGTCCCACGCAGATGGATTCGGATTGTGCCGGAATTCCCTTCAGGCCCAGGCGAATGGATTGCGGGCCTTCTCGCATCACGCCGCCGGCAAAAAGCGACGCGTCTTCGCAATGGTCGATGACGGGAAGATCGAGCGAATTGCAGTAGTCCATGACTTGCCGCATCAGACGAGCGGTGGCGATGGGCTTGCCGTCGTCGCTGACGGCGACGATGCCTGCGGATTTCATCGCGGCGATTTCCGCCAGCGCTTCACCTTTGCTTCCCATCGACGCCGCGCCAATCGGCCAGACGCGCACGCTGGCCGCTGCAGCCGCGCGCTCGACGATTCCGCGCGTGACGGATGCGCTGTCGTTCACCGGCTGCGTATTCGGCATGCAGCAGACGGCTGTGAATCCACCCCGAGCGGCGGAGCGCGTACCGGTCTCGATCGTTTCGGAAAGCTCCTGGCCGGGCTCGCGGAGATGGCAGTGGAGGTCGATGAAGCCGGGAGCGACGATCAGCCCTTTCGCGTCGAGGATCTCCGCGCCGGGCGCCGAAAGATTCGCGCCAACCTTCGAGATGCGTTCGCCGTCGACCAGGACGTCGAGTGGAGCGTCGGTTTGGGTCGACGGGTCGAGGACGCGGCCATTCTTGATCAGAAGCATTCGATCATTCCTTTGCGGGATGCGGCGCGTCCGCGGGCGCACCGCCTACGAGATGGTAGAGCAGAGCCATGCGCACGGCGAGGCCGTTGGTGACCTGCTCGAGGACGCAGGACTGCGGCCCATCCGCCACGGCGGAATCGATTTCAAGGCCGCGAATCATCGGCCCGGGATGCAGGACGAGAGCGTCGGGCCGGGCGAGGCGCAAGCGTTCCGGCGTGAGCTGATAGCCCGCGATGTATTCGTCCGCGGCAAGCGCCGGCTCGTGGATGCGCTCGGTTTGCACGCGCAGGACCATCACGACGTCGGCGCCCTCGAGCGCTTCTTTGATGTGTGGCGTGCGTCGGATATCGGGCGCGAGATTTTCGAGTTCGCGCGGCACCCACATGGGCGGGCCACACAGCGTGATCCGCGCGCCGAATTTGCTGAGGAGGTGAATGTTCGAGCGGGCCACGCGGCTGTGCAGGATATCGCCGAGGATGGTCACGTTCCAGTCTTCGAGCTTGCCTTTGCGGTCGCGGATGGTGAGAGCGTCGAGCAAAGCCTGCGTGGGATGCTCGTGCGTGCCGTCGCCCGCGTTGATGACCGGGATTTCGAGCCGCTGCGCGACAAATTCCGGCGCGCCCGAGGAGCTGTGGCGCATCACGATGCCATCGGGCCGCATGGCTTCGAGCGTGCGGACCGTGTCGATCAGCGATTCGCCCTTCTTGAGGCTCGAGGATTCCGCCTGAAGAGACATCGTATCCGCGCCGAGGCGGGACGCCGCCGTAGTGAAGCTGATGCGCGTGCGTGTGGAAGCTTCGAAAAATGCTATGGCGACGGTTTTGCCACGGAGCGTTGCGAGCTTTTTCAGCGGGTGGCGCTGGAATTCCTGAAAGGGCTTGGATTGATCGAGGATAAAAAGAATTTGCTCGCGACTCAGGGTCTCGATTCCGAGCAAGTGTGGCGGGCGCTGAAGCACTGTCTCCCTTTAAATGCTGCCTCCGGAGCGTTCACCGGCAAATCAGTCGACGCGGTCGACCAGCATGACGCGCTCCTCGCCGTCAGTTTCCTGCAGGCGAACCTCCACGATTTCGGAGTCGCTGGTCTGCACGCTCCGACCGATGAACGTGGCTTCCACCGGCAGCTCGCGGTGGCCGCGGTCGATCAGCACGCACAGCCGGATTCGCTTCGGGCGGCCGAGATCGAAGAGACCGTTCATCGCCGCGCGAATCGTGCGGCCGGTATAGAGCACGTCGTCCACGATCACGAGGTCCTGGTTGTCCACCGGGAAGTCGATCTCGGTCGACTGGACGACGGGCTGAGCGCCGATCGTCGAAAGATCGTCGCGGTAGAGCGTGATGTCGAGAGTACCGACAGGAACCTTGACGTTGGCGAAGCCGTGGATGACCTTAGCCAGGCGCTCGGAAAGCGGCACGCCGCGGCGGCGGACGCCAATCAGCGCGAGGTTCGCGGTGCCACTGCTCTTTTCGACGATTTCATGGGCCAGACGGCTGATCGTGCGGCCAATTTCTTCCGCCGAAAGGAGCTGTCTTTTTTCGACGACGCGCATCGGGCGCATCATCCTAGCACAGACGAGCACGAGTTCGCAGCGGCGGAATCCCGCGGAGGCGCCAGCGAAGGGGCCGAAATTCTTGACCGGCGTGTTAGACTTTAGCCGGTGAGTTCGCCCGAGCCGGCACGCATCGCTGAACGGCCATCGGGGGTTGACCTCCGAGTCAGTATCGGTAGTCTTCGCTTCAAAAACCCCATCATTGCAGCCAGCGGCACATTTGGGTACGGAATCGAGTTCGCGCACCTTGTCGACCTGAACCGCCTCGGCGGAATCGTCGTGAAAGGGCTGTCGCTTGAGCCGATGGCCGGCGCACCTGCCCCGCGCATGCGCGAGACCGCCGCCGGAATGATCAACGCGATTGGACTCCAGAATGTGGGTGTGCGCGCGTTTGTGGCCGAGAAGCTGCCTCAGCTTCGGGCTTACGACACAAACGTGATCGCCAATGTCTTCGGGCGAACAATCAGCGAATATGTCGAAGTGATCCGAATCCTGGAGGGAGCGGAGGGTCTGGCGGCGTACGAACTCAACGTCTCCTGTCCGAACGTGGAACGCGGTGGGGTCGAATATGGTACTAACCCCGCGCTGACCGCGGAGGTCGTCGCGGCTGCCCGCAAGGCCTGCACGAGACCCCTTTGGGTCAAGCTATCCCCTACCGTTGGAATTATTGGACTTATTGCAAAGGAGGCGGAAGCGGCTGGAGCAGATGCCGTAGTTATCGCAAACACCTACCCTGCACTGTGTATAGATTCCCACACCCGGAGGTCATGTCTCGGTAGTACGGGGGGTGGGTTGTCGGGTGCAGAGATAAAACCTATAACCGTGAGGTTGGTTTACGAGGCGGCTCGGGTAATTTCGATCCCGATCATAGGGCTAGGCGGTATCGAGAGCCCCGGTGACGTGGCCGAATATATGATTGCGGGCGCCTCGGCGGTAGAGGTTGGCACTGCACACTTCGCTGATCCAAGGGCTTCTGAGCGGCTCGTGGACAGCTTCGAAGGGTGGTGCCGGGAAGAAAATCTATCGGAAATCAGCGGGTTGCGAGGATCGCTGAAGGCCTGAAGCGGTTGCTTTCAGCATCTTCGAAATGCTAGAATATGCTGATTTCAGAGAGGTTAGGTTATTATGCGAGCTAAGATTTTCGTGGTTCTCGAGTCGGTGTTTTTAGGATTGGGTATGCTTATCCTTACCCCGTCGGCCAATCCTACGACCGTCGGAAAGGCGAGCAGCCCTTCCCAAACAGCATCCTCCTCGATACCGACATCCACACCCAAATCCAACCCCTCCAGCCAGCCCAAGCCACTGGCTGCCTGGGAGTGCACGACCAGCTGGTATGGCGAGGATTTTGACGGGCAGCAAACGGCCAACGGCGAAACCTATGATATGTACGCCGAGACGGCCGCCCACCCAACGCTCCCGCTCGGGTCGATCGTCCGGGTGGTGAATACCCGGAATCACCGAAGTGACGTGGTGCGAATCAACGACCGCGGCCCCTATATCGAGGGACGCGAACTCGACGTCTCCTACGCAGTAGCCCGCAAACTCGGTTTCGACCAGCGCGGGCTGGCCAAGGTCCGCCTGGAACTCCTTGAGGTGCCCTCACGCCCCGCCTCGGATCATCGCAACTAATCGTCGCTCTGGATGTCGACCGCCTAGGTCCGGCCTGCGCTTTGGCGCGCCAGCTCCGGGGTGCGGCGGGACTATTCAAGGTCGGCAGCCAACTCTTCACAGCCGAGGGCCCGCGAGCCGTTGAGAAGCTCGCGGGCCTTGGCTTTGGGATCTTCCTCGATCTCAAATTCCACGACATACCGAACACGGTGGCTCACGCCGTGGCGGCCGCGGCCGGTCTGCCGAAGGTTCGGATGCTTACCCTCCATACGCTGGGTGGCGCGGAGATGATGCGCGCGGCGCGAGAGGCCGTTTCCGGGCGAAAGAACCGCCCGGCGCTGCTCGGCGTGACCATACTTACCAGCCACGACACCTCGACCCTGCGCGAAGTGGGGATTTCAGGGTCGCCGGGGATCCGGGCGCTGGCACTCGCGCGCCTTGCCAAAAAGGCTGGGCTGGATGGCATAGTGGCGTCCGCGCATGAGGCGCCTGCGATACGCCGGGCGTGTGGGCCCAAGTTCCTGATCGTCGTTCCCGGGGTGCGGCCAGCGAACACTTCCGCAAACGACCAGTCCCGGGTGGCGACGCCAGCCGAGGCGATTCGGGGCGGGGCCGACTACCTGGTTGTCGGGCGGCCAATCACCGGCGCGGCCAATCCTCGCGACGCGGCCCTTGCCATCGCAGACGAAATCGCATTGGCCGGGCGTCCCGGCAGCTGATTTTTCATCGCCTCGGTCCGTCTCGATCACCTGGAATGAACCCCTTTCCCTTGCAAGAAGTGACCGCGATGGATAGTCTCGACAGGCTGGAATGGCGTCCACATCAGCTGCGGAGCAGAGGATTGCAATGGGAGGCGCAAAGCACGTCATCGTAGGAACCGCCGGGCACATCGACCACGGAAAATCGTCGCTGGTTGAGGCGCTGACGGGAACCAATCCCGACCGTCTCGAAGAAGAGAAGCGGCGCGGAATCACAATCGACTTGGGCTTTGCTTTTATCGATCTCGGCGACGTTCAATTGGGATTCGTCGACGTTCCGGGACATGAGCGCTTTGTCCGCAACATGCTGGCGGGGGCGGGCGGGATCGACGTGGTGCTGCTGGTGGTCGCGGCCGACGAATCAATCAAGCCGCAGACCCGCGAGCATTTCGACATTTGCCGGATGTTGGGTATTCCGCGCGGACTTATCGCACTGACGAAATCCGATCTGGTAGACGCCGACATGCTGGGCCTGGTGCGCCTGGAAGTCGAGGAGTTTGTGCGCGGCTCGTTTCTGGAGGGCGCGCCGATCGTGCCGGTCAGCGCGCGAACCGGCGCGGGGCTCGACACGCTGAAGCAAGAGCTGCTGCGAGTGGCGCGGGAAGCGCCCGCGAAGGACGTAACGCGCCATTTTCGCCTGCCGATTGACCGCTCATTTGCGACGAAGGGATTCGGGACAGTCGTGACCGGAACGCTGATGTCCGGCGCAGTGAAGATCGAGGATGAAATCGAAGTGTATCCGATGCGCAGGCGGGTGCGGGTCAGAGGCCTGCATTCCGGCGGCAAACGCATCGAGCGGGCGGTGGCGGGCCAGCGCACGGCGGTGAATCTTTCCGGGATCGACCATGCCGAAATCCAGCGAGGGATGGTGCTGGGCGCGCCCGGAGTGTTCGAGCCGACGAGAAAGCTCGATGCGCGGATCACGCTGCTGGCGTCGGCGAAGCCTTTGCGAAACCGCGCGCGGACGCATTTCCATCAAGGCTCGGCCGAGGCGATTGCAGAGGTGATTCTGCTTGAGGGCACGGAGCTGGCTCCGGGCGGTACCGCGCTGGCGCAATTGCGATTGGACAATGAGGTGGTGGTGCTGCCCGAAGATCGGTTCATTCTGCGGCAGTTTTCTCCCGTGGTGACGATCGGCGGAGGGGTAGTGATCGACGCCCGCGCGCGGCGGCACAGGCGCGACGACGAGGCGGCACGCGAGGTACTTCACAAGCTGGAGAGCGGGAGCCACGAGGACTTCCTTGCGACTCTAGCCGAAGCCTCGCCGCGCGGCCTGACGCTTGAGGAAGTTCGCGCCCGCACGGGATGGATGGAATCGGAAATACGAGAAGCAGTGCGCAAGCTCGCGGCGGAGAAACGGCTGCGAATTCTGAGCGAGCAGCCGCTCACGCTGGCGTCGGCGCAGGCCGTCGAGAAGTGCACGGCGGCCCTGCGAGGAGCGGTGGAACAATTTCACGCCGCCAATCCCCTCCTGCCGGGAATTCCCAAGCAGGAGCTGCGCGGGCGAGCTGGCAATGCGCGGCCCGAATTATTCGATACGGCGCTCGACGATTTAACCAAGAAGGGCATCGTGGCGGTATCCGGAGGGCTGGTCCATCGCGCCGGGCGACAGATCGCGCTTTCGTCCGACGAGGCGCGCGCCAAGGAACTGATTGAGAAGGAATTCGAGCGCGCGGGGCTCAACGTGCCGAGTGTATCAGCCGTGCTCGGAAAGCTGCCGGTGGAATCCGGCCGGGCGCAGAAGATTTTGCAGATATTGCTGCGGGAGAACGTGCTGGTGAAAGTTGCGGACGACTTCGTGTTCCATCGCGGGGCCATTGCGAGCCTGCGTGATATGGTCGCGAAATACCGGAAAGAGCACGGCGAGAGGCTGACGATGGTCGCGTTCAAGGATCTCGCGGGCATTTCGCGCAAATACGCGATCCCGCTGCTTGAGTACCTGGACCGCGAGCACGTCACGCGGCGGCTGGGCGACGAGCGTGTTATACTGTGACTTGCGAGCAGGCGAAACTGGGGGAAGCCGGGTTCCGCGAAGCCGGGCGTGAAAGGTAGGTACCTATGTGGGACAGCCCCATGCATTTGTTGATTATTGCGATCGTGATCCTCGTGCTTTTCGGGGGACGCAAGATTCCTGAAGTGATGAAGGGCCTCGGACAGGGAGTCCGCGAATTCAAGGAAGGCATGCGCGGCGATCAACCGCAGCCCCCGCAGACCAGCCAGCCAGCGAATCCGCCGGCGACGAATGCGCCGACCTCGACTCCAACGGCGCCGGAACAGAAGTAGCTCCCAAGTTTCCTGCCAGGATTGATGACTTCCGACACGGCGGCCACCCGGCCGCCGTTTTGTTTCTTGGGTCACCTATCCGGCCTCTGACTCCCGCCAGCCGAATTCCCGCAAGAAGGCCCAGAGCCGAGCGAGCGGCAGTCCCATTACATTGAAATAGCAGCCTTCGATGCGCGTAACGTAGCGGCCGCCGATGCCCTGAATTCCGTAGGCGCCAGCCTTGTCGAGCGGCTCGCCAGTCGCGATGTAGGCGTCGATCTCCTCGTCCCAGAGAGGCGCGAACGTGACGCGCGTGATTTCTTCGACGACTCCTTCCATGGCGCCCGGACGCCGGACCAGGGCGAGACCGGTGTGGACTTCGTGGACGGTCCCGCTGAGGCTTCGAAGCATGTTGCGGGCGCCTGCTTCCGAATCTGGCTTGCCGAGGATTTCGTCGCCCGCGACAACGACTGTGTCAGCGCCAAGATAAAGGCGGTCCCCGGAGTCTTCCTGGGCATTCGCTGCGGCGCGCGCCTTCGCAAGCGCTAGACGGCGGACATAATCGCCGCGAAGTTCTCCCGTGCGGCGCGATTCGTCGAGAAGTGTGGCGCGCACCTCGAACGGAATACCGGCATTACGCAGGATCTCCGCGCGGCGGGGCGAGGCCGATGCGAGGAACAGTTTCATTTGGACCCTTTGGCCTTCGAGTTTCGGCTTTCGAGTTGCGCGGCGCCATGCGCCGTCAATGCTTCGTCCTTAGACCAGCCGAAAAGGCGCGCTATTTCTTTCGGTGCCGCGGCCGGATGGTGTTCGAGAAATTTCCCGGCCAGCTTCGCGCGAGCCTCTTCAGGCGCGATAGCTTTTGCCGCTGCTGTCTCCTTCGGAAAGACACGACAGGTCAGCTCATAGCGGCCCGAGGCCCATGCCGCGGTTTCCTGCTCGGTGCCGAAGTGCGACACGACCAGCAGACATTGCAGATCCAGGATCGCGCGCTTGAAGCGGACGTTGCCCTGTTTCGTGTCCATCTTACAGGCGTTGCGAAGCTCAAGCGTCGCGAGCGGGCCGTGTTGTTCGAGGGCTTGCCAGATCACACGTGCGTCGTCGCGAATGCGTCCTTCGGAGTAGAACCGCGCATGATCTTCGGGCGCGACGGCGGTTTCACGCATGGCCAGAAAATGCGGCAGATGCTTGAGCGAGATCAACGTGCCACGGGCGCGAAAATACTTCGCATAGAAGATGCGACGGCGGCGCGGGAGTTCGTCCTTCCAGCGCCACAGCATCTCAAAATGCTTGTCAAACACAATCCCAGCGTCCGGGTCGCGGCGCGTGACGGCGAAGTAGAGCGACGGGAGAGGAACGTTGTGCACGGGAAAGAGCATGCAGTAACCGGTTGCATTGACGAACTTCACTGCTTCGGCCTCGGTGAGGACGCGGCGCGGCCAGCGGATTTCATGATCGAGCGTGTCTTTGGGTTTCATGCAGAACGGAAAAAGTTAACACAGAGAGCGAGGGAAGACGCAGGAAACCGCACCACCGCAGAGGCGCGGAGATCGCAGAGAAAAGCGGAGACGGTACGGAGAAACAAGCGGAGCACGGAGAGAGATCCCTCAGTCGCGATGCTCCTTCGGGATGACGATCCTTGCCGGATCGTCAAATTACGACGGATTCTTGGTATTCGCCGAAGGCGCGGCGCAGCGCGTCGGAAATCTCGCCGACGGTGGCGTAGGCCTCAACTGCCGATAAAATTGCGGGCATCAGGTTTTCGCTGGTGCGGGCGCGGCGCTCGACCTCTTCGATTGCCGCGCGGGATTTGGCGGCATCACGCCGGGCGCGCAGCGCGCGCAGGCGCTCGATCTGGGAGCGCTCGATTTCGGGGTCGATTTGCAGCGTGGGAATCGGCTGTTCTTTTTCAGCCTGAAAACGATTGACGCCGACGACGATCTGGTCGCCGCGCTCGACGGCCTGCTGATATTCGTAGGCTGATTTCTGAATTTCCATCTGGACGTAGCCGGTCTCGATTGCGCGAAGCATTCCACCCATCGCGTCAATCCGGGAGATGTAATCCCGCGCGGCCGCTTCGATTTCGTTGGTTAGCTTCTCGATGGCGTACGAACCCGCAACAGGATCCACGGTGTTTGCGACGCCGGTTTCCTGCGCGATGATCTGCTGCGTTCGCAGGGCCAGCAGAGCGGCGCGTTCGGTGGGGAGCGCGAGCGCCTCGTCGAGGCCGTTCGCGTGGAGCGACTGGCAGCCGCCGAGCACGGCGGCGAGGCACTGGAGTGCCACGCGAGCAAGGTTATTTTCGGGCTGCTGCGCGGTGAGCGCCGAACCAGCCGTCTGCGCGTGGAAGCGCAGCATCATCGAGCGCGGATCGCGCGCGCCAAAACGATCGCGCATGGTACGCGCCCAGAGGCGGCGGGCGGCGCGGAACTTCGCGATCTGCATGAGGAATTCGTTGTGCGCATTGAAGAAAAATGAAAGCTGCGGCGCGAATTCGTCCACATGTAGTCCCGTGGCGATGGCCGCTTCGACGTAAGCGATCGCGTTTGCAAGCGTGAAGGCGACTTCCTGTACGTCGGTCGAGCCGGCCTCGCGGATGTGGTAGCCGGAGATCGAAATCGCGTTCCAGTTGGGCAGCTCGCGGCGGCACCAGCCGAAAATGTCGGTGACGATGCGCATGGCTGGGCGCAGCGGGTAAATGTACGTGCCGCGCGCGATGTATTCCTTCAGCATGTCGTTCTGCACCGTGCCGGCAAGCCGCGCGAGATTCGCGCCCTGCTGCCTAGCGACGGCGACGTACAGCCCGAGCAAGATCGCGGCAGTCGAGTTGATCGTCATTGAGGTCGAAATGCGCTCGAGCGGAATGCCGTCGAAGAGCGTCTGCATGTCCTCGAGCGAATCGATCGCCACGCCGACTTTGCCGACCTCGCCCAAAGCGAGCGCGTGGTCGGAGTCCATTCCAATTTGAGTGGGCAGATCGAAGGCGACCGAAAGACCAGTCTGGCCCTGATCGAGGAGATAGCGGTAGCGGCGGTTCGATTCGATGGCGGAGCCGAAGCCGGCGTACTGCCGCGTGGTCCAGAGGCGGCCGCGGTACATCGTGGGATAAATGCCGCGCGTGAAGGGGAATTCACCCGGGTAGCCGAGGTCGCGCTCGGGGTCCCAACCGGGAAGATCATCCGGCGTGACGACCGGCGCAATCGGCAGGCCGCTTGTGGAGGCCGACTTCCGGTCAGATACGGCCGAGGGCTTTTTGGCGTCCTGCATCATGGCGAGGGGCGAAGGATCGAGTTGCTTTGCGCTAGCGCACGCGCCGCGCGCGCCGGAACGACGCGAACGCGAATCCGGCCATCATTATGGCATAGGCGATGGCAAAGCCCATGAGCCACAGGACCGGGCGATGCTTCCACTGCTTCCAAACGGCGAATGCGGCCCAAGCGGCGAAGAGGCCGAAGAGCGCTCCGGTGGTCTCGTGGAAAAGCTGGCGCGTGACGCGCCAGAGGACCCGGAGCGTGATCAAGAAGGAGCGCCATAGCGCGGGAAACATTGCAGCCGGCATAGAGCGATTTTAGTGCGGATTTAGCCTGTTGCGATACGGCTTTTCTGGCGCCAAGCAGATTCCTTTCCGCCGCGATGTTTCCTTCACCATTCCTCGCGATCTATACTCCTCGCATGAATTCCGAAGCAGAACTCCTCGGTGCGCTGCGCCGCTACTGGGGATACGACTCGTTCCGCCCACTGCAGGAGAAAATCGTAAAAAGCCTGCTCGGGGGCCGCGACGCTTGCGTCGTGATGCCGACCGGGGGAGGCAAGTCACTCTGTTATCAGTTGCCAGCGGCAATGCTGGCCGGACGAACGGTAGTTGTGATTTCACCGCTGATTGCCTTGATGCAGGATCAGGCGGCGCAACTGGCGCAGATGGGGATCGAAGCGGCGGTGCTGAACAGCACTCTATCGGAGGCCGAGCAGTCTCGGGTAATTCGCCAGGCGCGCGAAGGGCGGTACCGGCTGCTGTACGTTTCGCCGGAGCGACTGGCGCGCGCCGATACGATCGCCTGGCTCGAAAAAGCTCCGATCTCGCTTTTCGCCATCGACGAAGCACACTGCATTTCCGAGTGGGGGCACGAATTCCGTCCCGATTACAGGCAGTTGAACCGCCTGCGGCAACATTTTCCGAAATGCGCGATCGCGGCTTTCACGGCGAGCGCCACGCGGCGCGTGCGCCACGACATCATCGATCAGCTCCAGTTGCGGGACCCGGACAAGTACATCGCCAGCTTTCACAGGCCGAATCTGAGCTACATCGTTCAGGAGTGCGATGCACGCACGCAGCGAGACCTGCTCGTGCGCGCGCTGCGGAAACACTCGGGCAGCAGCGTGATCGTGTACTCGCCGACCATCGCGCGCGTCGACGAGACCGTGGATTTCCTCGAGGAACAGGGAATCCCGGCGATCGGATACCACGGCCGGATGGACGCCCAGGCACGGAGACTCAATCAGGAGCGGTGGATGTCCGATGAAGTTCGCGTGCTCGTCGGCACGATTGCGTTCGGATTGGGCATCAACAAGGCCGCGGTGCGCGCCGTGATTCATCTTTCGCTGCCAAAATCGGTCGAGCAATATTACCAAGAGGCGGGGCGCGCGGGACGCGACGGGAATCCCGCCGATTGCCTGCTTCTATGGCAGAAGCGCGACACGGCCCTGCTGGTTCACTTCATCAAGGAGATCGCCGACGCGGCGGAACGAGAGCGGGCCTGGCGGCGTTACGACGAAATCCGGCGATTCGTCGATCCGGGAGTCTGCCGGCACCACAGGATTTGCACTCACTTTGGCGAGAATCCGAAATGGAAGTCATGCAAGGCGTGCGACACGTGCAGCGGCAAGCCGGAGTGGCTGTCGGAGCGCGCCAAAGCGCCGCTCCGCAAGGCCAAAACCGCAAAGCGGGCCGGGCGCGCGGAGGCGAAGGGCGGGAACAGCACCAGAGCGGGTGACGTGGATGCGGACCTGCGCGAATATCTTCGCGAATGGCGGCGCACCACGGCCAGCCGAAAAGGCCTCGCCGCATTCATCGTCCTGCACGACACCACGCTCGACGAACTCTGCCGGATGCGCCCCCAATCGTATTCGGAACTGCTGCGGGTTCCGGGAATCGGTGAGCGCAAGGCCGAGCTGTACGGGGACGCGATTCTTGCGGCGCTGAGCGATTACCGCGCAGGCGCGCGCGCCGCCCAAGCGCCGGAACACAGAACGAAGCCTGCCGAGCAAACGATGCGGCTGCTCGCGGAAGGCCGCACTCTTGCCGAAATCGCCGCGATTCGCGGGCGGCAGCTAGCCAGCGTCGTCGCGATGGTGGCCGATCTGATTGAGCGAGGAGAAATCGAGTTTGAGCCGCTGTGGGTCGGCCATGAAAACCGGGCGAAAATTGAAGAAGCGTGCGGGCGGCTCGGAGTGGAGCGGCTTCGAACGCTCAAGGATGCGCTGCCGCCGGAGATCACGTTCGACGAAATTCGGCTGGTGGTGGCGCGGCTGCGCGGGGAGCAGAATCAGGGTCCTGCGCCGGGGGACAGGTAACCGTCGCGGAATGGCGATGGACAGGGGCCTTGTTTCGCGCTTGCCTCAGCCATAAAATTGGGGTAGGAAAGGGACATCTAGGAGGTAACGCCCCTTTGCAACTCGACGACCGCATGAAGCAGTTGCTGCGAGAGCTGGGACACGCGATCAACGATACGGTGTCCGATTCCGACCGCATCGCCGAGGCGATTTCGGGAGTGCGCGCGGCCGGCTTTGACATCGTGCTGAAGCTCGATGCCACAATCGGACTGGCGCGGCGGAACTCGCAAGACGCCAAGATGACGACGCAGGACCGACGTTTCCTGGAGTCGCTGCACATTCGCGTCGACGAAGAAGTGCTCGAAGAAGATCAGGCGGAGCCGAAGGTTGAAATCACGCCGCAGGATATTAAATTTTTGAAGTCACTCAAGATTTCCTTCGATGAAGAATTATAAGACTTTCGCCATTTGTTTCGCGTGCGCTGCCGCGCTGGCGTTTTCCGTCGGCTCCGCGCGCGCGCAGGATGCCGCCACTACCGCTGCCACGGTTGCTGCGCCGATCATCATCAAGAAGATCGCAAGTGTGGTGGCGCCGAAACACTATCCACCGGGAAGCTGGCTCAAGGCGGAAGTGGTTCGCGCGGATGGCTACACCATCACCGTGCGCGAGCAGGCCAACGAATTGATGATCCACACATTCACATTTGCGCCGGAAATCAAAGACAAGATGCAGGCGACTCTGGACGCGGGCGGCTATCAGTACGGCGACAAAGTGAAGATCCTCTATCAGCCCGGACAGACGGTGGCGCTCCGCGTTTTCGGCAAGCCTTCGAAGCCGCTTTGATCCTTCGCGCCCCACAGGGCGCTTCCGCCGACGCAAACCTAGCGGCCTTTCCATTCCATTCGAGACTAGCTCCCGGCTGTGCTACAACTACGAGGCATGGTGCGCCTGCCTGCCGTTGCCGGACAGTTTTATCCATCGGATCCGCGAGAACTCGCGGGAGCGATCGAGGAGTTCTCGCCGAGCACCGCCGCTAAGATTTCAGCGCGCGGATGCGTGGTGCCGCACGCAGGCTATCCTTACTCGGGGCACGTTGCCGGAGCCGTCTATTCCGCGATCGAGATTCCCCGACGGATCATCCTGCTCGGACCGCGACACTACCCTCAGGGCCAGCCGATGGCGATCCTCACGGAGGGGAGTTTTCTGACGCCGTTTGGCGAAGCGAACATCGATGCCGAGATGGCGGGGGAGCTTGCGCGGGCGTGTCCTCTGCTGCGCGAGGATGCGATGGCGCACGCGCGCGAACATTCGCTCGAAGTGCAGATCCCGTTCTTGCAGCGGCTCGTGAGGGATTTTCGTTTCGTGCCGGTCGTGCTCGCGACGGACCGCTACGGGGCGATCGAGGAGCTGGGGCATGCGGTGGCGAAGGTGATTGCGGCGCAAACGGAGCCGGTGCTCGCGATCGCCAGCACGGACATGAATCACTACGAGAGCGACGCCGTCACACGGGTGAAGGATGAACGAGCGATCTCGCGCATTCTGGCGCTCGATCCGCGCGGGCTGTACGATACGGTGCGGTCCGAGGGGATTACGATGTGCGGGTATGCGGCGACGGTGGCGATGCTCGTCGCGATGAGAGATTTGGGCGCGAAGGAAGCGGCGCTCGTGCGCTATGCCACTTCAGGCGACGTCACCGGCGAGCGCGACCGGGTGGTCGGCTACGCCGGCGTCGTCATTCGATAGCCTATAGAACCTAACGAGCCGGGCGTCACGGCTTACTGCACGATGACCTCGATGTCAATCGTTCGCGTTTGACCACCCAGGACGATAGTCATGGTCCCCGGCGTTGTGCTGCCTCCGCCGCCACCACCGCCGCCTCCTCCTCCGCCACCGCCACCTCCGGAGCTGCCGCTACCGCCGCAAGCCGCCATCGAGATCAGGCAGAATACGACCAGAACCACGGCAAGCGCCCCGCGCGAGCGATACGGTTGAGACCGGAAGGCAAGCAGCATGATCGCAGTGAGAGCTACGAAGAGAAACGCGATCGTGCTGCCCGGCTGCGGCCAGCTCCAACGAGCTGGCATTGACCGAGGAATCGACATCGCAGCCGCAGGCTGAATCGTTATGTTCTCCGTAAGCGTGGCACCAGCCTTGATGGTTGTCGCGGCCGGAAACGTGCACGTGAAACCCGTGATGGTGCACGACGATGAACTGAAATCAACCGCGCCGCTGAAGCCATCGAGCGAGGTTATTACAAGCGGGATCGCGCCTGAGCTGGTGGCGCTTGCGAGTGTGACGTTCGGGTTCGGCGACCACACAGTGAGACCCGGTGCCGTGGGCCAGTTGTTAGCCAGCAGCTTCACGTTCACAGAACCCAGGCCGGTCGCCAAGTCATATCCGGTGCCCGCGTCGAAAGCAAGTCCGCTGCTATTTGTCAGCACGCCATACGTATCGCCGCTGGCTGTCGAGCAGTCGGTAGAGTTCTTCACGCAGGGCACCGAGTTCGTCCCTACCGTTACATCATAGAAGACACATCCGGCAGGGATGTTGCTCGAATTGCAGTTAGCCGGCGTTTCCTGCGCCGCCAGATTGTAAAGCACAGGATTGATGTTGCCCTGCGGGAAGCCGACTTTTTGGTCCACGAGGGCCATTATCCCGGCGAAGACCTGAGTGGAAACTGAGGTGCCTCCAATTATCAGGAAGTCGTTCAGGCCCAAATTGCAGGCAACGTCAGAAGTGAAGGCGCCGGTGGTGCTAGCGTTCAGGTCTTCTTCGCAGTCGATATAAGCGCTGTCGGACATCGCACCATCGCCGGCAAATAAGGAGACGTCGGGAAGATCGCGCGCGCCGTCGGCGGGTGTGAGTGCCGTCTGCCAAGAGGGCTTGGGATATCCGCCCGCACAACTCGAAGGACTTTGGCCATTCGAGGTGGTGCAATTGCTCATTCCGCCCGAGCCGCCGGTGGCCACGATCAGGAACGGGAGGTCTTGCTGGCTCGGGATGGCATCCTGACAGGTGGCTTGCGCGATGGTCGTCGTTTGCGTGTCATTGGCGCCGGTGCCGAGCGCCTCAGCAGCGAGGAAGTTCGTGCAAGAGTCGTTCCAGCTCATTTCAGGGATGTAGCCGGTAGCGGATTCCTGACTCGGTAAATTGTTGCCCTGGGTCCAGAAATTGGATAGATCGCTCAGATCGTTGAAATCCGTGCCACCTACGGCAGTGTTGTAGGGCGTCGAAGCCATGCCGTTGACCGCCAAGCCGAGTTGGGCCGGCTGCGCTGAGAAGACCGTGGTCTGAGTCACGTCACATCCTGCCGCGCCATTGTCGCCGGTGGAAACAATGACGGTGATGCCCTCAGCCGCTGCCTGTTGCCAAGTTGAATTATAGAATCCATTGTGGGTCGTGCCGATACCTAGTTCGCACAAGCCGTAGCTCTCGCTCAGGATGGGAGGAGGCGTGGCCTCGTTGACGATGAACGTGGCAGAGGTATCGCCGCCAAAAGTGGAGTTGGTGGAGGGCGAAACAACAAGATTGATCATCGCGCCCGGAGCAACGGCACTCGACCATTCGACGTCCAAAATGGCCTCAACCTCATCCCCGGTTAGGCCCGGAGCGGTTCCGGTTTCGGTGACGGTGACATTCTGGGGAGGATTCGCAGGGTAGGTAAGGCACGTGGGAGTTATGCCGAAGACGCACCGGAAGTCGTTCACATCCTGGAGGAAAATGTCGCTGTCGCTCACGATTGCGATCGTTTCGCCTGCCCCGGTAAGGGTACTCGTTGGCACGCTGTAGATCGTGGCAAGGTCTGCGGGCCCAAGCAAAAAGCAACTCGTCTCCGTGAAGTCGGCGCAATCACCTGAAGTCGTGTACTGCGGCCTTACTGGACTCGTACCGCCGCCTACCTTCGCGCTCGCCCCCGTTTTGGTCACATGATTCGCCGCCTCCGGATAAAAATTGTGAAGCGAGGCCACGCCGGCGACCGCCGGGGTCAGAGCGGTTGGGATGGAAGGATCGTTCGCGTTGGCCCAGTGCTGCTCGCCATTTACGAGGTAGCTGTGAATCGGCGCGTGAAATGCCTCCGCGACCTGGCCGGCCGTTCCCGAGAATTGAATCACCGTGCGGCCGGTCGATACTTTGCCTACCTGGAAACCGTGCGAGGTCAGCCATGACGTGACCGCCTGGATATCCGAGTCCGCCGCGCCAAACTGCTGGCCGAACTGCGCGGGCGTGAGCCACTTGTGATAGTTGGGCGAGGACTTGTCCAATTGCTCCGCCATGAACTGCTCGAGCGCGGCTTCCTGCTCGGGGCTGCGCTTGAGAACGAGGAGCATGTTGTCCATCGGGAGGTCCGCCGGGGCGGCGCCGCGGTCGAACTCCGCGCGCGCGAGCGGATGAGTATTCCCGCGCACCACGGTCAGCTTCGATTCGTCCACCGGCTGCGTGACGAGCGGCCGGACATACGCCGTCTGCGCGATGACAACCGGGGCGAGCAAAAGTAGAAAAGCGCAAGCAATCGAACGAATCATTTTCATAGTAGGTTCTGCCCTCATGGGACTCATTCCGCTCAGATGCTAGCAGGGTTCCAAAAGGATGGACGCAGGTGTGGCGAAAATCTCACTAGACGTTCTCCTCTCTGGCAACGGACTTTCGCTGTCCTTGGGTACAGGTCGTATACGAATTCGGGCTCAGGGAGTGGACGCGCGAATGCGGCCAGCGAGGGCGCGGGCGCGATCACGGGCGATATCGATAAAATGGGAATCGGCGGCCAGTTGATCGAGCGCCGCGAGGAATTGCTGGGGCTCGGGAAGCAGGTTTCGATCGTAGTCCGCCTCGATGTGGCGGAGCACGTCGTTCACGCCGAGGCGGTCGTAACGCATGGTGCGCTTGAGATCGGAGAGATCGGTCTGCTGGCGCGAAAGATCTTCGAAGATACCAAGGAGCTGCGCGGCGGAGCGATCGAGCGTGTAATTGAAGGTGACGGAGTGAGATTCGGCGCCGCGATCGTAGCGGAAGGTCTTTTCGCCGAGGTTCGCGATCCGGCGGTGCATCTCGAGGTCGACGCCATCGAAGTTGTGAAGCTTCCCGGCGAGATCGAAAATCTTCTGCACGATCGGCGCGTCAATCACCATGGGCTGGGGGTTCGAGTCGTCGTCGAGCTGGCGGATGTCGTACGTGCCGGCGCCGGAATCGCTCACCTTGATTTCAACGAATTCCGGATAGCTGGATTTGAATACTTTGCGGAAGGTGATCGTTGCGCCAGCGGGCGGATTCGCAGCGGCGAATGGCGCAACCGCAAGGACGAACAGAGCGATGCAGAAGAACCTGCGACCAACCATCGAGGACATCATTCCGCGCCGCACCACCTCACTCCGGAAAATTCGATGCCTTGCGCTGCCGTTCGGCGGCCTCTCATCGGGCGAAACGGGCTTCATCGCCCGCGAGCGATCGGAATGCCGGTCGCGCGCGACAAGCTACCGACCGCGGATGTAGCGCGCCCGCCAGCGGCGGCCGCCGCGAGCCGGGCGCGCCCTCGCGACATATGCGCGTGACAGAGCGCCACGGCCAGCGCGTCGGAGGCATCCACCGGTTCGGGTAGATGAGACAGCCCCAGAAGCGATTGCACCATCAGCTGAACCTGTTGCTTCGAAGCGCCGCCGGAACCGGCGACGCTGAGTTTCACTTCCCGGGGAGAATAGCTGTGCGCCGGGATTTGAGCCTGGGCCGCGGCGAGCAGGACGACGCCGCGCATCTCCGCAAGCTTGAGCGCCGTCCTCACGTTGAGTGCGGCAAACACCGACTCGACGGCGACAGCATCCGGCTTGAATTGCTCGACAAGCCCGGAAATCAAAAAGTGGATTTCGCGCAAGCGGACGGCAAACGTGGCGCGCGCCGGGAGCCTCAATGCGCCAAAGCGCATCGGGCGCGCGCTCGAGCCATCGATCTCGACCACTCCGTAGCCCGTCGCGCCCGCGACCGCGGGATCAACGCCCAAGATGCGCAGCTTGCGCACGGTCGAACCTGGAGTCACCCGCTGGGATGGCATATCGGCAGGCACAAGTGTACGCGGGCGCTGGAAGCGGAGGAAAGCGTTTTTTCGAGGCGTGGCGCAAACACGCAAGCTAGCTGGCGACGGCGGCCTGAATTTCCTTTTCGTCGATATCGAAGTTCGCGTAGACGTGCTGCACGTCGTCGTGATCCTCGAGCGTCTCGATCATCCGCAGCATCTGCTGCGCCTGGGCGCCGCTCAGCTTTACATAGTTCTGCGGAATCCATCCTACTTCCGCGGAAGACGGCGTGATGCCCGCGGCGACAAGCGCATCGCGGACTTTTTCCATCGCCTCGGGCGGCGTCGTGACTTCCCACGTCGAGCCGTCATCTTTCAGATCTTCGGCTCCCGCGTCCAGGACGATGCCCAACATTTTGTCTTCGTCCGCCTGCTCCTTGGGCACGACGATGTCGCCCTTGCGGTGAAACATCCATCCGACGGCGCCAGTTTCGGCCATGTTGCCGCCGTTCTTCGACATCATGTGGCGAATCTCGCTGACGATGCGGTTGCGGTTGCTCGTGACGACCTGGATCAAGACTCCGACGCCGCCGGGGCCATAGCCCTCGAACGTCACCTCGTCGAGCGTCTCGCCCTCGAGCTGGCCCGTGCCGCGCTGGATGGCCCGCTCGATGTTGTCGTTGGGCATGTTCTCGTTCTTGGCGGCGAGAATGGCCGTCCGCAGGCGCGGATTCGTGACTGGATCACCGCCGCCGGTACGGGCGGCGATCGTCAGTTCTCGAATGAGCTTGGTGAAAATCTTGCCGCGGCGGGCATCGGTCGCCGCCTTTTTATGCTTAATCGTGGCCCATTTCGAGTGTCCAGACATGAATTAACCTTATACGGGAAGTGTGGCAGGAGCAGCAGCTTAGCTCTTGCCGCGATAGTTTAGCAGCAGGGCCAAGAACAGGCAAGAAGTGCGTCGCATGACCGCGCGCGCCACTGAAGCGCGTGTCACAATTCCGTCACAATGCACTAACAATCGGGAAGTAACCTACAAAATCGATTGATGCGAACACTGATGCGGTCGCGATCACTGCGGAACTGGCTACTTGCCGCGGCAATGCTGTTCACGGCAGGGCCGGGCTGCGCGTGCGCTCAGGACGGGCCGCAGGGTGTTTGCCCACGCCCCGCGGCGGGCAGCACCGTCGCCGAACCCGAGGACTTGCGCAGCCACGACGGGGTGTTGAGCGTCGAGCTTACATACCGCAACTTCGTTGACTCAAATGGACAGATGCTTTACTGCTACCTATACAAAGACGGCAGCGAAGCCCCCACTCTGCGGTTGAGGCCCGGCGATCTCCTGATTCTGCATCTGAAAAATGAGGTGCGCCTTCCTTCGCTTCTCTCTGAAGGGAAACTCCAGCGGCATGCGATGCACGACGGATGCACGAATGGCGGGATGACCGCCGCGTCAACAAACATGCATTTCCACGGATTATCGGTGCCGCCTGTCTGCCACGAGGACGACGTGCTGAGAACGATGATCGAGCCGGGCGACCGGCCGTTTGAGTACCGATTTCGGATTCCTCGGGATGAGCCGCCAGGATTGTATTGGTATCACCCGCACGTCCACGGCCTGACCAAGGCGCAAGTGCTGGGAGGAGCATCGGGTGCGCTGATTGTGGAGGGAATCGAACGGGCAAACTCCGCGCTCGCGGGGCTCGCGGAGCGTGTCTTAGTAATTCGCGATCAGGAATTGCTGAATCCGAACGCGGAGCCGGTGAAAACAGATTCGATGCCACCGCCGCTCGTTCTGCGCGACGCCGAGGGCGACATCCTGAACACGGGGACAGGCGGCGGCAAGCCAGCAAAGGATCTCTCGATCAATTTCGTGCCCGTGCCGTACCCGAGCTATCCGCCGGCTGTGGTGAAAATCCGACCGAGCGATAGGCAACTCTGGTGCGTATTGAATGCGTCTGCGATCACGTATCTAGACCTACAGATGCTGGTCGACAACAAGCCACAAATGATGGGCGTTGTCTCGCTGGACGGCATTCCAATCAACGAGAACGGAATGGCGGGAAATCGCGTCCTATGGGAGAGCCACGTTCTGTTACCGCCCGCGGGGCGAGTGGGAGTCATCGTAAAAGGCCCACCCGAAGGGGTGCGCGCCAGTTTCGTCACGCGAACGGTCGACACAGGGCCAGCCGGCGAAAACGACCCTACACGGCCGCTCGCGACGATTGTGGGCGAGACTGACGCGCCCGAACCGCGCACGCGATTGGCCGCTTCTCCGGTGCCACTGCCGCGGCCGACTTCGGTTTGGCTCAGCGATGTGAAGCCGGCGCGAACGCGCACGCTCTACTTCTCCGAAAAGCCGCGCGATCCGAAGAATCCCAACAGTCCGACCGATTTTTACATCACCGTCGAGGGCCAGGAGCCAAAGTTGTTCGATCCGAATGACATGACCCCGAACATCGTCGTGCAACAGGGAGACGTCGAGGACTGGATCATCGAAAACCGGACGCAGGAGCTGCATGCGTTCCACATCCATCAAATCCATTTCATGCTGGTGGAATGGAATGGGGTCCCACTGGATGAGCCATTCCTGCGCGATACGATCAACGTCGCATACTGGGACGGAAAGAGCCGGCAGTACCCCAGCGTGAAGCTGCGAATGGACTTCCGCGATCCGAACGTCATTGGGACGTTTGTCTACCATTGCCACCTACTGGAGCACGAAGACGGGGGGATGATGGGCGTGATTCGCGTCGTGCCCAAGGGCCGCCAGGCAAACCTTCTCGGAGTGCCGGCCCGCACAGGACGTCCGTTATGTGGATTCCTGAGCCCGGAGGTCGCGGGCCACTCGGTAGTCCGTTCGTACAGCACGAAGGACGTAAAGACCGATGCCACGGAGCTCGCCAAGCAATCGGCCAGCTTTTAACGCCCTTGTCATCAGGCAATAACAACCACTGAGTATCTATGTAGCCGCACGCGTTTGATTCCGAAAAACCTCTAAAGCAGCGGTGTGCCGCTGCCGAGCCCCGCGAGGTCACGCGGTATCAAACCGGGAATTCCCTAAATTTCAAGGAGAGCTCATGACTAGCAAGTATCTTCGCCGGATGGCAGCTATCGCGCTTGCCTCCAACTTGGTTCTAGCGATGCCAGGCGGCCTGTTGGCCGGGCAGGGGCAGGACCCTGCCGAGACCGTGGAAACTACGACGCCGATCAAGCACGTGATCGTAATCTTCCAGGAAAACATTTCCTTCGACCACTACTTCGCCACGTATCCGTACGCGACGAATCCGGAAGGCGAGCCCGCATTCCACGCCAAGGGCGACACGCCCCGGGTCAACAACCTGCTCAGCGGTGGCCTGCTGACCGAGAATCCCAATTCGACGCAACCATTCCGGATGGACACAGGAGTTGCGTCGGTGACGTGCGACCAGAATCACGACTACACTCCCGAACAGCAGGCAATCGATCACGGCCTGATGGACCAGTACCCGCAGTACACGGGGACGGGATCGACAGCAGGGTCCCTTTGTAATGACTATGGCAAGGGTACCGGCGTCGTGATGGGGTATTTCGACGGCAATACCGTCCAGGCTATCTGGAATTACGCGCAGCACTTCGCGATGAGCGACAACTCATACGGCACGATGTTCGGGCCATCCACGGTGGGAGCTCTCAACCTGATCGCAGGCACGACTGCCCCGGCAACACTCGTTCCACTAAAGCCCAACGGCAAGGCCGCGAGTGCATCCGGCAACATCGCCAATGACGTGACGACTGGCGCGGCGATCGGCGACCCGCGACCGAGCTTTGATGACTGTTCGTCAACAACCCCGGGGCTTGCCAACTCGGCCCAGATCACGGTGTCTGGCAAGAACGTGGGTGACTTGCTGAATGCCAAGGGAATTACTTGGGGCTGGTTCAACGGCGGCTTTGCCCCCACGGGCTTCGACGCGAAGGGCCGCGCGATCTGCGGCGCGCATCACGTTGGGCTGGCTGGAGACGACGCTGTCACACAGTCCAGCGATGGCGACTACATCCCTCATCACGCAGCCTTCGAATACTACGCGCAAACCGCGAACCCGCACCACGTGCCACCGAGCGACCCGAGTCTAATCGGGACTTCATCCGATGGGGCCAATCACCTATATGACATGAGTTATTTCTGGACGGCTCTCGGCGAGGATCGGCTTCCTGCCGTTACCTACCTCAAGGCTCCCGCATATCAGGACGGACATCCGGGCTATTCCGATCCCATCGACGAGCAAGTGTTCGTTGTGGGTGTGATCAACGCGATTATGAACAGCCCGTACTGGAAAGACACGGCGATCATGATCTCGTACGACGACTCTGACGGCTGGTACGACCATGTGCTCGGACCGGTCGTCAACCAGTCTGCGGTTGCGGACGATGCTTTGGCGGCCCCTTCGAGCTGCGGCTCAGCGACCACGCCAACTCAAGGCCAGTGCGGCTACGGCCCTCGCCTGCCTCTGCTCGTGATTTCGCCGTTCGCGAAACAGAACTACGTCGATCATCGAACGACCGATCAATCTTCCATCCTCCGCTTCATCGAGGACAACTGGGATCTCGGCAGAATCGGCGGGAACTCGTCGGACGTCAAGGCCGGGAGACTCAACGGCTTGTTCGACTTCAAGGGCCACACGTCCAAACTGATTCTGGACCCATCCACGGGAGTCGCGCTCCCTCAGCAGCCCGAGTGAGGCGGCGAAAGAATTCCCCGCAGTAAACCTCACGCCAGCAACGCCCCCCTGGCTCGGACCGGATCCCCGGTCCGAGCCAGCCCGTTTTTAAGGGTCCTGCGAGCGGCATCACGGATGTATGCTTGGGCGTCCACCACGACGGACGTTGTTTCCTGATGCATCCGGAGATGGCCGATTGGCTCGCAAACCCCGCAGCATCGATCTAACACAGGTTTCCGAATGGGATGACGGCAAGATTCTCCGCAAGGAAGACTACCTCGCGGCCGAGGAGCCGCTCGAAATCCGCGTCGGCAAGGATCCCCTGAGCGTCACGATGCGCACGCCAGGGCACGACCTGGAGCTGGCCGCCGGATTCCTGTTCACCGAAGGGCTGGTGCAGCAACGCGCGCAGATCATCACGCTCGACGAAGAGCCGCGCGACGGCGAAGAAAATCGCGGGAACATTGTTCGGGTCGAGCTTGCGCCGGAGTCGACGCCCGACTTCGAGAAAATGCGCCGGCATTTTTTCGCGGCGTCGAGCTGCGGCATCTGCGGGAAGGCTTCGATCGACTCGGTGCGCGCTCGAACGCTCGAGCCGCCCAATCCCGATTTCCGCCTCGATCCGGAGGTGTTGGTCCGTCTCCCGGAAGCGTTGCGGGCCTCGCAGGCAGTCTTCGGGCGAACGGGAGGGCTGCACGCAGCGGCGCTCTTCGACGCAAGCGGCAGATTGCTCGTCCTGCGCGAAGACATCGGGCGGCACAACGCCGTGGACAAAGTGATCGGCTGGGCGCTGCTGGAGAACCGTGTGCCACTCGGACAGGCCGTTCTGCTCGTGAGCGGCCGCGGAGGCTTCGAGATCGTGCAAAAGGCGATCGTCGCCGGCCTGCCGGTCGTCGCATCGGTTTCGGCACCGTCTAGTCTGGCCGTGCAGCTTGCGCGCGAGCTTCACCTGACGTTTATTGGGTTTCTGCGGGGGCGCCGCTTCGTGATCTACGCGGGCGAGGAACGGATCAGCAAATCCTGACACGTGAGGATTCAGGCTGGTTAGGCAAAACGCTGACTATGAGGCGGCCTTGCCTCGCTTCTTTGGCGGGTCGGCCGAGTGCCCGTTGCCAACCATGCTGGTAAAGGTGGCAAGCAGGTCGCGATCCCACCAGCCGCGCGTCGCTTCCTCATGCATGATCTCCAGCGCAACCGCGGAAGGCGAAGCGGTGCGATAAGGACGGTCGGTGGTAAGCGCGTCGTAGACGTCGGCGAGCTGGAGAATCGCCGCCGTGAGAGGAATGGCGTCGCCGCGCAAACCATCGGGGTAGCCCGAACCGTCGTGCCGCTCATGGTGGTGCCGAATGATGGGCAGAACGAGCTGAAACGTCCTCAACGGCGCGCAGATGCGTTCGCCCACAACGGGATGCTTGCGCATGATCTCGATTTGATCCGCAGAAAGCGGTCCCGGCTTCAGCAGAATGGAATCCGGCACCGCGACTTTACCGATGTCGTGAACGATCCCGGCGCGCCGAAGAGCCTTGATATCCTCTTCGGGCAGGCCCAGCTTTTGCCCGAGACAGGCCGACATCTCCGCGAGCCTCTCGCAATGACCGCGCGTGTACGGATCGCGTGCTTCGATGCTCTCGGCGAGACTGAAAAGCACGCCTTCGGCATTTTCAAGCTCGTCAGTGAATTGCTTGAGGCGCAGCAAAGACCGCGTGCGGGCCAGGAGCTCGTTGAAGTCGATGGGCTTGCTGAGAAAGTCGTCCGCGCCCGCATTGATTCCCTTGATGCGGTCTTCGGTCGCGGAAAGCCCCGTGATCAGCACGACCGGAGTGAGGCGCGTCTCGGGCGTCGCCTTGATGCGGCGGCAAACCTCAAACCCGCTCAAGCCCGGCATCACAATATCGAGAAGAATCAGATCGGGGCGGAACAAAGCGCACTGGTCGAGCGCGGCAATGCCGTCGCTTGCGTCGCTCACCTCGAATCCTTCGCGGCGGAGCAACGTAGCAAGCGCCGCACGCGCCGGGGATTCGTCATCGACGATCAGAATTCGCTCAAACATGTTTTGAGTCTCGCTTGCCGGCCAAACGACGCGATCGACTGCGCGTCGCGAAAACCGCGAACACGGATCTCTCGGCTCCTCCGGCGAGCAATATGTGCTGGGAACTTTCGCTGCACGGGTAATCAAATGTATCCTGTCCCGTGATTTCGGACAACCCGGAATCACGCAATCGAAAGAGCGCCTTCGAATTTCGTTCACCGATGGAACCGATCGCACGAGGGAATATGAAGCGAACGCTGCCTGCGGAAGCGGTTCAGGAAATCAGCAAGAAGCTCGAGTTGGCCCACAAGGCGCTGCAGAGGCGCTATCCGGGCCCGTCGAGTGAACGCCAGCCGATCCACGTGGTCTACGGCGGAGCGCACCTATTTCGCGCAGGCACCACGCGGCGGCTGGGCGACCTCGCGCTGAAATCGCTCGACGAGTACGCGCCCAACTTCGCGGCGTTCGCCAAAGCCGTCGGGCTGCCCGGCGCGGCGGGACTTCCGGACGCGTCCGAGACGGCCGCTGCGGTCGCTAAATCCATCGAGGCCGATCCGGAGGTTGCGCGCCGCGACAACCGGCCGGCATGGTTCGCGCACACCGTGTATCGCCGCATCCGGGAAAAACTGAAGCGCGAACCCGTGGAGGATTTCCGGATCGATTTCGAGGACGGCTACGGGAACCGCCCGGACGACGAGGAGGACGGCCACGCCGCTGCGGCGGCGAACGAGTTGTGCGCGGGAATGAATTCGGGCGAGTTGCCGCCATTCATCGGCATACGCATCAAACCGCTCACCGAAGAGCTTCGCGAGCGGAGCATCCGCACGCTGGATATTTTTCTGTCAGAGCTTGCTGCGAAATCGCGCGGCGAATTGCCGAAACGATTTTATGTGACGCTACCAAAAGTCGCTCTGCCCGATGAGGTTGCGGCGCTGGCCGATATCTGCTCGCGCCTCGAGCCGATGCTCGACTTCGAGCCGGGCGCGCTGCGGATCGAGCTGATGATCGAAACGCCGCAGGCAATCCTCAACGAACGCGGCGAGGCGAATCTGCTGCCCCTCGTGACCGCGGCGCGGGGACGCTGCGTAGCTGTGCACTTCGGACCGTACGACTACACGGCTTCGCTCGACATCGCGGCCACATATCAGCCGGTGGTGCATTTCGCATCCGACCTCGCGCGCGGCGTGGTGCAGGTGGCGCTGGCGGGGACCGGCGTTCGGATCGCCGACGGCCCCACGAACATTATGCCGATCCCTCCGCATCGCGGCCCGAAGGACGGGCCGCCGCTGAGCGCGCGCCAGGCGGAAGAAAATCGTGCGGCCGTTCACCGCGGCTGGAAACTCCATTTCGACAATGCCCGCCGCTCGCTGGGGAACGGCTACTACCAGGGATGGGATCTGCATCCGGCGCAGCTTCCGGCGCGCTACGCGGCCGTGTATTCGTTCTTTCTCGAAATCCTGGACTCGGCTGCGGAGCGTCTTCGCAATTTCGTGGACAAAGCCGCGCAGGCCACTCGCGTGGGGCAAGTGTTTGACGACGCGGCGATGGCGCAGGGTCTGCTGAATTATTTCGAACAGGCTGTCAATTGCGGCGCGCTCACGGCGGATGAGGTAGAGGCACTCACGGGGATATCCGCGGCGGAACTTCGCGGCGGGTCGTTCGTGAAAATCCTCTCGCAACGGCAGGCCTGACATAGCTGCGGGCTTCGGCGGGCTACCGCTTCCTTCTTTTCATCACGAACATCAGCGGAATCACGCACACGCAGATCACGCTCATCAGCCGGAAGTTGTCCACGAACGAGAGCATCATCGCCTGGCGTTGCAATTGCTGGTACACGAGGGCCTGGGCGTCCATCGCCGCGCGGGCGGCGTCCGCGCCGCGCGTAACCAGCAGGTGCGTGATGCTGTGCAAGGCCGCCTGGTATTGGTGATTGCCTGGCTGCAGATTGACGGCCAAAACGCTCTGGTGAAACTGGGCGCGGCGGTCGAGCATCGTCGTGACAAACGAAATCCCGGTGCTGGCACCCACGTTGCGCGCCAGGTTGATGAGCCCCGACGCGTTGTTCATCTTTCCCAGCGGCACGAAGTAAAACGCCATTACATTAATTGGCACGAACAGAAATGCGGTCCCCATTCTCGAGATGATCCAATCATTCACCGGTATTCGCGAGTTCGCGGAAAGGTTGAGATGGGAGAGCTGGTACAAACCCGCCGTCATAATGCAGAGGCCGGCGATCACGATCCAGCGCGGCTCGAATTTGCCGAGGAGCACGCCGACGAACGGCAGAATCGCCAACAGAACCAGCCCGCCCGGCAACAACACGATCCCACTCTGCATTGCGGTGTAGCCCATCAGCGTCTGCAGCAGGATGGGGAGCAAAAGGGTGGTTCCGTAAAGGACCACCCCCAGCACGTACATCATGAACGTGGAGATCGCGAAGTTCCGGTCCTTGAAGAGATGCAGATCGATCACCGGGTGGTCCGTCGTGAGTTCCCGGACTATCAGGGCAACCAGCGAAGCCACGCAAATCACCGTGGACCAGAGAATAAAGCTGGAGCCGAACCAATCGTCGCGCTCTCCCTTGTCGAGCACGATCTGAAGAAACCCGAGGCCCACGCTGAGGAATCCCAACCCGAGAAAATCGATCTTCAGGCCCTGTTTGAACGTCTTGCGAACCATGTGTATGGGATCGAAGATGAGAAATGAAATCATGATTACCGAGATGATTCCCACCGGCACATTCAGCAGGAAAATCCACCGCCAGGAATAGTTGTCCGTAATCCAGCCGCCGAGGGTAGGCCCGAGCGTGGGCGCGACGACGACGCCCATGCCGTAGATGGCCATCGCCATTCCCTGCTTCGCGCGCGGAAAGCTATCGATGAGAATCGCCTGCGAGATCGGCTGCATGCCTCCCCCACCCGCGCCCTGGATCACGCGAAACAACACAAGCATCGGCAGCGACGGCGCGAGCCCGCACAGAAGCGAGCTCAGCGTAAAGATCACGACGCAGGCAATGAAAAACCGTTTGCGGCCGAAGAGCGTCGAAAACCATCCCGTGAGAGGGAGGACAATCGCGTTCGAAACGAGATACGAGGTGAGAACCCAGGTGCTTTCATCGACGCCGGCCGAAAGGTTCCCGGCGATGTGCGGCAAGGAGACGTTCGCAACGCTCGTATCGAGCACTTCCATGAACGTCGCCGAGATCACGGTGGCCGCAATGAGCCAAGGATTGATCTGGGGGAAAGGCTGAGCGTATTCGGCGGTCGTGGCCATCCAGGTTCAGGCGTCGAGGTTCAACGAACGGTTCCTTTTGAAAGAGTTGAATTCCGTGATGCCGGAGCGGAAGGCAAATGATTCCGTGACTGTGGCGCGAAAATTCCCCTCGGTGAGGATATCACCGCCGGTTTGCACGATTCAATGCGATGACGAGGCGGGCGCTGCCGAAATGTGACTCGCGGTGAAGGCACGTTCTCTGCGCCGCCAAAAGTACAACAATGTGCAGCCAACCAGGATGAGCGCAACGCACAGCCCCGTCCACAGTCCCGCGGCGCCCCAGCCGACGCGGAAGCAAAGATACGCGCCCACGGGCAATCCTACGAACCAGTAGATGCTCGACGACCAGATCATCGGAGTCCGCGTGTCTCCCGCTCCGCGCAGCGCTCCCGTGGCCACGGCTTGCAGGCCATCAAACAGTTGAAAGAACGCGGCGACAAACAGCAAGGCGCTGGCGGCGCGAATGACGGCCGGGTCCGGCGTATAGATGCGCACGATATAGCGCGGCAACGTCCAGAACGCGATCGCGGTGCAGGTCATGAAGCCGGCGCCCAAGGCGAGCGCCGTCCAGCCCGCGCGGCTTGCAGCGTGAGGATCGTGACGTCCCAGCGCCTGCCCCACCCGCACGGCCGCCGCCGATCCGATCCCCAGCGGCACCATGTAGGTAAAGCTAGCCGTGTTGAGAGCGATTTGATGGCTCGCCAGCGGAACCGCTCCCAGCCGTCCGATGAGCGATGTCGCGACCGCGAATACGCCCACTTCCAGTCCCATTTGCGTCGCCGCCGGGAATCCGAGGGTCACGAGCCGCCAGACGCGCGGCAGATGGGGCCATCGCGACGCATCGCGGAGGCCCGTCTTGTAACGCCAGTCGTAGTAGGCGCAGTACGCAAATAGCACCGCGGCCATGTAGGTGCGGCCGACGCACGTCGACCACCCCGAGCCGACGGTTCCCATCGCCCGAAATCCAAGGTGACCGTAAATGAGAGCCCAGTTCGCAACCAAATTCACGAGATTCGCGGAAATCAGCGAAAACATGACTGGCTTGGAAAGGTTGATCCCCTGGAGGTAGCGGCGGCACGCAAAGTAGAGAAGCAGCGGCAGAGTGCTCCAATTGATTGCGCGAAGATATGGAATCGCCTGGCTGAGCACGGCTTGCTCGATGCCTAGCGAACGCAAAATGGGCTCGCAGAGCCGGACGAGCATCATCAGCGCCGGTGCGATCCCCAGGCTTAGGTACACGCCGTTTACGAGCGAGCGGTGCGCATCCTCGAGGTCTCCCGCGCCATACGAGTGCGAAACCAGCGTGTCCAGCCCGAGCATCAATCCCGTTCCGAAAATCGCCACGACGTAATAGACGATGCTGCCGAGACTCACGGCGCCGATCGCCACGGAGCTATTCGCCTGGCGACCGACCATCATCGTATCGACGATGCCCATGGTCATCCAGCCAAGCTCGGCAACGACAATCGGAACTGCGAGGCGCAGCATGGGCCGCGCTTCCTCCGCGATATAGCGCAAGAACAGGCGCTTGAGCATGCCCACGAATCCTTCGCGCAATCTTTGGGATGATATCGTCTCTGTGCAATTCACTCAGAACAATCGGAGTTCAAGGATGGTTGCAATGACACGCGTGGATTAGACGGGTACGAGCTTCTGAAGTGCGGTTAAACGGATGAGTAACGGCTTCAATTCCTCCGCGCCAATTCTTTCGGCACAACCATCGACGACGCGCCTTGCCCGATCGAAAAGTATGCTCCGAAGCGCCCGATCTTGCGTCGCCGCAGCAATGTCACCGTAGCCGCGAAGCAAGCGCAGACTGACGGCAATATCGGTCTTCGAGTACATGCGGATCTGCTCGAACGCCGAGTCCAGCAGACGTTCGAAGTCAATCCATCGAATACTGACGCGAGCGACGCCCTGTAGATCGTAGAGCATCGGCTCGGGTGTCTCCCTGGACGCGAAACGGATCAGGATGCGGCTCAGTTGGTCCACGCAATTGATGGCGGTCGTGGGGTCATTGACGGCGGGCGAGATCGCCTTGAGCGCGATGTCGACGATCTGCAGGACGCCGAACTCCACATCCTGCTGCAGAGTTCGGGCCGGCCCGAGGTCGAACGCACCGCGCAGCGTGGCGCTGCTTTCGGCGGACAGCCGTTCACCTTTGTACGCCATCAGCAGCGGAATCCCTGCCGGGACAAACTGGCCGACCCTGCGAAGAACATGAATCTTCACGCGTTGGGACGTAGCCAGAACCAGAAGGCGCCGCAGGTCGACAAACCGGATGTAGCCGGAGACCTCGTTCAGGACCGGTGTCTCCCACGCGGCTGGCTCGGCCCCATCCCCGGTCTCCACGCGGTTCGGCTTTCGCGGCAACGGCATCACGTCGTCGATCACGAGTTCTGTTTCCGAGGCGATCCTGTCCACGATGTGGTTCACGCTGATCGCCTGCGAAATGTGGTGAATGAAGAAGAGCAGCAACCCGACGCAGACTATCGCAAGAAGCAGCGCGCCCACGACGGTCGCGACCGGCGCAAATGGGCGCGGCAGGGAGTGCGCCGCCGGTAGGGCCGCCATGCAGTACAAGAACGTGCCGAGGAATATGCCGAGCGTCCATTGGGTGACGCGGTCTCTTGCAAAACTGACGATGATGCGCGGGGAAAACTGCATGGACGCCAGCGTCAGGGTCATCAGCAGGATCGCGAACACGATGGAAACGACCGTCATGATGGAGGCGCCAATTCCACCGAGGATCACTTGAGCCACTTGAGGATCGGCGTGCGAGAGGAAAAGCACCTTGGGCACCCAGTCGCCGATCGAGGGGTAGGTTTCTTCACACCACGAGAGCAGCGCACCTCCAAAACCTAGGGTCAGGGCGATGGCCAGCGGGCGAACGAGGAAGCCACCACGCAGGCTATACGTGACATGGCGGAATAACAATCGTAGGCGTTCGATCACAGATCCATCTTCCTAGACACGGCTCCAGCCGGAAAGTCGCGTAACGGGGCCGCGCTTCCGCGGTGTCGCAGCATTGTTATTACTTGCAAAATACGTTTCAGGGAGAAAACTCTAGCATAGCGATGGAAGGCCTTCTATAAAATCCGGATTCTTTGCTGTCGAATAGATTTGTCTCTGGTCGCCGAGAAAAATCCGGGCGGGAAAACTAATCGCGGGTGGCCGAACCAGTGAGCTGGACAAGCGAACCAGGGGTGGCGGAAGCGCCCGAATCGAGGGTCTGGGGGGCGCGCCATGCGTCCACGATCGAGATCTGGTGAACGCAGGACACGGTGCAGTGCGGCGCGCAACCCTTCTTCGTGAGGAACTCGCGGCGGCGACGCTCTTCCGTGTACTGGTCGAGCGGAATGCCCGGATAGCCGCGCTGCTGCGAGCAGTAGTGCACCAAGCCATCCTCGCAAATATAGAGGTACCGCGAGCCGGCGCGACAGCGCCACTGATTCTCGCGGCCGGCGGCGATATTGTGTTGAAAGCCGTTCACGCGGGTGAACGAACGCTTCCCGAGCGACATGATCTCTTCAAAGATTTCCTGCTCGCGCGGGCCGAGCGGCTGAAGCTGCCCATTACCGTCATGCAATATGCCTACCGTGGACGTGAAGCCCAGCTCAAGCGCCCGGTGCGCGACGGTGAGCGCATCTTCCGGATTGCGGACGCCGCTGCCTAGGACGGAATTGATGTTCACGTGAAACTCGGCGTGCTCCGCCAGAAGCTGGAGCTTCTGGTCCAGCACCTTCAGGCTCTTCTTCGAGACGTCGTCCGGTTGCACGTTGTCGATGCTGATCTGCAAGTGTTCGAGGCCCGCGCGGTTCAGCCGTTCGATGCGGTCGGCCACCAGCAAATAGCCGTTGGTGATGAGCCCCGCCAACATACCGTTCTTCCGGATTCGCGCGATGATCGCATCGAGATCGGGATGAAGCAGCGGCTCGCCTCCACTGATCGTGATAATGGAAGTGCCCATCGCGCCCAAGCGGTCGATCCGGCAGAACATCTCCTCGAGCGGCACCGGTTTGGAAAAATCATCGAATTCGTTGCAGTACGTGCAGGAGAGATTGCAGCGCCGCATGGGAATGATATGCACGAGGAGTGGATGGCGAGTGGAAGCCAACCCTTTGGCGACCATGCCGATCTCCCGCAACCGGCGGTGCACGCCGCGAAGACCCTTGCGAATTTTCTTTCGAAATGTCACGGATTCCGCGAAGGAAGGCACTCCGAGTCCCTTCCTGATGAATTATTATGCCACATCGAGACGCCGTTCCCGTTCCGGCTTGCGCGTCCGTGCTGTCGTGCAAAGTGATAAAAAGACCGGCTGCCGGGACGGCCACTTTTGCTAGAATTTGATTTTCCGAATGGTTTGGGCTAGGGTCTGATCGTGCAAAGAAAATTCCTCAAACACCTCGGGGGTGCGCTCGATGCCTGACGCTGTAGCGGAGAAGGTGATTGCGACGCTGGCGTCCGTGAAGCGCATTCCCGCCGAGAAGATCACCCTAGACTCGAATCTGCGCGAAATGGGCATCGATTCCCTCGATGTGTTCACCCTGCTCTTCGAACTCGAAAACGCCTTTAAGATTTCGATCCCGGATGACGACGTCCGATCCATCCAGACGGTCAACGACATCGTCGAAGGCATCAAGAAGATTCTTGCCGCTGCGCCGCCCGACGCGTCCGTGGGTTCAGCCAGCCCGGCGGACTGAAGAATGGCGGCGCGCCGGGTCGCAATCACAGGCCTCGGAATCGTATCCCCCCTCGGCCTGAACATCGCCGACACCTGGAACGCACTGCGCGAAGGACGGTCCGCAATCGGGCCGCTCCAATCCGTCGACGGCTCGCGCGTTGGACTCAAGATTCAAAATGCCGCTCAAGTGCATGGCTTCGATCCGCTGCAACACTTCCAGGGCGGCAAAGACGCCCAGCTCGACCGTTTTGCACAGTTTTCCGTCGTTGCGGCAAGGCAGGCCCTCGCCGATTCCGGGATCGAGTTGACGCCGCATTTGCGCGAGCAGTGCGCGATCGTGTGCGGTTCGGCGGTCGGCGGGCAGGCCGCAATCGAGGCTGGGTTCGAAGACCTCTGGGTGAATGGCCGCGGCCGGGTGCATCCGCTGACAATCGCCAAGACGATGGCAAACGCCGGCGCGAGCCACATTTCGATGGATCTGGGCCTCAGCGGCCCTACGTATACAGTTTCTACGGCGTGCTCGTCGGCTAACCATGCCATGGGGCAGGCCTTCCGGCTGGTGCGCGACGGCCAAGCTGAACTCGCCGTCACCGGAGGCGCCGAGGCGTTTTTTACCGTGGGGATGCTGAAGGCGTGGGAGGCGATGCGCGTTATTTCGCCGGATACATGCCGCCCGTTCAGCAAGGACCGGCGCGGCATGATTCTGGGCGAGGGTGGCGCGATGGTGATTCTCGAACCGTTCGATGCGGCAAGCGCCCGCGGCGCGAAAATCTACGCCGAGATCTGCGGCCTCGGCATGACGTCTGACGCGCACCATCTGACGCAGCCGACCGTCGACGGGCCGGCGCGAGCAATGCGCTGCGCTCTGCGCGAGGCGGGCCTTGCGCCCGAGGCGGTAGGCTACATCAACGCGCACGGCACGGGAACGCTCGGGAACGACCCGGTCGAGTCGCGCGCTATCCGCGAAGTCTTCGGCGCGCATGCGGATAAGCTCGGCGTAAGCTCGACGAAGTCCATGCACGGCCACGCCCTGGGCGCGGCAGGAGCGCTCGAGGCCATCGCAACGGTCCTCGCTCTCCATCACGGCATCCTGCCGCCGACCGCGAATTACCTCGGGCGCGACCCCGAATGCGACCTCGATTACATTCCCAACCATGCGCGAGCGCAGCGCGTCGAAGCGGCTCTCTCAAACTCCTTCGCCTTCGGCGGATTAAACGCCGTCATCGCCTTCCGTGCCGCAAACCAGTGATTGAAACAGACTAGAAGAGGCGGGAAACGAACGGAACGATCACGTTCCAGCCCTTGGGGACTATTTCCCAAGTGCGGGTCAGTTCGTCGGAGCAAGAGAGCGTGATCATGATGCCGAGCCAGAAGAATCCGGCGAGAATTACGATGCGCGTGAGGCCGGTGGCGTATTTCGCGTGCATGAAGAAAAGCACCACGAGCATCATCTTTGTCACCGCGATCGCGAGCGCCACGACCGTGTTCCATCGCCCAAGGTCAATGTAGGCCACCCCCGTCGTGAGCGCAGTGCCCGCCATCAAGGCGAAGAAAACCAAGACGTAAGTGCTGACCGGCACCACGTGCCCCGCATTGCCGCCCTGCTCGGTATGCTCAGACATTAGCGATCAACTCCCCGGGTAGCGCCCGCCAATCAGGTATAGAAGCGCGAAAAGGAAAATCCAGACGATATCGACGAAGTGCCAGTACAACCCGCTGATTTCGAGCGGCGCGTAGTATTCCGGCGAGAACTTGTTCCGCGCCGTCATGATCACGAGCACAGTCAGGACGCCGAGCCCAGCCACCATGTGCAGGGCGTGCAGACCGGTCATGAAGAAATAGAAGCACATGAACATCTGGACGCCCGGAGCATGTGGACCGTTGTAAGCCCAGTTGATTCCGGGAACGATGCCGTCAACATAGTCGCGATACCATTCAAACCTGAGCTTGAGGCCCAGGAACAGCGCGCCGAAAATCATCGTGAGAATCAGCCAAAGGATGATTTGGCCCTTCCGCTTGCCGGTCTGCGCGGAGCGGATCGCCAACGCCATCGTCAAGCTGCTGCAGATCAGCACGTATGTGTTGGTAGCGCCGAATTTGACCTCGAGCAAATGGCTGCCCGTGACGAACGACTCATAGTGCAGCGCACGGTAAATCGTGTACGAGGCGAACATCCCGCCAAAGAACAGGATTTCGGTGACCAGGAAAACCCACATTCCCAGCCGGCCAGCCTCGCGCTGCTGGCCGACCGTCTCGAACTGATGGGCGAATCCCGGCGGATGCGTCCCGTGAGCGGCCAATTCAGACACGGGCCACCCCCGGAGCACTGGGATACTTGCGCGGCTCGGCAACCGGATAGTTGTACGCCTCTTCGGTCACGATCGGTATCTCCGTGAAATTCTCGGTCGGCGGCGGCGAGGGTATCGTCCATTCAAGCCCCTTGGCCCTCCAGGGGTTCGAACTGGCAACCGGGCCATAGCGCATCGACCAAGTGAGGTAGATGAGTGGAATCAAATACCCGATGCCGAGGATGGAGGCCCCTGCGGACGACATCACGTTGAGCACCTGAAACTCCGCTGGATACACCGCATAGCGGCGCGGCATCCCGAGATAGCCGAGTACGAATTGCGGGAAGAACGTCAGGTTGAAACCGATAAAGATAATCGCCGCCGCGATGCGCGCCCAGAGGTCGGGATAGAGACGTCCGGTGATCTTGGGCCACCAGTAATGAATGCCGCCGAGATAGGCCATTACGGCGCCGCCGACCATCACGTAATGGAAATGAGCCACGATGAAATAGGTGCCGTTCAGGTGAACGTCGGTCGCAAGCGATGCGAGGAACAGCCCGGTCAGCCCGCCGATCGTGAACAGGCCGATGAAGCCCAGCGCGTACAGCATCGGCGCCTCATAGGATATCGAACCCCTGTAAAGCGTTGCGGTCCAGTTGAACACCTTGATCGCAGACGGAATCGCCACAAGGAAGCTCAGCACCGAGAAGACCAACCCTGCGTAAACCGACTGGCCCGTGACGAACATGTGATGGCCCCACACCACGAAGCTGATCACGGCGATTGACAAGCTTGAAAACGCCACGAAGCTGTACCCGAAAATTTTCTTTCGCGAAAACGCCGTGACGAGTTCGCTGACGACACCCATGCCCGGCAGAATCATGATGTACACGGCGGGATGCGAATAAAACCAGAAAAGGTGCTGGAAGAGCAGAGGGTCGCCGCCGACGGCCGGATCGAAGATTCCAACGTGCAAGATCCGCTCCGCGCCGAGCAGCAGCAGCGTCACGGCGATCACCGGAGTGCCCAGAACGAAAATAAGGCTCGTTGCGTACATGGCCCAAATGAACAGCGGCAGGCGAAACCAGGTCAGTCCCGGTGCGCGCATCTTGTGGATCGTCACGATGAAGTTCAGGCCCGTGAGGATCGACGAGAATCCGGCGATGAAGACGCCGAGCGCGACGGCCACGACGTGCGTTTGCGAGTACGAGCTGCTATACGGCGGATAAAACGTCCAGCCGGTGTCGACTCCTCCCGAAAGCGTCGCGTACAGAGCAAACAACGCACCGATGATGAAGAGGTACCAGCTCATCAGGTTGAGTTTCGGAAAGGCCACGTCGCGCGCGCCGATCATCAGCGGAATCAGAAAATTCCCGAGCGTCGCGGGAATCGACGGAACCAGGAAGAAGAAGACCATGATGATGCCGTGCGTCGAAAACAACTTATTGTAAGTTTCTGGCTCGAAGAGCGCGCCCTGCGGCTCGATCAAATGCAAGCGCATCAGAACGGCCGGCACTCCGCCGACGAAGAACATGAGCGTGATCGAGGCGAGATACAGCAGCCCGATCCGCTTGTGATCGAAGGTCAACAGCCATGATTTGATGCCGTAATTCGCGTTTAGATAATTCACGCTGGATTCGGCCGGCACTGCCTGGGCCGTACTCATTTGCCGTTCCTCTCTTCCGAGCCGAGCGACTTCACGTAAGCGATGAGCTGCAATATCTGTTCTTCGTCGATTTGCCCCTGATAGGTCGGCATGATCTCCTGATAGCTGGGCATGTGGACGGAATTCGGAACCAGGATCGCCTGGCGAATCAGCGATTCATCCACGACTCGCGTTTCGCCGCTCGCCAGCTTTTCCGGCTTGCCATAAAGGCCTGCCAGGGACGGACCTCGGCCACCGCCGCCCGCGACGTGGCAGCTTCCGCAATCAAACTGGATAAACAGACGCTGGCCCTGTTCGGCCAAAGATTCGGTCTTCTCGCCGCCAGCGAGCCATGCCGCGTAATCGGTCGGTGTCATGACGTAAACCCAACCGATCATCTCGGAGTGGTTCGTGCCGCAGTACTGCGCGCAGAAGAGGTGGTACGTGCCCGTTTCCGTCGCCTGGAACCATATGGACGAATAGCGGCCGGGCAGTACGTCCTTCTTCACGCGAAAGGCGGGAATGTAGAAGTCGTGGATCACGTCCTGCGAAGTCATCGTGAGCTTCACGGGAACGCCCACGGGCACGTGGAGTTCGTTGATCTCGCGCGGCCCCTCGGAGTGCTGGAGGTGCCACATCCACTGTTTCCCGATGACGAAAATTTCCGTCGAAGCAGCGGGCGGGCGCGAGTTCCGGACGTAGAGGGTCGACGACCACACAAACAGGACCACGCAGATCAGCGAAGGGATGATGGTCCAACCGAGTTCCAGCACCATCGACGTATGAGTTTCGGCAGCGATCTCGTCATCGGACCGCCGGCGGTACTTGACCATGAAATAGAAAATGATGGAGAAGATCAGGACGCTGAAAAACAGCGTGATGCCCGTCAGCGCAAGATACAGCTTGTCCACGCCTTCGGCGATCGACGATGCCGCCGGCGGCTGCAGCGGAAACATGGCCGCTGCGCCCCTGACCGAATTCAATCCGGATTCAATGAAGCCAATCATCATTGGTTAGTTACAACCCTTCGCGGGCCCTGCGTCTGCTGCTCCATCTTGTTCATACGCTCTTCCCGTGCAACGCCGGCTGATGCCCGCGGAAGAGGATCAGCAAACCGAGTCCGCCAATCAAAATCGTGGCGAGTCCCGAAAGTTGAAGCACTCGCGATACGATCAGCCCGTACTTGCCGGTATGGGGATCGTAGTGGTAACAGAAAAGCAGAACCTCATCGACCGGCGAGCCGATCCTTCCCTCCGATGCGTCCACCAGCCCGAGCCTCAGGTCGCGCGAGGGATAGGTGACGCCGTAGAAGTAGCGCGAAAGCTTCCCTTCCGGCGTCAGCACCATAATGGCGCTAGCATGTGCGTACTGCTTGGAATCGGGATCGTACGCGTAACGAAAACCCACGGAATCCGCGAGCCGCTTGATATCCGGCTGCTCGCCCGTCAGGAAATGCCAGCCGTTTGCCGCGCCCGGCCGCCCATACATGCCCACATAGACCGCCTGCTTGGCTTCGGCGAGCACCGGCCGGTCGGTCGGATCGATGCTGACGGTGACGACGTTGAAGTCCTTCCCGATCGTCATCGGGATTTCTTCGAGGCTGCGGTCCAGCGCGTTGAGCACCTGGGTACAAAGCATCGGGCAGTTGTAATACACGAGCGTGAGAATCACCGGCTTGCCCACGAAATACTGCCCCAGCTCGACTGGATTGCCGTGCTCGTCTCGGAAGGTTGCGTCGAGGGGAATCGGCTGGTTGAGCTTTTGATCGATCCCGACGTCTTTGAGCAACTCGGGACGCACGCCGATGCCCTGATTGGGGTCGGTGAACTGCGCGGACGCCACGGCCGGCTGCAACAGCATCGCCGACGCCATTGCCGCGCCTGCCAGCCACGACCGCACCGAATTGGCTTTGAACTGCATTCGCACTTCGTCCTCTTTTCCCGCCCTAATCAACAACTTGGTCTTGCCAAAAATCTACGGTTTCGATTCGGCGCTTTCGCTTGCCGGCCCCGGAGGCGGCGGCTCGGTCAAGTAGCCGCACTGCCCTTGAACGTCGCCGCCGCCGGGAACACCCGGCACAACCGCAGACAAGGGCGCCGTCGTGGGAGGCTCGTCGCCAGCCGCGCGCGCGGCCAATCCCCGTGTCAAAATCAAATCCATGGCGCGATCGACGGGAATTCTCACGACTCCGCTCTGCTGATCGACCCAGCCGTAGGTGTTGACCTTCTGTTCCTGCGTCGTGCAGTAATCCACCAGCTCCTGGTGCGGATGAGCCTGGAGGAGCGGGCTTGGTGGAATCTCGCGCGTCGCAATGCCCGCAATCGGCGACGCGGGCGGCCCGAGCGGCGTCACCTTCTTGAAGTAATCAAACGACCATCTCATCGCAATCAAGGTGACAGCCAGAACGACCGCCATCCAAAAGGCAAACTGGACCAGCGCGCCAATATTCGCGTCGCGCTGCTCGTAGCCGGGCCCGCGGTCGACCGGAGCATTGTCTTGCGGCTTCTTAGTCGCCATGCTGATGCTCCAAAACGCCTTCAAATCGCGGATCGTGCAATGGCAGCAGCGGCAATTTTTTCAGCTGACCGAAGAACGCGCCGAGCCACACTCCGCCGATGCCAATTAGAACGAGCAGATCCAATAGGTGGAAATGCGGTCCTGTTTGCTTAGGATCGAAGGCCGGGACAACCAACCAATAAATGTCTATAACAGCTACCACCAACATCCAGCCCGCGATCCTTGCAAGCGAATGCAGGCGCCTCTTCAAGCGCCGCTGCAACAACAGGAAGAACGGGACAAAGAAATGGAAGATCAGCAGAATTGCCGCCACTGCTCCCCAACCCCCTCGCGCGCGCACCAGGTACCACGGAATCTCGTCCTTCAGATTGCCTGCCCAGATGATCAAAAATTGCGAGAAGGACATATAAGTCCACAGCAGCGTGAATGCGAGCATCAGGTTGCCGAGATCGTTGAGTTGCTTGGGCTCGGCGCAATCCTTCAGGGGCTCGTGATCCGAAAGCCTGCGCAGCACGAAAATCGAAAACGAAAGTGCCGCCAGAGCCTGAATCACCATGAAAACCATTCCATAGATGGTCGAGGACCATTGAGGCTCAAGAGACATGACCCAATCGATTGCGGCTGCGCTCACGGTCAGTCCCCAGAGCACCAAACCGGGTGCGGACAGACTCACCATGCGGTCCTTAAGGATCAGATCTCCCGTTCGATCCTGTTCGGCCGACCATTTGTTCAAGAGGTAGGCCAGGACAATCCAGATGGCGAAGTAAATTATAGTGCGCACCGTGAAGAATCCCGGATGCAAATAGCCCCGCTTAAAATGATTCAGTGAATCGTCGGGAAACTCATCGGCGCGCCACCAGGGATAGAGCCGCGAGATTCCCAGAACAATCGGGATAAACAAAATCGCCATCACCCAAATCGTCCGAGTACTCGCTTCGAGAATCCGCCGAATCGGAAGACCCCACCAGCCGCCCGTCGAATGGTGAAGCATCAAAAATCCGAGGCTCCCAAGGGGAATTGCCACGACGAACACGAAGGCAAAAAGGTACGACTGAAAGAAATGGGTCCACCCGCCCTCATCAGGCCGCTTCGACAGTATGAAACCCCAAATGATGGCGGCGACGAAGCAAACTACACCAATCGCCAGCGCGCGGCTTTGCGCGCGATCGATCACGGGCCGGGATGTGTCCGACGAACTCATTGCGATTGCCCTGTCGGCTGCTCCTGTGTCTGTTGTGCGGACTGCTCCGTCAATTTCTGCCGATCCGATTCCGGCACGTCGTGTACGGTCGCGTTTTGGCTCAGCTGAAGAACTCGAATGTACGCGGCGATTCTCCACCGGTCCGCCGGCTCGATGCGCGCTGCGTAGCTATACATTGCTCCAAATCCGTTCGTGATGACCTCGAAGAAATGTCCCGCGGACGCCTCGCGCAGCCGCGGAATGTGATACGAAGGCGGCTGCGGAAAGCCGCGCTGTACGATCATGCCCCGCCCGCTGCCTGTGTAGTCATGGCAGGGGGTGCAGTAGACATTGTAGCGTTCGCGCCCGCGATCCAGATCCGCCCGAGTGATCGGGAACGGGAACTTGTCCACCACCACGCCGTTTTCCTTGCCGGTGTAGAACAGCTCATCGACGCGCAATTGGCCGCGCGCAATGGTGCCCGGCACGGGCTGGCGCTCTGACCGGCCGTCCGCGAAAAAGTCAGTCGGCTCGTACGGCAGGTACTTCGGCTGGATGTGCATATCCAAGCGGCAGCCCAACAGCAACAGGGCAACCGCGCCCAAGCCGGCAAAGCGCAACCCACGCGCAAACGCACGGCCGGATAAGGCTTGGCCGGAACGCGAGACGGTGCCCTGGCTGAGTTCAGTCCTCAATCTCGTACACTCCATGCGGGTGCAAACCTTCCAAGAACGCTTTCGTCTGCGCCAATTCGAATTTCTTGTCCCGAGCCTTGATGCAGAGGAAGAACCGGTCCGTCGACGCGAGAGCAAATCGCTCGACGTTAAATGTCGGGTGGTACGGCGTCGGCAGACCATTCAGCGCGAGCATTCCAAACACCGACACCAGAGACGCACCCAAAATCGTCAGCTCAAACGTAATCGGTATCCACATCGGCCAGCTATTGAAAGGCTTGCCGCCGATGTTCAACGGGAAGCTGATCACGTTGGCGTACCAACACATCCCAAAGCCGGTCAAGCCGCCACCCAATCCTCCAAGGAACACAAGGATCGGCAGAGCCGTCCAATCGAAGCCGACGGCTTCGGCTAATCCTTCCACCGGAATCGGCGAAAACGCATCGATGCGCCTGTAGCCGGCCTCGCGCGTGCGATGCGCCGCTGCGAGCACCTGTTCGGGTGTCTCGAATTCCGCCATCAGACCGTACATGCCCTTCTTGCTCATTTCTTCGATCGCACTCCAGTTATCCGTGAAGCTCCGGGTTCGGGTTCCGCACGCGCGCGAGATAGGTCGTACGCGGGCGCGTATTCAAATCCTCGAGCAAGCCGTAATTGCGCGATTGCGCCTTCAGCTTGGAAACGCGGCTCGCAGGATCGTTGATGTCGCCGAACACGATCGCTTCGGCCGGGCAAGCGCTCTGGCACGCCGTGATGATTTCACCGTCGCGCACGGTCCGATTTTCCACCTCGGACCGGATCTTCGCCGCGTTGATCCGCTGCACGCAATACGTGCACTTTTCCATCACGCCGCGGCTGCGCACGGTCACGTTCGGATTGCGCATTCCGTACAGGCTCGGCGTTTTGAAATCCGAATAGAGGAAGAAATTGAACCGGCGGACCTTGTACGGGCAGTTGTTCGAGCAGTAGCGCGTGCCGACGCAACGGTTGTACGTCATGTCGTTCAAACCCTCGGAGCTGTGCGTGGTGGCTCCGACGGGGCAGACGTATTCGCACGGCGCGTTCTCGCACTGCATGCAGGGCAGCGGCTCGTAATACATCTCGGGATTCTCAAGGCTGCCGTGGAAATACGTATCGATGCGAATCCAGTGCATCGCGCGGCCGCGCATCACCTGATCCTTGCCGACGACCGCGATGTTGTTCTCGGACTGGCAGGCAACCACGCAGGCGTTGCAACCGATACAGCGATTCAAATCGATGGACATGCCCCAGGCGTAGCCCTCGTATTTGTGGCCGGGGTAAATCGTCAAATCCTTTTCCATTTCCTCATTGCGGGCGAAATTCGGATCCTTGCGGAATTCTTCGAGCGTGGCAATTCGCACCAGGTCGCGCTTGGGATTGAACGCCGCCTGGCTCTCTTCGTCCGCCTTATGCCCGTCGACATCGATCGTGTATTGCTCTTGGGTCGAGGCGAAGTAGTATTTCTGTCCGGTCTTCTCGATTTGCACGCCGCTCGCAATCCAAGGCGCTGACGATGTGCGCACGAGATACGCGTTGAAGCCCGGGCCCGTGCCCACGTTGCCGGCCTGACGGCGGCCGTAACCGAGATGCAGCGTCACGGAATTATCCGCGTGACCCGGCACGATAAAGACTCCGGCCTGCACGTTCTTGCCGCCGAGCTTGAGCGTGACGTAATCACCCGAGGTGAGATCAAGGCGCTGCGCGGTGCTCGGACTAATCATCGCTGCGTTGTCCCAAGTCAACCGCGTGACTGGCTTCGGCGTTTCCTGCAGCCACGAGTTATTCGCAAATTGGCCGTCTCCGACCGACGGATCGGGCCGGAAGACCAGCTCGAGCGCGTTTGCATCGCCGCTCGCCGCCTGCGGACGTCCCTGGCTCACAAAATCCGCGCGCGGCGAAACTGTAATCGCCGGCAGCGCGGTTCCCGCGACCAGCCCGTCGTGCAGCGAAGTCTCCCAAAGCGTTTCGAACGCTTTGTCTTTCTCCGGGCGCTGTGTCTGCCAGTAGTCGCGCACGAGCTCGTGGCCGGATTTTCCGGCGTCGCCCGTGAAGAGAGCGATGACTTCGTGCGCCGAATGGCCGTCATACAGCGGCGCGATGAGCGGTTGGATGATGCCGACCGTGCCGTCGAACGCGCGTCCGTCGCTCCAAGACTCGAGATAGTGCGCCGCCGGAGCGTGCCAGTGGCAAAGCTCGGCCGTCTCATCCTTGTATAGGCCGGAATGAACGCGCAGCCCAGCCTTCGCTAGCGCATTCGCAAAATCGAGATCGGCGGGCGCGTCGTACACCGGGTTGGCGTCGAGGATCACGAGAAAACCAACCTGGCCCGCGTTCAAATCGCTTACCAGATCGCGCAGCGACTCGGTCTGATTGACGGGATTCGCCTCGACCGGCTCGGTGTAAACGACCGTTTTGCCCACGTTGCCGAGCGCCGCGTTGATCGCGTGAACGAGCGCGTGGACGAACGCCGGCTGCTGCTCGCCCGCAATTACGACGCTCGATCCGCGGTGGGCGCTGAGGTCGCGCCACACGGCGCTGATCCACTCCGCCGAAAGCTTTGCGCTCGCGTTCGCGCTGGGCGGCACGGCAATTCCCGCAGCCACGGCAAGCTGCCGTGCGAGGTCATCGACATCCGACGAGCGCAGCGGCAGGCGATGATCCGCCACAACGCCGGTGCTCGTCGCCATGCTCTCGGCAACATACAGGCGGTTCAAATTTGACGATGCGCCGGCAGCGAGATCGCGCCGCGAAGCGAACTCACGCGCGTAACGTACATGCCCGGGACCGGATGTAAGGAAATCCGCGTCGAGCGATAGGACCACGTCCGCCTGATCGAAGTGATACACGGTGTTGACCGGCCGGCCGAAGGCCAGGCGCGCACCTTCGCGCGCCGAATCTCCGCTGCATGGTTCGTACTGGTGCCATTTCGCGGATGGAAACTGCGCGAGAAGCGCGCGAATCTGTGCGGCAAGCGTCTGAGAATTTACCGTCTTCGTCAAAAGCCGCAACCCTGTGCCCGATTTGGCATGGGTCGTCCGCGCGTCTGCCATCGCGGCGGAAAAATCGCTCCAGGAACTGACTCGCCCGTCATGCAAGACGGCCTGCGAGCGGTCGGGATCGTAGAGGTGCAGGATCGATGCTTGCGTGAAGACGTCCGTGCCGCCGAGGCTGCCCGGATGCTCCGGATTCCCCTCGATCTTCGTCGGACGGCCCATGTGACTTTCGACAAGCACGCCCGTCGCAACGCCCGCATGCGGGAACGACGTGGCGTAATAGAGCGGCCGGCCCGGGATGATCTCCTCGGGCGGATGCGCGTACGGAACGATCTTCTCGGTGGGGAGCTTCGTGCACGCGCTCAGACCCGCCATTGCCGCCGAAGCGGCCATCAGCTTCAGCACGTCGCGGCGGTCAATTCCGTCGTTGCCTTTTCCCGCGCTCGGAGGGAATTCGTAATCCCGGAATTCGCGGAACTTCTTGGTTTCCGACAATTCCTCGAGACTCTGCCAGAAACGCGGAGCGTTCTCGCCGGCGAGCTTGGCGCGCGCCGCTGCGAGGTCGATCGAGTTCTTCGCGTTGGAATCTTCGCTCATCGTTTCGCTTTCATCACCGGTGGCACGTCGAACAAGACTGCATGAACTGCTTGTTATGAATGTGATATTCCGCCACGAGCTTCTTTCCAAGCTCTTCCTGCTTCGAGGCCGAGGGCGGCTCGTAAAACGGATTGAACACCTCGGATTTCGGCCGCACGAATTTTTCCGGCTGGCGGTGGCAATCCAGGCACCAGGACATGTAGAGAGTTCCCGCGCGCTGAGTCAACGGCATCTCCGCAATCTGTCCGTGGCACGTGGTGCAGCCGATCCCTTTCGCCACGTGGATGCTGTGGTCGAAATAGACGAAATCGGGCAGGGCGTTCACGCGCTCCCATTCGAGCGATGTATCGTTGCGATAGCTTGCCCGGACCGGCTCGAGCATCGATGCGTTCGTCCAGATCTGCGAATGGCACGTCATGCAAGTCTGCGTCGGCGGCACGCCCGCGAAAGACGATTTCTCGACCGACGTATGGCAATAGCGGCAATCGATTCCCAGCTCGCCCGCGTGGTGGCGGTGGCTGAACGGCACGGGCTGCTGAAGCTTTTCGCCCTGCCCGGTGTACCACGGAGACAACGCAATCGTGTACAGCGCGAAGCCCAGCGCTCCGATAATCACCACCGCGCCAAAAATGCTGGCCCGCGCGATCAGGTTCGTGCTGCGATGGAAAATCTGTGGCATCGATTCTCTGTGCCGCTCTTTCTACGAATGCGTTTTCTCTTCGTTCGTTTCATGCACGAGCGACCGCACCTCGACGATCGAGATCATCGGCAGGAAACGAATGAACAAGTAGAACAAGGTAAAGAACAGCCCGAACGTACCGAGGTACGTAGCCCAGTCCCATTTCGTCGGGTAGTACATCGCCCACGCCGAGGGAACGAAATCGCGAGACAGGCTGATCACAACGATCACAAACCGCTCCAGCCACATGCCCACGTTCACGACCAGTGAAATGAAGAATAGCCACGCAACGTTTCGTCGCAACCGCCGCGACCACAGCGACTGCGGAAGCACAATGTTGCAAGCGACCAGCATCCAATAGAGCCCGGCATACGGCCCGACGAGGCGGTTCATCATCATGTAGCGTTCGTATTCGTTGCCGCTGTAGAACGACATGAACGTTTCCGCGACGTAGCCGTACGCCACGATGATCCCCGTCGCCAGCATGACCTTCGCCATGATGTCGAGGTGGCGGTCCGTGACCATATCCTCGAGGTGATAAATCCTGCGCACCGGAATCGCCAGCGTCAGCACCATCGCAAACCCGGAGTAAATGGCTCCGGCCACGAAGTACGGCGGGAAAATCGTGCTATGCCACCCGGGAACGAGCGCGATCGTAAAGTCGAAGCTCACAACGGTGTGGACGGAAACCACGAGCGGCGTTGCCAGGCCTGCCAGCAGCAGTGAGGCCGTCTCATAGCGCGACCAGTGGACGGCTGAGCCGCGCCAGCCCATCGACAGCATTCCATAAATGATCTTTGCGGCCTTGTTCTTCGCGCGGTCGCGCAGCGTGGCAAGGTCGGGGATCAGTCCTACGAACCAAAACAGCAAGGAAACCGTGAAGTACGTGGAAACCGCGAAAACGTCCCAAACCAGCGGGCTGCGGAACTGCGGCCACAGCCACATCGGGTTCGGATACGGCATCAGGTAGAAAAACAGCCACGGGCGGCCCATGTGGAGCAGGGGGAACATGCCGGCGCACATGACGGCGAAAATCGTCATGGCCTCGGCGAAACGGTTGATCGACGTGCGCCACTTCTGATGCAGCAGGAGGAGAATGGCGGAAATCAGCGTTCCGGCGTGACCAATTCCGATCCACCAGACGAAATTGACGATCGCGAAGCCCCAGGCCGTCGGGATCCGGATGCCCCAAATCCCCACGCCCTTCACCATCAGGAGCGTGACGACAAGGTTCAACAGCATCAACAGGGAAAACGCGATGAGAAAACCGAACACCCAGCCCGGAGTTGTGCCGCGAGTCAGCACAATCGAGCTGATCTTGTCCGTTACAGTTTCGAAGGTATGGCCTGGACCAATAATCGGCTCGGGCTCGCCAACCCCGATTCTGTTTCGCAAACCTTCAGAACCCACTCAGTTTCCCCTGCCGGTAGAAACGCCTACTTCAAAATGCTAGAAAGGGTGTCGTACGTTGGGGATCATCGCCTCACACCCCGTGAAGGCCATGACCCATACTGCGAAGCAACATATGAATTGCAAATCGTACTGATTACTTTTATTCCCCCGAGGGCCAGTCTCTCCGCTGCCACCCCGTGGATCACTTTGGCGCGTCGGCTGAGTTGCAGTGACGCCGATCACGCCCGGCAGTGACGTGAGTCACCCCGCTAAGACGCAATAGCATAAGACTGGTGATGCCGATACGCAAGTTGAAATCGAAAAAATCTGCATCCGGCAAAATCGATTAGAGTCTGCAAATTCTCGCCGCGAAAAGCCCGCGATGCGAACATCACATGCCCGCGAGATACTCGCTGTGCCACTTAGGACATGGGAGCGCGACGAGGTTTCATGCGCCTCACGCCGTCTTGATAAAATTCGACTGTGCGTTCCGCAACGCCATGGGTCGTTTGGCTGGTGCTTGCCGTGTCGTCGTCCGCAGGCGCTGACACCATTGTGCTCAAGAACGGCCGCCGCATCGTCGCGGAAAGCGTGACGCAAGACGGCGACCGCGTGACGTATCAAACTCCCTCGGGCCAGCTATCGATTCCGAAATCGATTGTCGCGCGGATCGAGCACGACGATTTCAAATACTCCTCCGTAGCGAGCGCTTCGTCGCAGCCGCCAATTTCCGCGCCGCAAATCGCACCCGTTCCAGGCTATGAGGAGGTAGCAGCGCTCGCCGTTCACGACGACGCCATCGACTTCGGGTATTTGTCGCGCCTCGATTCCGATGCCAGATCGGGTTCCGCAATCGCCGTAGCCAAGGACGCTGCCGCGCACCATGCGGCCGCGCAGTTTCTCCTGGGCAAGGGCGACACCGATGCGTCCATCGACCAATACCGCCAGGCGCTCATCCTTTCCCCCGAAAACGTTGGCCTGCTGCTGAACCTGGCGGTCCTCGATCTCCGCGAAAGCCAGTTCACCGCGGCGCTCGATCCGCTCGAACGCGCCCGCCGCATTGCGCCCGATTCGGCGGATGTCGCGAAATTGATGGGATGGGCCTACTACGGCGCCAACAAAATGGATCTGGCCATCGAGCAGTGGAAGCGCGCCGAGCGGCTGCACCCTGACCCGGAGGTCGAGCAAGCCCTCGAAAAGGCCCAGCGCGACAAAGCCGAGGAAGAAAGCTATCGCGAGGGCGAGACCGCTCACTTCGATTTGAAATATTACGGCGACGCGGCGCCAGACCTCGCACAGGGCATCCTGCGCGCGCTCGAAGACGATTTCCGCGACCTCGAATCGCAGCTCGATTACACGCCGCGCGAGCAGATCGCCGTCATCCTATATACGGAGCAGTCGTTCGCGGATATCACACGCGCGCCGGGATGGGCGGGTGCGCTCAACGACGGCCGCCTCCGCATTCCCGTGCAGGGATTGACGCAGGTGACTCCCGAACTTGCGCACGTGCTCAAGCATGAGTTGACGCACAGCTTCGTGGGACAGAAATCCCACGGCCGCGCGCCGACCTGGCTTCAAGAAGGCGTCGCGCAGTGGATGGAAGGCCGCCGCAGCAGTCACGATGCAGGCGCACTGGTCGATGCCGCCGGCCAGGGAATGGCGCCTCCGCTGGGTGGGATGGAAGGGTCGTGGATGGGGCTTTCCGGCAACTCCGCGGCCTTCGCGTATGCATGGTCGCTCGCGGTCGTCGAATCCATTATCGATGCCGGCGGCGTGGCCGACATCAGCCGCCTGCTCGATCGCGTCGCGACGGCGCCTTCCACCGAAGCTGCCGTGAAGGAGACTCTGCATTTGAGCTACGACGACCTGAATCAGCAGACCGTCGCATACCTGAAGCACGCTTATCTACGCTGAATTCGGCTTGTCCTAAGGTCGCCGAAAAGACGTCTCGCCAATCCTGCTAATTCGCTGAGATCGCCATCGCACACATTACAGGGTTGCGAGTAGCCCGGCGAGAAGAGCGGCGCGCTTCGGCAATGCGCGAATGACGACATGCTCGCGCGGACTGTGCGCGCCGTCGCCGACGGCGCCGAGACCATCGAGCGTCGGCACGCCAAGCGCAGCGGTAAAATTTCCGTCTGACCCTCCGCCCGTGGAGCCCTCGCCGAGCGTCGAACCGATCTCGCGCGCCAGTGATTGCGCGCGCTGAAAAAGCTCGCGCACTCCGGCAGTCCGTTCGAGCGGAGGCCGGTTGACTCCGCCACGCACCTCGATCCGCGCGCCTTTCAGGATCGGACGCAGACCGCGAATCTTTCGGTCGATCGCCGGCGCATCCGCAAAGCGCGTATAGCGAATGTCCACCTCCGCGCGCGCATGATCGGGGACCACGTTCGAAACGGTGCCACCCTCAACCACCGTCGCCTGCACGGTGATGCCGCGCCGCGAGTCGTTCATCTTGGCTAACCGCGCGATCTGGAGCGCCAGTTCATGCACGGCGTTTACTCCCGCGCCCGGATCGATGCCAGCGTGAGCAGCACGACCCGTCACGATAATCTCCGCGGTGCCCACGCCCTTGCGCGCCGTTTTCAGCCAACCGTCGCGGCCGAGCGACGGCTCAAGGACAAGCACGGCGTCGCTCCGCCGCGCTTCCCGCTCGATCTCGCGCCGCGAAGTCTCGCTGCCGATTTCTTCGTCCGAGGTCCAGAGGAAAACGAGCCTCTTGCGCGGTCCGGCTCCCACAGCTCGCAGCGCATCCACCGCGGCAAGCGCCAGCACGATTCCGCATTTCATGTCAAATGTTCCCGGTCCCCAGGCGCGCCCGTCCGCGACGCGAAACGGTACCTTCGCGAGCGTGCCAATCGGATACACGCTGTCGAGATGGCCCAAGACCAAAATTTGGCCCGCCGGACGACCCTCACCCAGCCAAAGCTCCGCGCGCACGTGATCGCCACGCGTCGTCTGGCGCAGTATGCGGACCTTTGCTCCCCGCCGGCGCCACTCGCGTGCCACCATTCGCCCGAACCGATCCACCGCGGCTTTGTCGTGGCTCGGCGATTCGCAGCGCACGAACTCGCCGAGGAGCCGCACCATCGCTTTCTCGCGGCCGCGCAGTTCGCGCAACAGGCTTTGCATCATCGGCCGGTTCTCGCTCATCGCGAGCGTATCGTAGCAGCCGCGTCCAGCACCAGCAACGGTTGCGCTTCTCACAGGAAGCACCCCGGATTCCCACGTGCGCTCGATTCGTATAGAATTGTTGGATTCTTCGGCGCGTAAATAACAGACTGCCAAGAGGCAAACGATGCTCCTCGACGTCATCGGGATACAAAAGATACTCCCGCACCGCTACCCGTTCCTTCTGATTGACGGCATTGAAGAAATGGAACGATGGAAGCGCATTGTCGGAATCAAGAACGTCACCGCAAACGAAAACTTTTTCCAGGGCCACTTTCCGGGGAAACCGATCATGCCGGGTGTCTTGATCATCGAATCCATGGCGCAGACGGGCGGCCTGCTGCTGCTTAAGGAAGTGCCGGACCGCGAGAAGAAATTGCTCTACTTCGTCGCGATCGATAACGCCCGCTTCCGGCGCCCCGTCGTTCCCGGCGACCAGTTGCGACTGGAAATGAACGTCCTCGCATGGCGCGGAGGATTCTGCAAATTCGAGGGCCGCGCAACCGTGAACGGAGAAATGGCCGCCGAGGCCACGCTGATGTGCAAGATGGTGGACGTTGAAACCGAACAGCCGCCGGCCGCCGAGCCTGCCGGGAAGGCTCAATGAGTGAGATCGATTCCCGCGCCGCAATCTCGTCCTCGGCGCGGTTGGGCAGTGGAGTTCGAATCGGGCCATACGCCATCGTGGGAGACGAAGTCGAATTGGGCGATGGCTGCGTCCTCGATCCTCACGCTGTGGTGCGAGGCCCCTCCACGCTCGGCCGCAACAACCACGTCCATTCGTTTGCCATTGTCGGCGGCGATCCGCAGGATCTGACGTACACCGGACAGCGCGTCCGGCTCGAAGTCGGCGACGCGAACGAATTCCGCGAGTTCTGCACCGTGCATCGGGGCACGATCAAGGGCGGCGGCGCCACGCGCATCGGAAGCCACAATCTCATCATGGCCTACGCGCACATCGGCCATGACTGCATCATCGGCGATCACGTGATTCTCACGAATGGCGCGCAGCTCGCTGGGCACAGCGTCGTCGAGGACTACGCCGGGATCAGCGCGTTCTGCCTGTTCCACCAGTTCGTTCGCATTGGCAGCCACTCCTACATTGGCGCGGGAACGGTGATCACGCAGGACGTGCCGCCGTTCTCGCTCATCGTGGGGCCGCGCGAGACGCGCTGCTACGGCATCAACAAGGTGGGCCTAGAACGCCACGGATTTTCACCCGAGCGGATTCGGACCATTGAGAAAGCCTACCGGTATCTTCTGCGCTCGAAGCTCAACACTTCGCAGGCGGTCGAGAAAATGCGTGGAACCCTCGCCGACTCTGAAGACGTCCAAAGTCTTATTCGGTTCATCGAGTCAACCACCGAACGCGGCTTGACGAAATAGGAGCACGTATGGCCGCCAACGCAGAAAACAAGCCGGGAGAGTGGGGACTCATTGCGGGAAACGGCGACTTTCCTTTTCTGGTGCTGGAGGGTGCCCGGAGCCGCGGCATCGAGATGGCTGTGATCGCCATCCGCGAGGAGGCGTCTCCGGCGCTGGAGCGCGCGGCCAAGAAGTTTCATTGGATCAGCCTCGGAGAACTCAGCCGCGGTATTGAATTGCTGCATCAGGAGGGAGTGAAACACGCCGTGATGGCCGGGCAGGTGAAGCACAACAAGATTTTCAGTTCGATTCGGCCCGATTGGCGTCTGGCGAAATTGCTGTTTTCGCTGCCGGCAAAGAACACCGACTCCTTGATCGGCGCCGTGGCGCGCGTTCTGGAAGACGAAGGCATCGAACTCGTGGATTCGACGAAGTTCCTCGGATCGTTGCTTCCGGCGGAGGGACTTCTAACTCGCCGCGCGCCAGATGAAGCGGAAGCCGCGGACATCGCGTACGGACGACAAGTCGCGCGGCAACTCGCCGGGGTCGATCTCGGCCAGACCGTCGTCGTGCGCGACCGCGCGTGCGTGGCCATCGAGGCGATGGAAGGCACCGATGAAACCATCGAGCGCGCCGCGCGCATCACGGGCGGGCAGCGGCTAGTCGTGGTCAAGGTGAGCAAGCCGAAGCAGGACATGCGATTCGACGTGCCGGTTGTAGGCACGAAAACAATTGAAGTGATGCGCCGCTCCAACGCCACCGCGCTCGGAATCGACGCGCGGCGCACGCTTCTGTTTGACCGCGAGGCGCTGATCCGCGCTGCCGATGAAGCGGGCATCGCGATCCAGGCGTTTGCGCCGGAGCCGGCCGCGACAAAAAAGAGCAATGACTGAAAAGCCCATTCGCGTTGCAGTCGTCGGAGCCGGAGAATTCGGGCGGAACCACGTCCGCGTGTGGGGCGAGATCGAGGGCGCCGAACTCGCCGGCATTGTGGATACGAACGCGGAGCGCGCCCGGCAGATTGCAACCGAGTTCGGAACGCGCGTGCTTCCCGATCTCGGCGCTCTGGCGGGCGAGCGCGTTGACGCCGTGAGCCTCGCCGTGCCCACGAAAGAGCACGCGCGGGTCGGCTGCCTCCTGCTCGACGCTGGCGTGGACGTGCTCGTCGAAAAACCGATGGCCGCTTCTCTCGATGAAGCCGATCGACTGATTGCCTCCGCGAAGCGTTCCGGCCGCATCCTCCAGGTCGGCCACGTGGAGCGGTTCAATCCGGCTGTTGCGGCGGCGCAAAAGATCGTGTCGCGGCCGATGTTTTTCGAGGTCCATCGTCTCGGCATCTTCACACCGCGCAGCCTCGACATCGACGTTGTATACGACGTAATGATCCACGACCTCGACATTTTGCTTTCGCTCGTCGATGCGCCGGTGACCGATCTGAAAGCCGTCGGCATTCCCGTGATCACCGACAAAGTGGACATCGCCCACGCGCGCATCGAGTTCGCGACCGGAACTGTCGCCAATGTCACGGCGAGCCGCGTTTCCACCGAGCGGGTGCGGAAGATGCGTTTCTTCCAAGAGCACGAATACATCTCCCTCGATTTCGCGCGGCAGGACGCGCTGCGAATTCGCGTGAAGCCCGGCGGCGGCGCGCAACCGGAGATTGGGTTCGAGAAGTTGACGGCCGCGCCCGAAGAGCCGCTCCGCGCCGAACTGCGCGCGTTTGCCGAATCCGTCCGCACGCGTAGGCCGCCCATTGTGGACGGGGCCGCGGGGCGGCGCGCGCTGGAACTTGCGGACCGCGTGATGGCAGGCATCCTTGAGCACGCCCGGCGCGTCCAATTAAGTGCTTTCACTCCGCAGGAAATTCGATGATCCCGCGCACACTGGTTCCGGTCAACGTGCGCCCCGTCGACAAGGACGAGGCGAAAAAGACGCCGCCCCGGCGTCTCGAAACCTACATGGATGACCGGACTGTGGTGCCCTCCGGCCTGTCCGATGCGCCTCCTCTCAACGGCAAGACTTCGATTCCGGCGCACCTGCCGCTCGGTGTGCTCGTCAACCGGACGCTTGTGCCGCGCGGCATGGAGGCCAAGCCGCTCGACAAGCTCTTGCAGGCACGGTCTGTGATGCCACTCGACATTCTCGAGACCCGCGTCGTCGTGCCCACCGACATCAAACCGCTTACCGCTGAAGAGGCGAAGGCACCCGAGCACGCGCCGGAGATGACCGCCGAGTTGCGCGAGGTCGTCGCGCCCGATATTTTCACCACCGGCGACGCGAACCTGCTGATCGAGCCGGAAACAAAGAAAGACTCGAAAGCGGACCTCATCACGCGGGTTCTCTCGGTCGCGGCGCACGTCGCACTGACCATCTTTCTGCTCGCCTGGCCGAAGATGTTTCCGGCGCACGTCCCCACGCAGGATGAACTCGACCTCGCACGAAAGGAACTGAACTTCGTCTACATGCCGCCGGAGCATCCCGAGCCTGCGCCGCCGACCCCGAAGATCCAGGTCAATCGCGAAACGCTGAATCGAGTTGCTCCACCCGTCGAGCAGCCGCAAATCCCGGCGCCGGCGGCGCCCGAAAAAGCGCCTTCGGATCTTCCTGAAGCGCCGAGACCGAACATTTCCGTCGCGCCTGCACCGGCGCAGCCCGCACAGCCTGCTCCAACGCACCTCGAGCCCGTGCTGCCCGCGACGCCGCAGAACAAAATTCCCAATCTCGGTCTCTCGAATTCTTCTCCTGGAAGAACGCTCGAAAGCCAACTGGACGATGCGATTCGGCGCAGCCCCAAGGGTGGTGGAACGTATAGCGGCGGCGTAGGCGGGCCCAGCACTGGCGGGACGGGGATGGGCTACGGAGTCCAGATACTTTCGGACACCCAGGGCGTGGACTTCACAAACTACATCAACAGGCTCCTCGCCACTCTGAAACGCAACTGGGAGTACGTGATGCCTGAGTCGGCGCGCATGGGAGACAAGGGCGTGGTCTTCACAAGCTTTCAAATCTACCCCAATGGAAGCGTCACGGCTCCGGATCCGCTCCTCGATAGGACATCTGGAAAAGAGCCGCTCGATAACGCGGCCATGTCCGCCATTCACGCGTCGAATCCCTTCGAGCCTCTGCCTTCGCAGTTTCACGGCCCCTACCTGAGGCTGCGAATCGTATTCATTTACAATATTCCGCCGGAACAAGTTAACCTCCATTGAGACTAAGCCGCGCCCAAGTCGTCGGGGCCCTTGTGCTGGCGGCGATCGTCTTGCTGATTCTTCTCTTGCGGTACTGGAAATTCCCGGGATGAACGATCTCGCGCGGCTCGTTGTGATCCTCGGGCCGACCGCTTCGGGCAAGTCGGCGCTCGGAACCAGTCTCGCGGAGAGGCTCGGCGGCGAAATCCTCGTTTGCGATTCGACGCAGGTCTATCGGCACTTCGACATCGGCACCGCAAAGGTTCCCGTCGCGGAGCAGCGCGGCATCCTACACCATCTCATCGATCTCGTCGAACCCAACGAAGTTTTCACGGCGGGCGAGTATCGCCGGCGCGCTCTCGAAGTTCTCGAAGACATGCGCCGTCGCGGCAAGATTCCAATCCTCACGGCGGGAACTGGACTCTACCTGCGCGCGCTCCTCGAAGGCCTGGCCGACGCACCGGAGCGATCGGAAGAACTGCGCGCACGGCTTCGCCGAAATGTAGCGCGGCACGGCCCCGAGTATCTCCACCACGTCCTCGCGCGGCTGGACCGCGAAGCCGGCGCGCGAATCGCCCCGCGGGATACGCAGAAAATCATCCGCGCGATCGAGATGCGCGTGATTGCCGGACGTCCGGTTGGCGAGATTCACCGCAGCGGGAGAAGTGGCCTCGAAGGCTACGAAATTCGCAAGATCGGACTCCTCCCGGCGCGAGCGAAGCTCTATGCCCGGATCGACACGCGCGTGCACCAGATGATAGAGGCGGGCTGGGCCAACGAGGTCCGCGATCTGGTTCGTAGCGGCGTACCCGACGACGCGAAGCCATTTCAGTTCATTGGCTATTCGGAACTGCGCGCACAGATCGGGAGCGGCCGAATCCCCACTGGGACCATCGCGCAAATCCAGCAAGCCACGAGGCGCTTCGCCAAGAGGCAGATCACATGGTTCCGCAAGGAGTCCGACGTCCATTGGCTGAATGGGTTTGGCGACGAACCGGATGTACTGGTCGCCGCCCTCGACATCGCGCAGGCCAGCAATCCCTAAGGACTTGACGCCGAGACAGCGCTCAACTACTCTTATAGTGACATACGGTACCGTATGGCTGCATCCACCACTCCCGGCGCTGCTCGCCTTCGGCCCACAGACTGGCTTCAAGCTGCGTTTGACCGCATGTCCGCAGAGGGAGTCGACGCCATCCGCGTGGAGGTCCTGGCACGGGACCTAAAGGTAAGCAAAGGCAGCTTTTATTGGCACTTCCGTGATCGGGGCGACCTCCTCGAACGACTGTTGGCCGACTGGGAAAGTCGCGAACTCGGCTGGCTGGAGCGGGAGGAAGACAGCACCAACGCGGCCACGCGCTGGGCCAAGCTCATCGAACGGACAACCGACCCGGCGCGCATCCGCCATGAGGTGGCGCTGCGAGCGTGGGCGCGTGCCGACGAGCGCGTTGCCCGCCGAGTTGTAGAGGTCGACAAGAAGCGCGCCGGACTGATCGCGGACGTGCTGCGCGACGTCGGTTTTGCGCCATCCGCGGCGGAATCGTGGTCGGACATGGTTTTGCTGATTTGCCTTGGGTGGCTCGATCGCGCGACGCGCGATCCGCAGTACCAAATGGCGAATCGGGGTCTCGGAGAACTGCTTTCGGAGATGGTTTTGGCCGCCTCCGCACGGACGACAGCCTCGCATCGTTGAACAGTGCACGTGCCGGCAGATTCCGACGCTCCATTTGGCGATCGTCCCGTCGTGGCGCGGAAGCGACCTGCTGGCCGGGCGCTCGGAACTGTGGCACACTCGATAGTTTGAAGGACGCAGCGGACGCGCACTGAGCGCGTGCAACTTCCGCCAAGCCGCGGCGGCGTAAAATCCATGGATCCCCAGTACATCCGAAATTTCTGCATCATCGCGCACATCGACCACGGGAAATCCACCCTGGCCGACCGGTTGCTCGAACTGACCGGCGCGCTCAGCCAGCGCGAGATGACCGCGCAGGTGCTCGACTCGATGGACCTCGAGCGCGAGCGCGGCATCACGATCAAGGCCAAGAGCATCCGCCTTCACTACACCGCCAAGGACGGCCACGAATACCGCCTGAATTTGATCGATACGCCCGGCCACGTGGATTTTTCCTACGAAGTCTCCCGCGCGCTTTCCGCCTGCGAGGGCGCGCTGCTGGTGGTGGACGCGAGCCAAGGCGTCGAGGCGCAAACCGTGGCCAATGCGTTTCTCGCCTCGCGCCACAATCTCGCCATCATTCCCGTGATCAACAAGATCGATCTGCCTGCGGCGCAGCCCGAGTATGCGAAGGAGCAAATCGAGAACGTGCTGGCGATCCCCGCCGAGGATGCGCTGCTCATCAGCGCGAAGAGCGGGCTGGGCGTTGAGAGCGTGCTTGAAGCGATCGTGGAGCGCGTCCCGCCGCCGAAAGGATTGGCGGATGCGCCGCTGCGCGCTCTGATTTTCGATTCCTGGTTCGATATCTATCGCGGCGCTGTTGTCCTAGTGCGAGTGATGGAAGGCCGCATCGCGCCGCACATGAAGATTCGTCTGTGCGCGGGCAACGAGGTGTATGAGGTGGAGGCTCTCGGCGCGCTCACACCGAAGCCAGTCGTGCTCGATGAGCTCGCGGCGGGAGACGTCGGCTTCGTCATCGCCAATATCAAGCGCGTGGCCGACGCGCGCATGGGCGACACCGTCATAGAAGCCGACCGCCCGGCCGAGCCGCTCCCGGGCTTCGAAGCCATCAAGCCCATGGTTTTCGCCGGCCTTTTCCCGGTGAACTCGAGCGACTACGAAGCGTTGCGCGATGCGCTCGGAAAGTTGCAGCTCAACGACGCCGCGTTTTTCTACGAGCCGGAGAACTCGGTGGCGCTCGGATTCGGATTCCGCTGCGGCTTCCTCGGCCTGCTGCACATGGAGATCGCGCAGGAGCGCCTCGAACGCGAATTCAACATTGACCTGATCACGACCGCGCCGAGCGTGCAATACCGCATCACGACGATTGACGGGGTGGTGAAAGAAGTCGACAACCCCACGAAATTTCCGCCGCCGAGTTCGATTCAGAAAATCGAGGAGCCGATCCTGACGGCGATGATCATCACGTCGGAGGAGTCCGTCGGCGGAGTGCTGGCGCTTTGCGAAGAGAAGCGCGGCGTGCAGAAGAAATTCGAATATCTCTCGCCGACACGCATCATGCTGACCTACGAGATGCCGCTCAACGAAATCGTGCTCGATTTCTACGACCGGCTGAAGAGTGTTTCGCGCGGCTACGCATCGCTCGATTATCACCTGTCGGGCTATCGCGAGTCAGACCTCGTGAAGCTCGACGTGCTGGTCGGCGGCGAGCCGGTGGACGCGCTGACGATCATCTGCCACCGCGACCAATCCTACGAACGCGGCCGCGATCTCGTCAGCCGGCTGCGGAAACTGATTCCGCGCCAGATGTTTGAGGTGCCCATTCAAGCCGCGATCGGCAGCCGCGTGATCGCGCGCGAGACCATCAGCGCCATCCGCAAGAACGTGATCGCAAAGTGCTACGGGGGGGACATCACGCGCAAGCGAAAGCTCCTCGAAAAGCAAAAAGAAGGCAAGAAGCGCATGAAGCGCGTTGGCCGTGTCGACATCCCGCAGGAAGCGTTCCTCGCGGTGCTGAAGGTCGCCGGCGGCTCCGATGACGACGAGTAGTTCCGCTCGAATTCCGCGAATCTGACGCTGCGCTAACCCCGGGTTTCGTTGTCGGGCAGGCGACAGCACCGGCCTTTGTTTTGTTCGAGATACGACCAGTTCTGTTCGGCAGCCATTGTCGGGCAGAACTGGGCGCGCGACGGCGGGCGCGGTCTCGATTGCGAGACCACCGCAATAACCGCCAAGGCTGGACCATCGGCCTATGCTTCCATGGTAGAGCGTGCGAACAGCGCTGCAAGCGAGAAGGCCTGTGGACTTTCCGATTCGCTGAAGAACCGAGGGCTATGAATTTCGTTTGCGGCGGACGGTGGCGTCGAGCTGGCCGCGAGCGAGACGGACGGAGATGTCGTCGCCCAAGGCAACCTGATCGGGCGAGCGCAGAACTTTCCCGGACGCGTCGTAGGCAATGGCATAGCCGCGCTCGAGAAGATTCAACGGATCGCGTTCGTGAAGCCGCACACGCGCCGCTTCAAAACGGCGCCGCTTCCCTATGAGTGCGTGGTCGACGCGCACGCGCAGGTCGCGCGAGCGTTCGTCGAGCGCGCGGCGCAATTTACCGACCCTGGCTCGAAGATCGAGAGCTGCAAACTGCACGCGCGCGACGGTGAATCTGCGCTGCTTTCGCGTCACCAGGCGTTCGAGCGCGGCGCGCAGCGCGTCACCCTGCTGGGCGATTCGCCGACGCAGGACGATGGCGCGGCTTCTTAAATCGAAGGACGCAATGCGGGCGCTGGCACGCGTCGTCCGCTCGCGAGCCGCGGAAAGCCGCGAGCGCGCGATGACCGCGAGCGAGGATGAAAGCTCGTCCAACTGCTGGTGGCGTCGACGCACCAGCATCTCAAGCTGGCGGAAGCCGCGGTGCGTCTGTAAATCGCGCATGCGGTGGCGCCGCTCGGAAAGCAAATAGCGCATCTGCTGGACGAGATCGCGGTAGTGCGCGGCGATTTGATTTTCGAACTCCTGCCGCGAACGCACCACGATTTCCGCCGCGGCGGACGGCGTGGGCGCGCGCAAATCAGCGACGAAATCCGCAATCGTAAAATCGGTCTCGTGGCCCACGCCGGTGATCACGGGGATGTCCGAGGCCGCAATCGCCCGCGCAACGACCTCTTCATTGAACGCCCACAGGTCTTCGAGCGAGCCACCGCCGCGCGCCACGATCAACACGTCCGCGACTTTCGCACGGTTGAAATACCCCAGCGCGGCGGCAATTTCCGCGGCAGCTCCCTCGCCCTGCACCTTCACCGGATAAAGCTGCACGCGGACGTTGGCGAAGCGGCGTTTGAGCACGCGCAGGATGTCTCGAATGGCGGCGCCGGTGGGCGACGTCACAACGCCGATGCAGCGCGGCAACACGGGAAGCGGCTTCTTGCGCTCTTCGTCGAAGAGCCCCTCGGCCTCGAGCCTCTTCTTGAGCTGCTCGAAGGCGAGTTGGAGGGCGCCCGCACCGACCGGCTCGATGTGGCTGACGTAAACCTGATATTCGCCGCGCGGCTCATAGACGCCCAGCGAGCCGCGGACGGTGATGTGCAGACCGTCCTCGGGGCGGAACTTCAGCCCTCGCACTTGATCGCGAAAGCAGACGCAGCGAATCTGCGAGCGCGCGTCCTTGAGCGTGAAGTACAGGTGCCCCGACTGCGCCGCATGATAGTTCGAGACCTCGCCTTCGATCCACACGTCCTGGAACTCGCGCTCGAGCAGATCGCCGATACGCTCGGTCAGGTCGCTGACCTTCCATATGTGTTTCTCGGGCTTCAAATCGAAAAGTGATGTTTGGCTCATCGTTCTAGCGGCGGAAGAAATTCACGATCCAGAACAACAGGGTGAGCGCAATGCTAAGGACGATGCACGTCACGATCGGGAAATAGAAGCTGCCGTGGCGGCCTTGATAGGCGATATCCCCCGGCAAGCGGCCCAGGCGGAACGGGAGCTTGCCGCCGAAGTAGAACAGCGCTCCCGCGCCGATCGCCAACACGCCCACGATCAGCAGGAGCCTTCCGAGTTCGCGTGACGGGTCCATCAAACTGTCCCGTTCCATTCTAGCGCTACCGCGATAGAGCCCGATGCCCGAGACGACCTAGATCAGCTCAAGGCCTGCGAAGAAGTAACCAATTTCGAACGCGGCCGTTTGCGGCGCATCGGAGCCGTGCGTGCAGTTGTATTGGATGCTGGTGCCAAGTTCCTTGCGAATCGTGCCCGGCGCGGCCTTGGCGGGGTCGGTGGCGCCCATCGTGTCGCGCCATTTCGAGATGGCGCTTTCGGCTTCCAGCACCATCACGACGGCTTTCCCCGAGCTCATGAAATCAGTAAGCTCGCCGAAGAAAGGCCGCTCGCGGTGCACGGCGTAAAAGCCTTCAGCTTCCGTCTTGGTCAGCCGCAGCGATTTGATCGCCACGATCTGGAATTTCGCCGCGTGGATGCGGCTCAAGATGTCACCCGTGAGCCCGCGCTTGACGGCGTCCGGCTTGATGATTGCAAAAGTGCGTTCGATTGCCAACAGAATGCTCCTTCTGGGATTTACGAGCTAACGCTTCTTTGATCGACGAGCGGTACTTTTCTTCGCCGCGGCCTTCGGCTTCGATTTCGATTTCGGCTTCCCGAGGATGCGCGCGATCGTCTGGCCGATTTCGGCGGGGCTTTCGACGGTGTGAATTCCCGCAGCGCGCAGGGCCGCGTATTTTTCCTTGGCCGTGCCCTGACCTCCGCTGATGATCGCACCCGCATGGCCCATGCGGCGGCCCGGCGGTGCGGTTTGTCCGGCGACGAAGCCGGCGACCGGCTTCCTGACATGCTTCTTGATGAACTCCGCGGCTGTTTCCTCTGCGTTGCCGCCGATTTCCCCGATCAGCACGATTGCGTGCGTCTCGGGATCGTCGTTGAACATCCGGATGGCATCCAGGAAAGACGTCCCGATGATCGGATCGCCGCCGATGCCGAGGCAGGTCGATTGTCCGATGCCCAGGCCCGTGAGTTGGCCGACCGCTTCGTATGTGAGCGTGCCGCTGCGGCTGACAACGCCGACGTGGCCCTGCTTGTGAATGAATCCCGGCATAATGCCGAGCTTGCACTTCCCGGGAGAAATAATGCCCGGACAGTTCGGTCCGATCAGCCGCGTCTTGGAATTCTTCAGTATGGCGGCGACCCGAACCATGTCGAGCACGGGGATACCTTCGGCGATGCAAATGACCAGCGGCAGGCCCGCGTCGACGGCCTCAAGGATCGCGTCGGCGGCAAACGGCGGCGGAACGAACGCCATCGCTGCGTTCGCGCCGGTCTCCTGAACGGCTTTCGCTACCGTGTCGAAAATCGGCACGCCTAGGTGGTTCGTTCCACCCTTGCCGGGCGTCACGCCCGCGACGATCTTCGTGCCATAGTCGATCATTTGCTGCGCGTGAAAGCTGCCTTCGCGGCCGGTAAGGCCCTGGACGAGGACGCGGGTGGTTTTATCGACCAAGATGCTCATCGCGCAGCTCCGGCGAGGGCGACGGCTTTTTCCGCCCCATCCTTCATTCCGTCCGCGACGGTGAAATTCAGTCCCGAATTCTGGAGGATTTCCTGTCCCTGTTTGACGTTCGTGCCTTCCATGCGCACGACGACAGGAGTCTTGAACTTCAGCTCCTTCGCCGCGCCGACGATGCCGCTCGCGAGCATGTCGCATCGCAAGATGCCGCCGAAAACGTTGATGAACACGGCCTTCACGTTCGGGTCGCTCAGCAGGATGCGGAACGCGTTCTTCACGCGCTCTTCGGACGCGTCGCCGCCCACGTCCAGAAAATTCGCCGGGCTGCCGCCGCTTAGCTTGATGATGTCCATCGTGGCCATCGCCAGGCCGGCGCCGTTGACCATACACGCGATCGTGCCGTCGAGCTTGATGTAGTTGAGCTTGTACTTCGAGGCTTCGACTTCGAGGGGCGTCTCCTCGTCGAGGTCGCGCAATTCCTTGAGCTCGGGATGGCGGTAGAGGGCGCTGTCGTCGAAATTGACCTTGGCGTCGAGCGCAACGAGGCGGCCATCGCCTGTGACGACACAGGGATTGATTTCGAGCAGCGACGCGTCCGTTTCGAGAAACGCGCGATAGAGCGACTGCAAGAAGGGCACCGCCACCGCGACAAGCTCGGCCGAAAGCCCGAGGCCGAACGCGAGCTTGCGCGCGTGGTAGGCCTGAAAACCTTCCGCCGGGCGAATCGTTTCGCGCAGAATCGCTTCCGGGCGGTCCTTTGCAACTTCCTCGATTTCCATGCCGCCCGCAGCGCTGGCCATGAATACGGGCGCGGCCACCGCGCGATCGACGAGCACGCTCAGGTAAAGCTCGCGCTTGATATCGAGGCCTTCTTCGATCAACAGGCGGCGGACGATGCGTCCTTCGGCACCGGTCTGCGGCGTGACGAGCTTCATGCCGAGCATGCGCTCGGCTAGGGCGGCCGCCTCGTCCGCCGATTTCGCGATTTTCACGCCGCCGGCTTTGCCGCGTCCGCCCGCGTGAACTTGCGCTTTCACGACGACGACCGACGTGCCGAGCCGCTGCGCCGCGGCGCGCGCTTCGTCCTTTTTGAACACGACTTCGCCCCGCGGCACGGGGACGCCGAATTTCGCGAGGATAGCTTTGGCTTGATACTCGTGAATTTTCATGCAGGATTCGCGGCTGGTAAGAAGACAGCCTTAGAAATGCTAGAATTTATGCAACTATAAAAGCACCTCAGTGTACTTGGAACCAGCCGGTCGGGCAAGGCGGAGTCGCGTGCTCTACGAGAGCAGGCGCAGAAACTCGGGAGCTAAATGATTCACGAAGCGCTTGAAAAAGTTGTCGCGGGAGAAGATCTCACGCGCGCCGAAACTGAGGCTGTGATAGAGGAGTTCTTCGCGGGCTCCGCCACTCTCGTGCAGGTGAGGGCGCTGATGACCGCATTGTCAATGAAGGGCGCGACCGAGGACGAAGAAGCCGGAATCGAAGCGGCGACAGCGCGGCACGGCGCTGAAGCGAAAGCCTCCCTTAGTTGCGGCCAAGAAGCAACCGAAGGGTGGCACGAAAGCCTCAGAATGGCGCAGTTTCTCATGACGAGTGGTCACGATCTGTCGCGTCAAGAAGCGGAACGTGCGATGGAAGATATTCTTTCGGGCCGCATCAGCGACTCGCAAATCGCGACCTTTCTCACGGCGCTGCGATTCAAGGGCGAGACGGTGGATGAACTCGTCGGCTTCGCGACCGCGATGCGGCGCCACGCGACTCCGATTTTCCCGCCGGGTCACCCGCTAGCGGACGAGGCGCTGGTGGACACCTGCGGGACTGGAGGCGACGCGTCAGGCACATTTAATGTTTCGACCGCCGCGGCGTTTGTTGTCGCGGGCGCGGGTGTGCGTGTGGCGAAGCACGGCAACCGCTCGATCAGCTCGCGGTGCGGCTCAGCGGACGTGCTCGAACAGCTTGGCGTGTGGATCGATATGCCGCCGGCGAGCGTCGCGCGCGCGATCGAGGAAGTCGGCATCGGATTCCTTTTCGCGCCGGCGGTGCATTCAGCGACACGGCATGCGATGGCGGCGCGGCGCGAGTTGAAGATGCGGACCGTGTTCAATCTGCTCGGGCCGCTGACCAATCCGGCGGGAGCGTCCGCGCAAGTCGTGGGCGTTTACGACGCGAGCCTGACAGCATTGATGGCGCAGGCGCTCGGCGAATTGGGCGTCCGGCGAGCGTTCGTGGTCCACGGCGCCGACGGCCTCGATGAAATCTCGATCTCCGGCGAGACGCACGTCGCCGAGCTACGGGACGGCGTGGTGCGCACGTTTACCGTGACGCCTGAGGATTTCGGATTGCGTGGCGCACCGCTCGAAACGATTCGCGGCGGTGACGCGAAGCAAAACGCGGAGATCATCCACAAAGTTCTCGGCCGCTCGATGCTCTACCGCGATCACGGTCCGCATCGCGATATCGTGCTCGCCAACGCCGCGGCTGCGCTCGTCGCCGCCGGGCGTGCGCAGGATTTCCTCGATGGCGTGCGCCTTGCCGCGCATTCGATTGACACAGGCGCCGCACGCGAGCGCCTCGAAGCGCTCGTCGCTTTCTCGCAGGCCGAGAAGGACCGCGCGAACCCCGCTTCGTAGCTAAATGCTCAGGAAATTTTGGAGGAGGCGAAAGCCAGGTTCGGTGAGAACCGATTCGGGATGGAACTGCACGCCCTCGACCTTCAGTTTCTTGTGGCGCAAGCCCATGATCGTGCCATCGGTCGTCTCGGCGGAAATTTCGAGCGTCTCCGGCAGCGACTCGCGCTCGACGATCAACGAATGATAGCGCGTGGCAGGAAAATTCTGCGGCAGGCCGTGAAAGATCGTCTTGTCGTCGTGATGAATCTCGCTCGTCTTGCCGTGCATTACCTGTGGCGCGCGGATCACGCGCCCGCCGAAAGCCGCGCCGATCGCCTGATGCCCTAGGCAGACGCCCAGAATCGGGATTTCCCCCGCGAAGCGTTCGATCAGCGGCACGCTCACGCCCGCCTCTTTGGGAGTGCACGGACCCGGGGAAATCACGATGCGCTCGAACCGGCGCTCCTCGATTTCATCGAGAGTGATCTGATCGTTGCGGCGTACTTCGAATTCCTGCCCCATCTGGCCGAGGTACTGTGCCAGGTTGTAGGTAAACGAGTCGTAGTTGTCGAGCAGCAAAATCATAGTTCTTCAGAGCGCAAAGTCGCTCTGTTTTATTATACCAGCCGCGCGCGTTTCGTCCGCATGGCTGGGGCGTCACTCGCGGCGGCTTCCGCTATCGCCGCCTTGGGCAATTTCGAGCGCCTTGACGAGGGCGCGTGCTTTGTTCAGCGACTCCTCGTACTCACGCTCGGGCACGGAATCGGCGACGATCCCGGCACCCGCCTGGATGTAAACGCGTCCGCCCTTGGCCACGAGCGTGCGCAGCCCGATGCAGGAATCCACGTTGCCGGAAAAATCGAGATACAGAATCGCACCGGCGTAGATTCCGCGCCGCGTGGGCTCCAACTCGTCGATAATCTCCATCGCGCGCACCTTCGGCGCGCCGGAAAGTGTGCCCGCAGGAAAGCACGCCATCAGGGCGTCGAAACAGTCCACGCCCTCGCGCAGCTTTCCATGCAAGCTCGATACGAGGTGCATCACGTGGGAAAACCGCTCGACGAACATCAGCCGATCGACCTTAACCGAGCCGTATTCACACACGCGGCCGAGATCGTTGCGCCCGAGATCGACGAGCATGATGTGCTCGGCGCGCTCTTTCGGATCGGAGAGGAGTTCGGCCTCGAGTTCGCGATCTTCCTTATCGTTGCGCCCGCGCGGCCGAGTGCCAGCGAGAGGCTTGTAAAACGCATCGCGACCTTGGACTTTCACCAGCATCTCGGGTGAGCTGCCCGCCACCGAAACGTCATCGAGCTTCAGGAAATAGAGGTACGGCGACGGATTCACGACGCGCAGCGCACGATAAATCTCGAACGGATCGGTGCGGGTTGCCGCCGAGAGCCTCTGGCTGACGACGATCTGAAATGCGTCACCCGCGAGGATGTACTCCTTGGCCTTTTCCACCGCGCCGGTGAATTGGGATTTCGTCATGTTCGAGCCGACGCGCACCGGGCTCGCTCGCCGCGCGCTGCGCTGCCGCGGCATTGGACCTTCGAGCATGCGCCGCGTGCGCCGAATTTCGCGGACGGCCGCATCGTATTTCGCGCGGAGGCTGCCCGGCCCTTCGGTGAACACGTTGCGAATCACCCAGACGCGATGCTGCACGTGGTCGAACGCGACCAGGCCCAAATAGAACATCATCACGCAATCGTCCACGCCGACGTCATCGCGGCCGGTGTCCGGAATGCGCTCGATCAGCCGGACCATGTCGTAGGCGAAATATCCGATCGCGCCCGCGATCAACGGGGGCAATCCGGGCACGCGCACCGGGCGGTATCGGGCGGTCAGACGGCGCAACTGCTCGACCGGATTTTCGTCGAAATGAGTTTTCTTGCCGCGAGATTCGAGCGTGCAGGAGCGGCCGCGCGCGCGAAAAACCTCTTCGGGATCCACGCCTGTAAACGTGTAGCGCCCGATCGTCTCGCCGCCCTCGACGCTCTCGAGCAGAAACGAGTACTTCGCATCCCGCGCGATCCGGAGGTACGCGCCCACAGGGGTGAGCAAATCGGCGGTATAGGTCTCGTACACGGGCACGAGGTTTCCCTGGCGCGCCAATTGGCAGAATGTTTTGAAGTCGGGTTGGATCATCTCGTGGCTCGCAATTTCCGCTTGCTCGCGCGCCGGGTCGCGCGCTTTTCCTCCGCATTAAGAGTGCGAACGACCGCGCGGCGCATCGCGTCGATCGGCGCGCGCTGGCCCGTCCACATTTCCCACTGCGCTGTGCCCTGAGCGACGAACATTTCCACTCCCGAAACGGTTTCGATGCCGCGGCGCGCCGCTAGCTCCAGCAGCTTCGTGACGCGCGGACGGTAAATGGTGTCAAATACCAGCCGGCAATTCAATTCGCGCGCTTCAAGCGGCGATTGGCCGACTGCCGGGTGCATCCCGATGGGCGTCGCGTTCACGATGGCGTCGAAAAACTCGCGGCGCAATTGAGAGCGTGTAACTGCTTCGCCGCCTGCCGCGTGCGCCAGCGCCTTGGCCCGATGCTGCCGCCTTGCGCAAACGCAGACCGATGCGCCAGCCTCTGCAAGCGCGAATGCCACCGCACGGGCCGCGCCGCCCGCGCCGACGATCAATACGCGGCTGCCTCGGAGCGGCATGCGCTGCTCCAGTGTGCGCAGCACGCCGACGTAGTCCGTGTTGTACCCGAATAGTTTTCCGCCGCCGCGCACGACGACCGTGTTCACCGCTCCGATTTTTTCGGCAAGCGGATCGCAGCCATCGAGGTGACGGAGGATCCGTTCCTTGTGCGGAAGGGTCACACTGAAGCCTCGGACGCCGAGCGGCTCGATCGAATTCACAAAATCCTTGAGGTCGTGCACCAGAAACGGCAGATAGATGGCGTTCATCCGCCGCGCCGCGAATCCGGCATTCTGCATTACGGGCGATAACGAATGCCCGATTGGGTCACCGATCACTCCGTATACCTGCGTCCTCGCATCGATGCGATCCGCGCGATAGAGATTCTTGAGGTCTTCAAGCAAGGTCTGGCCCGGCGCAGTGGAGTTTTCCAAGGGCGCATAGGCGAAGCCCGTTCTGGCCCGCAGCGCGAGCAAACGCGCGGGAAGCGCTACCTCGCCCATGGGGATGGCGACGATGTTCTTCTGCCCGCGAGCGAAATCCAGCAGCTTCCGGCTTTCCGCCAGCGAGTCGCAATGCGCAGCGATCTTAATGGCGTCCGAATCGGCGCGCTGAAGTTCGGCGGCAACTCGCTTAAGATTCCCGGGCATCCGCCGAAAGAAATGAGCGGAGGCCAACCGATGCCCGTCGCCCAGAAGCACGTCCAAAAGCCCCGGCGGGCACTTCCGAATGGACTCGATTTCAAGGTCGTACCAGGCGCAGCCCGCTCGGACCGCCTCGGCGAGATGCACCAACTGCTTCGCAATCGTCCCGCGATATCGCCCACCCGCATCGATGCGCCGACACGTGGCGATCAGGGTCGCTCTCGGTGGCCTAGTCGCCAGGGTCCGGCAGAAATTGGCGATTTCGCGGTCGTCCCGAAGCCAATCGAGCCGGAGTTCCACGGTGCGGGTTAGGCGGAGCGCCACGCCAAGCTGCCTGCGCATGGACGCTGCGTCTTGCGCCGCCACGACGGCGCATATTTTGTTTCGCCCTAACATCCTGTGTTTCCAGTCTTTTCCGGATTATTCCCACCGCACCCCGACCCGCTGCAAAAGAGGGAATTCCTGCTTCTACCATGCGGTGCACAATGTGTAAAGCCCGGCAGACCATTGTCTTGACGCCCCGTCCGGGGGTCTGTTACGGTCGGCTCATCGATAGTTGCCAGCTCTGCGGCACTAAGAGTTTCGACTAAGGAGCGAGCATTATGCGCGGGAAAACCGTCCTTGCGGGTCTGATTTTGAGCCTGTCTGCCGGCGTCGCGTTGGCACAGGATAAGCCTGTTGTCCCCACGCCCGGCGAACTCTACTGCTCGGGGACGGTCACGTCTGAATCCGTACCGCGTGATACGTACGTCATCACGGGAGAACAGTCGGCCGACAAGATCACGTTTGAAGAAGGCGACTATATCTATATCAATCGGGGCTCGGATCAGGGCGCAAAGGTCGGCGATGAATTCTTCGTGATCCGGCCGGTTACGGACACCATTGGGATCGACTGGACGAAGTGGCAATCGGCAATCCTGAAGAAAATGGGCACGGTTTGGGAAGACGAAGGGCGCGCCAAGGTGATCGTTGCCCGGCCCGGCGTTTCGATCGCACAAGTTGAACACGCGTGCGATTCCATGCATCGCGGCGACATCATTCTGCCATTCGTCGAGCGCCCGGCTCCTCCGCTGAAACCCGAGGACAATTTTGACCGGTTCGCACCCGCCAACGGCAAGCAGCTCGCGATGATCATTACCGGCAGGAAGTTCCAACAGATGACCGGCAAGAACGATATTGTGTACGTCAACCTCGGGAGCGCGCAGGGCGTGAAAGTTGGAGATTACTTCCGCATCTTCCACTACCAGGGCACGGAGCACGAGACGGCCTATGAAGTTCCCCGAAGCTCCTTTGACGTGGAAGGGGTCCAGGGTCCGACCTGGGGATTCGGGTGGGTTCCCAAGAAATGGAACTGGAGCAATGTGCCGCGGGAAGACGTGGGCGAGGGAATCGTGCTGCGGACCGGGCCGAATTCCGCGACCATGCTGATCACATTCAGTCTGCGCGCAATCTATCCCGGCGATTACGTCGAAATCGAATAGCCCGGTTTTGGACGAATCTCGAGTCTGAAGTCGGATTCGCTGAAAACATCCGCGGTAAACGCAAGAATCCGGGTGGCGGAATGCTGCCACGCATCCCGCTCCAAACCTGCTTTCACGCAAGTCTCTTCCAGGAAGCGCTGAGCTCCCCAGCGGCACTCGATCGCTACTTGCGGCAGCAGCAAGCCCCGTTGCCAGCCACGCTCCACGATCAGGCCGTGTTTGCCCGCTTCGATCTGGCTGGGCGCAATTGCCTCCGCCTGCGACAACACGGAAAGCTCGATCTCGATTTCGACAAGTTCATGAGAGCCAACCGGATCGAAGCGCGGATCCTCCAGCGCTGCTGACCTCGCGGCATGAGCCACAACGTGGACGAGCCCCTGCCCCTGTCCGGGCGCCAATTGACCGATGCAGCCCCGGAGGCGTCCCCGGCAGCGCAGCGTGACGAATGCTCCCGCAGGCTGCCGAAGGCTTGCTTCATCCGGCAGGTTTTCGAAGGGATCGCGGCGTTCGACCGCGGCTATCAGGGCGCGACGCGCGACTTCAAGAAGCAGCTGCTTGTCCCGGCTAGCGAGTGACGGCATCCTGCGGCTTTTCTTTCGGCTCAACCATCAGAAGGCTGGTGCGATGGCGTTCCTGCACCCGAGAATTGATCTGGCTCCAAAACATCTGGAAATAATGAATCGCTGACAGCACCGCGCTGACGACGACAAGCCACAGCAGAGTTGTCCCCAGCGTCTTCAAAGCCGGATGGTTCGCCGTGAGGATGACGGCGCAACCGGCCAGCACCTGCAAAATCATTTTCGTCTTGCCCAACGCCGAGGCGGGTATCACCAATCCCTCGACGGAAGCGATCTCGCGCAAACCCACAACGACAAACTCCCGTCCGATGATGATCACCACCATCCAGGCGGGCACCAGATGCATCCACACGAGTGGAACGAACGCGGCCGATATCAGGAGCTTGTCCGCGATCGGATCGAGAAGGATTCCCAGCGTGGTAATCTCACGCCGCTTCCGCGCGATGTAACCGTCCGCCGCATCCGTCGCCGCGGCGATCAAAAGGATGAGCACGCCCCACACTTCGAAATGAATGGGAACCCCGAGAAAATTCCAATTGGGTTGGCGAGTCAGCAGGATGACGACAAGGACCGGGACGAAAAAGATTCGCAGAACCGTGAGGCTGTTCGGCAGATTCATTGCGTTCTCGGAGAGAAGCCGACGGAGCCCGACTGGGGACCGGGGCGACGTCTTAACGACTATAGTACCCCGCTTGCAGCGAGTCAACGGTACTGCGCCCAGTTCGCTAAAGTCGCGTCCAGCGCTTGCGGTCGTGCCCCTTGACGAGAGAGGCAAATCCCTATGCTAGTAACTCTTAGCTCAAAGATTGCCTCAGGTCTGTGCAAATTCAGAGAGGGTGCTCTGAGGCATCGCGTGAGCGCAGGACGGCTTTGAACCGCAGATCGGCGTTGAATAAGTCACTGACAACGCATGGGTTACGAACGCCGAAGTCCAGGGTCACACACACCCTAACGAACTGACCTCGAATCGTATGCATCGGGCCAGGATCTCTTTTCCACAGGGATTTCCACACTATGAGTCGCCGATGTGGCCGACGCCTCGTGCTACGACGTCGCTTAAGAGAGGCCCTTCTTGGGTCGAGTGGCCAAGCAGCGTAGCCAGCCAACGATCGGGCCATGGTGCCCGCAGGCCGACTGGCGGTTTGACGGAGGCGGCACCGCTGCAATTGCCAGGTTCGATGGTTGGCTCTCGACGCCGTTGAGGAATGCCGTGACCCGATAGCAGTAGACGGCTCCGACCGCCACGCTCGGGTCGACGTAGGTCGTCGTTGTGACGGACCCCGCATTGATTTTCGTGAATTGGCCGGCACAGGTGGCCGCGCGATAGACGTTGTAGGTCAGTGAGGGATTGCCCGCTGCGTCCGGGCTGGGCGTCCACGTGAGCTTGGCGGTGTATTGCGAGCGCGCCGGCAGCGCGCCGAAACTCAGCGCGAGCGCGAGCGTTGCAACGATCCGGTTCATAACTGCTCCTTTCGTTGCCTGAAATTTTCCAGGCGGCCTTCGATGGCACTTCGTTCGTGCGCACACCAAAGGCTATCGCCGCGGTACGCAGTTTTGCGTTTTAGCTCCTGTGGACTTTTTGTTTAGTGAGGAGAGGATGGGTCGCGCGGGCGATTCAGCTCAAGGGGGGCAAGTCTACCGAGCAATCCCTAGTGGAGAACGAATTCCTGAAGGCGTCGCGCGGCGGACTGTGGCAACTCGGCATCGAGCAACAAATGTCCGTCCGTCATTTCGGAATGGAGCACGCGTCCCCGAGCCTGCACGATCGAGAGATGCTTTCCATCGGACACGGGCACGCGCAACTTCAAACGAACCAGCGGATCGACGGGCATCGCCAGATCAATGCGCGCGATCAAATCTTCCAGCCCAGCGCCAGTAAGCGTCGAGGTGAGGACGGTGTCGCGGCCGTGGCCGCTCGACGCTCTTAAATTCGCGATCTCTTCCTCGCTGAGCCGGTCGATCTTGTTGAGCACATGCAGCCTCGGGCGGTCCTCGACACCCAGATCTCGGAGAACTTTGAGGACATCAGCGTCCTGTTCCGCATGGTGCGGGCTGGAAATATCCGTCACATGGAGGATCAGGGCGGCTTCCTGCACCTCTTCGAGCGTGGCGCGGAAGGCGGCAATCAAGTCCGGCGGCAGATCGCGCAGGAATCCAACCGTATCCGAGAGCAATACTCGGCGGCGCGAGGGCAGGCGGATCGCGCGAATCGTAGGATCAAGCGTAGCGAACATTTTCGAGGAGGTGAGCACTCCCGCACCGGTTAGGGCATTGAAGAGCGACGACTTCCCGGCGTTGGTGTAGCCAACCAGGGCGATCATCCCGAGCGGCACGGCCTGGCGCGCGCGCCGCCGCGTGGAGCGCTGCTTGCGAACCGTCTCGATGGCGTCCTGGATTTTCCGGACTTTTTCGCGAATTCGCCGGCGGTCCGTCTCGAGCTTCTGCTCGCCGGGCCCGCGCGTCCCGATGCCGCCGCCGAGCCGCGACAGATCTTCGCCGCGCCCGGTTAGCCGGGGAAGAAGGTAGTTAAGCTGGGCGAGTTCCACCTGAAGCTGGCCCTCTCGAGTCCGTGCATGGGTCGCAAAAATATCGAGAATCAGCTGCGTGCGGTCAATGACACGGCAGCCCGTCCCTTTTTCCATGTTGCGGAGTTGCACCGGAGTGAGATCGTGATCGACGATCACGAGCCGCACGTGCCGGGCCTGCGCCTCGGCCCCGATTTCTTCGAGTTTGCCGCGTCCGACAAGCGTCGCCGGATCGAGCGCATCGCGCACTTGCAGCAGGCTGCCGACAATATCGGCGCCGGCGCTGTGCGCCAGCTCTTCCAGCTCGTCGAGCGAATCGCGGCTGGCTACCAGCGGCGAGCCCGACTGCGTGCGCGAGGGTTTTCTTAAGGCTACGCCGACCAGCAGCACTCGCTCGCGACGGTCAACTGATTGCGCGGTCTTCATCCCGTTGGGCTTTGGGGCGAAGCGCGGCGTTTTCGAGGCTTGCCATTCATCTAGCCTGTTATTATACGCCCGTCGCACACCGCACCGACGTGCCGCAAAGGAGCCTCCGGACTAGCCCGGATTGCGCGGCGGAGCCCGATGTCGTAGGCTGTACCGGGTTCCGGGACTCCGGGAGGCCGTGCCTGCGGCTTTGCCGTTTTGGCCGGCGTGCCCGCCAGAGAGGATGCGAGGCATGCGACTGAAGTGAGGTCCCGGAGGCGGCCCGAATCCAGCGGTGCGAAGGCTCCGGATCGGCCGACCCGAGAGCCATCCCGGAGTCACATTCCGCGAGGACTCACGATGTACTGTTTGCGCCTGCTCTACACAAGAATCTTCCACGTGAACACGCAACAATTTGGTTCCGTCGGACCGGCGAACACGAAGACATCCACGAGGGAAAAAGCCCGATGCCTCCCGGAACTCTCGCGTTGAACACCAATACTCAACCTGGGGTGAGAGGGCGATCCAGAATCCCTCTCATCGTGGGTTACGGGCTGGCATTGGTGTGCCTCATTTGGGTTCTGCGCGACTTTCATCTCGTGAAGGAGTTGCACGCACTCGCCAACCTTGACTGGCGTTGGGTTGTGCTAGGGATGGCCTTCGACGTCCTCAGCTACGGCATTCAAGCCCTGCGTTGGAAGTTGCTACTGACTCCACTCGGGAAGGTGCGGCTGACGCGCTCGATACGCGCGGTTTTCGCGGGGCTGTTCGCCAACCTTATCTTTCCGCTGCGACCCGGGGAATTGCTGCGGAGTTACCTGCTCGCGGATTCCGAGGACATCAAGCTGGGCCGAGTGCTTGGATCGGTGGGTGTCGAGCGTTTTATTGACCTCGTGGTTGCCACCGCATCGCTCGCGACGGTGTCTCTGCTTATCGAATTGCCTCGCCGGTTCCAGCGAGTTGCGGACACGCTCGGTATCGTGACACTCGTTCTTTTGAGCATCGTTGTGCTGCTCGTCTTATATCTCGAGATCAAGCTCGGGAGCGCTCCAGGACCCGAAACCGCCCGGCGGCGCTTGCCGGGAAAGGCCATGGCCATTTTGACGGATCTGCACGCGATAGGCACTGCCCCAAGCTTTTATCCGGCGGTGCTCGCATCAGTGATGATTCCGTTCTGCCAGGTTTTGGGGCTATGGGCTGTTGCGCGGGCCGATGCTCTTCCCTTGTCGTTCCTCGCTGTGGTCGTGGTGCTGCTGATCATAAATCTCGGAGTGTCGCTCCCCAACGCGCCCGCGAACGTGGGAGCGTACCAGGCCTTCTGTGTGCTGGGATTGACCATATTCCAGATCGACAAGAGTGCCGCCACCGGTTTTTCGTTTCTTGCGTTCCTGGTGCTCACTTTCCCGATGGTGTTTCTCGGATTCGCTGCTTTGCTGCGCAGCGGCATGTCCCTCAAGTCGATGCGGGAAAAAGTAAGCGGCATGTCCGCGCAACCGCTGAAATCGGGCTAGTAACGCTGAAGTATCAGTCGCCGCAGCCGCGCCATCATCGGCACATTCGACTCATTTCATTTGAAGGGCTGCAAGCCCTCCGTTATATAGTTTATGTTTGGGCTTCTGCGTCGAGCGGGACCGCGGCGCACGAAGGACAACGAGTTCCAATGGCTTCGGACCTCATTAAACATCTCGAGCGAGCACGGCGAAGCCTGGAAAAGAACAAGCTCCGCGAGGCCGTCCCCGAATATCAGGCCGTCCTCGACGAGGCGCCCTCCCATCAAGAGGCGCTGCAAGCGCTCGCCGACATCTACACGCGCCTCAACGAGCCCGCCCTGGCCGCTCAATATTACGGCGCGCAGTTTGACCGCCTGCTCGAAGCAGGAGACGCGGCCAAAGCCTCCGCAATCTTCGCGCGGTTTCTGCGTTCCTTTCCCCAGCCGCCCGATCGCCTGATGCGCTATGGGACGCTCCTGCAAAGGCAAAATCACGCGCCGGAAGCCCTCGAGCAGTTCGGCGCTGCCGCCGAGATCTTCTTGCAACACCAGCGTGGCATCGAAGCGCTGGCGTGTTACGAAAGCATGGCGGTGCTCGATCCGGAAAACGCTTCCCGCCACGTGACACTCGGCGAACTGGCGGAAAAGCTTCGCCACGCCGATCTCGCGGCGCGCAGCTTCCTCCGCGCGGGGCAACTGACGCAAGCCGTCGGCGGGCTGGACGATGCCTTGGAATACTTCGGACGCGCCCACCGCCTTCTGCCTCAGGATCGCAGCGGCGCGTTGCTTTTTGCGGAAGCGAAGCTACGGAAGGGCGATTCGGAAGGCGCCGTCGCGCTTCTCGAACCGTTCGCGCCCAACGACAAGGACACGGCGTTTCTTGCGCTATTCGGAGAAGGGCTGCTGCGCACGGGGCGTCTGGACCGCGCGCGCGAAGTCTTCGAAGCCTACTACCGGCAAAAGCCGGACCGCTTCGAAAAGCTCTTCGAGCTTTCGGGGGCTTACATTCGCGCCGGCGAGGACTCGAAAGCCGCGTTGCTCCTGACGGCGATCAAAGACTGGATGCGCGCCGGCCGAAAAGACGCGGAACTCGCGGGCCAAATGGATCGCCTGGCCGCGACATACCCCGATTCGCTGCCGCTCGCCGAGACGGTCGCACGAACCTACGAGGAGCTGAATCGCGAAACGAAATACTTCGACGCGCTGGTCAAGCTTTTCGATTTGTACCTGCGCGCGGGTCAGATGAAAGAGGCGTGCGAAGCGCTCGACCGCCTCGTTGATATCGACCCGTACGACTATCGGAATCAGGAGCGCATCGCTCAGCTCGAAGGCAAAGTGGACCCGGCGTTCTTGCAGAGCGTGCTCGGCCGCGCCGCGAAGGCCGCTACCGTCTCGACCCGCACTGACGGTTTTTCAGGCGCTGGGTCGGAGGTGGCTGCCACCGCAGGACCGGTTTCCGAGGAAGCCCGCGCCCAGCAGGCCCTGGAAGATTTGGTCGTGCAGGTCGAAATCTTTCTCCAATATTCGCTTCAAACCAAAGCCGTCGAGCGGCTCGAACGGATCGCAGAACTTTTCCCCGGCGAAGAAGACAAGAACGAACGCCTGCGAGCCCTTTATGAGCGCGCGAATTGGTGGCCCAAAGGAGTGGTGCGCAAACCGCCCGCGCCTGCGCCGACTCCGGCACGAACTTCACCCGCTGAAGTTCCGGCGCCGCCCCCGGCGGCAGCGCCTATGCCGGCAGAGACGCATCGCGATTTGGCCGCCATCGCCGAAATCAACCGCTTGATGTACCGGCAGGCAACGCCGCGCGAAATCTTGGCGATGACCGCCGCCGAGGTCGGCAAGTATCTCGGCGTGACTCGCTGCCTGGTCGCGGTGGGTACGACGGCCGAAGCTCCACAGCTCACCGCGGAATATTTCGCGCCGGGCACTGCCGCCGCAGGCGCGCCGCGAATCCCATCGATCATTGCACTGGTTTCGGCTGCGTCGCCGGACCCATTGGGCGGAATCGAGCTTAATTCTGCGGGGACGCCCGGATTGCGCGAACTCGGGCTCGAGTCTGCACTGGCTGTCGCACTCACGGACAAGGAAACGCAGGCATCCGCGGGCGTCTTGCTCGTCGGAGACGCGGCGGCGCGAAAGTGGAAGCCGAACGAGAGTTTCTTTCTTCAGGCCGTGGGCGACCAGCTCGTGCTGTCGGTGAGCCACACGCGGCTGCGTTCGCTGGTGCGCTCGCTTGCCGTTGCCGATGAAAAAACAGGCCTGCTGAGCCGCGGCGCGTACATCGACTGCCTGCTGGTGGAATCGAACCGCGCGCGCTCACAAGGCACACCGCTCTCGCTCGTGATTTTGCAGATCGACCACGGCGGCGAACTCCTGCGACAGCACGGCGATGCCGCTGTCGAACAATACGTCGAGCAACTGGCGCGCGCTCTCTCATCGGCCGTCCGCCAGACCGATATCGCCGTGAAATATACGGCATGGTCGCTCGTGTTCGTGCTGCCCAACACGTCGATCGACAACGCGCGCTCGATCGCGGAAAAGCTGCGCCAGATCGCGGCGACGGTACATCCGTCGTGGGGCCCACAAGAACTGACGGCGAGCGCGATCGTGGCTGAAGCCTCTTCGCGGCCGGGCGACGAAACAGAAGACCGAGTGACTGAATGGATTAACCGCGCCGAGGCAGGCCTCGATGAAGCGCGCCAACGCGGCGGAAACATTCTGGTGCCGCTCGCAACTCCGTAAGCATCATGGGTGATGGCTAATGGCAGGAAACGGAAAACTGAACGCTCGCCCCGGCGCGCGGGGCGACCTGAATGCATCCGGCTTGCATTTCGGCGTCGTGGTGAGCCAGTTCAACAGCTTCATTACGGACCGGCTCCTCGCAGGCTCGCTCGATGCTTTCGCACACGCGGGCGCCGGGGACGATCAGGTCGAAATTGTTCGCGTTCCGGGCTCGTTCGAGATTCCTCTCGCGGCAAAGAAGCTCGCGGCGACCGGCCGTTTCGATTCGATTGTCTGCATCGGCTGCGTGCTGCGGGGCGAAACGTCGCACTACGACTACGTCTGTTCTGAAACGGCGCGCGGCATCCAGCTAGCGCAACTCGATACGGGAGTGCCCATGGCGTTCTGCGTGCTCACGTGTGACACTCTCGAGCAGGCCATCGACCGCGCGGGGCTGAAGGGCGGCAACAAGGGATACGAAGCCGGACTCGGAGCGGTCGAAATGGCCCGCCTCATGCAAAAACTTTCAAAGAATCCCTCGCGTCCCGATCGCCGCCCGCGCCGCCGATGACCCTTCGCCACAAATCCCGCGAGTTCGCTCTGCAAATGCTATTCGAATGGGATATGACGCGCCAGGAACCGAAGCGCGTTGAAAAGCTTTTCTGGAAATCCGCACGCGCTGCGGATTCGACGCGCGAGTTTGCGGAGGATTTGTTCGAAGGCGCCGTCGCGCAGGCCGGCGCAATCGACGAGCTTGTCGGACGGCTCGCGGAAAACTGGCGGCTTGATCGCCTCGCCGCCGTCGACCGGAATATACTGCGGCTGGCGATCTACGAACTGCGCTCCGGCACGGCACCGCCGAAGGTCGTGATCGACGAGGCCCTCGAACTCGCGAAGAAATTTTCCTCGGCCGAAGCGCCCGCGTTTTTGAACGGCATCCTTGACGCCGCGTTCAAGAATCTCGAAAAAGGCGCATCCGCCTAGAGGCGCTTGACGAGCGCCGTCACTTCATCGAGTACGCGCCGCGTTGTTTCCGCGCGCGTGGTTTCCGAATACACCCGCAGCATGGGTTCGGTGCCCGACGCCCGCACCATCACCCATCCGATGTCGCCGAGATAGACTTTCACGCCATCGAGATCCTCGCGGCGCACAATCGGCCAATCGAGGAGCTGCTTGAATTTCGCGTCCGCGAATCGCTCGATGGCTTTCTCCTTTTGGCCCGCCTTCAGCGTAAGGTCCACGCGGCCGTAGTGGTGCTCGCCAAATTCGCGGTGCAGCATCGCGACAAGCTCGCCCAATCGCTTGCCGTGCCACGCCATCACTTCGGCGAGCAGCAGCGCGCTCACGGTCGCGTCGCGCTCCGGAAGATACAGCTTCGTGGCGATGCCGCCGCTCTCTTCGCCGCCCAGCAGTACGTCGCCCTCGAGCATCCGGTCGCAAATGTATTTGAAGCCGACCGGCGTTTCCCAAATCCTGCGGCCGAATTTCTGCGCAATCTTGTCGATCATCTTCGTCACGGTAAATGATTTCACGACGTCGCCCGTGAGCTTCCGCGTGCCTGCCAAGTGCCACAAGAGAATCGAGAAAATCTGGTGCGGCGTGACGAATGCGCCGTCGCGGTCGATTGCCCCGATGCGGTCCGCGTCACCGTCGGACGCGAAGCCTGCGTCGTAGCCGCCCTCCCGCACCGCTTTGCGCAGCGCTTCGATATGCGGCTCGATCGGTTCCGGATTCACGCCTCCGAAAAGAGGGTCGCGAGTGCCGCGGATTTCGCCCGCCTCGATTCCGTTCCGATGAAATAGCTCGCGCAACAGGCCGCGGCCCGCTCCGTGCATCGGGTCGATCAGGAAACGAAACTTCGACGCGCGCAGACGGTCCCAATCGACCAGTCCGTTGAGAGTCTCGAGATAGGGCGCGCGGACATCGAGCGAGTGAATCAGGTCCTCGCGCGGCGGCAGCGCCGGTACGCCGTCGCGCAGCACCTTTGCGAGGTCGGTCTCCACTTGCGCGACGATGGCAGCCGATGCTGAACTCCCGTAGCTCGCCTTCAACTTCACGCCATTCCAGCGATACGGGTTGTGACTCGCCGTGATCTGAATTCCGCAGGCCGCGCCGCGCAGACGCACGAGCAGGGAGATCGCTGGCGTCGGGCACGCGTCGGCTGCCAGCCACACGGGCGTTCCCGTCGCGGCCACGGCTTCGGCGGCCACGCGCGCGAACCTCTCGGACGCGAAGCGCGTGTCGAATCCCACAAGGATTCCGCTGCCGGGCTTTTCGGCGCGCACGGCGTATCGCGCGATCGCGTGCGCTACTTTGCGCACGTTCTCTTCCGTGACATCCTCAGCGATTACGCCGCGCCAGCCGTCGGTTCCAAATTTGATCTCAGCCATGGATATTGCGGCCCGCCTTACAAGAGGTCTTTTCTTCGTTGCTGCTCGAGCCATTTCACGATTTTGCCGACGTCCTGCGAGCGATCGCGCGGGCAAACCAGCAGGGCGTCGCCGGTTTCGACGAGCACGAGATTCCGCACGCCGATCGCGGCTACGAATTTCTTCGGGCTCCAGAAATAGTTTCCCTCGGCGTCGAGCGCGAAGGACGGCCCCGCCGAGACGTTCGCGGCGGGCTTGGCCGCGAGAAAATCGTATACGGCGGCCCAAGAGCCGATGTCGCTCCAGCCGACCTTCGCGGGAATCACGGAAACGCGCGGCTTGCCGCTCATGCGGGTCGCCGGCTCCATCACGGCGTAGTCCACCGAAATATTTTCAAGCCTCGGATAGATGCGACGCAGCGCGGACGCATAGCGGCGAGTGCCGATCGTCTTGCCAAGTTCCGCGAGGGCGTCGTGCGTCGAGGGCAGAAATCGCTGCAAGCTCTCGAGAAACGTGGAAGCGCGCCAGAAAAACATCCCCGCGTTCCAGAGGTATTTTCCTGAGGAGACGTATTTTCGCGCGATGGGCAGCGCGGGCTTTTCAGTGAAGCGCCGCACGACATAGGCTGCCGCGCCGCGCGGCCGGCTCGCGATAGGACCGCGCTCGATGTATCCGTAGCCAGTCTCGGGACGTGCCGGCGGGATGCCAAGAACGACGAGATTTCCCGGAGCGCGAGCCAAATCGAGCGCGGCGCGCACGAGGCGGCGATAGCCAGTCACGTCGGCGATGTAACTGTCAGACGGAAGCACGGCCATCAGCGCGTCGCCATGTTCGTGCGCCAGATGAATTGCGGCGAGACCGATGGCCGCAGCCGTGTTGCGCCCAACGGGTTCGGCCAGCACATGCCCGGCAGGAACGCCGGGCAACTCGCGCCTGACGGCGGCCGCCTGCTCAATATTTGTGACGGCCCAGATATGGCGCGGTGAGATGAGCGGCCGAAGCCGCGCAGCCGTCGCGGCCAGCATCGTGTCGCGCCCCACAATGTTGAGGAGTTGCTTCGGAGTGCGTGTCCGGCTGCGCGGCCAGAAGCGCGTGCCGCGCCCTCCGGCGAGCAGCACCGCACATGCCGGAAGAGATGCGCGCTCCGAGCCGTTCATCGATGCACCAGCCGCGATCGCTCAGGCTCGCTCACGCCCCGGGAGGCAAGCTCGCGCTCAATTTCATCTAGGTTCGGCGGAAGGTACGTTCGCAAGAGCGTGGTGCTTCCGGAAGTAGGTGCCAACTCGTATTTCCCGAGCGCCGCGGGTATCAACCACACTTGTGCCGGCGCGTAACTCGCGCTCTCCGCACCCCAGTGGATGCTACCTCCACCTTCCAAAACAATCAGCAAATCGAAATGCTCGCGCGAGGTCAAAGCGTCGATCCGTCCGGCGAATTCCCACTTCTCAGTCGCGAAATAGCGGCATGCGGCGTAGTGAATCTCCGCCACGCGGCTTCGCTCGATGCGCACCGGCTCGATCCTTCCTCCGCACTGCTTGCCAAAATGAATTACGTCCATTGCCTTTTCGACGTGCAGCGGGCGCGTTTTCCCTTGCGCGTCGCGGCGATGGTAATCGTACACGCGGTAGGTGAGATCGGAGTGCTCCTGAATCTCGCAAAGGACCAGTCCTGGACCAATCGTGTGCGCCGTGCCAGCGGGGACGAAAACTGCGTCGCCCGCGCGCAGCCGAAGATGCTCGAGGCAGTCTTCGGCTGTCCCGTTGGCAATGGCACGCTGGAAATCTTCGCGGGTCACGCTCGGCTTCAGACCAACCATCACCTCGGCGCCGGGCCGCGCACGCACGGCGTACCACATCTCGGTCTTGCCGCGGCCGCCAGCAGCTTGCTCGTTGCGGGCGGCGTAGTCATCATCCGGATGGACCTGTACGGAGAGTTTGTCTTCCGGGAAAATGAATTTCACGAGAAGTGGGAATACGCCCGTGCGTTCGATCGCCGTTCCAGCCCATTCCACCGTCATCGCGGGCCAGGCGTCGCTGAGTCTTTCTCCAGCAAACGGCCCGCTGGCAAACCGGCACTCGCTGCCGGTCATCCAGGCTTCACCAATCGGTTCCGTGAGATTCGATTTTTCAGGAAAGAACGGCGCGAGCGAGAGCGATCCCCACGGCCGCGGACTGAAGATGGGCTCCAGGCGCGCCGGGCATAGCATCATTGGATTGCGCGGGCGGTCACTTCGCTCGGCCAAAGAATCGCGCCATTCGCCGCAGGCCTTCCTCGATGCGGTCCATCGAGGTGGCGTAGGAAAGGCGCAGAAATCCGGGCGCGCCGAATGCCTCGCCGGGAACCACGGCCACGTGCTCGCGTTCGAGCAACAGCTTCGCCACCGCCATGTCGTTCGGCATCTCGGCATTGTAGTGCGCCGAGATATTCGGGAAGACGTAGAACGCGCCCTGCGGCGCCGTGCACGTGACTCCCGGAATGGCGCGCAGGCCCGCGACGATACGAGTGCGGCGGCGCGCATATTCCGCGAGCATCGCCGGCACGGAGTCCATCGGGCCACGCATGGCGGCCAGCGCGGCGTATTGCGCGATCGAGGTCGGATTCGACGTCGATTGGCTCTGCAGCTTCGTCATCACGGCAATGAGCGGCTGCGGCGCAAGCGCGTAGCCGACGCGCCAGCCGGTCATCGCAAACGTCTTCGAAAACGAGCCGACGACAATGAGCTTGTTTTTCGATCCGCGCACGCTCGCGATCGAGAACGGCTTCGCGTCGTCGTAGGTAAAGTGCGAATAGCACTCATCGGCAAGCAGCCAGATGCCGTGGCGCTGGCAAACTGCCAAGACCTTTGCGTATTCGTCCGGAGGAATCACAGCTCCTGACGGATTGCTTGGGGAATCTGCGATCACCATCCGCGTTCGCGGCGTGATAGCTCTTTCCAAATCCGCGGCGCGCAGGACGAAATTGTCCTCCGCGGTGGTGTTCACGATCACGGGCTTCCCGCCCGCGTATTTCACGATATCCGGATAGCTCACCCAGTAAGGCGCCGGGATCACCACCTCATCGCCCGAATTGATCAGCGAGCAAATCGCGTTGAAAATCGTATGCTTGCCGCCCACGTTGACCATGCACTCCGCCGGCTCGTAGGACGAACCCAGCTCGCGCGCGTGCCACTCGCAGATCGCTTGGCGCAGCGCCGGAATTCCTGGCACGGGCGTGTACTTCGTGCGATTTTCGTCCAGCGCCTGGATCGCGGCGCGCTTGATGTGCTCGGGCGTGGGAAAGTCCGGCTCGCCCGCACCAAAGTCAGCGACGTCGATGCCCTTCGACTTCAATTGATCGGCGGCCTGCAACACCACCATCGTGGGCGACGCGCTGATGCGGTTTACGCGGTCCGCGAACTGATACGTCTCTTCCACTTTCACTCCTGTGGCCGTTTCCATGTTCTGTTCCTTGGGTCCCTGAGATGATCTATTTTAGCTGACTTTTGCGCGCAGGCGTTCTTCGACCAGCGGCGGCACCAGGCCCTTGACCGGCCCGCCCAATCGCGCCAGCTCCTTCACAAGCCGCGAACTCAAGTAGCTGTACGCCTCTCCGGGCAGCATGAAAACGGTTTCGATCTGCGGCTCGATCTTGCGATTCATCATCGCCATTTGCAGCTCGTATTCGTAGTCGGAGACAGCACGGATGCCGCGCATGATCACTCTCGCACTTTGCGCCCGCGCGTAGTCCATCAGCAATCCGTCGAACACATCCACTTCAACGTTTTTCCAGTCGAAGGTGACCGCCTCGAGCATTTCGACGCGCTCTTTCACTGCGAAGAGGGGGTCCTTCTCGAGGTTGCGCGCCACCGCAACAATCAGCTTGTCGAAGATCATCGCGCCGCGCGCGATCAGATCCAAATGACCATTCGTCACCGGATCGAACGAGCCCGGATAGATTGCAATGACCGATTTTTTTGTCTCGGAAGCCATCCGGTGGATCATTCTAACCCAGAACCCCAGCTGCCGCACCCTGGGGCGGGTTCCTCAGTTCTTGGGCGCGGCCTGCTGCGCCTTGTACGCGTCCCACGAGATGGAAATCAGGTAAGCGTGAATGGCGTCGACGTCCTCGGGGCTTAGAACACCATCCCACGGAGGCATTCCCGCGTTCTTGAGCAATCCGCCGAGGACGATCTGATTGAAAGCGTCGTGCGTTTCAGCGGACATCCGGCGCAGATCAGGAGCCCCGGTGCCGGGCTGATTCAAATGGCAGGATCCACACCTCGCGCTGAAGATCGTCGCGCCCTGCTTGACTGTGTCTGCCGAAGCCGTGAGCGACGGAGGCTGCGGTATCGGCGGGATCGGCGGCAGCAGCGCCGGCTTCGGCGTCGGACCGCCATCGAGCTTGAAGACGATGATGCGGCCTTCGTTTCCGCGTTGGTAAGCCGCGCTTCCCGGGTGCGAGAAATTCCAGCCACCGCCGCCCCAAGCGGCCATCACCGCCACGTATTGCACCCCGTCGATCATGTAACTCATCGGCGCGGCGATGATGGTCGAACCAACGTCGATATCTTTCAGTTTCTTTCCTGTGGCGGCGTCATAGGCGATGAAATGCCCCGGACCGTTGCCTTGAAAGACCAGCCCCCCGGCGGTCGACAAAACGCCGGCGTGATCCCACCAGTCGCCGAACGGCTCTTCCCAAACAGTCTTGCTGCGAACCGGATCCCAGGCGCGCAGATACGTCCTGCCGCTGAAAAGCCCGGTCTGGCCGTTTTCGATTTCCGGGATATAGACCAGCCCGGTCGCGGGATCGTAGGACATCGGATTCCAGTTGTGCCCGCCCATCGGCGAAGGGGAAATGAATTTCTTGCCGTTCGACGAGTACTTGTAGGTTCTCGCGTCCGGCATTTCCACCGGGCGGCCGGTTTTCAAATCCACATGATCGGCCCATGTGACAGGAACGTATTTTTCGGCGGAGAGGACTTCTCCCGTCTTCCGGTCGATGATGTAGAAGAAACCGTCCTTCGAAGCCTGCATCATTATCCTGCGGACCCTTCCCCCAATGTTCAGGTCCGTCAGTATGATCGGTTGGAGCGTGTCGTAATCCCACTGGTCGCCGGGCACTTCCTGGTAGTGCCACACGAGCCTGCCGGTGTCGGGATTGATGGCGAGAATCGATGAAATGAAAAGGTTGTCGCCGCCGGAGGGGCTGCGCCTTGACTGATCGTAGTACGTTCCGTTGCCCGTGCCGAAATAGAGAAGATTCGACTCCGGGTCATACACCATCGAATCCCAGACCGTCCCGCCGCCGCCCATATCCCAGCGGCTTTTCGGGTCCCACGTCTTGGACGCCATTTCCAGCTCGGGGTTTTCGAACGGCTTCGAGGGATCGCCGGGAACAGTGAAGAATCGCCACGCGAGCTTTCCCGTATTCAGGTCGTAGGCGGTGACGTAGCCTCGCGCATCGTATTCGCCGCCGGAATTGCCGATCACCACGACATTTCCGGCCACCTCGGGCGCGCCGGTGATCGTGTAGCCGACCTTCCTGTTGATAATGGTGTCGGTCTGCCAAACGACGGCCCCGCTCGCGGCGTCGAGCGCAAACAGATGGCCGTCGAACGAGCCTACGTAGACCTTGCCCTTCCAAATCGCAACGCCGCGATTCACTTCATCGCAGCAGGCCTCGCGGTTCACGACGAGATCGTTTTTCGGATCGAAATTCCAAAGCTCTTTGCCGGTCTTTGCGTCGAGAGCATACACCTGACCGACCGAGCCAGACGTGTACATAACGCCGTCCACAACAATCGGAGTTGCTTCAAGGCCGCGAATCGTGTGCGTGTCGTAGTCCCACGCGAAGCCGAGCCGCTCGACCGTCTGCTTGTTGATCTGCGTAAGAGGAGAGTAATGGCCCTTGCCGAAATCGCGTCCCGTGGTCAGCCAGTCCCCTGGATGCTTATCCGCACCCATCAAGCGCTTTAGGTCGATCTGGCCGCGTGCGCCAGATTTTTCCTGACCACCTCGAGCCAGCGCGTTTCTTGCGCCATCACCCGCAAGCGAACAACCAACGACCGCAACGGCCATCGCGGACATAATTCGAAGCCTCACCTGCATTCTGGCGTTTCTCCTCTATCGATTACGATCGAATTGGTTTTCAGTACTGAATCCACGGCGATGGCATGTTGTACGGCACGCCAATGAACACCGCTTCGATCTGCTGAATTTTCCCGCCTCGCATCTTGAACAATTCGAGCAGGCAAAGCGTGCTGGGAATTCTCATTGGAGACTTCATCGGCGTTCCATCGGTGAGCGTAAACGATTCCAGCCTGCCCGCATGATCGATGAAGGCGGCCGTCATCACCAAGCCGCGCTCCTCGTCCACCAGAAAGAAGCGGCGGTCGCGGACGCGATCGTCATACCGGTAATTCCCCAATTTGAATTGCTGCCCGCATCCCAGCGTCGACACGGGAATCGTTTTGACCAGATCCGGATTGTGGGTCGTCTGAAGGCCGTTCTCCACCCGGTCGCAATCGTCGGTGAACTGGGTGAATAGCACGCCGTCGTTGAGCTGAAGGGTGCTGAAATAACCGTCAGCGAGGGCGATCATCCTCTCGCGTGGGCTCCTCTCCATCGGAGGCACGATCTCATTCAGGATGGGCTTATCGGCCATCACCGGGTGGACGGGGAAGGGTCCAGCGCCCTCGCTGCGGCGTATCAAAGTCTCGGCCTCGGAAATTTTGCCGTCTTCAACCTTCAGGCGCAGGGCGAAAACCGACGTGGCTGTCGTCTCGTCGACAATTCCATAAAATCCTACCTCGCCGTTTACCGGATCGGCCATTCTGAGATTGTACGTGCCAAGCCCCGTGACGGTACCCCATACGCCATCGCCGATATTCATCATCACGTTGTTTTCTGAATACCGGAAGCCTTTCGCGAGAGGCAGGCGCGACGGGTCCTTCATTTTCAGCGCGGCCAGATATTGATCGAGGAAGCCGTAGAGGCACTGCCGGTCACAGTTCGACGCTGCTGCGTTCGGTCCGCCATTCGATGCACGCGCGCGGCCCGGCTGTGCGAGCGCAACGCAGAAAACGCCAATGAACAAACAGGCTCCCGCGCCAAGTAGTTTCTTTTGCATGATGCTTCCCCTCCCGATGGGTCGGCGGAAAGATACTACAGCAGAGAAAAACTACAAGCGGTTTCCAAGCCCGCCGCTCAGGGGCTACACAGTTCGTCAATCGGCAGCGTAGAAGCGATCGGTCTACTGGGTTCTCGTGGCGTTGATCCAGTCGACGGTCTTGTTGAAACCACCGAACACGAAAAAGTGCAGGCCGGCGATCCCGAGCGCCGCTGCGTTCCCGTCAATGCCAGAGGCGATTCCGCGGATGAGCGGCTCGGGGCCTTTGTCGGTAAGCAGACGCGCAAAGGTCGGTTTCTCGGTGAGAACGCGCAGCGAATTGCCCACGCCGCACTTGATCGCGTAGCGCGTGAGCGTCACGATGCTGGCGGGCCCGGCCAATCCGAGCCGCACGGGAACGTCGATTCCGATTGCCCGGATGTGCTTGAGCCAATCGACAATCGGCTCGGCGGCAAAACAGAACTGCGTGACAATGGAAAGATCGAGGCCTGTGCTGCGCCCGAATTTCACCTTGGCGTTCAGCGCCTCGCGGAGGACACCGTCCGGGATATTGGGGTTACCCTCAGGAAAGGCGCCGACGGCGATGCGCCGAATCCCGCTCTTCTGCAGCAGACCGCTTTCCATCACCTGAAGGCTCGAATCGTACGGCCCGGCGGGCTGCTCGCGATCGCCGCCGATGATCAGAACCCGATCGACCCCCGCTTCACCGGTAAGGCGCGCCGCGAATTCCTCGAGTTGCGTGGCGCTTTGGACGTGCCGTGCGCCGACATGAGGGACGGGATTCAAACCCTCGCGCTTCAGCTTGGCGGCCGCCGGGACGATCTGCATCGGGTCTTCCCCGGGTATCCACGTGAGGAATACCTCGGTGCCGGGATCGAGGCGAGCCCCGCACACATCGATCACCTTGGATTCTTTCGGATTCACTTCGACGGAATAGCCGCGCAACAACTGCGCGACACTAAGCGAACTGGCAACGGAATCAGTCATAGGCCCCCCCCCGAGCCAATAAATATACAGCACCTGCTAACTCTCTTCTCGCAGATTATTTGACGCGGCTAGCTTGAGTCCTGCAAAGCAGATCTGAGGATCGCGTCCCCGAGACCGCTAACGGCGGTCGAGGGCGGGGTGGCGGACGTCACGGCCGGCCACGAAGTAGATGACATCCTCGGCGATGTTCGTCGCGTGATCGCCGATGCGCTCGAGATTCTTGGCAACCAGGATCAGCTCAAAAGCAGAGAAGACGACCGAGGAGTTCTCCATCATGTAAGTGAGAAGTTCGCGGAAGAGCTGATCGCGCAGGCGGTCCACCTGATCATCGCGCTGCAGAACGCTCTGGGCCAGCTCCTGATCGCCACGGACCACGGCATTCAGGCTGTCGCGGACCATCGCTTCCGCCAGTTCGCTCATGCGCGGCAGATCCACATAGGGCTTCACCTGCGGATGGCGCAGGATGCGCATCGCGGATTGCGCGATGTTCACGGCCTGGTCTCCGATGCGTTCAAGGTCGCCGTTGATGCGTGAGACGGCGAGCAGAAATCGCAGGTCGGCCGCCATAGGCGCTTGGAGCGCCAGCAGGCGCTGCACGCGCTCGTCAATCTCGATCTGCATCTCGTTGATGGCGTCTTCCTCGGAAAGGACGGCTTCCGCCAGGCTCTCCTCGGCATCGAGCACCGCGTGGACGGCCTGGTGCACCGCCCGCTCGGCAAGGCTGCCCATCCACAGCAGCCGCTGCTTCAGCTCTTCGAGATCATGTTCGAAATGGCGTTCCATGGATGCTCGGTCCCTTCTAAACGATCAGGCCAGTTCAACCGCGAATCATCCAAACCGTCCCGTGATGTACGCCTCCGTTCGGGGGTCGGTCGGCGTCGTGAACAGTTTCGAAGTTTCGCTGTGCTCGATGAGCTTTCCATCGAGCATGAAAGCCGTGAAATCGCTCGCCCGGGCGGCTTGCTGCATATTATGCGTCACGATAGCCATCGTGCAGCTATCTTTCAGGTGAAACATCAGCTCTTCAATCTTTGCCGTTGTCACGGGATCGAGCGCCGAGCAGGGCTCGTCGAGGAGCAATACCTCTGGGTCAACCGCCAGCGCACGCGCGATGCAAAGCCGCTGCTGCTGGCCGCCCGAAAGCGCGAACGCTGATTTCTTGAGGTAGTCCTTCACCTCTTCCCACAGGGCCGCGCGCCGCAGGCTGTGCTCGACGAGTTCATCGAGGCGTCCCTTGTAGCCGTTGATGCGCAGCCCGTACGCCACATTGTCGTAAATCGACTTCGGGAAAGGATTCGGCCGCTGAAAGACCATGCCGACCCTCCGCCGGAGCCCCACGACGTCCATCTGCAGGATGTCCTGCCCATCCAGCAGGATTTTCCCGGATACCCGCGTGTGGCGGATCGTCTCGTTCATGCGGTTGAGCGTCCGCAGGAAAGTGGATTTCCCGCAGCCGGAAGGTCCGATCAGCGCTGTCACGCGGTTCTTCGGAATCTTCAGGTTCAATCCGAATACGGCCTGCTTCGCACCGTAGTAAAAGTTGAGGTCGGAAATCTCAAAGCGCACCAGCGCCTCCTTCTCCGATGCCGCTGAAATCTTTTCGGCGACCCTCATTTGCGGAGCGAGGCGCGCGGCGGCAGCGTTATTTCCTTGTGTCGAGGAAGCCATTGTTATCAACTCCGGCCCATTCCACGGCCGCGCAACGCCAGCCGGCAGCCCAAATTCGCGAGAAGAACCAAGCCCAACAATATAAGTCCAGCAGCCCACGCCTGCCGGTGCCAGTCATCGTAGGGCGCAATCGCGTAAGTATAAATCATCACCGGAAGCGAGGCGATGGGCTGGCCCCAACCGGGACTCCAGAAGCGGTTGCTGAACGCCGTAAACAAAAGCGGCGCCGTCTCGCCCGCCACACGAGCGAGAGAAAGAAGCATGCCGGTGAGAATGCCGCCGCTCGCAGCCGGAAGCACCACGGTAGCAATCGTCCGCCACCTGCTCGCGCCGAGCGCCATGGCGCCCTCGCGCAAGCTGCCAGGTATTGCGCGCAGAAACTCTTCGCTCGACCGAACCGTAATCGGAATCACCATGATCCCGAGAGCTACTCCGCCAGCCAGCGCCGAGAAGTGTTTCACCGGCAGCACGGCGAGAGAATAGGCGAAAATGCCGATCACGATGGATGGCACGCCGTTCAATAGGTCGGTCGTGTAGCGAACCACAAACGAGAAAGTCTTGCCGCCAAACTCCGCCAGATACACGCCGGCGATCAATCCGACCGGCAGGCCCATCACGGCGGCCAGGAACAAAAGCTTGAGGCTGCCGACAATGGCGTTCGCCATGCCGCCGCCCTCTTCGCCGACTGGCTTCGGAAGCTGAGTGAAGAAATCCCAGTTGAGCGAGCGCCCGCCGTTCCAGATCAGGTAGCCCAGAATCAAGAACAGCACAGAAACCACCGCGAAAGCAGCCACGCCGGTCAGCGTCAGCATGACCGCGTTCAGCGACTTTCGCCAGAGAAGGCGCACGCGGCTCATGACGGGTGGCCTCCGCCGCGCTCGGTCGCGACGATGAGAATGCGGGCGAGCCCGTTCAGGATAAACGTCATCAGAAAGAGAACGAGTCCCAGCTCAATGAGAGCGCTCAAATACAGGTCGCCGGTGGCTTCGGTGAATTCGTTCGCGATCACCGCCGCGATGGTGTAGCCCGCTGCGAAAAGAGATTCCCGGATCTTGGGATCGTTGCCGATCACCATCGTCACGGCCATGGTTTCGCCCAGGGCGCGCGCCAGAGCAAGAAAAATAGAACCCATGATCCCGGTGCGCGCCCACGGGACCACTACCTGCCACGTCGCTTCCCACCGCGTCGCGCCCAATGCCAGCGCCGCTTCGCGCTGCTCACGCGGCACCGTCAGCAAAACTTCGCGCGAAACCGAGATAATAAAAGGCACGATCATGATCGCGAGCACGATGCTCGCGGTAAGGAAACCTACTCCGTAGTTCGGCCCTTGAAATATCGGCAGGAATCCCAGCGTATCCTTGAGCGCCGGTCCGACCACCGTGCGCATCAGCGGCACCACGATGAAAATGCCGAGTAGCCCGTAGATGACGCTCGGCACGGCGGCCAGCAGGTCGATCAGAAAGGCGATGGAATCGCTCAGGTTTCGAGGAGCGAGTTCCGCCAAAAACACCGCCGCGGCAAGCCCCAGCGGCACCGCGATGATCAGAGATACGATCGACGTGACGAGCGTCCCATAGATGAACGGCGCCGCGCCGAAATGATCGAAGATCGGATCCCACGTCGAGGTCCAGAAGAACGCCAATCCGAACTTCGCGCGAGACAGATGCGAGTTCACCCACAGCTCATAAACGAGAAGGGACGTGATCAGGAGAATCGTTGCTGCAAACACGAGAGTGATGACGTGCGCCACCTCATCGCCATCATGCAAGCGGTCAATAAACGTGCGCGGTCCCGCTTTAGGCGGGACCGCGCCATCTATCGTGGTGGCCGAAGTAGACACTTTAGTGAATTAGTGCAATCGCCTTCAGTTCTTTCGTTACCACGGGCTTAGGCAATTGTGCGTATGCCAGGGCTTCGGTCATTTTCTGTCCGTCGCCGAGCATCCACTTGAGGAAATCCTTGATCGCATCGCGCTTCGCTGAATCCTGGAACTGGGCGGGAATCAGCAGCCACGTGAAGCTCGAAATCGGATACGAGGTGGCTCCCGGAGCATTCGTGATCGAAACCCGGAAATCTTCCGGCATGTCTTTCGCCGCACCGGCCGCTGCCGCGGTGACTCCAGCGAGATCCGCCTTCACGAACTTTCCCGCCGCGTTTTGCACTTTGCCGTACGGCATATTGTTTTGAATGGCGTAAATCAGTTCCACGTACCCGAGGGAGTCCGGCGTCTGTTTTACCAGGCCAGCAACACCTTCGTTGCCCTTGCCGCCGAGACCCACTGGCCAGTTGACGGACGTGCCTTTGCCAACTTTATTCTTCCAGTCATCGCTGGCCTTCGACAAAAAATCGGTCCAGATATAAGTGGTGCCGCTGCCGTCGGAGCGGTGAACGACGATGATGTCGTCGGCCGGGAGCTTTACTTCCGGATTCGCCTTCGCGATCTCGGGATCGTTCCACTTGGTGATCGTGCCGAGGTAGATTCCAGAGATCGCTTTTTGCGTAAAGTTTAGTTCCGCAGTCACGCCCGGGATGTTATAGGTGGGCACATCAGCTCCCATAACAGTCGGGAAGTGCAGGATGTCCACGCCGCGCTTGTCCTTGAATTCTTTGATCTGATCGTCGGTCATCGGGCCGTCCGACGCGCCGAAATCCACGGTACCAGCCAGAACCTGTCGGATCCCGCCGCCGGAGCCGATGGATTGATAGTTGATCTGAATATTGGGATGCGCGGTATGGTACACGTCAAACCACTTTGAATACATCGGGTACGGGAACGTGGCTCCGGCCGCGTTCAGCAACATGTTGCTGGACTGCGCGCTGGCCGTGACGGCTAAGCCGAGCGTTAGCAATAAAGGAAGCACGATCTTTCGCATGTGTAGGGGACTCTCCTCCCTTGATTATCCTGTCTGAATTGTTACAGCTGTGTTACATCACGGCTACTCGGAGATGAAATCGCCGAGCCTCGCGAGCGCTTCCGCCGAATCCTACGAACCTGCAGCGAACCGGGTCCATCCACCTCGAGGTGCGGAAAGGACCCGCCGCAGATTGATCGACGGAGCGGCAGCATGAACGCCCTGTCTAAACGCCCGGTGACGGAACTGTGAAAATGCGATGACTACGCGTCAGCGACTGCCGTTCCCTCCGAGCGAGTATCGATTTGTTTCCCCCGCCCGTGCCGCACTTCGAGCCCCCGCACCCAGTAGAGGATGTCTTCGGCGATGTTTGTCGTGTGATCGGCAATCCGCTCGAGATGGCGCGAAGCAAGAACGAACTGGAGGTTGGGAGCGGCTTGCGTCGAATCTTCGGCGATTCCGGCCAGGAGCGCGTCGAAGACGCGATCGCGGTACTGATCGACCGCATCGTCGCTTTCGAGCACTTGCGTCGCCAGGTCCACATTCTGATAGATCAGCGCGCCCAAACACTTTGAAACCATCGCGCGGACCGCGGCCGTCATCGGCGCAAGTTCCGCCGGCGTTTGCACGTCACCCATCCCCGCCAGAGCGATCGCGCGTTCGGCCAAGTTGACCGCAAGGTCACCCATGCGCTCCAGATCGTTGTTGATCTTGAGGGTCGCCACGATCAGGCGAATGTCCGAGTCGAGAAGATCGCCCTGCCCCAGCATGCGGATCGCGTGCTCGTCGATCACGATCTCCATTTCGTTGATGCGCGGCTCGGTGAGAAACACTTCGCTCGCCAGCCGGTCATTTCGATCGAGCAAGGCCCCGAGCGACCGGTTGACGGATGCCTCCACGGTGCGCGCTTGGGAAGTAAGATAGTTCATCAGCACGGTTTGAAAGATCGCTTCGCTATTCGCCTTTAGGGTTCCCGCCACGGTCATCTCCCAGGTAGCCATCGACGGCATGACCCTACGCCGCCGCTTGCACCATCACTCGCCAGTGTTGCAAGCAAGTAAAGCGCACGTGAATCCTTTAAGACTAGGGGGGGATCTAAGTGGCGAGTGAAATGGAGAAGGAAAAGCTGGAGCCGCGCCCGACTTCGCTCTCGACCCACAAGCGTCCGCCGTGCGCTTCCACGATGTGCTTGGCAATCGACAATCCGAGCCCGGTCCCACCCGCCTCGCGCGAGCGCCCGGCATCCACGCGGTAGAAGCGCTCGAAAATTCTTTCCTGGTCCACTACGGGGATTCCGATGCCTGTGTCGGAAACGGTGATCACCGCTTCGCGTGCTCCGGCCGTCGCGCTCACAGTGATGCGCCCGCCCGGCGCCGTGTACTGCACCGCGTTGTCCAGCAGGTTTTGCAAGACCTCGCGCAGCAGGCTCGGGTCTCCGCGGACGGCAGGCATTCCGGGCGGGACATCCGTCTCCAGCGTGATTTGCTTCCGGCTGGCTTTGAGCAGCGTCGTCTCGGCGCATCCCTCGATCAGCTCCACCAGCCCGACCGGAAGGAACTCGACCTCGAGTTTGCCCGCCTCGATCCGCGCCAGCTTGAGCAGATCATTCGTCAGGCTGGCTAGACGCGATGCATGATCGCGGATGATTTCAAGGAAGCGCCGGTTGTTGCGCGGATCTTCGAGTGCCCCGGCCAACAGCGTCTCGGCAAAACCCTGAATCGCAGTGAGCGGCGTTTTGAACTCGTGCGAGACGTTGGCCACGAAATCCTGCCGCACGCGTTCGAGCCGGCGAAGTTCGGTCACGTCGTGCAGCACCACGACGGCTCCAGACGGCTTGCCGGCCTCGCTGCCGCCCATCGTTGGCGGACCGGCCTCCAGCGCCTGCACCGGCGTTGCGGTTACAGAAAAGCTCCGCTGCTGGACGATGCCCATCGCAATATCGCTGCGCACGCCTTCTTCTCCGCGCAGGGCCCGGCGGATCAGCCCCAGCAGGTTCGAATTGCGGACCACCTCGATTACGGGGCGCCCTTCCATGGTCGCCGAGTCCACGTTCAGGATTTCCGAGAACGCGCGATTGCAGAAGACCAGCTTCTCCTGTGCATCAATCACCGCAACACCTTCCACCATGCTTCGCAGAATCGCGCTCGAACGATTGCGCTCGCCGCTCAGCGAACGGATCGTCTGGTCCATCCACGCCGCCGTTTCGTTCAGAGCGTCCGCAAGATCGGCCAGTTCGTCGCGCGGTCCTTCGGCGGGCAGCGGACGAAAATCTCCTTCCGCCACACGGCGCGAAAAACTCTTCAGCCGTTCGACGCGCGCGGAAAACATCCGGAAATAGATCAGTGAACTCAAACCACCGAGCAAGAGGATTACGAGCGAAGCTTCATAGAGCCTCCAACGAAGCTCCGCGAGTGAAATTTCGGCTTGCGCCATCGGCAGGGCCATACGGATCACCACGGCCGAGCCGTCGGGTTCCCGATAGCGCACCGCGCGATAGACCAGATCGCGGCCCATCGTGGCACTACGGCGGACCGCTTGCCCTTCGCCAGACGCAAACGCCTGCTGGGTTTCAGGACCTTCGGGTGGGATTTCCGTCGTCGCGCCGTCGCGCGCAGAGTCTGCAACAACCTGACCTGTATGGTCGATGATCGTTACGCGCGCACCGCTGCTCGCCATCCATTCGGTCCACGCATGAAGTTCGCTCGGGTCGTTCGTATGCGGGGGACGTGCTTGCGCGATTCTCAAAAGGGAGATGAGCTTGTCATCGGCCGAACGGATGTACTCGCGGCGGAGAACTCGCGAGGAGTAGAAATCCACCGCGAGCAGAACTCCGATCAACAGGGCCAGATACGTCAGCCCCAGCTTCCAGAAAAGCCTAGCTCGCACGGGTTTCGAAAAGGTAGCCGGCGCCCCGAATGGTCTTCATGTAAGCTGGATGCTGCGGATCCATCTCGATCTTTTCGCGCAGCCGGCGCACGTAGACATCCACGCTGCGAGGCGTCACGAAGCGCTCCGTCCCCCAAACGCCGTCGAGCAACTGATCCCGCGTGAACACGCGGTTTGGCCGCGCCGCCAGAAAATAAAGAAGCCGGAACTCGAGCGTGCTCATCGGCACCGGCTTTCCGCCGCGCGTCACTCGGTACGCGGCCGGATCGATTCGCAGCACTCCGATTTCGAGCGGTTTCTCGGAAGGAGTTCCCGGCTCGGCGCGTCGCAAGAGCGCCTTGACGCGGGCCACGAGTTCGCGCGGGCTGAACGGCTTCGTCACGTAGTCGTCCGCGCCAAGTTCGAGGCCTACGACGCGATCCGCCTCTTCGCCTTTCGCCGTTAAAATGAGCACCGGCAGGCGGTTCAAGCTTATGTCCTTGCGAACTTCCTTGCAGATTTCCAAACCGGACAGTTTCGGCAGCATCAGGTCGAGAATGAGTAGGTCCGGCGGGGTCTTCCGTATTTGCGCGAGGCCAGTCGCGCCGTCTCCACTTACCGCGACTTGAAAGCCGTCCTTCTCCAGGTTGTATCTCACCAACTCGACAATATCCTTGTCGTCTTCGATGACTAGGATGCGCTTCATCGATCTTCTTCTTCCATTTCTTCCATGGTGCCCCAACATACGAGAATTCACGCCTCCGAAGCAAGGAGCTGCTGAATAGCTGCTGTGGTTTTAATGCTACAGTAACATGTCCCAGAACGGTCCTAGTTCATCGTCCGCGAACCATTCCCGCTTCGGACCTATCCGAATTGAACCTCAATTGTCGTTCCAACCTTCTATTTCTATTAGATTTATGTCGCTGATTGCCTACTCGCCTCTGGCTTCTCCGCGCTCTCTATGCCCTGGACTGGTTCATCAAGGTCTGCCGACGGGCTCGAAGCGCTTCGCTTGCTCGAACGCGAGGACGCCCCGCCGCTCGCCGTGCTCGATTGGATGATGCCTGGCATCGAGGGCCCGCAAGTCTGCAAGCGCGTCCGCGAGCGGAGCGATCGCCCGTACACCTACATCTTGCTGCTCACCGCGCGAACTCAAAAGGAAGATTTGCTCCGCGGGCTTGAATCCGGCGCGGACGATTACCTCACCAAGCCCTTCGACGCGCATGAACTCCACGCGCGCATCCGCGTGGGCCAGAGGATCCTCGATCTGCAAGACCGGTTGCTCGCGGCCGACAAGGAACTTCGCTTCAGGGCAACGCATGATTTGCTCACCGGCATTGCAAATCGCGGCGTTGCCCTCGATGCGATCCGGCGCGAACACGCGCGGCGCGCTCGCGAAGGCGGATCATTCGCCGTGATCATCGCGGACATCGATCACTTCAAGCGTGTCAACGATACCCTGGGCCATCTTGCTGGAGACGCCGTATTGAAGGAAGTGGCGCGGCGGATGGTCGCATGCGTCCGCCCATACGACACCGTAGGACGCTACGGCGGCGAGGAATTTCTGATCGTCGCGCCTTCTGTCGACGCTGCCGGCGCGCTCGCCTTGGCTGAAAGAGTGAGAAACGGCATTCAAGCCACACCCATCCTTACGGACGCGGACGCCGTGACGATCACAGCGAGCTGCGGCGTTGTCGTCAGCAGTCCCAGCCAGCCGTTTGATCCGGAGACCCTGCTTCGTCTTGCAGATGAAGCGCTCTATCGAGCAAAGGATCTTGGCCGCAACCGCTCGGAGACCGCCCCGGTACCTCCGTCGGTTACCGCCGTTTCGTCGGCACAGCTCTTAGCACCAGCCAAATCCCGACTTCGCTAAACCACCAGAACTGGCAGCCTTGCCATACGTATGCGTATGGTAGGTTTTTCGTTCGCAATTCCCAGTTCTCGCTGCAAACTCATTCGCATGCGCGGCGTTTTGGTGTACATTCTTACCTGCGCCAGAGGCGCTCGCACTCATTCGCTATCGCGGGAAGGGGTCAGGCAATGAATCCGACCAAGTCAGCACCAACCGTCAGCAGCGGAACTCCTGCGGGAACTCCGCGAGACACGCTGACCATCACCGACAACCGCAACGGTCGCCAGTACGAGATTCCGATCAAGAACGATACGATTCGCGCGATGGATTTGCGTCAGATCAAGATTCACGAATCCGATTTCGGAATGATGAGCTACGACCCGTCTTTTTCGAACACAGCCACGTGTACAAGCAAGATCACGTTCATCGACGGCGATAAGGGAATCCTTCGCTACCGCGGCTATTCGATTGAAGAACTCGCCGAGAAAAGCACCTACCCTGAAACGGCCTATCTCGTTCTTTACGGCGAGCTACCCACCAAAGCCCAGCTTACGAACTGGAGCTATCACATCACGCACCACACGTTCATTCACGAGAGCATCAAGAAATTTCTCGACGGCTTCCATTACGACGCCCATCCGATGGGCATGTTGATCTCGACCGTCGCGGCGCTCTCGACTTTTTATCCGGATGCAAAAGACATTTTCAACCCGGAATCGCGCCTCAAGCAGACCTACCGTCTGATCGGCAAGATGCCCACGCTCGCCGCATTTGCGTACCGGCACAGTCTGGGAATGCCGTTCGTATATCCCGACAACGATCTCAGCTATTGCGGCAATTTTCTGAACATGCTCTTCCGCACCACCGAGCTGCAATACCGCCCCAATCCGACTCTGGAACGCGCACTCGACATCCTCTTCATCCTGCACGCGGACCACGAGCAGAACTGCTCGTCCACGGCGATGCGCGGCGTCGGCAGCTCACACGTCGATCCCTATTCCGCTACCGCCGCAGCCACCGCGGCTCTCTACGGCCCGCTCCACGGCGGCGCCAACGAACAGGTGCTGCGGATGCTCCTCGAAATCGGCTCGGTAAACAACGTCCCGGCGTACATCAAAAGCGTCAAGGCCGGCGAAAAGCTCCTGATGGGTTTTGGCCACCGCGTTTATAAAAACTACGATCCGCGCGCCCGAATCGTGAAGCGCATCGCCTACGAAGTCTTCGACGTGATGGGGCGCAACCCGCTGATCGATATCGCGCTCGAATGCGAGCGCATCGCCCTCGAAGACGATTACTTCGTCACCCGCCGCCTCTATCCCAACGTCGATTTCTACACCGGCCTCATCTATCAGGCGATGGGTTTCCCGGTGACGATGTTCCCCGTCCTCTTCGCGATCCCTCGCACTTCGGGCTGGATCGCTCAGTGGGAGGAAATGCTGCTCGACCACGAGCAGAAGATCTCCCGGCCTCGGCAGTTCTATGCGGGCTACGATCTCCGCAGCTATATCCCGCTCGATCATCGCAGCGCGCCCTGAGCGGGGCTCGCTTTCGGCCCCATTTCTCCGCGGTTTGCGGTTTTCTTTCGCCCTCTTTTGGGGCAGTTCTCAGGCCCTGTCTGAATCGAAAAGGGATTGCATTCGGGCGCGTTCTCTGGCAAAACACTGGCACGGCAAACGGGGACCGTGTCTTATGAGCATTTCCACGCGTCAGTTTGAGAATGCCGCGATCGTTGACGTCACCGGCGACATCACACTCTACAACTCTCCCGAAATCCGCAAAATGCTGCTCGGCCTGCTCCAGGATAAGCGCGTCAAGCGCGTCATCGTGAATCTCGAGAACGTGAAATACATCGATAGCGCCGGCGTCGCTTCTCTGGTCGAGGGCCTGAAGGTTTCGCGGGACTTGAAGAGTGGATTTGCTCTCTATGGCCTGACCCGCAGAACGCGGGAAGTCCTTGAGCTCACGCGCCTACTGAAAGTTTTTGAAGTCCACAATACCGAAGAGGAAGCTCTCGGCGGAGGCGGTGCCGCTCCCGCTAGGTAGCGCTCCTGCCTTCCCGGCCTTTCCAGAATGTCATTCACCGAAACCATCGGCGAAGCCACAATCGACGGTCTGGCTTATGTAGGAAGCCTGGCGCGGCTCACCGGCGGCGCCGCGCGCGCCGTGCTCGTCGAGGGATTCTGGGGGCGCAAGCTCCGCTGGCACCGCGCCGTGCATCAGGCGATGTCCGTCGGTGTCGAAGCCCTGCCGATCGTCTCCCTGATCTCCTTTTTCGTGGGCATGATCCTCGCTCTTCAAGGAGCCTACGAGCTTCGCACTCTCGGCGCTCTTCAGCTCGTCGCGAAGGCCGTCGCGCTTTCGATGACGCGCGAGCTCGGCCCCCTGATGACCGCGATCGTCGTAATCGGCCGCTCCGGCTCGGCATTCGCCGCCGAAATAGGCACGATGAAGGTCAATGAAGAGATCGACGCGCTCGAGACGATGGCTCTCGAACCCGTTCGCTTTCTGGTCGCGCCGAAATTCCTGGCGATGCTCCTGATGATGCCCTGCCTCACCACGTGGTCCGATTTCATGGGCATCATGGGCGGAGGCCTTTTCGGTGTCAGCAGCGCCGGCTTTACCTGGGGCACCTATCTACACGCCACGCTCGATTCCCTGGTCATGCGCGACATCTTCACGGGCTTGGTTAAAAGCGTGATGTTTGCCCTGGTCATTACCGCCGTGGGCTGCCGCGAGGGATTCTCGACGGGCCTTGGTTCCGAGGAGGTCGGCCGTTCCACCACCTCCGCCGTCGTCAACTCGATCTTTTTCGTGATCGCCGTCGATCTCGTCTTCACGGCCATCTTTTATTTCACAGCGCCGCAGTAGAGGAAAGATACTCGGACCCATGCCGGACGAAAAACCGCACGCCGCAGCCGACCAGGTCGCCGTCTCCGTGCGAAACCTGCGCGTCCGCTACGGCGCCCGCGAAATTCTCCACGGCGTCAATTTCGAAGTCCAGTCCGGTGAGACCCTTGTGATCTTGGGCGGCTCCGGCTCCGGAAAAAGCACGCTCCTGCGCACGCTCGTTGGCCTCGAGGAGCCGAGCGGCGGCGAAATCTGGATGCAGGGAAAGAATTTTGCCGCGATGCCCGAAGCCGATCGCAACGATCTGCGCAAGAAAATGGGCATGTCGTTTCAGGGCGGCGCACTCTTTGGCTCGATGAGCGTCGGAGACAACGTCGCACTTCCCCTGCGCGAGCACACGCCCCTCGACGAATCCACCATCGACATCGTGGTGCGCTTGAAACTCGACCAGGTCGGCCTCTCCGGGTTTGAAGGTTACATGCCCGCGCAATTGAGCGGCGGAATGAGAAAGCGCGCGGCCATCGCCCGCGCCCTTGCCATGGATCCCGAAATCCTGTTTTTCGACGAGCCTTCGGCCGGCCTCGACCCCATCATCGCCGCGGGGATTGATGAACTAATCCTGAAATTGAAGAAGGCGTTCCACATCACGATTCTCGTGGTCACCCACGAGCTCGCCAGCGCCTTCCTGATTGCCGACCGCATGATTCTTCTGGATAAGGGGCATATCGTCGCAGATGGCACGCCGAAGGAACTCCAGGGGAGCGCCGAGCCTCGCGTGCGCCAGTTTCTCGACCGCATTCCCGAGCCGGAACTCGCGGGCGAAATCGATTACTTGCAGATGCTGACGGGAGAGAGTCCTCCGCAGCGGCGTTGACACTGGCGAAATCGCGGACGCGTGATATACTGCCGCCCACTGTGCGGGCAGCTGCCCGGTGGGTTTTGCAAGCCGAACCGCTCCGGGAATCATCGAGGGAACAAGTGGAAGCAAAGCGGGAACAGGCCTTCGTCGGGCTATTCGTTTTGGTGGCAGCGGCGTTGTTGATCATCACCGTGATTCTTCTCTCGGGCACGTTTAGCAGCGGCAACGTCACGTACCGTGCCTATTTTAAGAATGCAGGCGGCATGGGCCCGGGCTCGGACGTCCGCTACGCCGGCGGCCCCTCGGTCGGGCGCGTGAAGGAAGTCAAGAGCGATCCGCGAGATTCCACCCGCATGGAAGTCGATTTTTCCGTGAAGCCGGATGTTCCGGTAAAGACGGACAGCGTGGTCGAAATCACCAGCGTCAGTCCACTCGGTGACAATTTTCTTGGAATTCTTCCCGGCACGCTCGGCGCGCCGAAAGCGTCTCCCGGCGCCACGCTAAAATCCACCGAGTACACGAGTTTTGCGGACGTCACGACGATCGTCGCTCAATTGGGCCCGAACGCGAATACTCTGATCTCCAATTTGAACGACCGCGTAGTCGCCTTGAAAGACACGCTCGATCGCGTCAATGACCTGCTCGATCCCCAGAATCGCGCCAATATCTCTGCCAGCCTTGCCGATCTTCACGGCATGCTCGATGAGGACAGGCCCGCAATCCACTCGGCTCTGAGCAACGTGAGCGCTTCGAGCGCGAAACTCGGGCCGCTCCTCGACAAATTCCAAAAGACCGCACAGCAGGCGGATGACACGCTCTCGCACGTGGACGCCATGCTCGCCGAGGATCGCCCCGATATTCACAAGGCCGTGGCCGATCTTCGCCAGTCGCTCGATTCGGCCGTCACACTCACCAGCCAGCTCGATCGCTCGCTCGATACCAACGCGGAAAACCTCGACGAGATCATCGATAATCTGCGCCACGTTACCGAAAACATGGACGCCTTCACCGAGACAATCAAGACGCGGCCTTACACGCTGATTCGCGCGTCCGGAGAAAAACCGCGGGAGCCCGGCCAGGCTCCGCCAAAATAGGAGAGGGGGAACCAAGTGCCGAAGCGCCGCATCCAGCAAGCCATGCTCATTTTTCTGCTCGCGGGAATTTCCGCGGGGTGCGGCGCTTCGCCGCCTGTGAAGTTTTACGTTATCGATGCCCCTGCCGCACCACCTGTCGCCTCCGCGCCGGCCGATCCCGTCACGATTCTCGTCGCCCGCGTCACCAGTTCGCACCTGTATCACGACGATCGCCTCGTTTACGGCAGCGGCCCCGTGCAACTCGGCACGTATGAGTACGAGCGCTGGGCCGAGCCGCCGGCCGAGATGATGCAGGATATGCTCGTCAATTCCCTCCGCTCGACTGGAACCTATCAATCCGTTTCGCGAATTTCGAGCAATCTGCGCGGAGATTACGTCGTCCGCGGCCACCTCATCGCGCTCGACGAGATCGATAGCCCGGGGCTTGCGGCGCGCTTTTCGTTCCAGATTGAGTTGTATGATCCCAAGAATGGCCAGACGATCTGGACCGATACCTACACGCATGACGAGCCGGTCACCGGGAAAAAAGTTGCCGACGTGGTTGAGGCGCTGGACCGCAACGTCGGCACCGGCATGGCACAGCTCACCTCAGCGCTTGGCCAATACTTCGCCACTCACCCGCCGCCGCAGACGGCGCCGCGCTAGCCCCGTCCAATTCTTCGATCTGGTGATCACGGCGTTGACTGCACCGCAACTGCGCCGCCCGCCGCTCTTGACATTGACTGCCCCGGGCGCAGAATAGAGCTCCCTTCCAAGCGGTCCGGTTTTCTGTCCGACCGCCCTTTGTAGAAAAACCCGATTGTGGCGCGGGAAGTCCTCTCCTTCGTAGCCCCAAATTGCATTCAAAGAACGATGCGGCGGCACATTCCGCGCCCCGCAGGAGGACTGTTGTGCGACTCCTGCAGCAGTGGTTCGGCTCAAGCGGCTTCATACCGCACGGGTATTGTTGGGATAGGGGATATGCCCGCCGGCGGATCGCTCATGGTCGAAACGTCCAACGTCACCCTCGACGAGCGATTCTGCGCGCTACAGCCCATGGCGCGCCCCGGCGAGTACGCCCGGCTCTCCGTCACCGACACCGGCAGCGGCATGGACGCGGCCACGCTCGACCGCATCTTCGAGCCGTTCTTCACCACGAAAGAACTCGGCAAGGGCACTGGCCTCGGCCTCGCTACGGTGTACGGTATCGTCCGCCAGCACGGCGGATTCCTCCACGTCTACAGCGAACCGGGCCTGGGCAGCACCTTCCGCGCGTATCTCCCCGTCAGCACCGAATCCGTAATGCCAGTTCCCCGCGTCGAGGACTCCGGCCCGGTGCGCGGAGGATCGGAAACCCTGCTCCTCGCCGAGGATCACGAAGGCCTGCGCCTGCTTGCCGTCGAGACGCTCACTAATCTCGGTTACCAGATCGTGCTCGCAGGCGACGGCGAACAGGCCCTCGAAGAATTCGCAGCCTGCCGCGACCGCATCGACCTCGCCCTGCTCGACGTCGTCCTCCCGAAACTCAGCGGCCCGGAGGTGTACGAGCGCATCCGCGAGCAGAAGCCGGGCCTGCCGGTCATTTTCGCCACCGGCTACAGCCCGGACATCGCCCTCCTCGACAAAGTCCGCGAAGAGCGCTGGCCCGTGCTGCAAAAGCCCTATACCTCGCGCGATCTGGCGCGAATCGTACGCGAAACCCTCGACCGGCGCGTTCCCCTGGCGCCTCAAATTAAAACTCACGAATAAGGTTGACACCTGTTTGCGGCACGTGATAAGCATGGAACATACGTGGCACCGGCTAGATGCCGGTTTGCTGTTGCACCCAGGCGCGGGAACACCAAAATTCCTGCTGGGTGCGCGGCAACAAACCCCACCCACCCCGGGAGGTGGAAGCCTTTGGCTTTCGCCTCCCGTTTTATTTTGTCCCCAGGTTTTTCCCGCTGCACGGTTGCGCAGACACCCGGATTTCATTGTCGGGCAGACGTGTGCGCCGTTCTTTGTTTTCTGTGAGTTAGACGCGATTCTGCCCGGCAGCCATTGTCGGGTAGAAATTCGAACGCGAGGCAAAGGGTGGGGCACCCTGCGGTGTGAATCGGACTCCAACGATGACGGACGAGACGCGCCCTCTGTTTGCGCCGTATAAGGTCAGACGACCAGAAGCGTGGACCACCCGCCTTTGCATCGTAGTGATGTCGCCCTAGGAGTCTGGGTTTGATGGAGTTGAACCTCGGCTCCTCATATGTGCCGTTATGTAAATGACTATGCACCACACAACTGTATAAAACAAAACGCCGGAGAACAGAAACACTATCCCCCAGCTTGGAGCACCCCTTCCAGTATGCACACCCTCTGGGTAGAAGATTTGGGTGATGAGTACAGCTGGTACAGACAGGGCATCTGTGATTTCGTCGCGGGCCTGACTAAAAGGTAAGTTGGTTGCACAGAAGCTGATTAGACCCTCGGTCACTGCGCCGAGAAATAAGCCCAATAATACCCGTCTTAGAAGCTTCGATTTGTACATGGCTGTCCTGATCATATTAGGGTTGTTGCGGCGGTGGTGGTGGGTGGCCCCCTTGCCGTCTCTCTTGTTGCCTTGACCACAACGTAGCGGAATGATACCACTTCGCCAGCTTCACTCGCGTTCAACCCACGCCGCTGGGTGCCCCATCCTTCGGTGTGTGAAGGGTGGGGCTTTTCCGGGTCTGCCGAATGCCAAATTTAGAGGCGCACGCTTCGATTGGAATTGGATTCCGCAAATGAAGTGTGAAAGGCGCTCTTGGCTCGCGCGGAATCAAGGTAAAGAATCAGAGCAATCTGCTAGGCGCCCTAGTTAGTTTCTTATGCGGAAAGCTACGGCCTGCGCTTATGCGTTTTTCTTGAGTTCTGCGAGGACGAGCTTGGCGACTTCCTTGAGCGTGTCGAAGACGCCCTGGCCCGTGATGGCGACGGCTTCGAGCGCGGGCTCGCCTTTCACTCCGAGTTGCTTCTGGAGTTCATCGACCGGGAGGATGTTGGGCAGGTCGCGCTTGTTGAGCTGTAACACGTAGGGAATCGTATTGAAATCGAGGTTGTGATCCTTCAGGTGCTCGCGCAGGTTGTCGAGCGTTTCGAGGTTCGCGTCGAGCCGCTCTTCCTGCGAATCGGCGACGAACACCACTCCATCAGCGCCCTTCAAAATCAGGCGGCGGCTCGCTTCGTAGAAAACCTGACCGGGAACGGTGTAGAGATGGAAGCGCGTCTTGAACCCGCGCACGGTGCCCAGATCGAGCGGAAGAAAATCGAAGAAAAGCGTGCGATCGGTCTCGGTGGCCAGCGAAACCATCTTGCCCTTTTGAGTCGTGCCCGTGTGGTCGTAGATCCACTGCAGGTTGGCGGTTTTCCCGCCAAGGCCGGGACCGTAATACACGAGCTTGCAGTTAATCTCGCGAGCGGGAAAGTTAATAAATGGCACGATTTCCTCAAAATCCGGAAGCCTATTACTTATAGCACAGGCTCCACCCCCCGCAAACGCGGTGGCTCGCCCCTGCTTCGCAATTGACAATGCGGGGCTGGTACTCGCTGGCTGATTGGCCCGCAAGCCGAGGAGCCCATGCGATAAGCAGGTGTAAACCACACATTTGGTTAGGCTTGCAAACCTGCTCGAAATCCACGACCGCCCGCGCAATTTCAGATGGGTTCTTTCAACTCCGTGCTGATGAGAAGAATTTCGACGGTACCAATATTTTCGACCGAATGCGGCGGCAACGGCGGCACCCATTGCACGACGGGCTGCGAGGGCGGAGGGCCTGCGGTGCGACTGTCGAAAAGCAGGTTGCCTTCGCCATCGCGGCGAAGAAAATCGCTTTGCTTCGCCACGTAGATCGCGCTCGGCCAGCGGTGCGTGTGCACGGGAACAAACGCTCCGGGCGGAATGCGCACCTCGAGAATGCGGACGCGCTCGTTTTCAAACATCAGCTTGTGATGCTGCGGCGCTGCGATCACAGCGTCGAGCGAATCGGGCCACGGCCAGGGATCGGCGTTTTGTTTCACGGCGCGCACCTCGCGGAATCACTCATTGCAAATCGAGAGCGGCATTCTACATCCAAGAACCTCGGGGCAGAAACGCGCACGCTCAAATTCGCATGAAGGGCTGCCGGGACAATATCAACACCCGCGCTTTGAGCTACATCACGAGGATTCGGCCGCGGCGCTTGATTATCATCGACGAAGAGAAGGGCCTGGTCTTCGGATTCCCTATGTTTGTCCATCGGGGAAACGTCCGGGAGATCAAAATTGTCGGCATCCCCGGACTGGATACGTTGCAGATGAAAGGATTGGGAACGAGCGATCTGGAAGCGGGAGAAATGTTCAAGATTCGCGGCACCAAGATTCACGAGATTGAAGCGATGGGCTTCATATTGCCGTACGGATCGAAGACAAGCTGGGAGTAAAAGAAAAAACCCGCCCTTCCCGGCGAACCGGGAAGGGCGGGCGACCCTGCGGAGAGCGAAGAGCAAATCCCTCGCGGTCCCGGCGGCGCCTTCGGCCACCGGGACTCACTCGGGATGACTGCAAGATGCGTCCTATGATATCGGAGTGCAGACCGATTTCACTTCCGTGTACAGCTCGAGTACTTCGTGGCCCATTTCGCGGCCCCATCCGGACTGCTTGTAGCCTCCGAACGGCAGCGCCGGATCGAAAACGTTGTAACAGTTGATCCAGACGCTTCCAGCGCGGAGCTGCGCAGCAGTGCGGTGCGCCTTGGCGATGTCGCGAGTCCAAACACCGGCCGCGAGACCGTATTCGCTATCGTTGGCTTTGGCGATGAGATCGTCAACATCCTTGAAGGGAATGGCGGTGACGACGGGCCCGAAAATCTCTTCCCGCACCACTTTCATCTTTTCGTTGGTGTTGACGAGCACCGTGGGCTTCACGAAGTAGCCCTTGTCTCCGTAGCGGCCGCCGCCGACGGCGGCCTTCGCGCCCTCCTTATAGCCCGATTCGAGATAGCCGCAGACGCGATTCAATTGCTCTTCAGAAACGAGCGGTCCCATATCGGTGGTCGGCTCGAGGCCGGGGCCGATACGGATTTTCGACGCGAGCTGCGATACGCCATCGACGACTTTATCGAACTGCTTGTCCTCGATGTAGAGGCGCGAGCCCGCGCAGCAGCACTGGCCGTGGTTGAAGAAGATGGCCATCGCCGCGCCGGGGATGGTGGCGTCGATGTCGGCATCCTGGAAAACGATGTTGGGAGACTTTCCGCCAAGCTCCAGCGAAACTTTCTTGAGGTTGCCGGCGGCCGCTTTGAGAATGAGCTTGCCGACCTCGGTCGAGCCGGTGAACGCGATCTTGTCGACTTTCGGATGCGCCGCAAGGGCCGCACCAGCCGTCTCGCCGTAGCCGGGAACGATGTTGACGACGCCGTCCGGAATGCCCGCTTCCTGAATCAGCTCGCCCAGAAGCAGGGCGCTGAGGGGCGTCTGTTCAGCCGGCTTCAGAACTACGCAGCAACCGGTCGCCAGCGCCGGGCCGAGTTTCCACGAAGCCATCATGAGCGGGAAATTCCAAGGGATGATTTGGCCGACGACGCCCACCGGCTCGCGCAAGGTGTACGCAAGGAACTTCGCACCGTGAGCGGAGAGCGAGATCGTATTGCCTTCGATCTTCGTCGCCCAGCCGGCCATGTAGCGGAACATATCAACGGTGCCGGGAATGTCCGCGACGCGGGCGATCGTGAGCGGTTTGCCGTTGTCGAGCGATTCGAGCTGCGCGAATTCCTCGGCGTGCTTTTCGATGAGGTCCGCGAGCTTCCAGATCAGCTTCCCGCGCTCGGAAGGAGTGATCTTCGACCACGGGCCGGTATCGAATGCAGCGCGGGCGGCCGCGACTGCGCGGTTGATGTCTTCGGCGTCGCCTTCAGCGACGTTGGCGAGCACATCGCCGGTTGCCGGATTGTACGTGGGGAAGGTTTTGCCGGAGGCCGCGTTGACCCACTTTCCATTGATCAACATCTGCCGCGGCTTGGCGACATAGCTGCTCACTCTTGCGTCGAGCGGTACTGCTTGTGTTGCGGTGGCCATCTCTATTCCTCCTTACAGTTCACACCATTGAAATTTTTGGGGATCGAGGGCGCGTGGGCGAAAGTGCCTCTGCCTTTTCATCATGATCGAGACCACAGGCCGATCCACGAATCGTAGGATGCGTTTCTGCGGGGACAAGTAATCCGGCGGAGCCGCCTTCCCGGCTGGCCGCAGGGCCGGCCACGCCATGTGGCCGAGCGCGCGTATCATAGGCCAGTCAATATTGTTTTGACAATAGGCTGTATAAGTTCGCGCAAGGGCCGGACGTGGCCCGGCTACGCAGGCCGTTCCCTAAACAAGCAGAAGCGCCACCAGCCGTTTAACGCCGGATGCCGCGCGGCATCGGGCAGCGTCCAACCCGCGCTGAACAATTCGTCCAGACGCTCCGCGAAGTGGTCGAGGTAGTCATCGCTGCCGCGCGCGTCGAAGACCTCGAAACGGTATTCACAGAGGGTCACAGCGCTCATCTCCGACCCGAACGAACGAGAGTAAGACCACCGCCGCCGACGGGATCCACGCGAGGCCAGGGGAGGTGGTGCAATCTTTCTAATACGTTTCAGTTCGCTATGTCAAGATGACTTGATACGTTTATGGGCGCGTGCCTTCGTGCGCGAACCGGGCCAGCTCGGGTTTGAGCGGGAGAAAATGCAAAGGGGCGGTGCCGCTGCGTTCGCACGGCTCCGCCCCTTGATATGCGCTGCTGCCCAGCCGCCGCGTCAGATGGGGTAGTGAGTGGGCGAGCGCCGGATGGTAATCCAGCGCAGCTCGGTGAACTCCTCGAGACCGGCTCTGCCGCCGAAGCGGCCCCAACCGCTGTCCTTTTCGCCGCCGAACGGCATCTGGGGCTCGTCGTGAACGGTGGCGCCGTTGATGTGGCAGATCCCGAACTCGAGGCGTTCGGCGATCCGCATCGCCTTGTTTATGTCGCGGCTGAAGACGGCGCTCGAGAGGCCGTAGCTCGTGTCGTTGGCGATGCGAGTGGCATCGTCGGCGTCCTTCGCGACGACAATCGACACTACAGGGCCGAACGATTCTTCGCCGTAGATGCGCATCTCCGGCGTGACGCCGTAAAGCACCGTGGGATAGTAGGACGGTCCCTGCGCTTTCCCGCCGCAGAGGATTTTGGCGCCCTTGGCGACAGCATCAGCGATCAACGCTTGCACGCGTTCCATCGCTCCCGGATTGATCAAGCATCCGATCTGCGTCTGCGGCTGGAGGGGATCGCCGACGACGAGAGCGCCCGCCTTGGCGGCCAGTTTTTGGGCGAACTGATCGGCGACAGGCTTTTCAACGACGATGCGCTCGGTGGACATGCAAATTTGGCCCTGGTTCATGAACGCACCGAAATTCGCAGCAGATACGGCGTCGTCGATTTCGGCGTCCGCAAGGACGATCAGCGGTGCTTTGCCGCCCAGCTCGAGGACCGTGCGCTTGAGGTGACGCCCGGCGCTTTCGGCGATGAGTCGGCCGATTTTCGTAGAGCCGGTGAAGCTGAGGCGGCGCGTCTTCGGATTGGCGATCAACTCATCCACGACTTCGGCGGCGTCCGCAGGAGCGTTGGTGATTACGTTGATCACGCCCTTGGGGAAACCGGCCTCCTCGAAAACCGAGCCGATGGCGAGGTGCGTCCCCGGAGATTCCTCGGATGCCTTGAGGACAACCGTATTCCCGTACGCGATGGGAAGTGCGACGGCTCGCATGCCGAGAATCGTCGGCGCATTCCAAGGGGCGATTCCAACGACGACGCCCACCGGCTGGCGAATGGCCATGGCGGTCGTGTCCGGAAGATCCGTGGGAATAATCTCGCCGATCAGGCCGTACGCTTGGGCGGCGCCTTCGCGCAAAATGCTCACGGCGAAGATGCAGTTGAACATTCCCCAGCCGAAGGTCTGGCCGGTTTCCTCGGCGGTGATTTTCGCGATTTCCTGCATGCGGCGTTCGAGAATGTCGGCGGCCTTCAGGAACAGGCCGCGGCGAACGGCGGGCGCCGTGGCGCTCCACGCGGGAAACGCGGCGGCCGCGGCGTCGATGGCGCGGCGCGCATCCTCGCGCTTGCCGGCTGCGACCTGCGAAGCGATCTGGCCCGTGTACGGATTTTTCTTTTGATAGGTCTTGCCGTCGGCCGCGGCAGTCCATTGGCCGTTGATGAACAATTTTTCGTCACGAACTGCGACAGCTTGCATAAAAGCCTCCTGCCAATGAAAGATTTCGATCCCGGTCGGGCGAAGCGCACGAAGCGGCGCTTCCGCGCCCGGCGTAACTGAGGCGAAGGCAAGGCGGTTCGGCTTTGCCGAAGGCACCTGCCCGCGTGCGGGCGGAAGTGTACACCACAGTTCGCGAGGGACCACCAGGAACTTTTTCGAGTGTGCGGCAGCTACTTTTTGTGGATGCCGTAGCGGGTGCGATGCCTTTTGCCCCATGCGGACATCAGCTGCAAGATGGGCCGCAGGCTCTGCCCGTGCCGCGTGAGCGAATACTGCACACGAGGAGGCACTTGCGCGAATACTTTTCTGTGGATCACCTCATCCCTCTCGAGTTCCCGGAGATGCTTGGTGAGCATTTTCTTGGTGGAACCGGGGATGAGGCGCTGAAGTTCGCTGAAGCGGCGGGTCTTGTCCTCGAGATAGAAGAGGATGAGAGGCTTCCACTTGCCCCCGATTATTTCAGTCGTAAGCTTGACAGGGCAATCATATCCGTCCACGGAATCCTCCGTTGATACCAGGTGAGAAAAAGGTGCCTACTAGCCGGGGAAGGACTTTAGCCTAAAATCGGGCACTTGGCTATAGAGAATACGTATGCTCGCAAATCGGCGCGTGAGGCAGATATCGAGGTAAGCTAGGCAAAGTTTCATCGATGAGTCGATTTAATTCGGGGGGAGAAGGAATGGCGAGCAAGAGACCTGTGGTTCTATACGGCGCGAGCGGATTTTCCGGGCGCCTCGCCGCGGAGTATCTGCGCGAGTACAACGTCCCATTCATCGCCGCGGGCCGCAACAAAGCCAAGATTCAGGACGTGATGAGCCGCGTTCCTGGGATCGAGACGGCGGACTACGAAGTTGTCGAGACGGGCGGCTCGGCAAGCGACCTCCTCAAATTATTCACAGGCGCGAAGGTGGTGTGCAACACGGTGGGCCCGTTCATTTACTACGGCCCGACGGTCGCCGAGGCGTGCCTGAAGGCGGGATGCCACTATCTGGATATCTCGGGCGAGCAGGCGTGGCACCGGCAATTGCAGGAAGAGTGGAGCGGCAAGTTCGCCGAGAAGGGGCTATTGATCGGGGCGGGAATGGCTTTCATGTCCGCACCGAGCGACGCGGCCGCGCGGCTGTGCCTCGAGAACGGCGGAATCGACAGCCTCGAGATACTGACGATGTTCGACGGCATGCCGACGTTCGGTTCGACGCAGACGATTTTTGCCGTGATCCAGACCGAGGGATTCTACCTCGACCAGAACAAGTACAAGCCATGGGCCCGCGCGGTGGGATACGAAGCGGTGGTGCCGGGCTACATCCGAACGCAGCTCGCGCTGAGCTGGGGCGGATTTCCGCACCCTGTCTGGTACAAGGATCACCCGCAGGCGGCGAACGTGCGGTCGTTTGGCGGGCTGCTGAATCGCCAGATCATGGAAAGCGTGCTGGCGACGGAAAAGCATTTTGAGGAAGCGATCCGTCCGCTGCCGAAAGCCGAGCAGGAGAAAAAGCTGGCGGAGATGGCGAACGCAGTGCAGGGGAGCACGCCGCCGCGTGAGAACACGCGCGAACAGCGGACGATCGACGTGATTGTGGGACGCGGCTCGCTCGAAACGGCACAGGTGGTGCTGTTCGGCACCTGCTGTTACAAGCAGACCGGGTTGATGCAGGCGTACGCGGCGCACAGCCTGATTCATTGCCCTCCGCGGCAGGTGGGCTACGCTTCACCCGCCGCTGCTTTCGGGCACCGCGAGCTTTTGAAAGTTCTCGAATCACATGGCCTTTCCAAGGTCAAAATCTATTCATAACGGAATGCAGCGAGCACGGCGGAATCCTCAGGAACCCAACCCCAGCCCAGGGAGCCAAGGCGCCCACGTTCATGCTCGGTGACCCGAGCGCAGGATGCGGACTGCGGAGAAAATGACGGTTAGGCAATAGTCTGATTATAGATGCGATCCATCGATTATTTCGACAAGGCTGCTGACGCATATCCGGAACGTACAGCGATCATGGATCGCGGCGTGCGGTATTCGTATTCGGAGACGCGCGTCGCGAGCCAAAAAATCGCCGCAGCCATGAAGGCGGCAGGCCTCGAACGAGAGGGGCGCGCGGCAATTCTTTCCTCCAATCATGCGGGCGTGCTGCTTTGCATGCTCGGGCTCACGCGTGCGGGCGCGGCGTGGGTGCCGCTGAACTACCGCAACGCGATCGATGCGAGCGTGGAGTACATGAACTACGTCGAGGCGTCCTGGCTCTTCTATCACAGCCATTTTGCCGGGCAGGCCGACGAACTGAAAAAACGCGTTCCCACGCTGCGGCATCTTGTTTGCATCGATGCGCAAGATAGGGAATACCCTTCGCTCGAAGCGTTCATGGAGCAGGGTGCGGGCGCGACGGAAACAGATTGGGGCGATCCCTTTGGGAATCTCGATGGGCTCGTGGGATTGGTCCCGACAGGGGGAACCACCGGACCAGCCAAGGGCGTTCGCGTGACGAATCTGGCGTGGGGCACGATGCTCGAAATGGCATCTCAATACTGGCGTTGCGACGACCGCGACGCGGTTTGCCTCAGCGCGGCGCCGCTTTCGCACGCCGCGGGCGTTGTGGCGCTCGCGACGTTCACGCTCGGCGCGACCAACATCGTGATGTCGAGTCCGAATTTCGAACCGCTGGAGGTGCTGCGCGCAATCGAAGCCCACAAGGTGACGCATCTCTACTTGCCGCCGACGGCGCTCTACAAACTGCTGGCGCAACCGGAAGTGGGCGAATTCGACTATTCGAGCCTGCGGATTTTCCTGCTCGCGGGTTCGCCGGTTTCGCCGGACCCGTTCAAAAAGGCCGTGGAGATTTTTGGGCCCTGCATGTGCCAGTGCTACGGGCAGACGGAAGCGCCGATGCTGCTGACGTGGCTGGACCCGAAAACCGTCGCCGCCGCGGCTGCCGGAGATCATCCGGAGCGGCTGCGAAGTTGCGGCAGGCCGACTTCGGCTGTGCGCGTTGGCGTGATGGACGATGGCGGGCGCCTGCTGACGCCGAACGAAACGGGCGAAATCGTCGCGCGCGGCACGCTAATTACGCCGGGCTATTACAATCTGCCGGACGCGACGGCCGAGATTCGCAAGTACGGCTGGCATCATACGGGCGACGTCGGCTACCGGGACGAGGACGGCTACTTCTACATCGTGGATCGCAAGAAGGACATGATCATCACCGGCGGCTTCAACGTATTCTGCGCGGAAGTCGAAGCGGGCATCATGGCGCTGCCGGATGTGGCCGAGTGCGCGGTGATCGGAGTGCCGGACGATACGTGGGGAGAAGCCGTGAAGGCGATTGTTGTATTGCGCAGGGGCGCGTTGCCCAACGAGCAGGCCGTGATCGCGCACTGCAAAGCGAAGCTGGGTGGAATGAAAGCGCCCAAGTCCGTCGAGTTCCGCACGGAAATTCCCAAGACGCCGGCCGGAAAAACGGACCGCAAAGTTCTCCGCGCGCCCTTCTGGGCCGGCACAGAGCGCTCCGTACACTGAGCCCTTAGTGTGCAGAGCAACGCTCAGCGAGCTGGGCTGCTTGCCTGGCGGCCGAGTTCGCGCTCGATGATTCTGCGAGCGTGGACGCCGCCCGCATCGATTTTCAAATTGCGCAGCTCGCGGTCGGGACGCAGCAACACGTTCTGCTGCTGCGATGTACCAGAAATCTCGCAGGGGCATGGCGCCCCCTCCTTTCGCGCCACTGTTTTATAATGTGAAACAACTTTTCATATTGAATCGCAGGCCCATTTTAACTACAATGCCGGGCGCCTCAAGGGGAACCCTTTCCGGCCGCTGCGACGGCGCGCACGCCGGAAAAACGGGACGCGCAGCAGGGCGGAACAGCAAACTGCTATCATTCGCTTGAGGCGCACTGGCGCGGGATCGGGACCAAGTCACCGCAGAGACGTTGGCCAACCTCCAGTTGCAAATGCCCCGGACTTTCTGTAGCGTATGCGATGCATTTTTCGCCGCGGCCCCGCCGGGGGCACAATCGAAAGCTATCATCATTAGGAGGGGGAACACATGAGTCAGAATCTAGAGGATGTGCTGAAGAGCGCAGGGAATCCGGTAACGATGCTCCGCAACTCTCCGATCGGAGCGTACGTGTATCCGGTGGTTCCCTCCGAATATTCGAACTGGCGCGACGAGCAGAAGGCATGGCGGGACACGGCCGTGCTGTTCGATCAATCGCACCATATGGCGAACTTGTACGTGAAAGGGCCGGATGCCCTGAAGCTGCTTTCGCATCTGGCGACGAACAGCTTCGCGAATTTTCCGGTGAATCGCGCAAAGCAATTCGCGCCCTGCACCTACGACGGTTACGTGATCGGCGACGGAATTTTGTTTCACCTCGCACAGGACAGCCTTGTTTACGTGGGACGCGCGCCAGCAGCGAACTGGCTCGAGTTCCATGCCAGGACAGGTGGCTACAAGGTCGAGGTCACGCGTGACGACCGGTCGCCCTCGAATCCGGGCGGTAAGGCGGTGATCCGGACGTGCTACCGGTACCAGATTCAGGGACCGAACGCCAAGCAGATCATCGAGAAGCTGAATGGCGGGCCGTTCCCGGACATCAAATTCTTCAACATGGGCGAGATCAAGATCAAGGGACGGACGGTGCGCGCGCTGCGTCACGGAATGGCGGGCGCTCCGGGGCTCGAGATCTGGGGACCCTACGAAGAGCGGGACGAAATCCGCGCGGCGATTGTGGAAGCGGGCAGGGAGTTCGGGATCAAGGAAGTGGGCTCGCGCGCGTACGCGTCGAATACCTGCGAGTCCGGCTGGATTCCTTCGCCGCTGCCGGCCGTCTACACGGGCGAGAAGATGAAGTCCTATCGCCAGTGGCTGCCCGCAAACGGTTACGAGGCCACCGGCTCGCTCGCCGGAAGCTTCGTCTCCAACAACATTGAAGACTACTACACGACGCCGTACGAACTCGGATACGGGATCTTCGTAAAGTTCGACCACGACTTCATCGGCCGCGAGGCTCTGGAGAAGATCGACCAGAAGACTCAGCGGAAGAAAGTCACGTTTGCGTGGAACGGCGAGGATGTCCTGAAGGCGTACAAGTCGCTGCTCGAGCCCGGCGATCCGTACAAGTTCATCGACCTGCCGATTTCGAACTACGCTTCGGCGTCGTACGACAAGCTGGTGGGGAAGGGCGGAAAGACCGTGGGCCTGTCGATGTTCGCAGGCTACAGCTTCAACGAGCGGTCGGTGCTGTCGCTCGGCGTGGTGGATCACGACGTCGAAATCGGCACGGAACTCACGCTCGTCTGGGGTGAAGAAGGCGGCGGGACGAAGAAGGCGACGGTCGAGCGGCATAAGCAGCTGGAAGTACGGGCGGTGGTGAGCCCGGTGCCGTACTCGAAGGTCGTGCGCGAGACGTACGCGGTAGGCTGGCGGACGGCGCAGGCGGTGAAGTAAGCAAGGCGCGGCCGGCAATTGGGATGAAGGCGAGACGGGCCGCCGAAACCGGCCCGTCCCCGTCTCACGATTCGAATTTTCACCGTCAGGCTGCACAGCACATCCCCACCAAGGCTGTCGAATCGACTCCCGATCTGACCAACCCGTGATGAATCAGTCGGCCGCCGGATAGGTGCCTTCCGTTTTACAATATGAAATGGCTTTTCATATTGACATCAGCGCCACACAAATTACAATGCCGCGAGCGTCAAGCGGAACATCCCCAGATCCATGCAAGATTAGCGCCGAGCGCGAAAACAGTCCGGCCGCGATTCAGCCATCGGAGGCGGAGCAGTGCCGACAGTATTGATGCCGAAAAGCAGAGCGAGCCAACCGGGAAGAGAGTCGGTTGGAGCGAGTAAATCCCTGCAGAAGGCGATTCGGATTCTTCTTCACATCGGGGAGCACGGGCCCGAAATGGGCGTGACGCAACTCGCCTCGGCGCTGAATTTGAATAAGACGACTGTCCATCGACTGTTGAATGCGATGGAGAAATTCGAGCTGATCGAAAGGAATCCGGAAAGCGAACGCTACCGGCTCGGCCTGAAGCTGCACGAACTGGGAAGCAAAGCCCTCGAATCGCGGACGCTGCGAACCGAGGCGCATCGTTTTCTGCTGGCGCTGTCGCGCCGGTCGCACGAAACCGCCAGCCTCGCCGTGCCGTCGCCTGGAGGAGTGCTCTGCCTCGACCGGGTGGATTCGCCCGGTACGATGATCACGGTGCGCACGACGGTGGGTGCGTTGTTTCCACCGCATTGCACGGCCGTGGGAAAAGCGGCGCTGGCGCACCTCCCGGACCAGGAGATGGACGCGATCCTCGCGATGAGCGGGCTCACGCGGTATACGCCGTTCACGATGACTCGCCTCGCGGACATCAAGGAGAACCTGCGCAAAGTGGCGCAGCGCGGATACGCGATGGACCACCAGGAAACCGAGCGCGGGCTGAGCGGCGTAGCGGCTCCGGTCCGCACACGGGAAGGCCGCGTGATTGCAGCCGTGGGAATGGCGGGGCCGACGCCCCGGTTCCGCGGGAAAGAGCTTGCGGAGAAGATCGCGTTGACGAAAGAGATCGCGGCGAGCATTTCCGCGAGCCTCGGCAACTACGAATCGTCTATGATTCCCTTGTGAATTGAATCAAGCTCTTTACAGCAAATTCAAGCAGGGGACAACTACGATATGGCAGTCAAATACAGAGCCGACAATGTGGGAAGTCTTCTGCGGCCAGCGGAACTGCTCGCAGCGCGGGCGAGCCGATTGGACCCGGTGCATTTGCGAGCGCTCGAAGACAAGCTGATTCTGCGGATGCTTGCGAAGCAGAAGGAACTCGGGTTCGAGATCTTCACCGACGGCGAATTGCGGCGCGGGAATTTCATGAGCAACTTCACGGACGCGGTCGAAGGATTCGACCTCGATGGCGAAATCGCGCGCGACTGGGACGCCACGCAAGGCAAACCCAAGGTCAGCTCCGTCACAGGGATTGTCGTCAAGAAGCTTCGCCAGGTGCGTCCGCTGACCGGGCTCGAACTGCCGTTTCTAAGGGCCACCAGCCCCGGCGACATCAAGATGACGCTGCCGAGCGCAACGCAGTTCCCCGCCATCGCGTTCAAGCGGGGCGTCAGCGACAAAATCTACAAGGACCACTCCTCGCTGCTGCAGGACATCGTCGAGATCATGAAGAAGGACTTCGCGAAGCTCGCAAGCGAAGGCGTGAAATATATCCAGATCGATGCGCCGCGCTACAGCTACTATCTCGACCCGAAGTGGCGCGGCTGGATCAAGAAGGAAATGAACCAGGACCCTGAATCGGCGCTGGACGAGGCGATCGCGGCCGACAACGCCTGCTTCAAGGCGGCGCGGCAGCCCGGCGTAACGCTGGCCATTCACCTCTGCCGCGGAAACAATCGCAGCCACTGGTACGCCGAAGGCGGCTACGACGCGATTGCAGAGAAACTCTTCGGGACGCTGGATGCGGACCGGTTTCTGCTGGAGTACGATGACGAGCGCTCCGGAACGTTCGAGCCGCTTCGCAAGGTTCCGAAGTCGAAAATCGTGGTGCTGGGAATTGTCAGCTCGAAGAAGCCACAACTCGAAACGAGCGACGAGGTGGCGAAACGCATCGATGAGGCGGCGAAATTTTTCCCGCTCGAGAACCTCACGCTGAGCCCGCAATGCGGGTTTGCATCGACCGCGGAAGGCAATCTTCTTACCGAGGACGAGCAGTGGGCGAAACTGAAACTCGTGGCGGACACGGCACGCAAGGTTTGGGGCTGATCGACCTGTAACCCGACAGACATGCAGCGCGTTCCAGAGGCGAGCTCAGTGCGAGCCAGTAAAGCGATGCCTCGCCCGCGACATCGGAGTCCTTGGGCCTAACCGATGATCCTTCATCTCAATCACACCAGGCGCGACTCGGCCGCCGCGGCCACCAGCGAGGTGGTCGCCACGTTTCTCACAATGCTGGAGGAGGGGCAACTGACGCCCGCGCAATTCGCGCGGCTTCAGATCTACCTCGACTGGCTTCAGTACAAGCAAAACTTCCGTGAACCCGTAACGGTGATGCAAAGCTCGGGAGACGAGAGCGGCGCGGCGGTGCGCCTGGACGTTCGGATCGATTCGAGGCAAGTGCCGGAGGGCTCGCTGCGCGAACTCGTGCAAAAGGCGCTCGGCCCCCGCGGCTCGGAACAGCGCGACAGCGCGGGCAGAATTTATCTCGAAGATTTTCGATCGTTCCGTTCGAGCATCACATGGGACTTCAACCGGCTCTACTGGCAACGGCTGAAAGACTGGGAGCATGCGACGGGCAAGGGCTACGAGAAGGAGCTTCCGGGCGGCGTTTCCGACGGGCATCAACCGGAGGCGATTTCAGACTCCGTGGGCGATTTTTGGACTCTGCTTAAGGATTTGGAGTCGCAGAACCAACTTCCGCAAGAAGTCTTCATTCTGGAAATCGGAGTGGGGCTGGCGACGCGGGCGGCCCGATGGCTGGACCGATTCTGCGTGCTCGATCAGGAGCGCGGGACAAATTACTATCCGCGGCTGCGGTTTCTTCTGGGGGACTACTCACTTTCGACGCTCGAGCGTTCCCGGCCCGCCGTGATGAAGCACATCGAGCTGTGCAGTTTTATCGCACTCGATGCGCTGGATCCGATCAAGACGCTCTCATTTCTGCGCCACAAGATCCTCCACGTTCATTCCACCAACATGTACGACAATTTGCCGGACGAGGAAATCGTCTGGCGCGATAATCGAGTGTATTGGGTGCAGGTGCGCGCCTACGTGCCGCCGGCGGACGCCGTGCGGATTGCCGGCGCGTGCGGCATCGAGGTCGCTGACATCGAGAGAACCGTGCATCGCTTACTCGAAGTCGGCGCCGACGCGCTCCCGGATCGTGCGAAGGGCATGACGTTCTGGATGGAGATCTGGAAGGCGATCCGGATGGAAGAGAGACTGGTGGACGCGGTGGACCTGCCGGACGCATCCTTCCCCGCCGGATTGAGTTCGGCACAGATGGAGGATATTTTGAAGGAGGCGCCCGGCGATTTGCGGATTCACCTAAGCTCCGGGGCGCTCGAAAGCTTCCGCAATACATTGCCGCTGCTTCACCCGCGGGGCTATCTCCAGGTGCAGGACATTTTTGTGACGGATCTCCATGACTATTGCATGGGATTCCACGGACCCGGGAAACTGGGCGGCTCGATCGTGAACTGGGTGAACGGCGCCCTCTTGCGCGAGGTCGCGGAGCGGGCAGGCTACGACCTGCATTTCGCACCATTTCAATACCGGGTAGGCTCGAAAACCTCGGTCCTGTATACGACACAAAGGGAGTAAGACCCTATGACACTTCCAATTCTTCCCACGACGATGGTTGGCAGCTACTCAATGCCAGGCTGGCTCGAGCGGCTCAAGACGGAATACTTTTCGCGGCGGATCAGCCGTCACGATTTGGACGAGATTCACGACAACGCGGTGCGGTCCGCGATCAAGGATCAGGAGATGGCGGGCCTCGACATCGTCACGGACGGCGAGCTTCGCCGCGACAATATGATCGACTACTTCGTCGAGCGGCTGCCCGGGATCCAGATCGACCGCTCGTCGAAAAAGTTCTACTACGATTTCTACGACAGCGAAGTGCTCGGCAAAATTCCCATGGCGGCGCTGGGACTTTCCGAGGATTTCAAGTTTTTGCTCGCAAATACGGAGCGTGAGGCAAAGATTTCCATCACCGGGCCGCACTCGCTGACGAAGCGCATCCGGAACAAACACTACCCGACGGAAGAAGCGCTTGCGACGGACATCGCCCGCGTGATGAACATGGAACTAAAGGAACTGGTGAAGGCGGGCGCGAAGAACATCCAGATCGATGAACCATATTATTCGGGATTCCCGGAGGACATTTCCTGGGGCGTAAAAGTGCTGAATATGCTGGTCGAGGGAGTGCAGGCGAAAATTGCGATCCACATCTGCTACGGAAACCGGTATGGCAAGCCGTCGTGGGAAGGAAGCTACCGGTATCTCTTTCCGGCAATCCTGAGCGCGAAGGTGCACCAACTGAGCCTTGAATTCGCGCGGCGCGGCGGCGAGGACCTGGAACTATTCCGCGAGTTCTCTCCGCCGTTCGAGCTGGGCGCGGGAGTTATTGACGTAAAGGATCAAGCGGTCGAGACGCCGGAGATCGTGGCCGAGCGCATCCGGAAGACTTTGAAATTCGTTCCGGCGGAAAAGGTCGTCGTGCTGCCGGACTGCGGGCTCTTCCACCTGCCGCGCGACATCGCATTCGCGAAGCTGCGGGCAATGGTCGAGGGCACGCGGATCGTGCGCAAGGAACTCGGACATTAAGATGCTGCAAGGCGCACCCGGCCGCGATGCAGATGCTATAGACTCTGGCCGCGTCACGCGCTCTAAGCTTGCCGCATTACCCTCAGCCTGCCAAGCCGCTCGCTATTGCGAGCAGAATACTTCCACCATCCGATAATCTCCGCAGGCGCCCTTTTGGGGTCGTTTTGGACCCCAAGATTCCCACAGAGACATAGGCGCAAAATTTTTCTCAAATGTCTAGACAGTCCTCCGCCGTTTCCTATACCATACGCCGTAATTTGGGGTGGGTTGCGCCTGACATGGTGCGACCGACCAACCGATAACACGAGAAAGCGCGGCGCGGGAGTTCCGCGCGTGGCGATTCGAGGGTTAGAAGCAAGACGGCGGAATTCACGAACGCCGTCCGGCCGAGTTATCTCTCAGGGGGGTGGCTAATGAAAGTACGTTTTGGTCTGATGTTTTTCCTTGCGGTCGCGATTTTCATCGGGAGCGCCAATTCGGCGTTCGCGCAAGGCGTTGCGACGGCGCAACTGAACGGTACGGTGACGGACGCGAGCGGAGGATCCGTCGCAGGCGCGGCGATCACCGTGCGCAACACGGACACGAATACAACTTACACAGCGACCTCGAACGATCGAGGATTCTACGTCATTGCGAATCTGACGCCCGGCAACTACGAGCTCAAAGTGACGTTCACCGGGTTCGCCAGCTACACGCAGACGGGGATCGTGCTACAGGTCGGCCAAGCCGCGACCATCAATGTCGGCCTACAGGTCGAGTCGCAGGGCGCACGAGTCGTCGTGACCACCGAAACGCCAACGATCGAACCGACCAAAACAGAGATCAGCCAGGTCGTGAACACCGAGCAGATCGCTTCCCTCCCGATCAGCGGGCGGCTCTTTACGGATTTCGCGCTGTTGACGCCCGGCGTCGCGACGAGCCGGACCAGCCTGGGAACCACGTTTACCGAGTTTGAGACGACGCAAATCTCATTCGGCGGCATGCGCTCTTTCAGCAATGAAGTGACGGTGGACGGCGCGGACTTCGTCAATGAACTGAGTGGCGTGCAGCGCGCGACACCTCCCCAAGAAGCCGTGCAGGAATTCCGCGTGGTGAACAACAGCTTTGGCGCCGAGTACGGCCGGGCCGTCGGCGGGATCGTGAACGTCGTCACCAAGTCGGGCACGAATGACGTGCACGGCTCGATCTACGACTACTTGCAGAACAGCGCAACGGATGCGAGCTCGCTTCTGCAACCCGCGCCGCTGCCGCACGCATTGCGGCAAAACCAGTTCGGCGGGACCATTGGCGGCCCTATCACGAAAGATAAGACTTTTTTCTTTGTGAACTACGAGGGAAAGCGCCGCGGAGAATCACCCACGTATGCGCCCGATCTTTTCAACAACATAGCGCAGATCGATCTGGCGAAGTCGTACTTGGGCCTTTCGCCCGAGGGTTGCTATCTCGCACCAGCGAAGTGCACGGCAGCGCCCTCCTCCTATCTGAACTCCGTGCTGAAGACGGCGGACAACGACTACGGCTTTGCAAGACTCGATCATGAGATCAACAATAACAATCGCCTGGCGATCCGCTATAGCGTGGAGGATGCGCGCGACCTGGGCGAATTGATCGGCAACACCGAAGACGGCGGCGGCATCGGCACGCCGAGCGGCGGGCGCAGTCTCTTAGTCCGGGACCAGTCGCTTGTTGGCACGCTAAATTCGATCATCACGCCGAACCTGGTCAACACGGCTCTCGTGCAGTATGCGAGGCGGCACTACAATTTCCCCGGATCCACGGGTGAGCCGGACCTGAGCGTTGTCAATGACCTCGAATTTGGCCACAACTTCGGTACCTACGACGCTATCTACGAGAGCCGCGTGGAAGGCTCCGACTCGGTATCTTGGGTCAAGGGGAATCACGTCGCAAAATTCGGGTTCGACGGAAACTACATTTGGGATCAAAACAATTATCCCGGCTTCACCCCCGAGCGCATACTCCTCCCGGACCTCGGCTGCATGTACGCATTCGCTGATACCGTACAGGCCATAAATACAGGCACGTATGGGACGCTGCCGACTAGTTCGTGCCCTCTAAATCCCGCTGCCGACGGTGTGTCCTTCTTGTACTTGGGAGTTGCACTCCCCAGAGCCAATTGCCCCAACGTCAACGTGGCTTGTGCCAACGGCTTTTACAACGGTTACCAGCCGCTTCCCCCAACCGGAGCCGGATTCGGCAGCGGATGGCCCAGTGCCTTCCCAACGAGCCAGTATCAGAATTTTGCCTATAATTTGAATCACGGTTACTGGGGACTTTACGCACAGGATCAGTGGCGAGTCACTCCCAAACTCACGTTCAACTACGGCCTGCGGTGGGACCTTGAAACAGGCTTGGGCAACGTGATCGACTCGTACTATGGAGCCTTCCAACCCAGGATTGGGCTTGCTTGGTCTCCGGATGGAAAAACCGTTGTGCGAGCCGGGTTTGGAATATTTTTTGACCGCAACAACATGACTTTCTTCTTCACCACTGGTAACCAGAAGACGATTCCCGGATACTTCTGCGGGAACGGTGCGACGCCCGCGAGTTGCACGGGACTAGCCCCCGTAACCGTTCCCATGATCCGACAAGGAGCGCAGAACGGCGGCTGGCAACTCGCTGGAGACCCGGGATACCCGGGCACACCGGCGCTGGGATGCGGGGAGGACGAGCCACTCCCGTCTTTCTTCTGTACCGGCCAGCCCGGTGGCACTTTAAGCTTTGCGGCTCTGACGGCCTATGGCGTACTCGCAGGCAGCCCCACTGCCTACCCACAGGAGTCGCTGTCGGGCCCCTGCACGCTGGGGCCGGCTGGGCCCACGGGCGCTTGTGGCGTCGGTTCGGGCGGCATTCAGAAAAACGGCAAGCTGCCCTATGCCGAACAGGCCAGTCTTGAAATCGATCGCCAACTCGGAGGAGGACTTACCGTCGACTTAGCTTACCTCTTCGTGGGCGCTCACAGACTCGTTCGCGGAAACAACATCAACGTGCCCTGCCCTCTCGGCACGAGCAAGCCGTCGAATCCAGCGGATGCTCAGGGGATACTCGATCCGAGCGGATCGCTCACGCCGTGCACGGGAGCACCAACGCTTGGGCCATTCGGCCTCGGTCCTTTCTTTGGAACGCTGTCCAACCCTGCCGGTTTGGAATTCGGCGTGCCCAGCGTTGCGGACCCCTCGCCGACGATTAGTGGCGGTCTTCTCGACTACAACAACAACGTGGCCAATTCCAACTATAACGGCCTCACGGTTTCAGCCATCGAGAAAGTTGGCAAGTACTTCAACTTGACCGCGAACTATACGTACTCGCACGTGATCGACAACGGGAACTTCACAACGTTCATCAACCTGCCTCCGAACCAGTTTGACTACTCATCGGAGCGGGGCAGCTCGAATCAGGATGTGCGCCATCACTTTGTGGCGAACTTCACGGCGGATGCGCCCAAGGACAGCTTCGCGCGGAACTTCGAGTTCAGCAGCATCATCACGCTGCAGTCCGGCCGCCCCTTTACGCTGTTCGCGGGCGAAAACACCTTTGGAGACGTAGCCGGCCTTAGCACGGATCGCGTGGGTGGCACTCCTGTGAAGGATACGGGCACCTGCTCCACGGTATCCAACTGCAGCACGATCATTTCCAGGAACACCTACGTCGGCGACCCGCTGTATACGTGGGATCTCCGGCTTTCCCGATATTTCCAGCTGAGCGAGCGTGTCCGGCTTAGTCTTGCCGTGGACGCTTTCAACATGCTAAACCGCGGCAACATCGACGAAGTCACTTCCGTCTACGGCTCGCCGGTCTTCTGCGGCAGCACCCCCGTAATCCCGCGCCACTACAATGACGCGATTACGCGCCTCATTCAAAGTGGCGGGGTGTCTTGCGGCCCACAGATTGCGGCGACTATTTTGGGTCCCGTGGGCGGCCCCTTACATTTCCCAGGGGGAGCTTTCGTTGCTGACGGACTCATACCCCCCTCCATCCCGAGTGTTCCGAATGCGGTTTTCGGAACGCCGAGGACGGCGTTCAATCCGCGCCAGTTCCAATTCTCGGCCAAGTTTTCGTTCTAACGGTCAACCAAACAGAATGCATTGCGGAAGGCCGGGCTCGCGCCCGGCCCTTCTTGCTTTTCAGCCCGCTGAGGCCAGAAGCGAGTCGTGTCCGGCTCCTCCTATTGTGCGGCGGGGAGTCTGGTAGTATCCTCCAGCCTCTTGAAAAAATACGTCAGTTCCGGTTGGCAGGGTCATCTGCTGTCCGGATAGAAGAGTCCACACCGGAGAATCGTTCTTGGGGACCTACGTCTTGGTGCACGGCGCCTGGCATGATGGAGCCGCTTGGGATTTAACCGTTCGGCATTTGGAGAAGAAGGGGCACAAGGCCTACGCGCCCACAATGGCCGGCCATGGCAAGTCCGCCTCCAAGAAGGTCAACCACGCCGACTGCACCGAATCCATCGTGCGTTTCATTGCCGATCACGCACTCAAAGAAGTGGTGCTGCTGGGGCACAGCTTCGCCGGCACGGTGATTGCGAAGGTGGCGGAAGCCATCCCCGACAGGATCAAGCGCCTGGTCTTCTTGAATGCGTTCGTTTTGCGCGATGGCAACAGCCTGATGGACGAGTCGCCTCCGCACTATGTCGCGCTGTTCGATCAATTGTCCAAGGAATCCAAAGATCACACGGTCATGATTCCGTTTGCGATTTGGCGGGAGTCGTTCCTCAACGACGCGGACCTCGAAACAGCCAAGCGGACCTATGCAAAATTGTCCCCGCAGCCATACCAGACCTGCCTGGACAAGCTCGACCTGAAGAAGTTTTACTTGCTCGACATCCCCAAGAGCTATATCAACTGCACTGAGGACATCGCGCTTCCGCCGGGGGAATGGGGCTGGCATCCGCGCATGTCCGGCCGGCTGGGCCTTTACCGGCTGGTCCAAATGCCCGGAAGCCATGAGGTGATTTACACGAACCCGTCGGGCCTGGCGGAAAAGATCATCGAAGCAGGGCGGGACTGAGGCGTGCGTAAACCGATTGAGACGATGCCGAAACTGAACGCCAGGCCCGAGCCGGTTGAAGTCGCATTCGAGCGATCGGCGATTGTCGTCGTGGACATGCAGAACGCCTTCGTGAAAAAAGGCGGCACGCTCGACATCGCAGGAGTCGATTTATCCGACGCGCCGCGCGTGGTGCGAGCGATGCGGAGTGTAATCGATGCCGCGCGGCACGCAGACGTGCCGATCGTTTTTCTGCAGATGGGATACAAGCCGGATTTGAGCGACGCGGGCGGCCCGCGCTCGCCGAACTGTTATAAAGAGCTGGCGATGCACCTGATGCGCTCGAAGCCGGAGCTCAAGGGCAAGCTTCTTACCGAGGGATCGTGGGATTTCGCCGTCGTGGATGAACTCGCGCCGCAGGCCAGCGACCTGGTGATTACGAAGACGCGATACAGCGGATTTGCCGGCACGACGCTCGATTCCCAATTGCGCGTGCGCGGCATCCAATATCTGTTCTTCGGGGGAATCGCCACGAATGTTTGCGTCGAATCCACACTGCGCGACGCATACTTCCACGATTACTGGCCGATTCTTCTGGCGGACGGCACCATGCCCGCGGGCGACCGAAGCGCTTACGAAGCAACGATGTTCAATGTAGAATCCTTTTTCGGATGGACCGTGAAATCGGAGGAGTTGCGCGCGCGCCTCGTGGCGCACGCCGAGCAAGGGATCCATGTGGACCGTTGACATCGATGTAGGTGGAACGCTGACCGACGGCCTGTTCACAGGCGATGGAAGCGTGACGTGCGTGAAAGTCGACACGACGCCACACGATCTCACCGTGTGTCTATTCGATTGCCTGGCGCAGGGCGCGACGAAACTCGAATTTCCAGACACGGCGACATTTCTCGAAAATGTGGAACTCATCCGGTGGTCCACGACGATTACGTCCAACGTGCTCGCCGAACTGCGCGGGCCGCGAATCGGGCTGCTCGTTTCCGCGGGCCATGAGGAGAACCTCTACGGCAGCGAGGCGCACAGCGGGATTCTGGACCGGCTCATCTCGGGCCGCGACGTGATCGGCCTGAACGGCACGGCGGACGAGACGGCGATCATGAACGCGGCGCGACGGCTCCTCGAAAGCGGAGTGCGCCGGATCTGCATCAGCCTGCAAGGATCCCACCGCCATCCCGAGCGCGAAATTGCATGGAAGAAGATCATCGATCAGCAGTACCCCGATCACTTCCTCGGATCGGTGCCCGTGCTCGCCGGAAGCGATATTTCCAAGAGCGCCGATGACCGCACGCGCACCTATTGCGCCGCAATCAACGCGTACACGCACGGGGCGCTGGCGGCTACGCTGTTCAAGGCGGAAGACGATCTGCGCGAGACGTCCGGATATGCGGGAACGTTTCTCGTGAGCCACATCAATGGCGGCGTCGCCGGTATTGCGAAGACTCGCGCGATCGACACTCTCGAATCGGGCCCGGTGCTGGGAATTCTCGGCAGCGCGCACCTCGCGAAAGCTCACCGCTTGAGCGATGTGATTGCGATGGACGTCGGCGGAACGACCGCTAAAATCAGCGTGCTCGCGGGCGGCGAGCCGATCTACCTGAAGCCGTCCGATCTTTTCGGCATTCCGGTAGAGCTGTCGCTGCCGTACCTGCGGTCGATCGCGCTGGGCGGCGGCAGCGTGGTCAAGCCGGTGGATGGCGCGCAAGGGGCGATTCAGCTTGGCCCCGAGAGCATGGGCTCGTATCCGGGACCCGCTTGTTACGGCCTGGGAGGCGATCAGCCTACGTTGACCGATGCCTTCGTCACAGCGGGGCTTATCAATCCGGACTACTTTCTCGGCGGAACGAAGCCGATCGACCGCGAGCTGGCCCGGAAAACGATCGAGAGTGCCGTGGCACAGCCGCTGCGTATTTCCGTCGAGGAGGCTTGCCGGGCGATTATCGGCAAAGGGTTTGAAATGGTGGCGGGTGTGATCGCGGGCGCGCAGACGGAACTTCAGAAGGATTTTTCGAGGCACACTCTCTTCGCGTATGGAGGAAACGGTGGACTGTTCGCTTGCAGCGTGGCGGAAAAGGCAGGGCTGAACCACGTTCAGGTGTTTTCGCTGGGGCCTGTGTTCAGCGCGTTTGGCTCGTCCGTTTCAGATATTTGCCATGTGTACGAGCGCGCGTTGCCCGAGCCGGCGATCACCGAAGCGGTCGTCGCGCGGATCAGGCAAATGGTGGATGAGATGAAGGCCGAAGGCACGCAGGACCTGCTGGGCGAAGGCATTCGGCCCGAAAACGTGACGTACGCGGTCGAATTTGAAGTCTCCGGAACGGGCCGGCATTCGGTTCCCGTAGCATGCGCCGAATCTGCGCTGGGCTCAGCCGCCGATCTACGCCGGGCGCTGGAATCCGGAGCGGGAGCGTCGCGCGCCGCAATCGCTCTCGATCTGGTTCGCCTCCGCGTGAAGAAGGAAATGTCGAAGCCGCGGCTTGTCGAGCAGCCCTTGCAGGGAGCCGATTCGGCGCACGCGCGAATTGGCAAGCGGCAAGTCTCCTGGGGCAGCCGAAGCGGCGAAGCGCAGGTGTACCGGTGGGAATCGCTGCGGCCCGGAAACCGCGTCGAGGGCTGCGCGGTGCTCGAAGGTGTGAACACGACATATTTCATTCCCGACGGCTGGATGATGTTCATCGATAGCTATGGAAACGGGAGCTTGAATCGGCTATAGACAGGCTGCATCGCTTCCAGAAGCAAGGCAGGCGAAAATAGAACAATGTCTTCCGACACAGAAAACCGGATTCGGGTGACCGAGTATCTCGATCTGGACATCGATCGAGAACAGTGGATGTGCAACCGGTGCAATCGCGTCCTCGGGACCGCGCGCGAAGACTATAAGAAGGGCTGCCTGATCCACGACCGGGACCCGAGGGAAATCCACCCGCGGATCGTATCTGCAGACTTCAACTTTTCTCCCGATCCGCTGTGGGTGCGCATCGTCGAATGCTATTGCCCGGGCTGCGGCACGCAGATCGAAACGGAGTATTTGCCGCCCGGACACCCGCTCACGCATGACATCGAAATCGACTTGGATAGCCTGAAGGAGCGGTTGCGCAAGGGCGAGTTCGTGATCCGCGAAAAGCGGCTCGAGGCGGCCGAATGAACTCGATCGACATCGACGTCGGCGGGACGTTCACCGATCTGGTCCTCAATTTCGGCGACCAGACGTTAATTAAAAAGGTTCCGACGACTCCGTACGACCTCTCCGTGTGCTTTTCGCGCGTGATCGAGGAAGGCGCGAGCGCGCTCGGCTTGCAGATCGAGGAACTTCTGCCGGCCGTGGACATGATCCGCTATTCGACCACGATCGCCATGAACCGGCTGATCGAGAGAAAAGGGCCGCGCCTTGCACTGATCACGACCGAGGGGCACGAGGACGTGGTGCTGATCGGACGCGGCGCGCAGTGGATCGACGGCACGCGCGTTGCCGAGCGCCGAAATCTGGCGATCCAGAAAAAACCTGAGCCGCTGATTCCGCGCGATCTGATCGTCGGCGTGAAGGAACGCGTGGATTCGCGCGGGAATGTGATTCGCCCGCTCGATGAGAAGAGCGTCCGGGAAAAAGTCCGCTATCTCGTGAATCGCGGGGCGCGCGGCTTCGTCGTGTCGCTGCTGTGGGGGTTTCTGAATCCAATCCACGAACGGCGCGTGAAGGAGATCATCCGCGACGAGTACAAGGAATTCCACATCGGCTACATGCCGGTGGTGCTCGCGGGCCAGGTGGTCGGCAAGCTGGGGGAGTACGAGCGCTCGATGGCGGCGATTCTCGACGCCTATCTTCAGCGCTCGATGCAGATCGAGCTTTCGGCGATGTGGGACAAGCTCCGCGAGCGCGGCTACAAGAAGCCCCTGCTGATGATCCAAAGCTCGGGCGGAATCGCCGAGGTTTTTCGCACGTCGGCCAGCCGCACATTCAACAGCGGGCCCGTCTCCGGACTCATGGGCGCGCATCACGTGGCAAAATCGCTCGGCTATCAAAACGTGGTGATGACCGACATGGGCGGCACGAGCTTCGACGTGGGGCTGGTGGTAAAGGACAGCGTGCGCAGCTACGATTTCCGACCGATCATCGACCGCTGGATGGTCGGCATCACGATGATCAAGACGCTGTCGATCGGCGCCGGCGGAGGATCGATCGCGTCGATCGACCGCCTGCTTCAAAATCGCGTGCAGGTGGGCCCTCGCAGCGCAGGTTCGATGCCGGGCCCAGCGTGTTTCAATCTGGGAGGATCCGAGCCGACGGTCACCGACGCGGACGTGGTGCTGGGCTACATCAACCCGGATTACTACTTCGGCGGGAAAATGCGCCTGAACAAGAACCGCGCGATTCAGGCAGTCCGCGACAAAATCGCCAAGCCGCTCGGAATCAGCGTCGAGGAAGCCGCCACGATCATCCGCAAAATCGTCAACGGAAATATGTCGTCCGCGATCATGAAAGAAGTGCACCTGCGCGGGCACAGCCCCGAGGACTTCATCCTCTTCGTGGGCGGCGGCGCGGGCGCGACGCACGCGGAGGGGTTCAAGGGCGACATTCGAAAGGCTGTGCTGTTTCCTTTCTCGCCGGTTTTCTGCGCGTTTGGCTCGTCCACGATGGACATCATGCACGTATACGAGCATTCGAAGAAACTGACGCTCATGACGCCCGGCGAGCAGAAAATCACAAACGAATACGCGGCCTACAATACCGCGGTCGAGGGACTTTTGGAGCAGGCGCGGAAAGACCTGATCGGCGATGGAATCGATCCGGCTAAAGCGGCGTTTGTGCTGGAGCTGGACATGCTCTATGGCGGACAGTTCCACGTGAAACGCATGCTCTCGCCGCACCTTTCGATTCATACCACCGAGGACGTCCGGGCGGTCTGTGACGCGTTCAATAAGGAGTTTAGTGAGGCGTTCAGCCCGTTTGTGGTGAACCCGGAGGGCGGCATTTTTATCGAGAGCTTCATTCTCAAGGCCGTCGTGACCACGCCTAAGGTTGAGATGCCGAAGATGGCGCTCGAAGGAAGCGATCCTTCGGCGGCGCGCAAGGGCGAGCGCCCGGCGTACTGGCCCGAGGCGCGGGATTTCCGGCCGACTCCGACATTCGCGTACGAATCCCTGCGGCCCGGAAACGTAGTCGTGGGTCCGGCCATTGTCGAGGGGCAGTACACAACCATGGTCGTCCCTCCTCAGATGCGATTCTCAATTGATGAGCGGGGGCTTGGAATTCTGGAAGCGTAGGTCATTCACAGGAACGAGGAACATTTATGCCTATCCCGACACTGGCGGAAAAGCTCGAGTGGCTGAAGCCCGCGCCGGCAACGCCGCATGAAAAAGAGTGCGCGGCGAAGGTCCGGCAGGGCGACTACGAAATCGGCGTGCAGATCACGAACGACATTCTCGACGAGGCAATGGAAGTCTTCGTGCGCTCCTCGCGGAGCTACTTCGGCGTCTCGGGCGATTCGATGGTCGCCATGTTCACGGCGAATGGAGACCTGATCAACGGCTCCTGCGGCACCTATCTGCACGCGATCATTCAGCCGATCATCATCAAATTCATTCTGAAGTACTACCAGCAGAATCCGGGGATTCGCGACGGAGATATCTGGTACACCAACGATGCGCTCTACGGCGGCATTCACAATCCGGATCAGGTTGCGCTGATGCCGATTTTCTACAAGGGTCAGTTACTGGCGTGGTCGTCGGCAGCGTTGCACACCACCGAGACCGGAGCGATCGAACCGGGCGGCATGCCGGTCAGCGCAAAAACGCGGTTCGAAGAAGGCCTCAACCTCCCGCCCATCAAGATTGCGGAGAATTTCGAAATCCGGAACGATTTCCTCGAGATGTATTCGGCCTATGGAATGCGCGCTCCAGCCATGTTCATTTCAGACTTGCGGGCCCGCTGCACCACGGCGGATCGCGTCCGCGTGCGCCTAATCGAGCTGGCGGAAAAGCGCGGCCCGGAATTCGTCACCGGATTGTTCCGCAAGATGTCCGACACGGCCGAAGCGGGAGCGCGGAAAAAGATCCGCGATCTCCCCGACGGCAAATTCCGAGCGGTAGTCTTCAGCGATGCGATCGGAATGACGCCGGCGCTGGTGCGCTCCTGTTATCTGACGCTCACGAAGAAGGGCGGCGGAATCGTCTTCGATCTCCACGGGACCTCGCCCGAGAATCCCTCCTCCTACAACATTCACCCTCAGGCTGTCGTGGGCCACATTGCGAATTTCATGTACGAATACATGTTTCACGATCTACCGATTTGCAGCTCCACGTTTGCTCCGCTCGATTTCGTGTTCCCCGAAGGCAGCATCGTCTATCCGGACAAAATGGCGGCCACGAGCTGCTGCGTGTACATCGGAATGCAAGCGCGCTGCGCAACTCAAAACAGCTTCGCCAAGATGATCTTCTCCAACTCCCAGCTCTGGCATCAGGTGGCCGCGCCTCCCGGAAGCCAGCACACGTCCCAGATTTGCGCCGGGCTTTCGCAGTGGAAGCTTGCATATTCGGACGTTCTCTCCTTCGCGCTCAATACGATGGGGCAGGGCGGGCGCGCTGCGCAGGATGGGATGGATTCATACGGGTTCGCGTGGTGCGCCTTCGGCCGGGCGCCGGATTCGGAGCAGGTGGAGAGCGAACTCCCGGTTACGGTCACGCTTTCACAGCACTGGAAGGACTCCAGCGGAGCCGGGCTGCATCGCGGCGGTTCGGGCGGAGTGCAGCACTGGATGGTCCACAAGGTTCACGACATTGTTTCGATGTGCATGGGCAACGGCAGCAAGGTGCCTCTCGGACAGCCGCTCTTTGGCGGATACTCTTCCTCGCCGATTCCCGGCATCACAATCCGCCATACCGACCTGCTGAAACAGATGCGCGAAGGCAATCCCGAGCTCACGCTCGACAATCGCGAGATTCTCGACCACACGTCCATTCACGGAGACTGGAATTACGAGCTCGTCGCACGAAGGCCCAAGGTCTACGAGGAGGGCGATCTGCTCTTCGGCTTCAGCGGAGGGGGACCGGGCTACGGCGATCCACTCGAGCGGGAGCCGGCAGAAGTGCTCGAAGATCTCCGCAAGAACATCATTTCGGACTGGACGGCGCAGAATATCTATCGCATCGCGTACGAGCCCGAGCGCCGAAAGCTCGACGCGGAGAAAACGAAGCATCTTCGGGACGAGGAGCGCCGCGCGCGCCTGGCTCGCGGCAAACCATTCGACGACTTCCAGCGCGAATGGAGCAAGAAAAGCCCGCCGCAGGAAATTCTCCAGTGGTACGGCTCCTGGCCGGACGCGAAACCCCTGGGACCGGTGATCCGCTAGCGCGCAATGTCTGAAGTCGCCACGCCCCGGCAAATGGTTGACGGGATCTTGCAGGGAATCGCGCCGCCCCGGCCGCTTTTCCTGCCGATTGTGTTTTCCCACGGGGCACGCATCGAAAACGTGCCGCTGCGCGCCTTCGTTGCAAACCCGACCAAGATTTCGAACTCGCTGAGGCAAATCCGCGCGTATCTGCATCCGGACGGCGTGTCCTGCTATTTCGATCCGTACCTCGAGGCGGAGGCGCTCGGCGGTGTCCTCCAGTGGGAAGCGGACGACCGCCCGCCAATGCTTCGCTGGCCGCCGAACATTGCGCGAGGCGAATGGCCCAAAGACTCCCGCACGCTCGAGGAGTTGGCGAAGAAAGGACGCGTCGCCATCGGCGTGGACGTCATCCGGCGGATGAAGTCCTTGCTGCGGGACGATTGTCTACTCATGGCCGGAGTCACCGGCCCATACACGCTGGGCGCCCTCCTTACCCAACAGAGTCCTGGCGGCGCACCACACCCGGAAAACGTTTCTGATGCCGCGCTCGATCTTGCCGCGGCCATGATCGCGCCAATTGCGACGGCTTTCCTGGAAGCGGGCGCCAATGTCATCTTCATCCGCGAGGATATTCTGCCGGCGCTTTCGGCGGAAGACGCAGAGAATTGGGCCGCGCGCCTCGGCACGACCATCAATATCATCCGCTTTTATCAGGCGCTTCCCGTGCTCCTTTTGGGCCAGGCGTGTTCGTTCGCTACGAACCGCGATGCGATCTTGCAGCAACACTGGGACTGCGTCGTTTGCCCCGTGCTGGATGGCACAGCGCTCGACCGGCCGGGAGGATTCCCCGAGCTTGAACCTGCTGGGCTGGGGATCGCGTTGCCGACAGAGGCTTTTGATGCGACCGCATCGTCGTCCGCGGATTTGGAGGTATCCGTTCGCCGGGTTATTTCGGCGCTGCGGCCCGCGGTCGTGACGACAGCGGGCGATCTTCCAGCGGCGGCCGGGATGGAGCGCCTGAAGAGAGTGTGGGAAAATGTGCTCTCCCCATGAGTGATTCAATACATGACGTGCGCCAACGCGACTCGGAAAATGGTGTGCGCCAAGTGCGCATGCGAACTTCCGGAGCGTCGATGCAGTCCCTGCCCGGAGGCGTAATCTTAATCAAGCCGGACGAAGCGCTCAGGCCCTATCCAAAAGTCCTGACCGACCGCCTCGCTCACTGGGCGAAAGTGTCTCCGGAAAAGACCTGCATCGCCCGGCGCGGCGCGGGAGATCAATGGCGCCACCTCACCTACGCGCAAGCCTGGAACTCGGTGCGCAGCATCGGCCAGGCATTGCTCGACCGCGGGCTCTCGGCCGAACGCCCCGTGGCGATTCTCTCCGAGAATGATTTCGAACACTTTCTTCTGACGCTCGCCGGGCAGCACGTCGGGATTCCAACGGCGCCGATTTCGCCTCCCTATTCGCTCGTCTCAAAGGATTTCGGAAAGCTGCGCCACACGCTCAACATTCTCACTCCGGGATTAGTGTTCGCATCGGACGGCACGCGCTACGCGCCCGCCATCGAAGCGGCGGTCGGCGAACACGTGGAAATCATCACCACGACCGCACCCCCGGACCAGCGAAAAACAGGCCTCTTCGCCGATCTCGTGGAAACCGATCCGACGCCGGCCGTCGAGACGGCTCACGACCGTATCGATCCGGATGGCGTGGCGAAATTTCTGTTCACGTCTGGCTCGACCGCGATGCCCAAGGCGGTGATCAACACGCACCGCATGATTTGCAGCAACCTTCAAATGATCGCGCAAATCTTCGGCTTCCTCGAGGATGAGCCGCCGGTGATCGTCGATTGGCTGCCGTGGAACCACACGTTCGGTGGAAACCACGACGTGGGAATTGCCGTGTACAACCGCGGCACGTTTTATATCGACGACGGCAAGCCAGGCCCCGGCTCGATCGAGAAAACGGTGCGGAATCTGCGCGAGATTTCGACAACCGTTTATTTCAACGTACCGAAGGGATATGAAGATTTGTTGCCTTTTCTGCGCGCCGACCGCGAGCTGCGTGAAACTTTCTTCCGGCGCCTCGGCTTGATGTTTTACGCGGGCGCGGGCCTTTCGCAGCCCGTCTGGAACGCGTACCGCGAGCTCGCGTTTGAAACGTGCGGCGAGCGCATCATCATGGCCACGGGTCTCGGCTCGACGGAGACCGCGCCGATGTCGATCCAGACAACCTGGGAAACAGACCGGGCCGGCACGATCGGCATTCCCGTGCCGGGAGTTGAACTGAAGCTCGTGCCGCGCGACACGAAACTCGAAGCGCGGGTTCGCGGGCCCAACGTAACTCCCGGTTACTGGCGTCAACCGGAATTGACGCAAAACGTCTTCGATGAAGAAGGCTTCTACTCATTCGGCGACGCGGTGCGACTGATCGATCCGAAGGATGTCAACAAAGGGCTGCTCTTCGACGGGCGCTTGACCGAGGACTTCAAGCTCGCGAATGGAACGTGGGTCAGTGTGGGACCTCTCCGCGCCAAAATGCTTGGACATTTTGCGCCATTCGTCCGCGACGCCGTGATCGCCGGCCTCAATCGCGATTACGTCACAGCAATCATTTTCGTGGATCCGGACGCGTGCCGCTCGCTCGCTCCCGAGCTGCCCAAAGGCACGCTGCTCGCGGAGATCGTCCGGCATAGCGCCGTGCACGGGCGATTTCACGCGCTGCTCAAGAGCTTTTTCGCGCTGTCCACGGGAAGCTCGAACCGCGTGGTGCGCGCGATTCTCGCGGAGGAACCTCCGTCGCTCGATGCCGGTGAGATTACGGACAAAGGATCATTCAATCAGCGAGTGGTGCTCGATCGGCGCGCCAATCTCGTCGAACAACTCTACGCCGCCGAGCCGATCTCGCAGATTCTGTGCGCGAGCCGGTAGAAACCACGGATCAGATTCGATGCTCGGACGGGACGATGCTACGCCGTGACAGGATTAGGCTTGCAGGCGTCAATCCCCAGGTCGGCGATTGCTTTGTCGACTGTGGCGCAATCGATTTTCCCCGCCTGCAATAGCTCGTGGAGCGTGGCTAGAACAATGAAGCGCGAGTCCACTTCGAAGAATCCGCGGAGATCGGCGCGGCCTTCGCTGCGCCCGAAACCGTCGGTCCCGAGCGCGGTCAGCGGCCGCGGCATCCATTTACTGATCATGTTCGGCAGCGTCTTCAAATAGTCCGAGGCGGCAATGAGAACGCCGGGCGCATCCGCAAGACACTGCGTGACATAGGGCACGCGAGGCTTTTCGCCGGGATGCAAACGGTTCCAGCGCTCGGTTTCGACGCCGTCAACATATAGCGCCTTGTAGCTGGTCACGCTCCAAACGTCCGCTGCGACGCCATACTTCTCCGCGAGGATTTCCTGCGCGCGAAGGGCCTCGTTCAAAATTGCGCCGCTGCCGAAAAGTTGCGCCCGAAGCTTCGACTTCGTGTCGGCTGCCGCGCGGAAGCGGTACATCCCCTTCAGAATCCCATCCTTGGCGCCCTCGGGCATTGGCGGATGCGCGTAGTTCTCGTTCATCACCGTCACGTAATAGAAGATGCTTTCACCGTCCCGATACATGCGGCGGATGCCGTCCTGGACGATGACCGAAATCTCGTATGCGAACGCTGGATCGTACGCGCGAAGATTCGGAACGGATAGCGCGAGAACATGGCTGTTGCCGTCTTGATGCTGGAGACCTTCACCGGCAAGAGTGGTGCGCCCCGCGGTGCCTCCAAACAAAAAGCCCCTGGTACGCATGTCTGCAGCGGCCCAAATGAAATCGGCGACGCGCTGGAAACCGAACATCGAGTAATAAATGAAGAACGGAATCGTGTTCACGCCGTGCGTGGCGTATGCCGAGCCCGCGGCGATGAAGGAAGCCATCGATCCGGCTTCAGTAATTCCTTCCTCCAAAATCTGGCCGCTCTTCGTTTCGTTGTAGTAAAGGAGCATGTCGCTGTCGACGGGCTCGTATTTCTGGCCGACGCTCGAATAGATGCCTGCGGTGCGGAAGAGCGATTCCATGCCGAACGTGCGCGCCTCGTCGGGAACGATCGGGACGATGAGATGCCCGATCTCTGGATCCTTGAGCATCTTTCGCAGCATGGCCACGAAAGCCATCGTCGTGGAAAATTCCCGGCCCGCGCTGCCCAGCAGAAATTCCTTGAACAGCTCGTCATTGTCCGCAACGAGAGGCTTCGAACGCACTTTGCGCTGCGGAACGTAGCCGCCAAGCTCCGCGCGCCGGGCGCGAAGATACTGGATTTCCTCGCTATTCTCGGGAGGCCGGTAGAACGCCACATCGATGCACTCTTCATCGTTGAGAGGAATCTGAAAGCGCGAGCGAAATTCGCGCAACTCCTCTTCATTGAGCTTCTTCTGCTGATGCGTGACGTTCTTGCCTTCGCCCGCTTCACCCAGACCGTAGCCCTTGATCGTGCGAGCCAGGATCACGGTTGGCGAGCCTTTGTGCTCCACGGCGGTCTTGTACGCGGCGTAGACCTTGCGCGGGTCATGCCCGCCAAGGCGCAGCCGCCGCAGTTGCTCATCGGACAGAGGCTCGACCAGCTTCAGCAGGCGCGGGTCGGAACCAAAGAAATGCCGCCGGGAATAAGCGCCGGAAGAAACGGTGAGCTTCTGGTATTCGCCGTCCACCATTTCGCCCATGCGCTTCACCAGCAAGCCTTCCGTGTCGCGGGCGAGGATGGGGTCCCACTCGCTGCCCCAGAGAACCTTGATGACATTCCAGCCAGCCCCGCGGAAGGCCGATTCGAGTTCCTGGATGATCTGGCCGTTGCCGCGAACGGGCCCGTCGAGGCGCTGCAGATTGCAGTTGACGACAAAAATGAGGTTGTCGAGCTTCTCGCGCGAGGCAAGAGTGATCGCCCCGAGCGACTCCGGTTCGTCGGTTTCACCGTCGCCAATGAACGCCCATACCTTGGCGTCGGAAACCGGCTTCAGGCCGCGGTTTTCGAGATAGCGGCTGAACCGCGCCTGATAAATCGACATCAACGGCCCCAGCCCCATCGAAACCGTCGGAAACTCCCAGAAATCTGGCATAAGCCACGGATGCGGGTAGGACGAAAGACCGCCGCCGGGTTTCAGTTCACGGCGGAAGTTTTCGAGCTGCTGCGCCGAAAGACGGCCCTCGAGAAACGCCCGAGCGTAGATGCCGGGTGCGGCGTGACCTTGATAATAGATGATGTCGCCTTCGAACTCGTCCGTGCGAGCGCGGAAAAAATGGTTGAAGCCAACTTCATAGAGAGTGGCGGCGGAAGCGTAAGTGGAAATGTGGCCGCCGATGCCGTTCTCGTGCTTATTGGCACGGACCACCATAGCCAGCGCGTTCCAGCGAATCAGGCTCTTGATGCGGCGCTCTAATTCCTGGTCACCGGGAAAGGGCGGCTGAAGATCGACCGGGATCGTGTTGGCATAGGGCGTATTCGCGGAAAAAGGGAGATTAACGCCGGCTACAATTGCGTGAGCGCGAAGTCGCTCGAGAATCTCCATGGCGACTTCGGGACCGCTCGACTGGAGCACGGAGTCAAGCGATTCAAGCCACTCCTGAATCTCATTGTCGTCCAGGCCGCGCAGTGCCGCAAAAGTTTCGTTGTCCATAACTCGATACCCCTTATTCTACACCAAGAACATAGGAGGCCGTCCGAGGACCAATCGTAGCGTGCGATCCCAGCTCGATAAATTCACCAGATCTCGCATATGGAAACGGCATGCCTAAGCTGCAATGTCCACCTCGATAGGACGAAACCACCAGCGCCCGGCACCCGCTCCTAGACTAGACCTCGTAGCTTGCCACCGTCCGGGAAAAGCGCGCCAAAGATGTTTGTATGTGGCCAATCAGTTCCCTAAATGCGCCTTTCTGGCACAGTTTCGGCAATGGTACGCGCGCGTCGCTAGGCGTGTGGAGCAGATGGCCGAACCTCGGTCGAATGCGGCTTGCGACCGTTTGAGCTCAGATGTATCTAACTTTAGGGGTGAATTGCCTTCTGAAGGAGGAAACACCATGGCGTCGCCATCTCTTCATTCCTCAGCGCTCCTTGCGCTGATCGTTCTGGTCTTGGTTGCGTTTCCCAGCCGGGGCTCTGACGACGCCGCTCCAGCGCCAACGGTCAGTTCCGTCACCCACATCAATGTAAAGTCGTCGAAATCCTTCGATGCCGTGACCAAGGTCATCGAAAGCCAGCTCGGAAAATACGAGGCTCAGGCTGTCGGGGCGCTGCTGAGGCCTCCGGTGAACGTGGCGGAAGTCGAATCGAAGATCCACGCCATGGAAGGAAGCAGCGGCCTGATGCTCTTTGCGGTGAGAGATCATGGGCAGCTACTGGCGTTGAAGGGCAAAAAGACCTTGGCTCGGCAATATGAAATCGGCAATCCGCTCGTCGCTCTCGAAATGACTCAGTGGGACGTCCGCGCCGGTGAATATGCGCCGCTGAGAATTTTCGTTTACGTCGGCGACGATAACCAGACGCACGTCGATTACGATCTCCCGTCGACTATTTTCGGAAGACTCCACTCAGCTCAAGTGGACAAAGTCGCCCAGGGGCTGGATCAGAAAGTGGAAATGCTCGTTGCAAACGCGATCAAGAACTAGCGAACTGCGGCGTGCAATGCGCATGCACCTGGAAAACAATCTTAATACCAGCCTGCGCGCTGCTCCCATTCAATGTCATTTCTCGTCTTCGACGAGACTGTTTCGCAAGACTGTGCTAAAAGCAAGCTGTGCGCGGGATGTTTGGGCGCCGGGAGACTACCTTGCGTCAGCTTGCAATGCCTACTCTGCCGCAATCGCAACGATCCGCGGCGCTGGAAACTATCGTGTCCACGCTTTCAGCTTGGCGCCTGCACGCACTTTTTGTCCTGATCGTGGTGACCACTGTTTGCCCGGCACCGTCCTGGTCTCAAACAAATACGGTTCCCGGCGAGTTCACGATCGAGCCGCCTACGCTCGTTTCACTTGGCTTTGAGTGGCGGATTTCGGGAGACGACAATCGCAACGCTCGCGTGGATGTGACCTATCGCAAGAAGGGCGATCGCGAGTGGCGGAAGGCGCTGCCGCTTTTGCGTTTGCAGCATGAGTCCGTGCCGGGCGGGATTCCGCGCGACGGCGGCGGCCATTACTTCACTTACGTGGCACCCAATATGTTTGCCGGCAGCCTCCTGAATCTGGAGCCTGATACCGAATACGAATGCCGCTTCGTTCTCTCCGATCCTGACGGCGTGAAAGGCAAAGCGGAAAAGACCGTGACCGTGCGCACGCGCAAGGAACCTCAACCCGCCGAGGGAGGCCACGTCTATCACGTCTATCCATTCGGGTATAAAGGAACCAGGCAGGAGCCTTCCTTCATCGGCTTGCTTTCCGCGTACTACATGGGCGCCGACGAATCCGACCATTCGAACGTGATGCCTCCACGCGTGCAGCCGGGCGACATCATTCTCGTGCATGCCGGACTCTACAAGGACAATCGATTCGTCTACAGCGGCTTCGACCGGACGATCGCCGCATACGGCACGCCGTTTGACGGCACTTACTATTTGACTCAGAGCGGCACGCCGGACAAACCGATCGTCATCAAGGGCGCGGGCGATGGAGAGGTGATTTTCGACGGCGACGGTTGCCAGAATCTCTTCAACCTGATGGCGGCGAACTACAACTATTTCGAGGGCATCACGGTTCGAAACACCAACGTCGCTTTTCTGCTCGGGTTCAAGAACATTGCGGGTTCGAGCGGCTTCACGTTGAAACATTCCCGGCTTGAGAATATCGGCCGCGCCGTGGAAGACGACTGGTCGGGGTCGAAGAATTTCTATATCGCGGACAACGTCTTTATCGGGCGGCACGATCCCAATAAATTGCAGAGCTGGTGGACGCCGGCGGTATGGGCCAAATTCCCCGGCTATCCGGCGCCCATCACTTCCGAGTATGCGATCAAGATCTACGGCCAGGGCCACGTCGTCGCCTACAACTACGTCGCGAACTGGCACGACGGGATCGACATCGCCACCTATGGAGATCCCGACGGCACGCCGAATGAGTTGCAGGACCGCGTGCCGGTCTCCATCGATTTCTACAACAACGACATTTACAACATGGCGGACAACTGCATCGAAGCCGACGGCGGTGCGCATAACATCCGCGTGTTTCGCAATCGCTGCTTCAACTCGGCCGGCGGAGCGCTGAGCGCGCAGCCGACGTTCGGCGGTCCGCTGTATTTTTTTCAGAATCTCGTTTACGACACGACGACCGGCGGCCCCTTGAAATTGATCGATACGCCCGCCGGCGTCCTGATCTATCAAAATACACTTGTTGGCCAAGGCCGGCTCATGGGCCCCGCGTCGAACGTCCACTTCTTGAACAATCTGATTTTGGGAGACGGATGGGCCGATCCGATCCTGAATTTGCGTACGTACACGAACTACTCAACGTCCGATTACAACGGCTTCCGGCCAAATCCAGGCGTTGACGACGCCTTCGAGTGGAATTCTCCCGCATTCGAAGTCGCAGCCGACTACAAGGGCCAGCTCGTTACGCGCCATTTCAAGTCGCTCAAGGAATACAGCCAGGCAACCGGGCAGGAACAGCACAGCGTCCTCGTCGACTACGATGTTTTTGTGGACGCCAGGATTCCGGACAAGTCCGACCCGCAGCGTCTCTATAATCCCGAAGATTTCAATTTCCGGCTGAAGCCAGGCTCGGCAGCCGTCGACGCAGGCATCCTGATCCCCACGATCAACGACGAATTCACCGGCCGCGCGCCGGATCTCGGCGCTTACGAATTGGACCAGCCTCTGCCTCATTACGGCCCGCGATCCGCGCCGCTCGGTGCTCCGGAGGCTTCCGCGCCCCGGTCCGTCATTGGGCCTCCCCTTTCCGCGCCGTAGGAGGCGCTCTGACCGCACTCTCAGGCGCCCGCGTTGACCCGGCATAGCATGGCCAACGTGTGCTTGGACTTTCGCTCTCTACTGTTCATTAAAATACTTGCCGATCTACACCTCGATCGAGGTTCCGATCAGTTCTGAACTCGACTCTGTGGGACTTTGCTCCACGTGAACCAACTATTGCTCATGGCTCGCTGGAGTTGAGAGGACGTATGTATATCACGTCTCACTTGACACGCTCATATACATGTAGTATTCCCGCACGTAATTAAGCGGGTTGGGGGTATCGCGTATTGGGAGGGGGTCCCGACAATGGCAAACACTGAAAAGCTATTTAGGTCTGTCTTCGCGTGCACACTGGGCGTTTTCCTGTTTAGTGTGGTGGGTGTGAATCGTGTCGCTGCGCAGGTCGAGACCGCGACCATCTCGGGCACTGCGACTGATAGTTCAGGCGCGGCACTGGTCGGCGCAACCGTTCAGGCCAAGAACGTGGGCACGAACGTCACTCAGTCGACGCTATCCGATGCAGCAGGCCGCTACAGGATCCCCGATCTGCCCATCGGCGGCTACGAAGTGCAGGCCTCGATCTCAGGCTTCCAGACGGTCGTGCACAAGGGCATCACGCTCACGGTGGGCGCCAATCTGGTCGTCGATTTCTCGCTGCCCGTGGGGCAGGTAACGCAGACGGTCAACGTGGAAGGCGAAGTCTCGAGGGTCGAGACGCAGACAGCCGCCGTATCGTCTCTGGTGACGCCCGAACAGATGAGCCAGTTGCCCTTGAACGGCCGGAATTTCGAGCAGCTTCTTTCGCTCGCGCCCGGTGTTCAGCAGATACAACAGAGTTACATCACCGGAGGGGGAGGCGGCGGATTATCTTCGGGCTTCTATGGGCCGGGGCAAACCTACTCGGTTGCCGGATCAAGACCCGTTGGACAAGTGTTCCTGCTCGACAGCCAGGATCTTCAAGGCTATTGGGAGAAGGGCACCGGCTCGAATATCACCGGCAATTCGCTGGGGGTCGGGGCAATCGCCGAGTTTCAGGTGCTGACCAACACATTCAGCGCGCAGTTCGGCGGAACCGGCGCCGCGATCAATGCCGCGAGCAGCTCGGGGACCAATTCCTTGCACGGCTCAGCGTATGAGTTCTTGCGCAATAGCGCGCTGGACTCTCGCAATTTCTTCGACGGGACGAAGATTCCAGAATTCCGCAGAAACCAGTTTGGCGGCAGCCTCGGCGGTCCCATCAAGCAGAACAAGCTGTTCTTCTTCGTGAACTACGAGGGTCTTCGGTCAGTCTTGGGGGTGACCGGGAATCAATTTGTTCCTGATGCAGATTCACTTGGGCTCGGGTCAATCCCTGGTGAAGTTCCCTATGTAACCGGGTATGTCCCCTGCAACACGGTTTCTGGACAAACTCCGACCACTTGCACTGCCGGGCACCGACTCCCCGTACCAATCAGCGCAACCGTTACGCCATATCTGAAATTGGATCCAGTCCCGCTCCCAGGAGCCATCGAACAGACTGTGGGCGCGGGGCCGTTCAAGGGCTATCCAAGTGGAAACGCACTTTTTACTTCCATTGCGAGCCAGCCGGTGAGTGAGAACTACGTTCTGGGGCGCATGGATTATACGCTCGGCTCGAAAGACTCCTTGCTCGGGCGATACATTTCCGACACCGCCTATCAACTCCTGCCCATGCCCTTCTCGAACTTGCCTGATTGGCCAGTCGTGGAAAACGGGGGCGACCAGTTTTTCACTCTGGAGGAGAAACACCTTGTTTCAGCGACAACAATCAACGAAGTTCGCTTCAGCTTCTCGCGAACCAATGAACGCCAAGATCAGAAATTCTTGACGAACCCGGCTACAGATCCGTTGCAGTATTACCTTGGGGCGCCGTACTACAGTCCAGGGGACCGCGAGGATGGCAACATCAGTGTCGGCGGCGGCTCCTCCAACATCGGTCCGGGTACTACAGCACGGTTTCATCTGATTGAGGACAAGGTCGGTGGCGGCGATGATCTGTTCTGGACGCACGGTTCCCACAGCCTCAGTGTTGGAATATCCATAATAAGGATTCAAGACAATATCGCTGTGGGTCGGGAAGGCGGATTCTTTATCTTTGGCAGCCTTTCAGGTTTTCTGGAAGCTACTCCAGTCCAATTCCAAGGTGAGGTCAACCCGCATCCAGGTTTCACCAGGACGCGATACTCTCGTTCCATCGAGTACTTTCCCTATATCCAGGACGATTGGAAGGTGAGGCCCAACCTCACGGTCAACATTGGATTGCGATATGACTTCGAGACCAACCCGATCTGCTGGGGTCCGGGCTTCGCATGCACGAACCTGCTCGATCCATTGTCTTCGACGACATTTACGCCTGTCCAGCACGTTCTTCAGGCGAATCCGAACGCGTTCAATTTCGATCCTCGAATCGGGGTCGCATGGGATCCGTTCAGCGACCACAAGACCTCGGTCCGCGCCGGATTCGGGATTTTCCATGAACAGCTGGCAGCTCGCACGGCGCTCAACGCGTATTCGCAGGATCCCCCGTCTAACACCGTGGTCGTTACTCCTCCTACCGCTGTTTTGCTCTTCCCGCATCCGGCAGCGTGTGGGCCGCCGGGTTCGGCCTGCTTGAACCCACCGTTCGGCGCAGTATACGGGATAGACTATCAGTCCAATGTTTCTCCTTACGCCATGCAGTACAACCTTACGATCCAGCGTGACCTTGGGCACAGCATGGTTGCCTCCATTGGCTATGTTGGATCACAAGGCGTCCACCTATATAGCCAGCGAAATCTGAATAGCCCGGCTATTGTTGGCGGTCCCAGCAACTGCACCAGCCCTTCCTGTACCCTCACAGGCCCTGTACCGAACCCCAACTTTTCCGGCTTAGATTTTACTGCTCCCACCAGCCATTCGACTTACAACGGACTGGTGGCAAGTCTCACTCGCCAGATCAGCCGGAATCTGCAAGGCCAAGTGTCCTACACGTATTCCAGATGCATCGACGATGGCTCGGCCAGTTCCGGCGTGGAACAAAGCCAATTCGAGGTCACGGATGCGTACAATCTGAGTTACGATCGAGGACCGTGCTCCTACAACATCACGCAAGCGTTGCGAATCAACGGTGTTTACACTCTGCCGTTCCATGGCAACCGGCTGGTTTCGGGTTGGCAGGTGGGTGAAATTTTGAGCGCTGACACCGGTTTCCCCGTCAATGTAACCACTGGGCTAACTCCCCAGCAAGCTAATACGGGTGGAATTACAGCGGATCGTCCGGACTATTCGGGTGCTGCCGGATGCCATCCGTACCAGATATTGGATCAGACCAATCATGCGCAAAAGACGGTGCTGTGGTTCAACCCGAACTGCTATCAGCTTCAGCCCCTCGACACGCTCGGAAATGTTGGGAGGGATTCGTTAACTGGACCCGGCCTCTTGGACCTCGACTTCTCCGTAATAAAGCAGACGAAGATTACGGAAAAATTGAACGCCGAGCTCCGGGCGGAGTTCTTCAACATTCTCAATCACACAAATCTAGGGCAACCGGCAACTGGTGTCTTTGCAGGTTCGCGTGGCGTCCTGCCCGACCCCAGTGCCTATATCAGTGCAACGGCGGCCGCGATCACTTCCACGTCCACGACTTCGCGACAGATCCAGTTCGCGCTGAAGTTGACCTTCTAACTTACGGGGGCCAGCACCGACGGTCAGCGAGGTGAGCGCTGGCGTTCGCAAATTGCACGCGCGCTCGATGACCGTGGAGGACTGTTGTGTCCCCTTGTCTGAGTGCTCCCTTGCTTCCCCGAAATCCAAGTCTAATCGACACAGGTCCGGACCTATTGAGGACCGGCAAACCAGTGGCGCGCCCGGAGGGGTTCGAACCCCCGACCTTGTGCTCCGGAGGCACACGCTCTATCCATCTGAGCTACGGGCGCGCACTTGAGCTGCGAGTCCGATTTTACCTTGCCGCTTGCAGAGTAGCAAAGCAATCGGCTGCTCGCGGACGCACCCGGCGCTAGTTTACGCGGTTCGTTCGCGTTGCCGGGCGGCGGGGCCGCGAGTGGTATAATTCCGCTCCTTGTACTCCATGGCCGATTCGCTCACACACTGGATGGAGACTTTCGGAACGCGCGGCTTGCGCCTTCTGGCAATCCTAATCGGTGCTTTCATCGTCATGCGCATCCTGAAAGCCCTGACGACCCGGCTCGTGCATATCTCGAAGGGCCAGACGCGCGGGGCGCAAATGCGCGAGCAGCAGACCCGCACGATTGCCGGCATCGTCTACAGCGTGGCTGCGGCAATTGTCCTGGCCGTGGCCGCCCTGATGGCGCTTCCCGAGTTTGGCTTCGACGTCACCCCGTTCGCGGCAGCGGCGGCGGTGGGCAGCCTGGCGTTCGGCTTCGGCGCGCAGAGTCTCGTGAAGGACTTTATCAACGGATTCTTCATCGTGATCGAAGACCAGTATGTCGTGGGCGATCTGATCCAAGTAAACGGCGAGACGGGCCGCGTGGAATATCTGACCCTGCGGCGCACCGTGGTACGCAACGTCAGCGGCGCGATTGTCACAATCCCAAACTCGTTGATCGGCCAGGTGTCGAATCTGAGCCGCGATTGGTCGCAGACGTTCGTGGACGTGACCGTGCCATCGGACGAGATGGTCGGCCGCGCACTCGCCACACTCGAGAAAATCGCCGGGGATTTTCGCAACGATGCCGATTGGTCTCCCGCTCTGCTGGACGGCCCGCGCGTCCTCGGCGTAGAATCGCTGGCCTTGGATGGCACCGTCCTGCGGCTGCAAGTCCGGACCGCGCTCAATCGAAAAGACGACGTGGCGCGGGAATTGCGGCGGAGAATCAAGCTGGGCTTCGAGGAGTCGCGCATCCCGCTGCGCCACACGCACAAGGTTGAATTGCAGGGCGCCGAAGCGCCGCCCCAGATGTAACCAGTTGTCAAAATATTTTCTAAGACGCTTTGCATCCGACCTTACACAAGGAGGAAGTGATGGGAGAAGTGACGCACGAGCAGGTGAATCTGATGCTGCACTTGTACGAGATGCGGCGCGAGCCCCGCATGCGCGAGGCCCGCGATTGGTACTTCTCGAAGTTCCACCCAGCCACGCTCGAAGACATGAGCAAGTACCCGATGACCAGCCCGGAAAGCGCCTCGATGCGCATGGTGATCAGCTACTGGGAGATGGTGGCGAGCATCGTGAACCGCGGCCTCATCGACGAAGATTTCTTCTTCGAAAACACCGGGGAGCAATGGATGGTTTGGGAGCGCATCAGGGCCTTTGTCCCGGCAATGCGCGAGCGGAGCAAGAATCCGCACCAGTACGGAAACCTCGAAAAGCACGTGAATCGTCTCGAGGCCTGGCGCGAGAAGCGATCGCCGGGAACGTCCGAGGCGATGCGCAAGATGATGGCGCAAATGCAGCAGGCCGCTTCTCAGTCAAAATCAGCGAGAGACTGAAGATCCAAAGCGATCGGGGCGCAGTTCGGAGTGGGGACTGCGCCGCCTGCAGGAATTAGGCGCCGAGCGGGAATCTTGGGCGAGGACGTCTCGACCCTTGAATCCAGTGGCCCGTCGGCGCATCGTGCGCTTCCATTTTTCGTTGCAGATCCTGCATCCGCGGTCCTAGATCGGCCTTCGACAACTCTGCCGCCCGCTCCAGCCTTCATCGGTTCGCAGGTCGATCTGTTCGGCCTCGCTCTGAGTAATAGAAGACGTCCGTTCGTGCGCAAGACAATTTGCGAATTCCAGACACACGAATTCAGGTACTTGCGAGGCAAGACGAAAGGAGGATTTTGGACAACCCCTGGAACGCACGTCGGCCAGTTTCCGCACTCGTGAACCACATGCTAGAGACCGCTGGATAGAGGTCATTTCGCAACGCGTCGCCGCAAAACCTCAAGTATTCCGGTTACCAACATCGCCGGAGTCGGCGGGCAGCCGGGAATGAATCCATCAACAGGTATGACAGCATCAACAGCGCCAACAATGGCGTGGCTTCCCGCAAAAATTCCGCCACTGCATCCGCACGCCCCAACAGCAACGACCAACTTCGGTGCCGGAACGGCTTCATACGTGGCCTTGACCGCTTCGGCCATGTTGCGCGTCACAGGTCCGGTAACAAGAAGCATGTCGGCGTGTTTTGGAGACGCCACGAAATGAATGCCGAATCGTTCCAAGTCATAATACGGGTTTGTGAGGGCTGTGATTTCTGCTTCGCAACCATTGCAGGAGCCAGCGTCCAATTGGCGAACGTTCAGAGCCCTTTGCAGCAGTGAATGAATTTGTCCGCGCGCTTCCTGGGGGCTTGGGGCGAGAGGCGTCACCTCTGCGCGGCCGTCGATGTCCCAGAGCCGAACCGTCTGCTCTTTCGTGACGCCACAGCGGGTGAAATGCTTCGCAACGACTACTGCCCCTTGGCTTGCTTCTGCGCACTTGCCGCAGCCGATGCATTGACCGTACGACAGCCTTAGGCAGCGGCGACCTTCGCGCTCCTCCACACCTAGCGCCGACGTAGGGCACGCTTCGACGAGCTTCTGAGCAATGTCCCGCGTCAAGCGATCCGCAACGATTTCAGGCATGCGGCTGCCGTCGCAATTCCCGAGCAGTGTCTCGACAGGAATCACCGGGCTGCGTCGGCGCAGACTCCGCTCAATCACATCGCCAATCATCGGTCACATCCCGAGTAGGAAAGGTTAAAGCTCTTATTGATCAATGGAAAGTCCGCGATGATGTTTCCCGCGACGGCGACGGACATTGCAGGCCAGTTCTGGAACGACGGAGACTTGATGTGGCACCGAGTCACCCGGCCGCCGCCGGCCTCCAACCAGTAGCAAAGCTCCCCTCGGGGCGATTCCACGGAAGAAAACCCCTGGACGTCACCTTGCGACGTTACGGGAGTAAACGCGCTTCCATCCGGAAGATCTCTCGCGGCTTCCTGAATCAGCCGCGCGGAGACTGCCGCTTCGGCAACACGAACTCGCGCCCGCGCCATTACGTCGCCGTAGTGCGTGACGGGAACTTCAATCGGATGCTTGCCGTAGGCGCCGTAAGGATGGTCGCGGCGAACGTCGAGGTCGATGCCACTGGCGCGCGCGATGGGCCCGACGACTGCGAGATCCCGAGCTGCTTCCTGGCTGAGGACCCCAGCCGTCTCAAATCGGTTCTGGATCGAAGGCGTCTCCAGGATCATGCGGGCGATTTTGGAGAAGTCACGGGAAGCTCGCGCGACAGCTTGTGCGAGTTCGGCCACCTTGGCGGAGTCAAAATCGAATCGCAGACCGCCCGGAACCGCGACTCCGCGCCAGTAGCGCGTTCCACAGCACTGCACAGATGCTTGAAGCAGGGATTCCTTGAGGCGCGTCGCATACGCTGCGGCCACGCTGAACCCGACGTCCGTACACAGTCCACCGATATCCGAGATGTGACAGACAAGACGCTCGAATTCGAGCCCTACCAAACGAACGGCTGAGGCCCGGGGCGGAACTTCGATTCCGCAGGCATTTTCCGCAGCCTGCGAGTAGCAGACTGCATGAGCGAAGCAGTTATCGCCAGAGACGGATTCCGCGAGCATGGCTCCGTCGTCGACTGATTTGCCCTCGAAGAGTTTCTCGGTGCCTTTGTGAGTGTAGAAGTGCCGCAACTCGAGATGGAGAATCGTGTCCCCCACCACGCTGAATCGAAAATGGCCCGGCTCGATGATGCCCGCGTGAACGGGTCCCACGGCGACTTCCGCGATGCCGTCACCTTGAACTTGCAAAAAGCGGTACTCGCGCTTTGACCATGGCACGTCATCCACTCGATCTGTCATTGGGTACACACCATCGGGCCAGTTGTCGTGGAAAAGCAAGGGCCGCAGATCGGGGTGACCTACGACGGCGATGCCGTATTGGTCGCGCAGTTCTCGTTCATGCCATGCGGCTCCGGGGAGCTCACGTGCCATGGACCGAAGCGCGCCGTCTGCCGGCAGCACGATCTCAGAGTAGGCGGGCTTTCCCACATCAAAAACGTAGTGAACCTGTCTCGTCCTGTGCGGACCAAGGCTTCCGAAAATAGCGACAAGCCGGGCGGGACCGCCGTCTTCGGATTGAGGGAGCGTGAGTGCCGGCCCTGAAGAACCGCGTTCGCTATTCGGGAAGAGTAAAGGCGTGTCTTCTGTCATTGCAACACCGCTATGGCTTCCTGCAGGAGGCGACCGAACACATGGGGAATTCGCACACCAAAGAACAATACGCAGAGAGCGGCCATCCCCATTGCTATGTATTCGGACGGAATGAGCTTTGAATTCTCGGGGCGCCGATCAGGCTCGCCGCAGAGCATGCGAAAGAAATGGAAAGCGAAGCCGCCGAAAACGACAGAGAGCATGGCCAAGAAAAGAATCACGACAAGATAGCGCGCCTGCGCGAACGCTTCGGACAAAATGGCAAACTCACTGATGAACAGGCTGAACGGTGGCAGCCCCACAATCGCCAACCCGCCGACAAGAAGAGCTGCGGTCGTTTGCGGCAGGGTGCGCGAAATACCTTGAATCTCATCCATGCGTAGCGTGCCCGTGTTGTGGCGAATGTTGCCGGCGCTGAAGAAGAGAAGAGATTTCGCTATGGAATGATTGAATGTGTGCAGCAGCGCGCCAAACAGCCCCAAGGGCCCTCCCAATCCTAGCCCGATGGCGATAATTCCCATGTGCTCGATGCTGCTATAGGCCATTAGGCGCTTGAGGTTCCGTTGAACCAAAATGAGGAGTCCGGCCACGACCATGGACATCACTCCAAAGATCAGCAGCAACACATGAGGAAAAGCTGGTCCCACAGAGCGCGAGACGATCGCATCGTAGCGCATCAAGGCGTACATGGCGCAGTTGAGCAGAACCGCGGACAATAAGGCGCTGATAGGCGTGGGCGCTTCGGCGTGTGCGTCCGGCAACCAACTGTGCATGGGAACGAACCCGATCTTGGTTCCATAGCCAACGATGACGAAAACAAATGCGAGCTTCACCAAATGCGGGTCGAGCGCTATGCGCGGCGCGGCATTCATCAGGGAAACCCAATCGAGTGCCGAGGCCGGGTTCATGCCCGCCTTGACGGCGGCGAGATACAACACGATGGTCCCGAACAGCGCGAATGCGATTCCAACGGTACAGACGATCAGATACTTCCAGCCGGCCTCGACTGCGCCTTCCGTATTGTAGAAGCCCACAAGCAGGGCGGATGCCAGCGTCGTTCCTTCCATCATGATCCACAGCAAACCGAGGTTCGCGGAGACGCAGACGCTGATCATCGTGAAGAGAAACAGGAAAACCAGGGCGTAGAACCATCGCGGCGAAGAAAAGCGGCCTTCTCCCGTGTGGCGCAGGTAGCCCGAGGCATATACCAGCACGAGGCCGGAAACGATCGCGATGCCCATCAGGAAAAAGGCGCTCAGGCCATCGGCCCGCAAATATCGTCCCTGGTGCAGTTCGCCGTGCGTGTGAACTTGCCAGACCACAGTGCCCAGCACGGCGATTTCCACTCCTGCCAGCAAAAGTGCAAGACGAGTGGCCGCCCGCGGATTATGGAAAAGAAGGATAAGTCCAGCTCCGAAAACCGGGATCGCCAGTGGCAGCAGGAGGAGCATCTCTTCAGCCCCGGAGCCTTCGCAGCTTGGACACGTCCAGGTGCTCGAACGTGTCGCTGATGCGGAATGTGAAGATTCCCATCAGAAGCAGTCCCATGAGAATGTCGAAGAAGATTCCAATTTCGATGACCAGCGGCATACCGAATGTTGTGATCAAAGCGGCCAGAAAAATGCCGTTCTCCAGAACGAGCAGCCCGAGCATCTGCATGAGCGCCTTCTTACGGCTGACCATCAGAAACGCACCAGTAAGAATCAGGGAGATTGCGGCCGCAAGGGGGTCGTCTGGAACGTGCACGGCCCCGCCATAGGAATGGACAGCTGCATACGAAAGGTAGATTATCGCTGCGACGATAAAAACCGACTGAGTCGGTGTTGTTGAAGCTTTCACGTCGCGCACGGTTTTCAACCTCTTAGTCAGCAGGAAGAAGGCGCGCGGGATCGCGACCACCTTAATCACAAACACCAGCGCACCGACAATGTAAATCTCCGGAAGCTTTTCCTGGAATGCTGTCGCAAGAACTTCCGCTGCAATGATCGCGGACTGCAAGCCGAACAGAAGCACGCTACTGGAGATCCGACGTGCGACAGCCAGCAAAAGAATCGTAAGAAACAAGAAGACGGAGAACGAACTCAGGATCTTCTCTGTCGCAATTCCGACCAAACCCATCGCGTTACCTCTTCACCCACATCGTAAAAATCACGGCAAGCGCACTCAGTGCGGAAGCCACGCCAAGGAAATCCGGAACCAGGTACATCCGGAGCTTGGCCACAGCGCTCTCGATCACGCTCAGCAGGATCATGAGAACTGCGGTTTTTGCGCAGTAGAGGAGCAGCGCCACGACTACTCCCCACCCGGAGACGCTGGACACCATCCCCCAAGGAAAGAACAGCGCGATCAGCAGGGCAAGCATGGCGTGGAGCTTGATTGCGCTGGCCCATTCGATCAGCGCGAGACTGGGGCCCGAGTACTCGAGCACCATTCCCTCGTGGATCATCGTCAACTCGAGGTGGGTGGTCGGATTGTCCACGGGCATGCGGCCAGTTTCAGCCAAGATCACCATCGCAAGAGACGTAAACGCCAGGATGTGTACCGCGGAAATGTTGAAGATGTTTTGCTCGAGAGTCCACGCGACCATTCCCGCTATATCGGCGCGGGTGGCCAGGACGGCGATCGCCACGAGTCCGAGCAGGAATGGAGCCTCCGCCAGACTCGAGACCAATGCTTCGCGGCTGGCACCCATCCCGCCGAACGCGCTCCCCCCATCCAGCGCGCCAAGGGAGAGAAAAAACCGCCCCAGGGCCAGCATGTACACAAACAAAAAGAAATCTCCACGAGACCCGAGGAGCGCCGAGGCGTGCACGACCGGCACAAATGCCGCTGCACACACGGTGGCTCCAAACAACACGATCGGTGCGAGACGAAACACCGCAGACGAGGTGGGGGGCACCAACTCTTCCTTGCGAAGGAGCTTGAAGAGTTCGGCATAGGGACGCCAAATGCTAGCTCCCCGGCGTCTTTGCAGCCGCGCCTTCAGGCGGGCGATGATCCCGTGCACCAACGGCGCACCCAGGATGAGCATCAACACCTGGAGAATGTCGAGTGTGATCTTCATCTCTGGAACCTCAGGAACGTCAGCAACGACACGAGAGCCAGAAAGATGTACAGCAGATAGACCTGGATGTTCCCTGTTTGCAACCGGCGCAATCGGTATGCCAGCGAAACAACGCCGTCAACAAAGGGCCGATAGAGGGCCCGCTCGTAGGAAGTCGTACGCACCGATCGGTAGGAAATCGAAACAGGGAAGTAAGGCTGATCAGCCGGGAGTTCCTCGACTTTGCGATCCGGCCTATAGACTCGGGCGAACACAAAACGGATCGGCTTCGAGAAAACTGTGGATGTGTACTGCATGCGGCTGGTCAGCCCCGGCAGGCCGCATGCCCATGTGCGGGCAATTCTTTCCCGGCGTTTGAAGAGGGCCACCAAGGCGACCGTCCCCAACACAATCGCAGCGGTCCACGGAATGATGCGAGCGATACTGAGGGTTTCCTCCGGCACGCCAGCGCCAGGAACCAGCACTTGAACCAGCGTCACCAGCGGACGTAGCAGAAGCCCCGGCAGGATTCCAATCGCGAGGCAGCCGGCACTCAGCAATGCCAAACCGACGCGCATACCGATGGGCGCTTCCTCCGCTTGTTCGGCGCCCGTGCTACGAGGCCGCCCCAGGAAGGCCATGCCGAAAGTCTTCACAAAACATGCCGCAGCCAGCCCACCGATCAGGGCCAAAATGCCCACCATCAAGGGCAAAATAATCTGCGCCTTGGTGTTGATCAGCGTCGAGCCGGCGAGAAAGCTCCGAAACGTGAGCCACTCACCGACGAACCCGTTGAAGAGTGGCAGCCCGGCGATCGAGCAGCAACCAATGAGAACAGCCGAGCCGGTGAGCGGCATTCGACGTTGCAGCCCTCCCAGTTCGTTCAGGTTCACAGAGTGGGTTGAATTCGAAATTGCGCCAGCGCCGAGAAACAGGAGGCTCTTGAAGAGGGCATGATTAAACGCGTGAAACAGCGCTGCGACGAGGGCCAAAGCTGCCCCGAGCGGGGCACCGTGGGCTAAAAACATGAGCGAGGTCCCGAGCCCGAGGAAGATGATACCGATATTTTCCACGCTGCTGTAAGCTAGCAGCCGCTTCAGGTCATTCTCGGCAATTGCATAGAGGATGCCGAGAAGGCCAGTAACAGCGGCGACCACCAAGACAACGTAACCTGACCACCAAGGACCGCCTGCAAGAAAGTCAAACGCGAAGCGCACAAATCCGTAGACCGCCGTCTTCAGCATGATCCCGGACATCAGCGCTGAAACGGGGCTGGGTGCGATGGGATGGGCCCGGGGCAGCCACAAGTGCATCGGGATCAGCCCTGCTTTCGCTCCGAATCCAACGAATGCCGCCAGGAAGATCGCAGCCCGAATTCCGCCTGGCATCCCGAGACATGCCGCGCGAATCGCTCCGAAATCCAGGCTGTGTGAGTAAGGAAGGAAGAGGAAAAAGCAAGCCGCAACGGCGGCTGCGCCCACATGCATCATCAACAAATAGATGAAGACGTTGTGGCGGCGTTCCGTCGAATCTCCTTCGATCAGGATCAACCCGGCAGACACAAGCGTCATCAGCTCCCAGCCCACCAGAAATGCAAATCCTGTAGCCGCCGTAACCACGACGATCATCGACAGGAGAAACATGGAAAAGAACCCCCACGTCCAATTACGGCGTCGCTCGGAGTAGTGGAGGTCGAAATAAGGAGCGGCAAAAATCGTGACCGGAATCGCCACCGCGCAGACCAGTAGCAGGAAGAATGCACTGAGGCGGTCAACGGCTAAAGAGAACGGAAAGGGCGTCGCCCGCGAGAGGTCCAGCACAGGACCGGGCTGCCGCAAGAAACTGGACACAGCGACCACACAGCCCGCAAAGCTGGCAGTCAGAATTAGCGCGACCGCGAGCCTCCGCGCGCCCTCCGCACGGCTCGCAATCAGGATCAGAGGTACGAAGACGGAAAGGACAGCTAACAGAAAAACGAACGCCGCGCCAATAGGTCCCGTCAGCATGGCTTATTTCCGGCGCCGTCCCTCTCTTATTTCCTTCAGCATTTCTCGCACGCCCACTAAGTGGTTGTTGAAGATGTCTTTTGCCACGTTCAGGAGCTTGAAAAGAGCTGGGTCTGAAATCGAATAGAACACGCTCGATCCAGACTTCCGTCCCACCACGATGTTCCGCACGCGCAGTACTGCCAACTGTTGCGAAACGTTCGCTGGTTCAAGCTGAAGCATCTCGCTCAATTCGTTTACGCCCTTTTCGCCGCCTCGAAGGCAATCCACGATCTGGATGCGGATCGGGTGTGCGAGCGCCTTAAAGAACTCCGCCTTGAAGTTGGCAACTTGGTGTGGCATGCGAATATGCAATTATTCCAATATGCTAGATCATGCAGAGAGTGGCGTCAATGGTGGCAGTATTGATGAGATGACGTAGGAGATAGCAGACCGCGAAGTGTTACATTCGTGTCGAGCAAGTCTAAGATGATCCCCGGCCGACCCTTATCCGAGAAATATTACTCACCGTGGATTGAGGCGAGGCAGCGCCAGGTTGAGGACGATCTGAAACGTGCTTAGGAGCGCGATCCCGTCGTCCTTCTCGAAACGAAGGGTACACCACAGGTACACGGCAAAAGTGAAGTGGCCGACTAAAAGCAAACATAGGCGATATTTTGGAGGCGCGGGTGGGAATCGAACCCACGAGTGAAGGTTTTGCAGACCTCTCCCTTACCACTTGGGTACCGCGCCAGGAAAGACAGTATAGCGAAACCGGCGCGCCATTTCAGCGCGCAATCAACGGCTTCTCGGCGAACGTCGTTCGCGCTACAGTGTTCGCAATGATCTGGCAGCCGAATGGCTTCTTCAGGGGCGGGAATCGATGATCTTCGTCATTTGGATTGCGGCCGGCGTCTTCGGAGTGGTTGCGGTGGTGGTTGCGTTCGCTGCGTGGTCGGCGAGCCGCCGCTCGGAAGCGCAGTTATCCGCGGTGCGCCAGGAGATGCAGAACTCGCTCACCACGCAAACTCAGAGCATGTCGGCGCAGATCAACCACCTCATGCAATCGGTCACGCAACAGCTCGGCCAGGTCCGGCAAGAGCTGCAAACGGGCGTCGCATCTAGCGGAAATCTCGCTTCGCAGGCGTCTCGCGACGTAGCCCAGCGCCTCGAATCCTCCACCAGCGTGTTACTGCAGATGAGCCAGAAGATCGGAGAGGTGCATCAGGCCAGCCAGGATCTTTCGAAGGCCACGCAGACGCTTCAGTCGGTTCTCGGCGGAGCGAAAACACGCGGGTCGCTCGGCGAAATCAGCCTCGATCGCATTCTTGAAGACGCGCTGCCGCAGAGCGCGTACTCGATGCAATACCGCTTCGCTTCCACCGGCGCTATCGTGGATGCAATCGTACGCAGCGCCGACCGCATCCTGCCGATCGATTCCAAATTCCCGCTCGACGCTTACCGCAGGCTCTTGGATTCCGGAGACGATGCGCGGCGCGATTTCTCGCAGGCCGTGCGCAAGCACGCCGACTCGATCGCGGAAAAGTACATTTTGCCCGACGAGCATACCTTTGATTACGCGCTGATGTTCGTGCCGTCCGAAGGTGTCTATTACGAACTGCTGATGACCGAAGACTCAAAATACGGACGGCTCGACGAGTATTGCCGCGGCAAACGCGTGTTTCCGGTCTCGCCGAACACGTTTTATGCGTGCTTAAGCGCCATCGCCGTCAGCCTGCACGGGCAGCAGATCGAGGAAAATGCGCGCCACCTTTTCACCAGCCTGGCCGGATTGAAAAAACAGTTCGAATCCTTCGCGGATGTTTACGACAAACTCGGCACGCACCTTCGCAATTCGCAGAAGAGCTACGAGGAGGCTGACAGCAAGCTCAATCGCGCGCGGAATTCACTCGAACAGATGTCGCAAGGAGCATTGGCCGAGGACGTGCCGAAAGCCCTCGAGCCCCTTTCCAGCGAGTAGCTTTATTCACGAGCCCCATTTCAACCGCGCACCGGGTCTGCGCGCGTTCAAAGAGCGGACTCAGCCGCATCGAGAAGCGTGCGGAAATCCCCTGCCATGGTGCTCGTAACGATCTGCTGCAATTGCGCCCGCACCACTGGCACGTCGCTCGGATGACGCATCAGGCGCCGGGCGAATTCGAGCAACGGGCGCTGCAAATCCTTCGGTGCGAGAACCTCGGCCGCCAACAGGTACCGCTCTGCGGCCGCAACGTCAGGCGCGGAGACGAGCCGCGCGCGAAACGAAAAATCGCCCGACGTGATGGCCTGCACTTTTATAGTCGCAGTATTGTCCGGCCCGCCGCTGGTGACAACTTCCTGCACATCGTGTTTCAAGAATCGAAGCACTCCGGGCGATTCGTTCTGCACCACGATCCCGAGCTTCTGGTTCGAGCCGCGCACATGCACGGCGAGTTGCCCCTTTTGGCCGGGTTGCAGCGGGGGATTCGGTGACTCAAATCCGAGTGACACGAGGGTCGTGGTGGCGCTCCATTGCACTCCTGGAGCCTCGACCGATACCGATGCGGGGCCGGGCGTTGTGTTTGGTCCGGGCAACGCAACGAGGCATTCAGGCGACACGGCGAGCACCAAGGCAAGCTGGCCATTCACTCGCACGGTGTTTGCGTCTGCATCCCCTCGCAATCCCGCGGCGCAGATCCAGAAGCCGTCGCGCGCCGAAGCAATGGCCGGCAGCCGAATCGCCTGCGGCTCGCTCGCTCCCACGGCCGGATCGACGAGCGCCGCTACCGATGCGCCCGAAGCTTTCGCGATGAGATAGTCCCCGGACGCAGGCACGTTAAACAATGCGCGTCCCGTGCGGTCGGTGGTGACGCTCTGGCCGCCGCCCAAATCGACCGCCACGCCCGACGCGAGCTTTCCATCCACGCCGAGAACGGCGAGCGTCGCAGGATGGCCTGCCATCAGCTTCGGAGGCAACACGATCGTCACTCGCCAGGTTGTGAGCGGCGTGGACTGAATCTGCGCACGAAGCGGAGCCGCCGGAGCGAATAGAGCGGCGCAGAGAGGGATCAGGGATGCAAACGCGATTGCGGCCGCGGGGCTATGTGGCGAAGTTTTCATGATTCGTCAGTCGTCGAGACGGACGACGAACGTCGTCAGTTGTTCGCTCGAGTGCAGTTGGTCCGCGAGCTGCCGCGCGGCTTCCTGACTGGGCAATCGACCCACGCGCACACGGTAGAACAACCCATTCGGCGAATCATATAGCGCGATGCTGACCGAAGAATAGCGCGTGGCGAGATCGGCGCGGAGCCGCTCGGCATTCGCCTGCAACTGAAATGCTCCGACCTGCACTCCGAAGAAACCAATTTGCGGGTTCGGCCCACCCATAATTTCCAGCCGGACGGCCGCCGTTCCGGTGCCGACCATGTCGATCGCCTGCGCCGCCGAAAGCGAAAGATCGATCACGCGATTCGCGACGAAGGGGCCCCGGTCGTTGATGCGGACTTCAGTTTGCTTCCCGTTTCGAAGATTCGTGACGCGCACGACCGCGCCGAAGGGCAGCGTCCGATGTGCGGCAGTAAATTGATACATGTCGTAGATTTCGCCGTTTGACGTGCGATGGCCATTGAACGGAATCCCGTACCACGACGCAACGCCTTCCTCCACGTATTCGCCCGGCACGGCGGGCTGCCGTTCAACGGGCGGAGGCGGACCGGAAGGCGGAGACGGCTGCGGTGCCGGAGCCTGTCCGGGAGAAGGTGGCGACGGTTGCTCGGTGGGGACCGGTGCTGGAGCCTGCGTTGTGCGCGTGCGGTGCGCGCAGCCCCCGGCAACGATTGCTGAGAATGCCAGCGCAAAAACGAGCCGCCCGGGAACTTCCACGCAGTGGCAAAACCAACTCGAGTTTTGCTGAATATCTGCCGGCCGGAGGGAGAGCTTCACGCGGCGTCCTGATTCACTTGTTTGCACTCAAGTTCGGTATTATAGGAACGCTGCCACATTCTCGCAAGGAACCCGATTGGAACTCTCGCCGCGTCTGCGCTGGAGAATCGACCAAATCCGCAAAAAGCTGAGCGCCACTTTCGGCGGCCGTAAGGAACCGCCGCGCCCCAAGCTCTGCCCCGCGTGCGGAACTCTCGTGGGTGCGACGGCGACGCGCTGTCACCAGTGCGGCGCGAGCCTCACGTTTTCGCTGGCCGCAGCGAGCAAGTCGCTCGAGCAACTCATGCCCGCCACGTCGCCCGCGACTTACGGAATCCTCACGCTGAGCTGCATCGTCTATGCGGTGACGCTGGCGCTGACGGTTCGCCGCAGCGGTTTCGCGCCTCCGGGCGGCGGCCTATTTGGGCTCGGCAATTTTGGGGGAATCGGCGGAGACGTGCTGCAGGTAGTGGGCGCGTCGCTGCCCTGGCCCGTCGATCGCTGGCAGCCCTGGCGGCTTGTCACGGCGGTATTCATGCACGGCAGCCTGCTTCACATTCTCTTCAATATGTGGGTGCTGATGGACATCGGCCCGCAAATCGAGGAGTTGTACGGTTCGGCGCGATACCTGTTTGTTTACGTGACGGCGGGAGTCGGCGGCTTCGTGCTGAGCAGTGCGCTTTGGCACTTCAGCGTGGGCGGTTCCGGAGCCATTCTCGGTCTTTGCGGCGTGGTCCTGGCGGTCACGATGGGAGCGCGGAGCGGTCCTGCACAGATGCTGCGCTCCTCGGTCATACGGTTGCTCATCTATGTGGCGATCATCGGGTTTTTGCCGCTGGGAGGATTCATTGGCGCCGTCGATAATTCCGCGCACTTGGCCGGACTGGCCACCGGCTTTGCGCTCGGCAAGATTATGGCCGACCGGCCGCCGGCAACGATTGAAGAGCGCAAGCGCGCCTATATTCTCGGCTGGGGAACGGCGCTGATGGTCGTAGCGAGTTTTGGCATGGCGATCTTCGGAATTCTTCAGGGGATCTGAGGCGCGGGCTCGCGCGAATCTATTGTCCCGCGTGCAACTGCCGCGAAACAACGATGCTGTAGTGCAGCCCTGAAACGACCACCAGCACCGCGACGATATAACCGCAGTACTCACGCAAGATTGACAAGTCGTGCTGCCCGGACACGGCCAGCAGCAGCACCAGCACGATCAGCAGAATCTCGAAGAACGTGGTCGCCTTTCCCCATATGCTTGGCGGAAACGGACGGTAGCCGACCGTGAGCAGGATCACCGCACACGCGACCAGCAGCAGGACGTCGCGCCCAAGAACCAGAATCGCCAGCCACCAGCCGATTTCGCCCTTAAGCGCCAACACCAGGTACGACGACGAAAGCAGCAGTTTGTCCGCGATCGGATCGAGATAGGCACCGAGCGCCGTCTTTTGATTCAAACTGCGCGCGAGCAGGCCGTCGAGAGCGTCGGTGAGCCCGCCGGCGACGAGAATTCCGAGGGCCAGGCCGTAACGCCCGTACTTGATCGCAATAATAAAAAAGGGCAGAAATGCCAGGCGCAGAAAAGTGAGTTGGTTGGGAACTGTGAGAATCCGGCTCTTCATCGCTTTTTCCGAGATCTGCGGAACCTCATATGGGTCTCATCCGGCAACCCGTGCGGCAACCCTCGGTCAGGCGAACTGCTCAAGGTAGTCCGCCAGCGAGCGGCCCACCTTTCTCTCGAACATTTCGGCAAGGGAAGGTATCGAGCCTCGCGCTTCATCGAGGGCAATTCGCTCAATCCGCAACATGGGGAAAAACAACGTCGGCAGGCCGATTCGGTCGCCCTCCGGGTGCAGCACCTGGCTAATGAAATCGTCGAACGAACCCAGGTCGATGCCGCGCAACGTTACTCCGGCGTGCGACATCTCGACCAATTCGCCCCACAGCCTTTCTTTCGGGCTGTGCAAACTCACCACCACGATCGAGTGCGGCTGCATCGCGCCTCCTGAAAGCATCTCCTGCCAACCGTCCGGCTGCGCCAGATCATATGCGCTCTCGCGCGGCCCGCACGCTTATCGCTGAACCATTTCGGGCCCAACCGAGATCGTCTTGAGGTCCGGGGCCACTTTCAGCGTAGGCTCGGTCAGCTTCTGGACGGCTTCGGATGTCACGCCGGGCGCGACTTCGCGCAGCAGCAAGCCCTGCGGCGTGACTTCGATGACGGCGAGTTCCGTCACAATCAAGTCCACGACCTCGACGCCCGTCAAAGGCAGTGTGCATTTCTTCATGATCTTCGGGCCGCCTTCCTTCGTTGCGTGCTCCATCGCGATAATCACGCGCTTCGTGCCCGCAACAAGATCCATCGCCCCGCCCATCCCTTTGAGCATTTTCCCCGGCACAGCCCAGTTCGCGAGTGTTCCCTTTTCGTCCACTTGCAGCGCACCGAGCACGCTAACGTCGATGTGTCCGCCGCGGATCATCGCGAAAGAATCGGCGCTCGAAAAATACGAGCAGCCGGGAATTTCCGTCACCGGCTCCTTGCCCGCGTTGATGAGATCGGGGTCCTCTTCACCTTCGTAGGGATACGGCCCAATCCCGAGCATGCCGTTCTCCGACTGCAAGATGACTTCAATGCCGGGCGGAAGATAAGTCGGGATCAGCGTGGGAATCCCGACGCCCAAGTTGACGTAGTAACCGTCCTTCAACTCCTGCGCGACGCGCCGGGCGATGAATTCTCGTTTGTCCATTTCCTGTGGCATCGTCCCTCCTAACGCTTCCGCTTCGGACCCGGCTCCATCGGCTTCAGGTAATTCCGCCCCTGGAAAATCGCGTCGATAAAAACTCCCGGCGTGTGAATCCCGTCCGGATCGAGCTGGCCAAGCTCGACCATTTCCTCAACCTCGGCGATCACGTAATTGCCGGCCGTGGCCACGACCGCGTTGAAATTCCGCGCCGTTTTGCGGTAGACGAGATTTCCCCAGCGGTCACCTTTCCAGGCCTTGACGAACGCGAAATCACCGTGCAGCGCAGGAACCAGGATGTGCGGCCGGCCGTCGAACTCGCGCACTTCCTTGCCTTCGGCGACCATCGTGCCGTAGCCGGTAGGAGTGAAAAACGCGGGAATTCCCGCCCCGGCGGCGCGCATCCGTTCCGCGAGCGTGCCTTGCGGATTCAGCTCCATCTCGATTTCGTTGTTCAGCGCCAGCTTCTCGAAAAACTTGTTGCTTCCCACGTAGCTGGCGATCAACTTTTTTACCTGGCGGTTCTCAATCAGCAAGCCGATGCCAAAGCCATCGGTGCCTGGATTATTCGAGGCGATCGTCAGATTCTTGGTGCCCTGGCGGAGCAGCGCATCGATCAAGTTCTCCGGGACTCCGCAAGTGCCGAATGCGCCCATCAGGATCGTCGCGCCGTCCTTGACGCGGCCAATGACAGCATCGGCATTCGCAACGCGCTTATCCATCCATCTCTCCTCAAATCATGATTGCTGCGGAAGGAATCGCTGAGTTTACTACAATTTCGCTCGCGTCTTGCCCGGTTCGCCGAGACGGGGTTCTACCGTGATTCCGGGCTGCGGCGACTGATTCCCTCACGAGCAGCGCGCTTGAGGATGCGAATGCGCTCGGCCACGGCGCTCGCCGCGGCACCTGGCGATGTGGCCTTTTCAATTTCGGCCACGAGCGCCGAGCCCACGACGGCAGCGTCCGCGATGCCGCCGAGCACGGAAACGTGAGCGGGCTGCGAAATGCCGAAGCCGACCGCGAGGGGCAGCTTCGTGACCTGCCTCACGCGCCGAACCAGTGCCGGCAGATCCTCGGGGAGCGCTTCGCGCGCGCCGGTCACGCCCGTGCGCGAAATCAAATAAAGAAAACCGCTCGAAAATTCGGCAATCCGCGCAAGGCGCTCGTCGGTGGAAGTCGGCGCCGCGAGGAAAATCGTATCGAGGCCGCGCGCGTGCATTACCGCACGATACTCGCCACCCTCTTCCGGCGTCACATCTGTTACCAGCACTCCATCGGCGCCTGCCGCAGCCGCCGCGTCGCCGAACTTTTCGAGGCCCATCTGGAGTATGGGATTGAAGTAGCTGAAAAGCACGAGCGGCACGTCCGTGTGTTTGCGGAGCCGGCGGACCAGATCGATTACGCCCGCCAAGGTCGTGTGGCTGCGCAGCGCCCGTTCGCTCGCGCGCTGAATCGTCGGCCCGTCGGCGACCGGATCGCTGAACGGCACGCCGAGCTCGATCACGTCAGCCCCGGCCTCGGCCGCCGCCAAAACGATTTGTTCGCTGGCCTCGAGCGAGGGATCGCCCGCCGTGATGTAAGCCACGAGTCCCATCTCGCCGGATTCGGCGAGTTCGCGAAAGCGCCGCGCGATTCGCGTGGCGGGTGGCCCGGGCGTTTGCGTGGGAGCGGATCGCTTGGGAATGGCCGCGTCAGACATAGCGCGAGAGAGTTTCCATGTCTTTGTCGCCGCGGCCCGAGACATTGAGGATGACGATTTCGTCTTTTCTCATTTTCGGCGCGCGCACGATGAGTTCTGCGACCGCGTGGGCGGATTCTAGCGCGGGGATGATCCCTTCGAGGCGCGCGAGCGAACGCGCCGCGTCGATGGCATTTTCGTCTGTGACGGCCGTATATTCCGCGCGGCCCTGATCCGCGAGCCAGGCATGCTCCGGGCCGACCGCCGCGTAATCGAGCCCCGCGGAAATCGAGTGCGTCGTGGCGATCTGGCCATCCTCGGTCTGGAGCACGTATGTGTAGGTTCCCTGCAAGACGCCGGGACGTGCGCCCATGAACCCGCGCGCGGCCGCAAGGCGCGCGGCGTGCTCTCCGAGCAATTTCCCGCGGCCGCCCGCTTCGACGCCCACCATTTTCACCGACGCATCGCCCAGAAACGCGTGAAAGAGTCCGATAGAGTTCGAGCCGCCGCCGACACATGCAAACAGGTGATCCGGCAGCCGATTTTCCGCCCGCAAAATCTGCGCGCGCGCTTCTTCGCCGATAATCTTCTGAAAATCGCGCACTATCTGCGGATACGGATGCGCGCCGAGGACCGACCCCAGCAAATAGTGCGAGGTTCGCACGTTCGTGACCCAATCGCGCATGGCTTCGTTGATGGCATCTTTCAGCGTTCGGCTGCCGGCGTCGACACCGATCACCTCGGCGCCGAGAAGGCGCATGCGATTCACGTTCAATCGCTGGCGCTCCATGTCCTCGGTGCCCATGTAGACCGTGCACGTAAGACCGAGGCGCGCCGCAACGGTTGCCGTCGCCACACCGTGCTGCCCCGCGCCCGTCTCCGCAATCACGCGCTTTTTCCCCATGCGCACGGCCAGCAAGCCCTGCCCGAGGCAATTGTTGATTTTGTGAGCGCCGGTGTGGAGCAAATCCTCGCGCTTGAGGTAGATTCGCGCGCCTCCGAGATGCTCCGTGAGCCGCGAAGCAAATTGCAGCGGTGTCGGGCGCCCGGCGAAATTGTGCAGCAGGTCATCGAGCTGCGCTTGGAAAGTGGCATCGGCGCGCGCCTCGGAATACACGCGCTCAAGTTCTTCGAGCGGCACCATCAGCGTCTCGGGGACGTACCGCCCTCCATACGGACCGTAGCGCCCGCGTTCGCGCACAACGTGTGCGACGTAACTCATCGCGCCACCTTTCGTGCCGCTCTGACTGCGAGCATCAGATTCTTCATCCGAACCGGGTCTTTCTTGCGCGGGCTTGCTTCCACTCCACTGCAAACGTCGACCGCGTAAGGCCGCGCGATGCGGATCGCCTCGCCGACGTTTTCCGGCGTCAGCCCACCCGCCAGAAAAATCCGACCATATCGTTTTGCGCTTCGCGCGAGGGCCCAGTCGAACGTCTTGCCTGTCCCGCCGCGTGTGCGACGGTCAAAGCCATCGAGCAGCAGCGCGCTGGCGCGCTTAAATGGCGCAAGTTGCGAGCCGCGAAAAGGTTTTCGCACGCGTATCGCCTTGATCACAGGCAACGCGCGTGCAATTCGCGCCACACTCGCCGGAGACTCGTCTCCGTGCAATTGCACATAATCGAGCCCCACCGCGCGCGCGATTTCGATCGTCCGATCTTCTGTTTCGTTCACGAATACTCCCACAGCAGCCACGCCCTTCGGCAGCCGCCGCACGATTTGCCGCGCTGTTGCCGGCGTAATGTATCGCGGGCTGCCCGGATAGAAATTGAAGCCAAGCAAGTCTGCTCCCGCGTCAATTGCCCTCTTCGCGTCCGTCCAATTCGTGATCCCGCAAATCTTCACTTTTACCCTGGCCATGGCCGTGGAGACGCCGCGCTCAAACAACCCCGGTCAGCGCGCGCAGCAGCACGGCCGGATCGGCGTCCTTCATCAGATGCTCGCCGATTAGAAACGCGTCGAATCCGGCGCGGCGCAGACGCTCGAGATCGTCGTGCGTGCGCAATCCTGACTCGCTCACGGCGATGCACTCGTCCGGGATCGCATCGATCAAGCCGAGCGAGGTCTCGACGCGCACTTCGAAAGTTCGCAGATCGCGGTTGTTGACGCCGATGATCCGCGCTCCCGCGGCGATTGCCCGGTCAAGCTCTTCGCCCGAATGCACTTCGACGAGCGGTTCCATCCCCAGCGAGCGTCCCAAATCGAGCAGCTCGCGCAACGCGCCATCGGTCAAAATCGCCACGATCAGCAGAAAGGCATCGGCGCCCGCAGCGCGTGCTTCCCACACCTGCCAGGGATCGATGATGAAATCCTTCCGGAGGATCGGAATCTGCACCACTTTTTTTGCTTCCTTCAAATCGGTCAGGGAGCCGAAAAAGAATTCTTCCTCGGTGAGCACCGAGAGCGCCGCGGCCCCCGCTCGTTCCAGCCCTGCGGCCAGCGCGGCAGGCACATAATTCTCGCGGATCACGCCTCTCGAAGGCGATGCCTTTTTCAACTCGGCGATCACGTTCACGCCATCCCGCGTGAGAGCACCCGCGAAGTCGCGCGGCGGCGCTGCCTTCTCGACCGCCATCTTCAGCGGCACTTCCGGGAGCACGCGCTTGCGATGCGCGACCGACTCGCGGCGAGCTTCGACGATCCGGTCGAGAATGTTCTGTCGGCGCGAATCAGTTTTCATAAATGGAGGATGAATGGCTTCCTCCATGCTAGCCGGGCCTCCGCGGGGTGTCAATTTGCCGCGTGCGATGCTTCGGTCGAGAGCAGTGGCTCCGAAAATCGAATCGGGATTCCGAAGTTCGAGCCTCCGAAGCCCTTCAGAACCGCGTAGGTCACTCCGATCACTTTGCCATGCTGATTGAAAAGCGGCCCACCAGAGCCGCCCGACGTGGTTTGCGCGTCGAAGACTATTTTGTCCGGGAGGACATCGCCGATGTGGCCCTGCGTGATAAGCGGATGGATCAAATTGCGGCGCGCGAGCTCGTCCAGAACCTGCGAGACGTCGCCGCCGCCGCGCTCAACGATCTGCTGCGCAGTCGTTTCATCGGTGCGTGCGAGAATCGCGGCCAATCCGGTGGCATAGCCCATCAAGACAACCGGCTCGCCCGTGACCGCAGCTTCTTTGCTCGCGTCGATCGATAGCACCGGACGATCCAATCCCTGGAGATTGATGCGCATGGTGGCCAAATCCGCATCCTTTGAAATATCCTGAATCTCGGCCGTGAAAGCGCGCGGATCGCCGGGAAAATACGCGTGGATCGAAGAAATCTCGGCCTGAAAACCCTGGTTCGTAAGGTCGCTGAGTTCGTCGTTGTTCCACCACGGTTCGGCGACATGGCGATTTGTGATGATCCGCCCGCCGGGGCCGGCTGGGAATCCCGTGCCGAACACATCCAATTTCACTTCCGGCCCGTTTCCCTCGAGAGTCAAAACCGGATCGCCATCGCTATCCTGCAAAGGCTCGCCCTGCTGGTTCAATCCAGCGTAGCGCAGGCGCTGGCCGGTCTGTTGATTGCGAAAAGCCACGGAGATGTGCAAAAGGCAAACGCTGGTCACATCCGCGCGGATGAAGTTGTCGGCGGAATCACCGTTTTTTTCGGCGCTCTTCGCGACGGCCTCATCGGCCACGGCGGGTGCCGCGCCAGCCGCCTCCTGCTCTTGCCGAAGCTTCCGCGCCTGGGCCATCAGATCTTCCTGATGGGTCAGGCCGCGCTCAAGCCGCGAAATCGTGGCCGTGGTGCGCTGCATATCCTTTTGTGTGTTCCGGACGAAGAGCAAGTAGATCCCGGCCATTATCGCGGCGACCAAAAAGACACCGGTCAGGCCGAATTTGAGGCGCCGGTCGAGCGACGAAGCGTCGTGCGCCATTTTTTCCGTGACGGCCAGCGCATCGAATGCCGTATGCGCGATCTGCTGGCCTTCTTCGGCGATGCGCGTTTTGTCGAGGAGCTCGCTCTGCACGCTGCGCGCGTGCAATTGCGTTCGAACGCGCGCCAGCAGCTCGGCCGCGTTCCAAGGTCGCGAGACGGCATCGTCCGCGCCGAGATCGAGCCCCGCGGCGCGGTCCTCCGCTCCGGAGCCGACGAGCAAAATCACGCGGACCCTGCGCGTCACGGCCGAGCCGCGGATTGCGGCCACCGCTTCGTGCGCCGTGTAAGCACCCACGGAGGGGAGGCCTGCATCCAGCAGAAGGAGGTCCGCTTCCGCATGGCGCACGGCGTCGAGCCCCTCGTGAGCCGTGGGGTATGCGGAGACGTCATACCCCCCGTCTTCCATCAATGTGCGCAGGGCGTCGCGGTCTGCCGTGTCCGCCTCGACAATAACGATCTTTTCGCGCGTGTCATTCATAGTTTCGAACCGAGCCGACGATCTGCTGGACCGTACCCATCCTAGTGTACCAGCGGGGAAGTGCAAGCATAGGGACCTCTGGGCTCCAGGCCTGCCTCTCACCTGATATTGTTTGACGTTTTCAGCGGACGGGAGGATTCATGGTAGCTTTTGCATGGGTCATGCCGGACACGCTCCAGCAATTGAACGACGAGATCATCCGCTGCCGGAAGTGCGCGCGGCTGGTGCGCTATCGCGAGAAGATCGCGCGCGAGAAGCGGCCGGCTTTCCGCACGTGGGAGTACTGGGGCAAGCCCGTGCCCGGATTCGGCGATCCACACGCGGAGTTGCTGATCCTAGGCCTCGCGCCCGCCGCGCATGGAGCGAACCGCACCGGCCGGATGTTCACGGGCGACCGCTCCGGTGATTTTCTTTACAAAGCGCTCCACCGCGCCGGATTCGCAAACCAGCCCACGTCGGTGAGCCGCGGGGACGGACTTGCCCTAAAGGGGGCTTACATGGCGGCGACACTTCGCTGTGCGCCTCCCGGAAACAAACCGCTGCCAGGAGAGCTGGCAAATTGCCGTCCGTACTTTGAAAAAGAGCTTGAACTGCTTCGCCCGCGGGCGATCCTGGCCCTCGGCGGAATCGCCATGCGCGCATATTTGCGCCTGCTGAAAGACCACGGAAGCATCAAGAGCCCTGCGGCGTTTGTGTTCCGCCACGGCGCAAGCTACGAATTGGGCGCGGACTTACCCCGGCTGTTCGTCTCCTATCATCCGAGCCAGCAAAACACGTTTACAGGCAAGCTTACCGAAGCGATGATGGCGCGCGTGTTGAACGAAATCCGGCGATTCCTCGAGAGGCGTGCATCACTGTGAACGTCGAAACAAAACCCGCTGCCGACGGCGATGCCATCGTCGAATTCCGCAGCGTCCATTACACACTTCCGCGAGGGCAGGTCTTGCTGCGAGATGTTAGCTTCGCCGTGCGCTGCGGCGAGACGCTGGTGCTGCTGGGGCGCAGCGGAGCCGGAAAAACGACCGCACTGAAGCTGATCAACCGCCTCGCCGACCCGACCGAGGGCGCGGTTAATGTGGACGGCCGCTCGACGCTCGACTGGGATCCAATCGCCCTTCGGCGCCACATCGGCTACGTGATCCAGGAAACAGGGCTTTTCCCGCATTACACCGTGGAGCAAAACATTTCGCTGATTCCGCGGCTCGAACATTGGCCCACCCCGCAAGTGCGCGAGCGCGCGCAGGAATTGCTCGCTCTCGTGGGTCTCGATCCGGCGCATTTCCTGAAGCGCTATCCGCACGAGCTTTCCGGGGGCCAGCGCCAGCGGGTGGGCGTGGCGCGCGCGCTGGCTGCCGATCCGCCGATTCTTTTGATGGACGAACCGTTTGGCGCGCTCGATCCGCTTACCCGCGCGGAAATCCGGGGAGAGTTTCAGGCGCTGCAGCAGCGGCTGCAAAAGACGATCGTCATCGTTACGCACGACACGAGCGAAGCTCTCCTGCTCGGCACGCGCATTGCGCTCATGGAGGCGGGCGAACTCAAGGGACTGTATTCGCCGGGAGAATTTCTGCACTCGAACGAGCCCGTCGCATCCGCATACGTGGCGCAATTGCGCGCCCTGGAAGAATTCGAGAGGGGCAAATGAATCTGACTGATTTCTTGCAGCAGCACGGGAACGAAATTCTGCAAGCCACAATTGAGCATGTGTGGCTCGTGGCGGCGACGATGCTGCTGTCCATTGCCATCGGCGTGCCGCTGGGAATCCTGGTGGCGCGCCGACCGTGGCTTTCAAAGCCGATCCTTGGCAGCGCGAACGTGGCCGAAACAATCCCGAGCCTCGCGTTGCTTGGATTCCTGCTGCCGGTCCCCTGGCTCGGCGACCGCGCCGACCGGCTTACGATCACGGCGCTGACGCTCTACGCCTTGCTCCCCATCATTCGCAACACGGCTACTGGAATCACGGGCGTCGATCCAGCCGTGCGCGAGGCGGCGCGAGGCATGGGCTTGACGCCGCGCCAGATTCTTTTTCAGGTCGAGCTGCCACTTTCGATCTCGACGGTACTTGCCGGGGTGCGAGTCGCAACGGTTCTGACGATCGGAGTCGCGACGATTGCGGCAGCGGTGGGCGCCGGGGGACTGGGCGAGTTCATTTTTCGCGGACTCGCCATGGTCAACGATCGGTTGATTTTGGCGGGAGCGATACCGGCGGCCGCGCTCGCGCTGGCGGCGGATTTCGTCTTGAGCGTGCTCGAACGCCGGCTGCGGCCCGCGCGATGAGGCGGGCATGAAACTGTCGGCGTCGCTCCGGTCATGGGCCGTCGCATCGGCCGCTGCATTATTGGCCATTTTGCTGGCGGCTTGCAGCACGCGGCAGCACGATACGATTGTCGTCGGCTCGAAGAATTTTCCGGAGCAGGCTCTGCTCGGAGAAATACTCGCGCAGCATCTCGAGGCGCGCACGCACCTGCACGTTGAGCGGCGCTTTTATCTTGCCGGTAGCTACATTTGCCAGCAGGCGCTGCTCGCAGGCCGAATCGACACGTACGTCGAATACACTGGCACCGCGCTGACCGCAATTTTGCACGATCCCATCGAGAGCGATTCGTCCGCCGTTTTCGGGAAAGTGAAAGCCCAGTACGAATCGCGATTTGGATTTGAAGTGCTGCCGTCGCTCGGATTCAACGACACGTTCGCGATCGTGATTCGCGGCGAGGACGCACGCCGGCTGAATCTGAAGACCCTCACCGACGCCGCTCGCTACACGCCGCAGTGGCGCCCAGGCTTTGGATACGAGTTCATGGAGCGGCCGGATGGATACGCGGGTCTGGCGCGCGTGTACGGACTGAAATTCGCCGCGCCGCCGCGCGTTCTCGATCTCGGCCTGCTCTATCGGGCACTCCTGGACGGGCAAGTCGATCTCGTCGCTGGGAACTCGACGGACGGATTGCTAGCCGCGAGGGACCTGGTCGTTCTGCAGGACGATAAGCACTATTTCCCTCCATATGAAGCGGTGCCGATCGCGCGCCAAGATTTCCTCGCGCGGTATCCGGAGGTTCGCGACGCGATTTCCGCACTGGCAGGGCAGATTTCGGATGCGGAAATGCAGAAGATGAATTACGCGGTGGCGGGCGAGGGCCGCGACGCGAGCGTGGTAGCGCGGGAATTCCTGCAATCAAAAGGACTTGATTGACCCGGCGCGCCGAATCACGATGCTTTGGCGGTCTTCAGTTTTTCGAGTTCCGCCAACAGTTCGGCGCGCGTCAGCAGTCCCTTGCGGAGGAGCAGGCGCACGATGGCTTCGAGCGCTTCCGTCGCAGCAGGCAAGTCGAGAGACTCGAATTCCGGCGCGGCGTAGGAACGTGAATTGATTTTCGGCGGCGTCAAGCCAGACTGCCGCGCGGGTGCGGGCTGGGATGGCGGTGGTTTCGCGGGCGGTTGAGGGTGCCTCGCGGGCGGCACCACCGGCGGGGCGATTTTCCGCAACCTCTCGAATTCGTCCGGGCCCATTCCCGTGAACGCCACGCCCATACCGAATCCCATCTGCGAGGAGCGCACGCTGGCAGACACGTGCAGAACGGTAGTGTCCTCGAGATTGATGGACACCCGCACCAATGTATCGACCGGCAGCGGCGAGAGCATTTCCACGTAGCAGCCACCCAGAGAAATGTCCGTGACCTTCCCCGGCAGGCCGGTGGAATCACCATCGACCGTCACTTCGGCCTCAAGGCGGCAAGGGTGCCGCGCAAACTGGCGGCGCTCCCGGCCCGCCCAGGAACTGAACGCGGCGGCAGCGGGCGCGGGGGTGGCCTCAGCGTCGAAAGACATCGACGGTTCGTAGGTGTCTGGCTCCCAACCTTTTGGCGCAATGCCCCAGATGTACCGCCCCTGATCGAGGCATCGAACCCCGATGCGTCCGGCTTTCGAGCTGCCGTTCGCGCCCACCCACTGAACGCGGTACCACGCCTTCTGGCCGCCGCTCTCGATTTCGATTTTCATGCCGGGCGCAGCGACGCTCTCCAAACCGCGGAGAGACGCGCCGGAGAAACTAATGTCGTGCGTATCCGTGGTCACGGAAAACGGAGATCCGCGGGGATCAATCCCTCGGACGATGACCGGAAAGGAAATGGCGATGCGTTGTTCGCTCCGGCGCCCCATCAAACCTCCGACACAATGCGCCTAGCTAAACGCTGACCGCCTGACTCAGAGAGGTAACTAGAGATTAAAGCGCGTTCCAGCGCGGGTCAAGCAGCGGGAGGCGTGTTTTTCGCGGGAGTAACGATGACGCGCGCGCGAGCGGCTGGCCCCGAGCCAAATTGGGAAAGGCTGGTGTTATTGGGTCTGGAGCGCTTTGAAATGAGCTTCCAGGGCTGCGCAATATTGATGCTGAGCTTCGAGCTCTGCCTGGAGCCTCTTGACGAGAAGCTCGAGCCGGAGAACTTCATTGCGTAACTTTTGAAGTTCCGCCGCATTTGGCGCCGGGGCGGCTGGCATCGAGCGCGGCGCGGGAGCAGGAGTGGCGGGTGGCTGCAGGGTGGCAACCGCAACGGGAGAAACGGCCGCGCGCGGAGCCACGGGAGATAGGGGCGCCGCCGGCGCCGGGCCAGAGGAAAACAGGCTGGTCAAGACTTGCGCTGCGGCACGCGAAGCTTCAGCCGAGTCGTCGGCGGAGGCTTCGTTCGCGGATACAATAGTGCGTTTCGGGTTCAGCAGATTCTTCACGCGAACGATCAAATCCTGCGGCTGAAACGGCTTGCGAATCAGTTCATCGGCCTTCACGGCCATCGCCTTCTCGGCGACGGTCTTGTTCACCACTCCGGACATCAGGATGACGGGCGTCTTGCCAAAGTGCTCGTGCTGCTTGATGAATTGGCAAACTTCGTAGCCGTCTTTGTCGGGCATGATGACGTCCGTAATGACGGCGTCCGGCACGGCTTCGCCGAACTGGGCCAACGCCGTGGCGGCGTCGGGGCAGGTGATGACGTGAATGTTCTCCTTGCGGAAGGCGATTTTGATCACCTCGCGCATGGTAGCGCTGTCGTCGATAAAATAGACCGTGGGGGTACGGGCAGCCGTGAGGGTCCGGGTTTCGCTCATGACGACTCCTTCTCCGCGTGGTCTTCCAAGTCGCGTTCCTCTTCGTCGAACTCGCGCATTGCATCGAGTAGCAGATCGGTGGCCGAGCGAAGCACGGTGCGCTGCGCGGCCGTGGCGCCGTACACGAACTTGTAAACGCCGCCAGACGCGTTCTGGCAGGTCTTCACGATCTGCGTGACGGCTTCGTCGCCGAAGAACGTCCCGCACTCCGCGTGGAAGATTTCACCACCTTCGAAAAAGATGATCCCATCGGCCTCGGGTGCATTGATATGCAGCGCGCCGGTCTGATGAGCCTGTCCAAGCATCTGAATCACGCCGGGAAGATCGAGGTGCGAAAGGCTGCCGCTCAGCGCGGTTTCCGCGTTGGAGAGCATCTGGGTGGGCTGAAACCCATCCTGACGGCTCACCAGAAAACTTCGCACGTGCGCCGCAATGTCCGCAGGCGACCGACGGCGATCCACGTAGTCATCGCAGCCGGCACGATAGGCCTCGAGTAGGGCCTGGTCTCCTTCGCCGCCGACCGCGATCAGCGGAATTCCCGCTGTTTTTGGATCGGCGCGAAGAATCGGAGCCATTTCGAAGGCACCCATCTCGCGGAGATTCGTGGCGCAGATAATTGCGGTTGGCGCGTTCCATTCCAGCATGGTGAGCGCGTAGGCTGCCTGAGTACTGGGAACGACTTCAAATCCTTGCTGCGTCAGAGCGTCGCTGAGCCGCTTTGAAAAATAGACGTTGCTGTCGATCAAGAGAATTCGCGGAAGATTCGCCGGCGCGTTCATTGCCGCGCCTCCGCTGAACGAGTATCGTTTGCGGCAGCGCCCGGCGCGACCATGGCTTCGAGGCTGAGCACGTCCACGGACTCGCCCTCCACGTCAATCGTCCCGGCGACGTACGCGGGCCGTTCGGCCGCGGGCGGCTCCATCTCACCCGCCACCAACTCACACTCGCCATTCACCGGGATCGCGCCCAGTTCGCTGCCCTCGCCGATCTGGCGTTGCGCGATCAAATAGAACCGGTGAACCGAGGAACTCTTGCCGGTGAGAACCGAACCGGCGTCGTACACAGGAACGATGCGGCCGCGGCGAACGATGACTCCGCTGATGAAAGGGGCGGTGTGCGGAAATGCATGGAGCCGCACGGGAGGCGCGAGCTCCACCACGTTGCCTGCCGGCATGGCCACACGGCGCCGGCCAATCTGGAGCAGCACGAACGAGCGCTGAGCCGAGTTGTCCGCAACCGTCACGCCTGGACCGCTCCTTCCATTTCGTGCTGTGACGCCGCCGCGATAGCGGCTCGATCGAGCTGCTGGAATTCCCTGGCAGAGAGAAATCCGCCTGGCTGAACCACTGGAATTACGACGTCATCCAAATGCGCCAGGCCGCGATACCAACGGCGCTCCTCGCCCGCGAATGCGAGAGGCAGCGGATGCACGGCCGAAATCTCCGCCATGCGGTCGATGCGATCCACAAGCACGGCGACGCGCAGTTGGCGCAGGATCAGGACGAGCGCAGGGCGCGTGACCGGAAGGCCGAAATGCATTCCGGCGTTCACCACGAAATACGTCCGGCGGCCGCGCTCGAGCGTGTGGCGCACTTTGGGCACTTCCTGCTGGTTAATCTCATTGGCCGCACCGGCCAGGCTGTCCGTGCTCCGAATTTCCTGCACGGAGTCGGCTGAAATCGCGAACATCTGGTTCGCCACAATAAACAGAATCACGGTCTCCGCCTTGCGAGGCGGGCGCTGCTTTTCCGCGCGTTCGGCGATCGCGTTCATCGCACGGCCACCGGAACGAGGCGGGACAGTTTTGCGACGCGTTTTTCGAGGGCTGCGCTGATATCGTCGAGCGCAAGGACTTCGTCGACAACGCCGGTCTGGATCGCTTCGGCCGGCATTCCGAAAATCATCGAGGTCGCTTCGTTTTGCGCAAGAACATAACCGCCCACGGCCTTCACGGCTTTCACGCCCTTGGCCGCGTCGTTCCCCATGCCCGTCAACACGACGCCGATCGTCAGCAGGCGCGCATAGGCTGCGACGCTTTCGAGGGCCGCATCCGCGCATGGGCGATAGCCGTCGATTCGTGGCCCCGGGTCGAGCAAGATTTTGCCGTTCGCCGAAAGCCGCAAGTGGTGCGAGCCCGGGCACAAGTAGATGGTGCCGGGCTGCGCCGTCTCGTTTGATTCCGCTTCCTTTACGGGAAGCGTGGCAACTTCGGAAAGCTGCAACGTAAATTGTTTCGTGAACGTCGCGGGCATGTGCAGCACAAGGAACACGGCTGCCGGAAACTCGCGGGGCAGTCCCGCCACAACGCGCGTGACGGCAGCCGGCCCCCCGGTGGATGCGGCGATCACGACCATCGGGAACTTGCCCGCGTTCTGCGCGGAGAGAGCCGCGCTGCCGCCCAGATCGGCTCCGGTGGTTATGGGCGTCTGCGCGATCGGAAGCTTCGAGCGCGTCGCCGTGCGGACAACGCGAACTTTGGCTGCCAGTTTGAGCTTGCGCGTCAATTCATCGCCGACCGACTTCATGTCGAGGTCGATTCCGCTTGAAGGCTTCGGGACAAAGTCGATCGCGCCCAGCTCCAGCGCTTTCAGCGTACTCGCCGCGCCCTCGCGCGATTCCGAGCTGACGATTACGATGGGCCGCGGGTGCTGCGACATAATCAGTTCGGTCGCCTGCAAGCCGTCCACATGTGGCATGTTGATGTCCATGGTGATCACGTCCGGGCGAAGCGCCTCGGCGAGCGCCACGCCGTCACGACCGTCGCGCCCCTGGCCTACAACTTCAAGCTGCGGGTCGGCGTTGATGATCTGCTGAAGGACTTTGCACATGAAGGCAGAGTCATCCACCACGAGCACCCGGATCTTCTTTTCTGCCGACTTCGTCATCTCACCTCTGCCTCACGGGCGCGCCGGCTGCCGGCCGCCCCTTTGGCGCCTCCGAACCAATCAGGCTCTCGACGGTTGCAATCAATTGATCTTCCTGCACGGGTTTCGTCAGAAATGCCATCGCGCCTTCCTTCATGGCGCGGTCGCGGTGCTTCGCTCCGGCGCGCGACGTTACTACAAGCACGGGAATCCGCTGCGTCACGGGATTCTGCCGGAGGTGGGCCATCAGCTCGTAGCCGTTCATCCGGGGCATCTCAAGATCGGTAACGACGAGGTGGCAGCCGACCTGCGCGACAATTTCCGAAGCCTCGAGCCCGTCCGACGCGAGCTTCACGCGGTAGCCCGCCTTCTCGAGCATCCGCCCCACAAACTTCCGCACGCTGATGGAATCGTCCGCGACCACCACGACGCGGTCGTTGTCGATCGCATCCACCGCTTCCGACGGAATGCTGCCTGCCGCGACTGCCTCCGCGCCCGGCGCGAACACGCGCGCGGCAGGCGAAGAAGCGGGCAGGGCGTGGCGTTCAGCCGTGTCCGCAGAGACGAGGCGGTTCAAATCGATCAAGAGGATCAGACTGCCATCCGGAGCGATCGTCGTGCCGGGGAACAGCTTGACGCGCCGGAGATAATCGCCCAGATTCTTGATAACGATTTCGTCCTTGCCGAGCACTTCCTCCACGACCACGCCCACCTGCCGACCCGCGACTTTCACGATCACCATGTGGAAGTAGCCGTTGAGCGGCTCAAGCGGCGGAAGCCCGAGCTGCAAATCGAGGCGAACGACTTCGGTGACGACGTCGCGAACGCGCGTGAGAAGCTTTCCGCCGACGTCTTCGATTTCAGCCGGACGCAATCGCCGAATCTCCTCGACGAAGGCAAGCGGAAACGCGAATACCGACGTGCCGCAGCGGACGAATAGCGCCTGAGAAATGATGAGCGTCAACGGCAACTTCACGGTGAAGCACGCGCCCTTGCCCAATTCGGAGCGGACTTCGATTTCGCCGTTGAGCGCGTGCACGTTGGCACGCACGACGTCAAGGCCGACGCCCCTCCCCGCAAGCTCGGACGTCGAGGATGCGGTAGAGAAGCCAGGCCGGAAGAGGAATTCGCGGAGTTCGCGCTCGGTCAGCTCGGCCGCTGCAACCGGCGACAACGCGCCGGATTCGACTACGCTGCGGCGGACGGCTTCATAGTCGATTCCACGCCCGTCGTCTTCCACTTCGATGAAAATGTGATTGCCTCGGTGATAGGCGCGCACAGCCACGCGGCCCTTCTCGGGCTTTCCCGCCGCGCGGCGCGTCTCGGCATTTTCGATCCCGTGCGCGACCGCATTGCGAACGAGGTGAATCAGCGGATCGGAAATATGCTGGATGATGTTGTTGTCGAGTTCGGTGTCAGCGCCGTCGAGCGAAAGATCGACCGGCTTTCCGACAGCTTTGGAGGCATCGCGGACGGTGCGGGAGAGGCGCGTGTAGAGATTTCCGATCGGCACCATGCGGGCGGCGGTGATTTCATCCTGCAAGTGGTGCGCGAGCTTCGTGAATTCGTCGATATCGGAATCGACGCGGCCCATGAAGCCTTCGAGCTGCGTCAACACCTCGGTCACGTCCGCGGAAATTTCGGTAAGCGAACGCGACAAAATATTGACGTCGTCGTAGCGGTCCATCTCGAGGTCGCTGAACTCGAGCAGATCGTTCGAGGTGATGGGCGGCAGCGCAGAGACATGCCCGCGGAACGTGTCCATCTGCGGCGGGTGGCTGCCGGGCACAAGCGTCGGGCGAATGCGGCTGAACTCGTGCTTTTCCTGGAATTCGGAGACCTTGCTGGAGAGCCGGCCCTTCGAGAACTGAAGCACTTCGACGAGCCTCGACAGTTCGGTGAGGCGGCCCAGCATTCGTGTCCGGTTGATGACGAGTTCGCCGACGGCGTTCATCATGCGGTCGAGCCATTCGAGCGAAATTCGCACGGACTTCGCTTGCGGCAGGGCCTGAGCTGCTGCCGGACGCTGCGCGCCAGATACGGAGATTGCTTCGGCGGACGGCGCCACGGTTCCCGCGACAACTTCCGGCCGGGACGCTTCCGGGCTGGCTCCCTCTTCGGTCTCTTCAGGTGCGAATTCAGCGATCCGCGCGAGGAGCGGATCGACCGCCGCAGCCATCTCGGCATCGTTCGGCCACTGGCGGTGGAGAAACTGTTTCAGCACATCGACAGACTGAAGGAACAAGTCCACGATCTCGGCGCTGGGCTGGAGAAGGCCGTCGCGCAAGCGCCCAATCAAATCCTCGACGCGATGCGCCACCGCCGATAGCCGATGTAAACCCACCTGCGCCGCAGAGCCCTTGACGGTGTGCATCGATCGAAACAACCGGTTGATATCGTCCGCGTTGGGATTGCCCTCGAGAGCGAGCAGGCATTCGGTGACGGCCTGCAAGTGCTCTTCGGCTTCCGGGACGAAAAATTCGAGGACTTCATCGGGCACTTCGTCATCCTTGGGAAGCCGGTCAACGAAGGAAGGCCCAGGGAAAATGGTTGGGATAGGTTCGCCCGCACCGGCAGTGTCCACGACCGCCTCATCGGCCGCTTCCGCGACGGGCGCGGCCGGAAACGCAAACGCGTACCGCTGGCGGAACGTGGCGAGATCGCTCGATGTCTCCGATCCGCTGGAACTGATCTGCAAGAGATCGAACTCGAGGACGGAAATCGCGTCGGAGAGGAATTCGGTGAGCGGGCCGTGCATGTCCGCGGTGAGCGTCGCATTCATCGCGTAATGAAAGATATGCGCCATCTTGGCCGCGACCTCGGAGAATTGCGGAAAGCCATAACTCGCCGAGGTCCCCGCGAGCGTGTGCGAAGCGATGTAAAGCTTCTCGAGATCCTCGGCGTTCGCCTGAGGCTCCTGCAAAAGCCCGGAGTACTCCCGCAGATACTGGAGGTTTTCAGAAGCCTCCTGCAGAAAAAGCTCGATCGATTCTTGATTCGGCGCGTTCACTGCGCTCCCTCCGCGAGAGCGGACATCCGGCGCGCTTCCACGGCGCCCGGCTTCCGGTACAGCCGGCAATCGCCCAGAACCACCGGCTCGAACTTCATCGGAACGTTGGACAAGGTTTCCGCGTGGCCTAGCAGGAAGTATCCGCCGGGCTCGAGTGCGTCATAAAATCGGCGAAGGATCGCGAGCCGCCGCTCGTCGGAAAAATACATGAGAACGTTCATGCAAAAGATGCAGTCGATTTTGCCGACGTACACCGGCTCGACCAGATTCATCTGGGCGAAGGAAATCATTCGTCGGACGCGCGGCTTCACTTGAAATCCGTGCTTCGTGGCCGCGAAATAATTCGCCACCTGGCCGAGCGAGAGGTCCTGAAGGCAGCGCTTGGAATACACGCCGCGTTCGGCATGCCGCAGTGCGCGCCGGCTGATGTCGGTGGCAAGAATCTCGATCTCCCAGGCCTCCGCAAATTTCAACGCATCGGAAACAGCGATTGCGATCGAGTACGGCTCTTCGCCCGTCGAGCAGCCCGCGCTCCAGATTCGCAGCGTCCGCGGATTTTGCCAGAACTTTCGCTCCTGCATCTCCGGCAGAATCGTTTTCTCGAGCGCTTCAAAAACAGCCGGATAGCGAAAGAAGGACGTTTCCTGCGTCAGCAGGCGTTCGAGCAGCGCCTCGTACTCGATGCTCGAGGCGCGAATGAGCTTCAGGAGCTCGGTGCCGCCAGCCAAGCCTTTCTCCTCCACATATTCGCGCAAGCGCGTGGAGAAAAAACGCTCGCGCGACGAATCGAACAGAATCGCGGAGCGGTGCTCGATGAGGGTTCGAATCTGATCGAGCTCCGACTCGGTGAGCCTGGCAGCCGCGACTGGATGCTGTTTCATATTCGGCGTTCAGCTCCGGCACGCTCGCACCGGATCGCAGAGGTTGCCGTCAGCGATGAGCCCCCACAGGCACTGCCGGGCGCGCATCGTCCGCCGAAGGCGCAGCGGGCGATGTATCTGCCTGGCGCGTCGATTGCGACCGGAATTGCGCCAGAGCCTCGTTGAGCTGCTCGGAGAGCTTCACCATGTTTCCGACGGTCGAGGCCGTTTGCCGCGCTCCCTGCGTCGTCTGGCGCGTGATGCCGGAAATGATCTGCATGGCATTCGCGACGCCTTCCGTGCCGCGCACCTGCTGCTTGGAAGCCAGCGAAATTTCCTGCACGAGTTCCGCCGACTGGCGCACCACACTCGAAATGGCTTCGAGCGCTTTTCCGGCCTGATCGGCGAGACCGGCTCCCTCTTCCACTTCCCGCGTACCGTCCTCCATGACGACCACCGCTTCGTTCGTCTCGGCTTGGATCGCCTTGATGAGCGCCGCGATATCCTTCGTCGCGCTGCGGGAGTGCTCGGCCAGCTTGCGGACCTCATCGGCGACGACGGCGAATCCGCGGCCGGCGTCACCCGCGCGGGCCGCTTCGATCGCGGCATTGAGCGCGAGCAGGTTGGTTTGCTCGGTGATGTCGTTGATCACGTTGATGATTTCGGAAATTTCGAGAGACCGGTCGCCGAGTGACTTGATCTTTTTCGCCGTGGCTTGCACCGAAGCGCGGATGCGCTGCATGCCTTCGAGAGTATCGCTTACCGCGCGGTTACCCTGTTCGGCGGCGTCGAGCGCACGCCGCGCCGCTTCGGCGCTTGCTTCCGCGTTGTTCGACACCTGCTTCATCGAAACCGTCAGTTCTTCGACGGCGGACGACGTGTTGGTGATTTCCTGGTCTTGCTGCGTGGCGCCGGCGGTCATATCGTCCGCGGCGTCGAGAATCTGATTCGCGCTGGTGCTGACGTCGATGGCGGCCTTGCGCACGCGCTCGAGAACTTTGGTGAAGTTGTCGAGCATGAAGTTGACCGAATCGACGACGTTGCCGAGCGCGTCGTTGGTCACCTTGCCGCGAATCGTCAAATCGCCGCGAGCCACTTGATTGATCGTGTTGAGCAGATCGGTGATGCTCCGCTGGAGGGAATCCTGCGCCTGCTGGTTCGTGGCGGCGTGAGCGACCTTGGCGGCTGTGCGATTGAAGTTTTCGACGATGAAGCCGAACTCGTCGTTGCTGTCAACGTCCGCCCGCGCGCGCGAGTCACCTGTCGCAAGCCGCTCGGAGAATTTCGCGAGTTCGCCTACCGGCGCGAGTACGCGCTTGCTCAGCACGAAGATCGCGGAGAGCGCGGCCACCACCGCGAGACCGATGGCGCCGAGCAGAGCTCCGCTCGCGCTGCCCGGCAGCGAGGACGGGTCGAGCGCGGATCCCGAGCCGGAAGCCTTGCCGGCGTGGTACGCGAGGCCGAGAACTCCAAAAAGGGCCACGCTGATCCAGAAGATCAGCAGCCAAATCGTCGAACTCAAACGAGCTTTCATGACTTCCTCCCAAGAACGTGCGCTCTCATTCACTCCGAGCAGCCGGTCTCGCCTAAGACTGCACGCGAAAAGCCTTCGAACTTGCGGGGCCGAAATTCATTCACAAAGAAATGCGTCACCGCGCCGGGTCAGATCACCGGCACGGGAAAAACATCCGTCAGACGGCGCAGGTCCACCACCAGTGCCAGGCGGTCCTCATGCCGCAATAGCGCGCGGCAGTGCGGCACCTCCGCAGGGGCCTGATCGAGCAGCGCATCCTCGGCCGCCGAAAATGTTCCGACCACTTCGTCGGCGGCGATGCCGAGCCGCAAATCGTCGCGCTGAGCGTCGCCTTGGATCGCGGCCACGACCACGTGCTTCGGCAGCAAGCCCGGACGGCGGCCTTCGGTGAACGCAATGTCCATCAGCGGGACAATCGTCCCGCGGAGGTTGAAAACGCCCATCAGAAATGCGGGCGCCAACGGAATCCGCGTCACGATCGGCCAGTCCACAACTTCCTCGACCTCGAGCACGGAGAGGCAAAACCGCTCGCGGCCCGCGCGGAAAACGCAATACTGGCGCTCCGGGCGGCGATCTTCCTGCGGAGCTTCGCCCTCCAGAAATTCGCCAGCGTCGAGACCGGCGATCAGTCCCGTGTTTTCTGGCTCAAGCGCCATCAAGCGAACCTTTTCACCGCGTCGATCAACTCGTCCGGCGTGAAGGGCTTTGCGACGTAGCCGTTGGCGCCCTGTTGCTCGCCCCAGTAACGGTCGCTCGGCGCCGTCTTCGACGTGACGAGGATGACGGGAATCTGTGCGTACGGCTCCTGGCTCTTCAGGTCGCGGCAAGCCTGGAAACCATTCCGCCGCGGCATCACCACGTCGAGCAGGATTACGTTGGGCCGCTCTTCCTCGATGGCCTCTTCGATCTTCGTCGGATCGGAAATGCCAACCGAATGAAAGCCGGCTTGCTGCAAGACCGATTGAAGCAGGCGGATTTCCGCTTGCGAATCATCCACTACCAGGACTTTCTTGAGCACTTCCACACCTCCACGGTTAGTTCCCCAAGGAAAAGATTGCAACTCCGCGGCCACGTGTCGCACGGCGTTGCGGACCTGCGCACTCTTTGCAAACTCGTTGTATCCACAAGGTTTACGGACGTGCGCGCGTCGCTCATGGCTTGGCCACGAGGCGCCGCGAGACGCCTTCCGTCTCAGCTTGAGAATCTGTCTCACCCGCCCGCATTTCGGTCGCGAGCGATGAGAATCGCTGCATGATCTCGTTCAAGCGAAGAGCCATCGTATGAATCGTTTGAATCTGCTCGCGGCTTTCGCCCGATGCCTGCCCCGGCTCGAGGAGCAGCAGGTCGGCGTTGCCGAGCACGGAAGTAAGCGCGTTATTGACGCTCGGGCGCATCTCGAGCATGTAGCGGCCGAGCGTGGCGTGAAGCTGCGCCGCCAGCGCCACCCGCTCCGCGCGCTGGGCGCGTTCCAGCGCCTCCACGCGCCGAAGCGCTTCGATCGAGACGAGGATCAGCGTGGCAGCCCAGCCGTCTTGCCGCCGCACGACCAGCAATTGCGGATGCTCCAGCACCAACGGCGAAATGTCTTGTTGCTCTTCGAGGATGTAAGCCGCCGCAGTACCAGGTGTGGCGCTCACGTCGCCGAGAATCGATGATTGCTTCCCGTTGCGCACCGGCCCAATGATCACCAGGCCATAACCCGAAGCGCTGGCGCAGTGCCACACGTCGCTTGTGACAAGCGTGATCTCCGGAACACGCCGCTCGGACTGCCAGCGCGCCGCGATAGTGCGGGCGAATTCGGCGTCGTCCGAAACGATCAAGACGCTCGCGTGGTTCACAGCTTCACTTGCTCCTTCGCTCGGCTCAGGGCTGAAGTTTTTCCGCTTCTTCGATGAACGAGAGCAACCGCTTCGTGCTGATCCCCAGATTCACGGCGGCTTCCGTCTTCTTCGCCTGCTTGGATTGCTCAACGCGGCCCTGGAAGTAGGACACCTCGGTCCGCGCCAGCGCGAGTGCGGAAGCCAGTGCGGCCTCGTCTCCAGAACGTTTGCGCTTGTCGCTTGCCACGGCCAGCAACGCGCGCGCCACCACGGCGCGGCGCAGATCCTCCGATTCCTGGCCGCCTTCGGCCACGAATGCGGCGACTTCCCAGGATGAGAGAAGCACTTTCGTATCCTGCAACACAACCGTGGACATCGAGCGGCCGCGCGATGGCGGCGCCGCAATCAGCTGCTCCCAAATCGCTTCGAGGCACTTTTCTGCCTCCGCCGCACCCGTGGGCGAAGCAGGGATATCCGCAGATGGTTTCGAAGCCTCATGGCTCGGCGCGGCAGCAGTGTTTGCCTTCGCCGCAGGTGAATCGGCAGCCGTGGGCGTTTCTGGATTCGGCGCGGCCGGCACAGGCGCTGGGATTTTCCTGGAGCTCACGACCGGAGTGGTCGCCATCATCGCGGTCGTGTCTTCTTCCGCGGGTACAGCAGTTGCACCGCCGAAGACCGGTCTGGCGGGCGATCGCTTGTGGCCGAGCGCTTCTTCCAGATCGGCGCGGAGAGCCAGAAGCTGTTCGAACGCGCGATGGACGGAGCTTTGTGTGTAGTCCTTTTGAAATGGCTGGCGCCAGTTTTCGCAGTATTGCCGAAGCTGCGTGGTTGCTTCCGCAGCCGAGAAGCCGGCGCCGCGGCAATCCACACTCTTGACGCCCTTGGCCTCGAGCGCGTTGATGGCTGCCCGAATTGCGCTTAGATCCGTGTGCAGCATCCGGATGAACGCGCGCCTCAGCAGAAAATTGAAGCGGCAGAAGGCCACGAGCGCGGCTGGATCGTAGAACATGCAGCCGGCCGCATCCTTCAACATCCGGCCCTGCTCGAGCAAACCGTCTTCCATCATGTCGCGCAGGCTCTGGCATCGCTTGGCTTTTTCGAGAATTTGTTCGAGCGGCTCGCACCACTCCAGCGGAGTCGGATCGGCTTCCGCGAGCACGGGGCGCAAGACGCGCGCGACATCGTCGAGCGTGATTTCCTTGTGAACCAGGTCTTCGGAGGCGCACATCACGAAGTATTGAACGAGGAGCAGGTCAATCTTGTCCCGATCGGCGTTGGTTTTATTTGGCTTTCTCAACTGGCGAAGAATCAGCGCACGGAGGCTTTCCTCGCTGGCGTTGAGAATCTCCGACGGGATCTGGCGAATTTGGAACGCCAGTATCTTTTCGTCAACCGAGTCGAGCCACTTCAGGTCCGCGTCAAAGACGCTGCGCGTGGGCCGCGTCGGCGGGAGTTCTCCGGGCGGGTATGGCAGCGGCGCGAGTTCGAACTGCGTTGCAAGCGCGGCGTAGAGCCGGTACACAAGCCGCGCCTCCTTCCATTGGCCGGCCAAATCTGCGGGACCGGCTGAGTTTGCGTCCAGCTTGAGTGTCTTGGCTGGAGGCTTCGTCATCGTGACGGGGGTCTTTGGAGTCATGATTTGATAATCCAGTTCTCGATAGGGCCGATAAAGCGCGCCGCGACGGCTTTGCGGCCGCCGTGGTATCGCACAGCGATCACCGTGGCGCTGGCGTCGAGCGAACCGTCGGAATTCGAAAGACGCACGCGGTCTTCGAACTCCAGCGGCAGGGTGGAAGCAAACAGAACATCATGAGCTGTGCCGAATTCAATCACCGTCTCCTCCTGCAATCGGCGCCGTCCGCTTGCCGCATTTGCCACGCGTACCGGAATGCGCACCGCCGAGGCGTTGGGAAAAAGCTGGGCCAGTTTCTCCACGGGACTCTGTTCAATAAGGAGCGGAGCGACATCCGTTTCGCTCAACACAGGGTTCCTGATCCTTTCCCCCGCAACCGGCCCCGTCAATACTGACGTGAAAGAACTAGACAAACAGGGACCGATACGGAGTACTGCGGGGACTGCACGAGGGTAACCAAAGCATTTTGAGGTTAGCAATCGCTAAGTGGTTCGCCTGCTTGCTCTTGCAGCAGACCATCGCGGCCACCTCACGTGCATCGTCTCAGGCTGACACAGATGCGTCTCAAGTCTGCACTGGCGAGTACCAGAATTCGCTGCGGATTCCGGGTGAGTGGGATCGTCTCAGCGCAATCTATGGCGCAACGTCGACGAGTTCTTTTTGTGCGGCGCGGAGCGGAATATTGTAAAGCTTCAGTTTGCGATAAAGTGTCGCACGGCTGATGCCGAGCATCCTGCCCGCGAGGACCTTGTCGCCTCCGGCCTGTTCGAAGACGCGCAGAATCGTCATACGCTCCAGATCGGCCAGCGCGGTCGTGGAAAGTTCCGCGGTTTCTTCACGCGTCAATCCGCTGTCTTCCGCTCCACGGATTCCGGGCGGCAGATCCCCGACGTCGATCGTGCGATGGTCGCCGAGCGCGACGGCGCGGGCGATGCAATTCTCCAGTTCGCGGACGTTGCCCGGCCATTCATACTGAAGAAAGCTCTTCATCGCCCCGGCGGTAACCTGAATATTCTCGCCTGGCGCGTAACGGTCGAGGAACGAATGAACGAGCTGCGGAATATCGGACCGGCGCTCGCGCAGGCTCGGGAGATGAAGCGTGACCACGTTCAGCCGAAAATAGAGGTCCTTGCGAAATGTTCCGGCGCGATAGGCAACCTCGAGATCGCGGTTTGTCGCGGCGATCACGCGCACATCCACCGCGATCTTTTCGTTGCTTCCAACGGGACGAATCTCCTTCTCCTGCAAAACGCGAAGCAGCTTCGCCTGCATCTCCAGCGGAAGTTCCCCGATTTCGTCCAGGAAAATCGTGCCGCCGTTCGCAGCGTAAAAAAGCCCCGCTTTCGATTTCAAAGCCCCCGTGAAAGCGCCTTTCTCGTGGCCGAAAAGTTCGCTCTCCATTAGTGTGGGGACCAGCGCACCGCAGTCCACTGCGACGAATGGCATCGGGGCCAGCGCGCCGCGGAAATGGATCGCGCGCGCCACGAGCTCCTTTCCCGTGCCGCTCTCTCCCGTCACCAGGACGGGCGTGCGTATGTCCTTAAGCCGCGAAACCATCCGCAAGACGTCCTGAATTTTCGCCGATGTGCCAATGATACCGTCGAGCTGCGTTTCCGCATTCACGCGCTCCCGCAGAAATTGATTCTCGGTGACGAGCCGCACTTTTTCCGCCATGCGCTGCAAAAGCTGGCGAAGCCGTTCGACGCGAAACGGCTTCTCAATGTAGTCATAGGCGCCCTGCCGCATGGCCTCGACGGCTGACTCGATCGAGCCGTGCCCGGTCATGATGGCGACTTCGGTGCGCGGCAGCAGCTCCTTGATCTTCTGAAGCAGGTCCGTCCCCGATAGGCCTGGAAGTTTCAAATCGGTGACGACGACGTCGGGAGGCATTGTCTCCACTAATGCGAGGGCTGCCTCGGCAGTTTCCGCTTCGGCACACGCGAAGTTCAGGCCCTGGCCGACGGTCATGCACAACCGGCGGATGCTCTGTTCATCGTCCACAATCAGGAAGCGAAGCCGCGGTTCATCTTTCATGGTTTTCCTATGGTTTTCTCGACCGCGTCCATAAGTTCGCGGACACGGAAAGGCTTTTCGACGCACGGTGTGCCATCTCGGGCAAGCAGAGCGGCGGTTTCGGCGCTGGCTGTATCGCCGGTAATGAAAATGATGCGGGCCGCAAGTTCGGGTTTGTGCCGGCGAAGCCAATCGTGCAGGTCCGCGCCATTGATCCCGCCCGGAGTACGAAAATCCGAAATCACGCCTTGAAAATCACCCGAAACCAGCATTTGCAATCCGCCAACAGCCGACGGCGACGGCACAACTTCATAGCCGCGCCGCTCGAGCGCCGTACGCAAGAATGCCGCGACGGAGGGCTCGTCCTCGATCACCAGAATCCGCAGGCGGGTCGTTGTCGCCTCCGCATTCGCGGCCATCATGGTGCCACCTCCGCTGCGAATAGTTCGACCGCTTGGGATGCCACGGGAAGCCGCACGAGGAACGTGCAGCCGATGCCGTCCGGATTGTTCCGCGCGACGATCTCGCCGCGGTGCGCGCGCACGATGCCGTAGCAAATGCTCAGCCCGAGGCCGGTGCCTTTCCCGACCTCCTTCGTGGTGAAGAAGGGATCGAAAATGCGTTCGGGGTGCGAAATGCCGGGGCCATTGTCGCGAAACGCGACTTCGAGCTGACCGTCGACGTGCGATGTGGCGATCTCGATTCGCCCGGGGCGTCCGACTTCTTGGATGGCATCGTAGGCGTTATTCAGGATATTGAGAAACACCTGCTGAAGTTGGTGCGGATCGCCGATCGTCAGCGGCACGTCCTCTTCATACCGCTCCGCAATCTCGACACCGTGGCTCGAAAGATCGTACGCGCGCAGCTTCAGTGTCTGCCGCAACAGGGAATTCACCCGCACGGGTTCACGGTGCGCCGGCACATGACGCGCGAAGCTGAGAAGGTTTTGCACGATCACACGGGTCCGCTGCGCCTCCTGCAGGATCACGCGCAAATCTTCTTTTGCCTCCTCAGCAATCGACGGATTTTCGAGCAGCAGGTCGGTGAAACCCACGATCGCAGCAAGGGGATTATTCACCTCATGCGCCACTCCGGAGACAAGCTGGCCGAGGGCCGCCATTTTTTCCGTGTGCATGAGTTTCGCCTGCAGGTCAGCGGCGTCGGTAATGTCCGTCATCACAACGACGATACTGTTGATATCGCCACGCTCGTCCCGCATGGGGCTCAGGCTGATTGAAAACTGTCCGGCGCTGCCATCGCCGCGAAACACGGGTATCTCGAGGTTGTCGACCGCCACTCCCTGAAGAGTCCGCTCCAGCGCCTCAACGAGCAAGGGGCGGCGCGCCCCCGGAACCATTTCGGCTAGCGAATGGCCCACCAGATCGTGCTCGCCGTATCCCGCTTGAAAGCATCGCTTGTTCGCGTAGCTGACGAGTCCCGCGGTGTCCAACACGAGAATCATGCTTTGCGTGTTGTTCAGAATGTTGCGATTGAAATCGCGCTCGCGGCGGTAGCGACGTTCGGCCTCGCGGCGATCCGTGATGTCCTTGAGCACGTGCACGGTTCGCGCGTCTTCCTCTTCCGCCGAATGAATGCGGGATGTGGACACGAGATACGTGCGGTCGCCCGCCGTGTGAATGAATTCCTCCACCGCGACCCGTGCGTTACGGCAGAAGGGGCATCGCCCGGGTTGCACCGGTGCGTCAAGGAGTTCCAGTTGACCGATGTCCCTGCCGATGACCTCGGTAGGACGCGCCCCCAATAGGTCGGCGAGCGCCCGGTTCAGGCGCAGCACGGCGCCGGCGTGGTCATGGACAACGATGAAATCCGAGATTGCATCGACGTCCTCCACCCACTGCTTCCGCGACCGCTCCACGCGCGAAAACAGGCGGACATTTTCGAGTGCAACGGATGCGTGACCGGCAAGCGCTTCCAGGAGTTGGCGTTCGGTCGCGGAGAGATCGCGTCCGAGGTCCACCACGCACAGCGCACCGAGCAGCGCCCCATCGCTACCTACTAGTCGAAGAAGGGTGACATCGCGCCACTCGATAGCATCGGCCAGTTCCCGGCCCAGGAGCGCGGACGCTGTCCCTGAGCGCAACCCAACAGTGGGCACAGTTGACAGTTCGGCGAGTGCGGCAGCAAGCCGCTTCGGGATCGGCTGTTCCCAACGGCGCGCAGGACCGCTGAGCGCCGCTATTTCCCATTCGGAACCTCGGTCCAATGCCAGGACAACCGAGCGAGCACCCAGCATTTCAGCGGTGCGGGCTGTCAGCCGCCGGCCAAACTCTGCGGTGCCCAGCGACGGGTTAAGTTCGAGCGTGGTGGCGGAGAACTGGGCAAGCAGGCTCTCAGGGGAGCCGTCGAGATGAGACGGAGCTTCTCGAATTCGTTTCAATGCACGCATGGAGGTTGAGGGGCTTGCGCGCGCTTCGCCTGTACAAGAAAAGACGTTACGGCGTTATCTCATTTTGAGTCAAGGCGCGTGCTCCCGGCAGTTGCTGTAGGGGTAATCCGGACTTCGTCGCAACCTGAGACTCGAAAATTGGTTCCGCAGGGTCATTGAGACGCCAAGAGCCGCAAGAGCCGTGTGGAATGAGGCGGGCGCAATCTCTAACTCTCCTATCATCAGCAGCTTACCTGAAGAGTTGGCGGCTTGAACCCGCTGGCCTAAGCCATCGTCATCATGGCATCTGCCGTGCATTTTCTTGTGCTGGGGATGTCCCTCTGGGGAGGAAGCAATAAATGAAACACAAGCTAATGTTTGCGGGCCTGGGGTTGGCACTGCTTTTGGGAGGTTCGGCGATTCTGCCGGCAAAGGCCTCCGCGCAGGATGCCTCGAGCGATGCGAGCAAACGCAAGGTGCGGACCAAGGTCGTGCCCGAGTACCCAGCGCTCGCGAAACAGATGAACGTCACGGGCAAGGTGAAGATCGAAGCCACGATTGCAGCCGACGGACACGTCCTGACCACGAAAATAGTCGGAGGCAGCCCGCTGCTCGTCAACGCCGCGCTCGACGCCCTGAAGAAGTGGCGCTTCGAGCCGGCTTCGAGAGACACGACGGAAGTGATCGAATTTGAGTTCAACGGGCAAAATGTGGAGTAAGGGCTCCGGGGGGATTCAGATGGCAGGGAGCGGAGGCTTTCTAAAATGACGATCGGCAAGAAGCTCTATTGGGGGTTCGGCACCATTCTGGCGATCATGGCGGTTCTCCTCGTTATCAATATCATCTCGATCGCCCGCCAATACGCTGCGCGCGATGCGGTCCGGGCGACTTTAACCGACGTGCAGACCATTGAAAACGTCCGCTACCGGATGATCGAAAATCGCCTTTCCCTCGGAAACTATCTCCTGAGCGGCGACTTGCGCGATGAGGACAAGACCAACAAAGGTGTGAGCGAGCTCGACGCACTCCTGAAATCGGGCGAAGCCAAGGCCAACGATACGAACCTCCGCCAAGCGCTTTCTCAGGTCGAAGAAAACGAGCATGGCTGGGCCGAAGATTTCGCGAAACAGATGATCGCCAAGAGGCATCAAGTCGATTCCGGCGACGCCACTGTCTCCGATCTCCAGATTTTCTACCTGCAACGCGATCCGGCGTCGTGGATCAACAAGTCCACGACCATTCTCGACCAGGCGAGCGAGGCCGTGCGCAAGGCTCAGGACGAATCCAACGCGTCTTCGGCATCCGCGACGCTCATGAATGCGATCTTCACGATCGTCGGGACGTTGTTTGCCGTCATCCTCGGCGTGGGCATTGCCTTTTACACGGCGAAAACCATCAAGGAGCCGCTCTATCACCTAATCGACGTGGCGCACCGGATCGGCGATACCGGCGACCTGGATCAGACGATCGACATTCATCGCAAGGACGAAGTGGGAATCTTGGCAGACAATTTCAACAAGATGATCTCCCACCTGAAAGAAATGGCCGCCGTCTCGGCGGCAATCGCCGAGGGCCAGTTGTTCGTCGCCGTCCAGCCGCGATCGCAGCAGGACACCATGGCACGGGCGTTTACGCGAATGACGCAAGGTCTGCGTGAACTAGTTCGTCAGGTTCGCGACAGCGCCTCTCAGGTAGCCAGCGGCGCGACTCAAATGGCAAGCGCCTCCGATGAATCCGCCAAGGTCAGCGTGCAAGCAGCCTCCGCGATCGACGAGGTGACCAGCACGATGCACGAGATGAGCGTCAACGTGCAAAACGTCGTGAAGAACACGCAGGTTCAGGCATCGAGCGTCGCCGAAACCTCGGCTTCGATCGACCAGATGGTGACTTCGATCCAACGCGTGGCGGACACCGCCAAACTGCTGGTGGACATCTCGCATCGCTCCCGCGAAGAGGCCCGGACCGGCATGATCACCATGGACAAGGCCACCGAAGGGCTCAATCGCACCAGCCAGGCGATCCAGTCGTCGTCTGAAATCATCGACGTTTTGGGACGCCGCGCGGACGATATCGGCAAGATCATCGAAGTGATCGACGATCTCGCTGAGCAAACAAATCTGCTGGCGCTCAACGCGGCCATCGAAGCCGCGCGCGCTGGCGAGCACGGCCTCGGCTTCGCCGTGGTTGCCGAGGAAGTTCGAAAGCTCGCCGAAAAATCCACGCAATCGACCAAGGAAATATCCGAGCTGATCCAGGGAATTCAGAAAGAGGCGCGTGAAGCCGTCGAGAACATGGAAAAGAGCACGACCATGGTCCAAGAAGGCCTCACTCTCAACAAAGATCTCAGCCTTGCACTCGATAAAATTTCCGATGTGGTTTCGGAGGTTTACAAGTTCTCGCAGGAGATCGGCGCGGCCACGATGGAACAGTCGAGCGGGTCCGCGCAGATCGCCAAGGCTACCAACCGTCTCACTGAAATCACGCAGGAGATTACTTCATCGGTCGAAGAGCAGGCTTCGGGCGCGCAGGCCGTCGTTCGGTCGATGGAGCGGATGCGCGAACTCGTGCAGCAGTCAACGTCAAGCTCAACCGAGCTGGCCGCGGCAGCGGAACAGATGTCCAAGCTCTCTCGAGCACTGCTTGACTCGATGGATCGCTTCGCACTCGAAGAAACGTATGGTGATAACCGTCGCCACGGCGGGCGTCGGCCCGCGGAGCATCACGCCGCGCCGGAATATGCCGAAGTGGTCCGAGTCTGACAGCCAACACAACCATCATGGAAAAAGAAATTCAGGTCGTTGGCTTTCGGATCGGGCGCGAGACGTTCGGCCTTCCCATTTCGATCGTCCGCGAAATCGTCCGCGTCCCAGAAATCACGTCTGTGCCAAATGCGCCGGATTACATCGAGGGCGTGATCAACCTGCGCGGGCGGATCATTCCCATCGTCGATCTGCGGAAACGCTTCGGCGAGAAATCCTTCGAGCCGAATAAGAGGAACCGTATCGTCGTGGTCGAGATCGATACCCGTGCCATCGGCCTGATCGTGAACTCCGCATCCGAGGTTTTGCGGATCCCACCCTCGGAAATCGAAGAACCGCACAATGTCTTCAAGGAAGGCGAACTCAGCTACATCACGGGCGTGGGTAAATTGAACGGACGGCTCGTCATTCTGCTCGATCTGAACCGGATTCTGCAGCGCGGCGAACTCCAACGTCTCGACGAAGCTGCTGATTCCTCAGCCGAGGTGGCCGCGGGCACTCCGGCGCGCGTTTTCTAAGCGGGACCAGAGGCACTACCGAGGAACGAATGTCCACCACACTCACGACGCAGGTCGAACTCACCGATGCCGAACTGAAGCTCTTGCAGACCATGGTCTACCAGGAATGCGGAATGTATTTCGACGAACGCCGCACGCATTTCCTGCGCGATCGCGTCCACCGCCGCATGAAGGCATGCCAGACGGACACCTTTTACAGCTACTACCGCCTACTGACCAGCCGCGAGGGCAAGACCGAAATCACCGCGCTGCTTCAAAATCTGACCGTAAACGAAACCAGTTTCTTCCGCATTCGCCCGCAGCTCGATCTATTCCAAAAGGTGGTGCTCGAGGAGATCCTCAAGCGAAAACAGGAGCGCCGCGATTGGTCAATCCGCATCTGGAGCGCCGGCTGCTCGACCGGTCAGGAGCCGTACACGCTCGCGATCCTGGTCTGCGACGCGCTCGCCTACTACTACCTGCGCAACCCGCTTCCATTCGACATGCCGACGCCGAAGCCGCTGATTCCGCCTCCCTGGAAGGTGGAAATCATCGCATCGGACATCAATTACTCCGCGCTGCTCACGGCCCAACAGGGTGTGTACAACGAGGCGCAGATGGATACCGTCGATTACACCTGCCGGCTGCGCTATTTCGACAAAGTCGGCGACAAGTACGCCGTGAAGCCCTCGCTGAAAAGCCTCGTGCAGTTCGATTTTCACAATCTGAAGACGGAATATCTCCCGCAGCGAAACGACGCCATTTTCTGCCGCAACGTGATGATCTATTTCGACGAGGCGGAGCAGAAGCGCCTCATCGAAAAGTTTCATCGCTGTCTGAATCCGGAGGGCTACCTCTTCGTCGGACACGCCGAGAGCTTGTTCGGGCTGACGACCAGATTCCACATGATTCATCAGCATAACGCGACCGTGTACCAAAAGATCGAGGGGCCGCAGTGAGTTTTCCGTCCGACGAGCAAGCGGCCGAGCTTCGCGAGCTCTTTTTCGAGAGTGCCGAGGAGATTCTCCAAGGCATGAATGAGGCGGGCCTCACTCTCGAAGCGCACCCGGGCGACGCCGAACAGCTTCGCCACGTCCGCCGCGCCGTGCACACGCTGAAAGGTGACTCGGCTGCCTGCGGCTATCGCCAGTTGAGCGAGCTTGCTCACGACTTCGAGGACGTTTTGACGCCGGAACTTGTCCAGACGCATGCCGGCCTGATCGCTGAAGTGATCTTGACGGCTGCCGACACGTTTCACGAAATGCTGGCGGCTCATCGAAACAATCTGCAGCCGCCCGCCGGAGACGCCCTGCGCGAGCACATCCGGCGCCTGCTGAACAAACCGGCCACGCAGCCGCAGGAGGCATCGTCCGAGATCAAGATCGAGTGGACGGAATATCAACGCCTCATGATCGCGGAAGCGTTGCGCCAGGGTGAGGACGTTTACAACGTCACGCTGCGGCTCGATCCGGAAGCACCTCTTCCGGCGGCGGCTTTCGAATTGGCCCGAAAAGGTCTCGAAGCCTCCGGCAAAGTCCTGGCGCTCCGGCCGGAAGGCGCCGCTTCCGGGGACGATCTTCGATTGATTCAAGCGGCCGTATCGAGCAAGAAGCCTGCTGACTGGATCCGAAACCGTTGCCACGTTCCGTCCGTCGTCCAGAGCATCTCCGTCGAGCGTGCCACCGCTCCGGAATCGGCGCCGCGCGATCTGCTGCAAATTCTCCTCGAATCGGAAGCGGCTGCCGTTTCCGCTGGCGTCAAGCCTGGGATTGCGGGTTCAGCCGCCGCCGACAACGAGGAGGAAGACTCTCACGACGTAGCTGTGCCTGCGGGCCTCGTGCATGCCGCGGAAAATACGCTTCGCGTCGACGCGAGCCGGATCGATATCGTGATGAATCTGGTCGGCGAGCTGATCATCGGGAAATCGATGCTGCAACGCGCGATGGCGGAGTTCGATCGGCAGCATCCCAGGGATCCGCTGCGCGGCAAACTCGCCGACGCCCTCGGATTTCAGTCACGCGTACTCGGAGAGTTGCAAAAATCGGTGATGAAAATCCGCATGGTGCCGGTGGAGCAGCTCTTTCGCCGCTTCCCGCGCATCGTCCGCGACGTGGCGAGATTGCGCAACAAGGATATCGGTATCGAAATTGCCGGGCAAAACACGGATCTCGACAAGGGAATTCTGGATGCTCTCGCCGAGCCGATGTCGCACCTCGTTCGTAATGCGGCCGACCACGGCATTGAGACGGCTTCGGAACGGATCTCGGCCGGAAAGCCGGCCCGCGGTACGATTCGATTGAATGCGTACCACGATGGAGATCAAGTTGTGATCGAAGTGTCCGACGATGGCCGGGGACTCGATCGCGAAAAGATTGTGCGGCGCGCCGTCGAGCGCGGAATCATTGCGGCCGAAGCGACGCTCCAATTCAACGAATCCGAGGCGCTTCAGCTGATTTTCGCGCCGGGCCTGAGCACCGCGGACGAGGTGACTGAGATTTCCGGGCGCGGCGTCGGACTGGACGTCGTGAAGTCGGCGCTCGATGCTTTGAAGGGTTCGGTCGAACTCGAAAGCGAGCATGGGAAAGGCACCACGTTTCGCCTACTGGTGCCGCTTACGCTCGCCAGCATTCAAGCGCTTCTGTTCCGCGTCCACGGCCGGCTCTACGCAGTGCCGCTGGGCGCCGTGGCGGAAATCACGCGAATCACGGAAGAAGAAATCCATCAGGTCGATGACCACGAGGTCTTCCAATTGCGCCAGCAGGTTATGACTCTCGTCCGCCTCGACCGGCTCGAGCCGCGGGCCGTGGGTACGCGCGCGCACCGTATTTTCGTGATCGTCATCGGCTCGGGCGGCCGCCGGTTCGGCTTGGCCGTCGACAGCCTGATGGGCGAAGAAGAATTGGTGATCAAGGCTCTCGAAGATCAGCTGGTGACGTCTCCGCTTGTGAGCGGCGCTTCTATCCTTGGTGACGGAACCGTCGTGCTGATCCTCAATGTTCCCGCCGTGGTTTCGCATTTGTCCCGCATTCCGGCGCTGGGGGCTACGGCATGAGCGATAGAATCCGCGTGCTCGTGGTGGACGACTCAGCGCTGATGCGCAAACTCATTCCCCAAATCCTTGCTCGCGATCCGAAAATCGAGGTCGTGGGCACGGCGATGGACGGCTTGATCGGACTGCGGAAGATCGAAGAGCTCCGCCCCCACGTGGTGACGCTCGATCTTGAAATGCCGCGCATGGACGGCATCGAGATGCTGCGGCAGATCACGCGCAAGCATCGCGTCCCCGTCATCGTCGTGAGCGCGCACACGGAAGAAGGCGCCTCGCTCACGCTGAAAGCGCTCTCCCTTGGAGCATTCGATTTCGTCACCAAGCCTCAAGAGGCTGCCGCGGGGCGTCTCGCGCAAATTGCCTCCGAACTCGCGCTAAAAATCAAGGTCGCGGCCTCATCCGGCGCGCCGAAAATGATTATTACGCTCCCTTCGTCCAAGCGGAGAGGGCCGCGGACATTTTCGACGCAACCGCGCTGGCCCTCGCGTGTCGTGGCCATCGGTATTTCCACTGGCGGGCCCAACGCGCTGCAATATCTCTTCTCTCAGCTTCCCGAGGACTTCCCAGGCTGCTTGCTGGTCGTACAGCACATGCCCGAGGGATTCACGGAAATGTTCGCGCAGCGCCTCGACGAATCCTCAGCCATCGAGGTGAAGGAGGCGCAATCGGGCGACCTGCTGCTTGCCGGGCGCGCGCTGATTTGCCCCGGCAACCGCCATATGAAAGTGCGGCGCATGGAACACGGCGATATCGCCGTTCTCGTGGACCAGCCGCGCGTCAACGGCCACCGGCCCTCGGTCGACGTCCTATTCCATTCGGTAGCACATGAATTCGGCAACAAAGCAGTGGCCGTGCTGATGACCGGCATGGGCGATGATGGCGCCGCCGGGCTGGGCGCGGTGCAGGCCGCCGGCGGTTACACGATCGCGCAGAGCCCGGACACTTGCATAGTGGACAGCATGCCTCGTTCAGCGATCGAGCGTGGCTTTGCCGGAAAGATCGTCTCGCTTGCGAATCTCGCGAGCATTCTGCAAGCGAAATGCATTTACGAACCGCCTTCGGCCGAGCCGGTCGAGATGCCGGGGGGCGTGGTTGCCGGAGAAGGATCTTCGCGAAGGAGAACGTCATGAAACAATTTGAAGCATTGACTCGAAAGGACAGCCAGCCCGTCCGCTATTTGATCGTGGACGACTCGGTCTTCGCGAGGAAGAGCCTCGCCAAAATGGTCGAGTCGTTCGGCGGCCAGCTGGCGGGTGAAGCAGGCGACGGGTGCACGGCCATAACCGAATACGCCCGCACCAAGCCCGACATCGTCCTGATGGACATCACGATGCCGCAGATGGAGGGGATCGAGGCCGTCGAGCGCATCGTCCAGGAGCATCCGGAGGCTCGCGTCGTCATGGTCTCTTCGGTGGGCTACCAGGACAACATTCTCGCCGCCCTCCAAAAGGGCGCGCGGCATTTCGTCCAGAAGCCCGTGAAGCCGGACGCGCTTTACGAAATCATCCGCTACGTTCTCAACGACGACGGCGTCACGGCGCCCGTCGGGGCGGGAGGGGAGAAGTCTCGATGAAAATGGATCTGATCCAGCCCTTTATCGGCTCGCTCGACGCCGTTCTGGCTGAAATGATGCAGGCCCCGGCAACCATTGCGGATCTGACAATGGAAGAGGACGGCTATCGCAAGAAAGGCCTGGCCGCGGTGGTGACTTTCAAAGGCCAGATTGAAGGGCGGATCGTTCTGGACATGGAGCCGCCCGCAGCGGCAAAAGTAGCCAGCTTTCTCGCCGGCACGGAAGTGGATCCCGCGGAGCAGATCGTCCAGGAAGCGGTCTGTGAGCTTGCCAACATGGTGATCGGCAACGCCGTCACCCAGCTCAACGATCGCGGCTTCCAGTTCAAAGTGTTTCCACCGTCCTTGCTAGCCGAGGAACACTGCGCAAAAGCGGGACAGGATTCGGAAGCGACAATCCTCTGTTTCGAGACCACCAGCGGTAAGGTGTTCTTGAATATCGCGATGCGTTACCACGCGCGCCGTTCTCGCGAGCGTACGCCTGTTGCCGTGGGCTAACGAAGGAAAAATCCCCGTCAACTGAGGTAAGAGCCGACGCGCCGGTTCACCGCGCGCGTTGGCCTATCCGGCGATATTCGGTGCCGTGGCGGAATAACCCAGCCTTCGGCATTTGCTCCGAATAAATGATGCGCGCGGGCAGGAAAATATTCGCTGCGTCCGGTGAATAGGGAACCGCGACCTCGACCGCGGCATCGGAGTCGTAGCGGCGTTTGCTGCGGAAGCACATGCCGACCGGCGAAATATCTTCGCAAACGGCCAGCTCGTCGTCGGCGCCCGCCTGCCGGATGCACGCCGTGAGCCTTGTTTGCAATCGCATCCGCTGGCGCTCCCGCTGTTCGCCCTGCGCTGGGACTGCGCCCTGCGCATCGCTCGATCGCCGCCCGCGCGGAGTGCGCGCGCCGAGTTTCTTCTCGTCTTCGTGCGGGGCCTGCGTCCAAATACTCGGAACGCCGCACGTTTTGCAATGACGGGCGATTCCCCGGTTGGTTTCGAACGCGCGGAGTTCAAGCTCGTTGAGATGCACTACCTCGCGACTGCGGCAGTAGCTGCACTCTAGCAACATGCGCGCCACGGCTTCGAGGGAATCGGCAATCGGAGGAAATTCCACTCCCCAGAGATCCACTTCGGGATCGATGATTTCGATGCCGTAGAGGAAACCGTCCCGCTGTCGCCCGAACTGGCCCACCACGCGCACCTCGGTTTTCCGGTGCGACTCGCTGGCCGCCCTGCGCTGGATATGAATCCGCTGCTCGGGCGCCAGTTCGCCCTCGAAAATAATCACGCCGCCGCCGCGATTGAGCAGCAGCGTGCGGGCCGGTGCTTTGAATTCCTTGCCGCGACTGTCGGTGCCGGAAACTTCCAGGAGCAAAGTCAGCGAGACACGGTCGGTACGGCGGAGCGACGCCGACGCCATTCGGTCCTCCTCTGGAAAATGGACTCCCCTGCCGCCAAGATAACATATCGGGTTGGTTTGCGAGACACCCGCAGGCTCACTTGGGATTCGCCCGGTACATCCATTCGGCCGGCACCTGCGCCGGTGGAGCGTTAATTCCGCGCAGGATTGCATCCACGATCCCGCGCTGCGGAGACTTCGAACAAACCGGGTCCGTCGCCGCCGCATCCTTCGCCAACAGAAACGCCTGGCAGCGGCAGCCGCCGAAATCCTGCTCACGGCGATCGCAGCTCCGGCAGAGTTCCGGCATCCAATCCACGCCGCGATATTTCTGGAATGCATCCGATTCTTCCCAGATCGGGCGCAACGGCCGCTTCTCGACATTTTCAAACGCCATTCCCGGCAGCACGTTCGCCGCGTGACACGGCAGAACGTCCCCATCGGGCTTCACCAGCAGAACTTTTCGCCCCCAGCCGCCCATGCAGGCCTTTGGGTATTTCGCGTAATAGTCGGGCACAACATACTCCACGCGAATCCGTCCGCGCAGGCGCTCTTCGGCTTTCTTGATGAGTTCGAGCGACCGGTCGAGCTGCTCGCGAGTAGGCAACAATCGTTTCACGTTTTCAAACGCCCAACCGTAATACTGGACGTGCGCGAACTCTACGCGACCCGGCCCGATCGCTTCGGCCATCGCGATCATGTCTTCGAGCTGGTGCAGATTCGCCCGATGAATCACGAAATTGAGCGTCAGCGCGATGCGATGCCGCTTCACCCATTCGGCCACGCGCAGTTTCTGCGCGTGCGTATGCGTACCCGAAAACTCGGCGGCGCTCTCTTCGTCCGCGCCCTGAAAACTCAGCTGAAAGTGGTCGAGCCCTGCGGCTACGAGTTCTTCGAGGCGCTTTTCATCGAGCGGGAGGCCCGACGTTATGAGGCTAGCGTAGAGACCTGCTGCGCGCGCGGCGCGGATGAGCTCGACGAGATCGGGACGCGCGAGTGGCTCGCCCCCGGTGAAGTCCGCCTGCAAGACGCCAAGTTCCGCAGCTTCACGAAGCACGCGTGTCCACGAGGCGGTCGATAGCTCGCGTCCTCGCTTGGTCAGCTCCAAAGGATTCGAGCAGTACACACAGTGGAGCGGGCAGCGGTGCGTCAGCTCCGCGACCATAGCGAGCGGATTCGAAGTTGCGATGCTCATAGGGGACTGCGCCTTCGGCGCAGAGCGAACCTTAATCGAGCCGATGCCTTCGCGAGTCGCGCGAAGCCGGGTGCTCGCTGTCTGCACTCACTCGAAGTCCAGCGCCCGCTGTTCTTGCAGCCGAGCCAGATACTCTAGAATGTCCTGCTCGACCTTCTGCGGCTCCGCCTTCGAGTAGATCGCTTGCAGCTCGGTGATGATTTGCCGCACCGTGTGTTTCCCATCGCAACGCTCCACGATTTCAAGGCTGGGGCCGCTCAGCCGGAGCGCGCGCTCGGGCATCAGCAGAACGCGTTGCGCCTGACTCTTCTCGTTCAGGCGGCAACCCGGCACGAGGCGCGGCCGGCTCTCGGGCTGAGGAATCACGAATGTGTCTCCGCGGGCCTGAACGCCCCGGGAGGCGGCCAGCCCGGCGCCACATATGCAAAATAGAGCGCGTCCAGCATCGCCCACAAGATATCGCACTTGGCGCGAAGCGCGCCGAGCGCCAGTTCCTGCTGTTCGCGGGTCTTTGCGTGCTTCACCACATAGGCGAGCGCGAAATTCGCATCTTCCGGCGCCTGCGTCATGCGCCCCTGAAAATAGTCCAGGCCGCTCGATAACCACGGGTAGTACACCCGCAACCGATCCACACGCAGCGTAATCAGGTCCTTTGAGAAGAGTTCGGTAAGAGACGAGGCCACCGCTTCCAGATGCGTTCGCGAGCGCACGAAATCGACGTACGCATCCACGGCATAGCGCGTGGCTGGGAGAATTCCCTCGCCGCTAATTGCCTGCTCGCGCGAGAGGCCTGTCGCCTCAACCAGCCGCAGCCATTTCTCGATTCCGCCGGGCTTGGTGCCGTCGCCGTCATGATCGAGAATGCGCTTGCGCCACGCCAGCCGGAATTCGGGATCCTCGCTTCGGGCGAGAATCGTCGCGTCCTTGATCGGAATACGGCTCTGATACATGTAGCGGTTGAGCGCCCACGCCTGTAGCTGGCCGCGGGTGAGTTTCCCCTCGTGCATCAGCAGGTGAAAGGGATGCTTGTGGTGATAGCGCTCCCGGCCGATAGCGTGAAAGCTCGCGACAAACTCCGCTTCGGGAAGCATTGCTGTGGGATCGGACCCGCTCATAATTCAAACTCCATTCCATCATAGGCGATTTCCCAGCCCGCGTCTTGCAGCGCACGGTAGGCCGCGCTCTCTTCATCGAGCGCCGGATTCGTGTTGTTGAGATGGATGAGAATCCTGCGCAAATCTCGGGCGTCTCGCATCTGTTCAAGCAATCCGCCCGCTCCTGAAAGCGGCACGTGGCCAATTTCTCGAGCTGTCTTGCCGCCGCCCCGCACATCAATGAGTTCGCGGTCGGTCCAGAATGTCCCGTCGAGCAACGCCACGTCGCTCGCTGCCGCGCGCTGTTTCCATTCGCTTTCGCGACCCGGCAGCGTCGGAGCAAAAAAAAGCTGCTTCCCGTTTTGCACGAACGCAAGCCCGATCACTGCTTCCGCCGCCGGCAAACTCTTTCGCAACCGTTCGCTGACGTAGTCCGGAAATTCTCCCCCCAGCGCAATAGCCGTGCAGACCAGGCTCGCATCCGAGCCATGAGTCGAACTCTGAAAAACGCGCGTCGCCCGGTCCAGTGGCAAGTCTTCCCAATGAACCGGAGGAACCGATCGCTCGAGTGCTCGGAAAAGCGTGTTCTCCTCCGTGAGTACGCGTCGCACCGATGCGGTCGCGTAGATGCGCAAGGGCTGGAACTCGCGGAGATGCAGCAGGCCAAGCACGCTATCCACATCCGCGCTGGTGAGTATCACGGCAGCGATTGGCGTGCTGCGCGTTTGTTCGGTCGGGAAAAACTCGGGGTCTTGCGAGATTTGCTGCCGGAGATCTGGAGAGGCGTTCAACAGGAGCCAACTGCCGGGCTCAGGAGAGATGGCAACTTCGGCTTGCGTGCGCTTCTGGCCCTTCAACACACCCACGCGAAGGCGACTGCAGTTCGAACACCCGCAGTTCCACTGCGGGAAACCGCCGCCGGCGGCGGAGCCCAGAGCCTTTACACGCATTTACAGACTACAGTTCGGCGTTCGCGTAAGAGCTGACTTCGCAGCTCAGGCAAATCTCTTCGTGCTGGGGTGTGGTCCATTCCATGGTTGTGGCCTCCGCATTGAAAACAATAACGCCTTGCGTCAACAGCCTATGTACGCTCAAAAAGTATATCTTACGAGCTGCAGCCAAGGCAAACGAACATTCAATTTGGGTTGGAAGTTAGCGCTCATTCGAACTCAATCGGGTTATGATACGCGGCTATGTGCGTCCGGGAATCGAGACCTGAAGCTGCGAATTTGGAGCTGGGCATGTTGAAGCCCGCAAAAGGGCGTAGGAAAAGGTTGTTGCCGCGATCAAAAATCGATGCGTTGGCCTTTCTTGCGGTTTTGGCCTTGTTTGGGAGTCCGAGGCCAGGATGGGCTCAGGTGGCTGCCGCCATTTCTGGGAGCGTCGAAGATGCATCGGGCGGTGCGGTGATTGGCGCCACCGTTACCGTGAAGAGTTTGGAAACGGGGGCCGTGCGGAGCGTGACGACGGATCAGGCCGGCAACTTTAGAGTGCTGGAGCTGCCCCTCGGGCCGCAGGAGGTGAAGGTAGAAAAGAAAGGCTTCAAGGCTACAGTCCGGACGGGAATCAATTTAGAGGTAGGGCAGCAAGTGGTGGTGAACCTGCGGCTCGAAGTGGGCGAATTGGTTCAAGAGATCGTAGTTTCGGAAGAGGCTCCCGTGGTCAATACGACGACCGCCCCGATCTCCGGAGTTGTAGGGGAGCGCGAAGTCAAGGATTTGCCTCTTAACGGCCGGAGCTTCGATAACCTGATAACTCTCAACCCCGGAGCGATCAACTACAGCGCGATGAAGAGCGCTAATACGAGCACCAGCAATGGGAACACATTCACCGTGGCCGGGAGGCGGACCGCCGAGAACCTGTTTTTGCTGAACGGCATTGAATACACGGGATCAAGTCAGCTTGCGATAACGCCTGGTGGCGTTAGCGGCGAACTTCTGGGAATCGATGCTGTCCGAGAGTTCAACGTTTTGACGGACACCTACTCTGCCGAATACGGGAAACGAGCGGGAGCGCAAGTCAGCGTTGTCACCGAGTCCGGGAGCAACGCTCTGCACGGCTCGATTTTCGAGTTCCTACGGAATAGCGCGCTCGATGCGCGCAACTATTTTGCTCAGGGGCCCAATCCACCCTTCAAGCAGAACCAATTCGGAGGAGCGTTGGGAGGGCCGCTCAAGAAAGACCGCTTGTTCCTGTTCGGTAATTACGAAGGATTTCGCCAAGCATTGACGGTCAGCAACGTGGCTGTGGTCCCCGACCAATACGTGCGCCAGGGTTTTTTGCCAAATGCATCTGGCGGGTACACCATGGATCCGAAACTTAATCCGTCGATGTTGCAGTACATGTCCTTCTGGCCTCAGCCGAACGGTGGTGAGTTGTACGTCCCTACGACTAACCTGCCGAGCGGCACGGCGTTGTCGTACAACAGCCCTAAGCAATACATCCGTGAAGACTTTGGCACTCTCCGAATGGATTACACCCTGAGGGATCGAGACTCTCTCTCGGGAGCCTACACGATCGATGACGGCAATAGCCTCGTGCCGCTGTCAGATCCCCTGTTTGCGTCTTACAGCACGCTGCGAATGCAAGTGGCCAGCGTGGAGGAAACACATATCTTCTCGCCCGATGTTCTCAACACGTTCCGCGCCGGCTTTTCGCGCGCGGGATTCAATCTGGATTCTTCTCTATTGGCTTCCTTTCCGGCAAACCTCGACTTCGTAACCGGCGCCGGGCCTGGCGGAATCGTCATTGGAGGCGGCGTCACAACCACCGGCCTTGCGGCTCTTACCTCGGCTGGTCCTAACAATGCGGCGGGAGTTTCGAATCGCAGAAATCTTTTCACCTATACCGACGATGTGTTGATCAGCAAGGGCATTCATCAGATCAGTTTCGGTGCGTGGTTTCAGCGGGTCCAGGACAACGAAGACAGCGCTTCGCGCCGCCTTGGGCAGGCCTCGTTTGCCAGCCTGGCAACGTTCCTTCAAGGGACCGTGAGCACATTTCAGGTTGTACCGAGCCCGAACGAGCTAGATTGGAGAAGCCTTTTCGGCGCGTGGTACTTCGAAGATGCGATTCGGGTCACGCCGAACCTCACGCTCCGCGCCGGCATTCGACAGGAATTCACCACAGGTTGGAACGAGGAATTGGGAAGAGCCGCCAACTACCTGGTTGGCTCGTCGGGTGTGCTCGTGACCAACCCGCGTGTCGGCGACTCGGTTTTCACGCAGAATAATGCGAAGTGGTTGTTCAGCCCTCGAATAGGGCTGGCATGGGACGTCTTCGGAAACGGGAAAACGGCGGTTCGCGCGGGATTCGGGACGTACTATTCGCTGATTGACGATCTCGCTTTTCTGCTCAACTCTCTTCCTCCCTACAATAGCGCAGTATCGTGTTCGGGCGCGTTATTTTCGATTGTGCCGATTACGCCCGGCGTGGTGCCACCGTGCACTTATGCACCGCAGGGAATTCAGGCCAACGCCAAAACTCCGACGGTTGAGGAGTGGAATCTCACCGTTGAGCAGGAGTTGAACCCCAGCACGGCTTTCCGCGTGGCCTATGTGGGATCACATGGATACCACGGCTTTCTCAGCATTGATCCGAATACAATTCCCGCGCAGATTTGCTCCAATCCGAGCGGCTGCCAGGCAGGCGGCGTCGCGACAAATGGCACTCCCGCTTTGGCGGCGAATCAAAGCCATGTAGTTGAGGGCGCGGAGTACATTCCCGTGGGAACCCGGCCGAATCCATCTCTGGGAGCTGGGTTCTTCTGGTTCACCGAGGGCAACAGCAGCTATAACGCGCTGGAAACGGAAGTGACCCATCGGCTGAGCAGGGGACTGCAGTTCCGTGCAAACTATACGTGGTCGAATAACCTCGACGTAAACTCCGGGCTAACGGGCGCACAGGCCAGCAATCAGGCGCAGATGGTCATGGATCGGAATGACCTGCGGCGGGACTGGGGACCCTCCGCGTTGAACGTCACCAGCCAAGCGAGTATTTCCGCGCGATACGAGTTGCCGTTCGGCCGCGACAAACGGTGGTTCAATGCGGCCAGAGGGCTTGAAGGTAAACTCGCCTCCGGCTGGCAGTTGAATGGAATCGCGACGTTCTTGACTGGGTTTCCGTTCACGCCGCTGGTGGGCTCGAACGTCTCCGGAGACGGAGATACTAGAAATCCCGACCGGCCTTCCTTGAAAGCAAATTTCTCCGGCCCTATCATTCTTCGCAACCCGAAGGAATGGTTCAATCCGGGAGCCTTCGCGCTGCCAGCTGCGGGAACGTACGGCAATTTGAGGAGAGGGACATTCACCGGACCGGGCCTAGCCGACGTGGACTTTTCGCTGTTCAAAAACACTTCTCTGACCGAGAGAACGAATCTGGAGTTTCGCGCGGAGTTCTTCAACATATTCAACCGAGTCAACTTCGGCCCCCCAAACACAACTGTATTCGCGAGTGGAGCACTGAGCGCGTCGGCGGGGTTGATTACGACGCTGGCCACTAACCCCAGACAAATCCAATTCGGGCTGAAGCTGATTTTCTAACGAAACAAACTCGGGCGGCTCGGCTCCGCTTTGAATTACTCCCCTAACTCGCCGCTCCTGACGTCGCTCGCTTCGAAGCCGGCCAACCCAATCAGGATCAGTGGGCAGCGATGAGGTCGGGAGGCGGGTATTCGGGTAGCTTTTGGTTCTTCGCGTCGGTGCGTTTCACTTCAAGATCATCAAACAGGATCGACGGGCTAATCACGGTCGTCGGCACCTGTCCATCTCGGTTGCTCACCAGTGGGTCATTGCCGACCGCAACCAAATCATTGCGAAGCGCGCGCGTATCGAGCTCGTCAAACACGGCGCCGCGAACGAGCTCCTCGTGGCCGTCCTTCGCGTACACGCGATAGAGCAGGCGTGGCTCGTATCCGGGACCGCCAAGCGTCTCCACGTAATACCCGAAGGCTTGTCCGTTTTGCTTGCAGATTTCGATCAGCTTCTGCTTGAGTTCATCGGGCGAGAGCGTTTGCTTGGACTCCACGACCAGGTTCCCGATGTTGGGCGATGTGGACTGAGCCGAACCCGCGCGGCCATGGCCGTTCGACTCGGGGAAATCGCGGATCGGCTCGCGCGCCATCAGATAGTTCACCAGCATGCCGTCCGCGATCACCGGCACTTTCGCCGCTCGCACGCCCTCGTCGTCCGTCTCGTAACTCCCGATCAGCGCTTTCCCTCCGAAAACCTTCATCGTCGGATCGTCATTCACCGACAGGAACGTCGGCAAAACCCGGCTCTTATAATTGGAGGCGTACTCCCCCGTTGTGCGCGCGGAGTCCCCGGGCTTCGGCCGGATCCCGAGTACGTTCCTACCAACCATCCCGTTGAAGAGATCGGTGGCCGCATCGGCGGAAAAAAGTACCGGACCGCGATGGTCTTCCTCCACTTCGGGGGCGTCACGCAATTCCTTCAGCGTCTCGACCATCTTGGCGCTGTCGGCTTGAAACTGCTCCGGCGTGGGCAAATCCTTCAACGTTCCGGCGGTGTAGTACGGCGCGCGGCTGAGAAGCATGCCGTCGGCCGCCTGGGTTGTGCCGCTCGCGGTAAGAAAATAGACCGTGTAGCCGTGACGGGTGACCGTTCCTTCGGAGTTCACGAAATACTGATTCACGGCTCTAAATCGCACCCCGGCGGTGAGAGATTCGATCTTCGGGTCGCCGCGGAATAAATTCGAAGACTTCTCGATCATTTCCTTCCACGGCTTCGGGTCAAAATCAAGCTTCACGAGCGGCCCGATCGATTCCACAGCCGGAGCGTGAGCAAAGTCGTCGAACGGCTGGTCAGCCGTATATTGGCGAAGCGCGGCCTTTTTCGTCGCGAGAGCCTCGCTGGCCGCTTTATAGGCCTGGTCGGTAGCGGTCCACAACTGCCAGCGCAGCGCGATGGGGTCGTTATCGATCGGCGCGATGTTCACGGCGCCAATTCCCGGCCCGTAGTAGCTGTCCTGTTTGTAGTCTCCGACGCGGACAACAACCCGAATTGTGCGGGCGTGGAATCGTTGGTCTTGCCGCAGCGCTCCGAACGCAGCCTCCGCGAAGTACTCGTCAGTATCCGAGAGACGGTACTCAATGTAATACGGCGCCGGAACGTCTTCCATTTTGAGCTGCGATTTTGAACGGTCGAGCTCCTCGCGCATGGCTTGCAAAAGCGGGTCGGAGGATACGGCGTTCGATGCCGTGGCACTGCTTCCCGCCGCCGGTTGCTGCCCGCTTGCGGGAACGGCCCACACGAATACCAGCAGCGAGAGAACTCGAATCGAAGACCAGCGCGGCATTGCTCTCGTGAGCGCGCTCATGGCTTGGCCTGCGTCGCGGTTCCGGACTTCGCAGTCGCATCCGCTGTGGCATTTTCGAAACCCGGAGGCGGCAACAGCGGCGGCCTCTGCGTTCCCTTTTCGCGCTTCTGCACTTCGATCTCCGAAAAAAGCATGGCAGGCGCCACCGCAGCCACCGGAACCTGACCGGACTCGGCCCCGCAGACGCCGTTAAAAACCTGGAGTGTGTCGCCCGTCAGGATGATGTTGTTGAGAGACAGCAGCGGCGTGCCGACGATATCCACGCCCCGCACGAGCTCGTCCGGCCTCCCATCGGCGTATACCCGCCACACCATCACCGGAATCACCTGGAATGCTTGCGGCTGCGCTCGGGCCGTCAGCGTGAAACCGCCCTGAATATCTTCGAAATAGAGGCCGTACGGCTTGCCTTGCCGCTTGATCTCTTCGATGAACTTCTCGCGAAGCTCGGAATCCTTCACCGTCTTCGTCGACGTGACAATCAGGTTGCCCTGCCGGCCAGTTGGCATGAGGCCCGGTTGCCTGCGGCCGTGGCCGTTCGAATGGCTGAAGTTCGTGATCGGCATGCGCGACATCAGAAAGTTTTTCAAAATGCCGTTCTCGACCGCTACAACCCGCTGCGCGGGCACGCCTTCATCATCGAACTGGTAATATCCGGCCAGCTTCACGCCGTCCATCTCATGCATCGTGGGGTCGTCCACGACTGTCAAGAACGTGGGCAGCACCTGCTGATTCACTTTCTTCGTGAAGGTTTGTCCTTCCCGCTCGTCGCGCTGCCGGTGCCCTTCGAGCCGGTGCCCCAAAACTTCATGGAAAAACACAGCAGCGGCCCGGCCGGAGAGCAGCGCCGGCCCGGCATATGGTTCGGCTGCGGGAGCATTACGCAAGGCGTGCAAATCGGCGGCAATTTTATTCGCGGCCGCCACGAGCTCCGTCTCGGGCGGCAATTGATCGGGCGTCGCCGCCTGGTAGGATTCCACGCGCAGCAGATTTGTCCCGTCGTCGGCGCGCGTTTCCGCCTCGATCACTAGGCGAAACATCGCCGCCGGCTGCGCCAAAGCCGTCCCTTCGCTCGTGGCCAGGTATGAACGGCTCGTTCCGCCCTGCAGCAGCACGAGTGAAGTGTAAACGTCCCGATACTTAAGAAAGCCGCCCGAGACTCGCCGGATCCGGTCCTCCCAGATCTTTTGGCTCAGCGCAATCGCCGGCCGCGATTCGTCGATATGATTCTCGGACGATTCCTGCGAGAAGTCCGGCGACTTGTCCTCTTCTTCCGACTGAACGGCCTGGTTCGTCTTCACTTTCAGGAATGCGCCCGACGCCTGTTCGTATTCGCGGTCCGTCAATTGCCATAGAACGCGCGCGATCGAATCGGCGTCGTCCTGCAGGGGTAGCGTGCCGGTCGTAATGCCCGAAGGGCGGCTTTGGCTATGCGTGTTGTCGAGCGCGGAGGAACCGACGCGCATCATCACGTCCGCCTGGCGGCCGTGGACGGTCGTCGAGGCGACCAAGCTTCCATTGAGCCCGGCGATCGTCAGCGCATTCGTGTCCGTAACGGCGTATGTCAGGAAATACGGAGCGGGATCCGCCTTCGCCAGAGATGTCGTCGCGCGCGCCAGTTCGCGCTGCATCGTTTCCAGCAGAACGTCGGGGCGCGGCGGCGAAGAAAGCACTGCCAGAGGAACGCCGCAGAGGCACAGCACCGAACCGATTATGAGCCGAAGGAAGGAGCGATTCATGCGGATTGTTTACACCCGAACGGAAGTGTCAATCTAGCACACTCGGCCGATGGTCGACCAACAAAAGAGGCTGAATGTCCGAAAGTGCACCGTTTCCGTTCACAGGAAACGCGCTAAAGCGAGGAAGAAGACTTCTCCAGCTTGGCTTGGCGCTCGAATGGCGCGCTCTCAAGAAGCAAGATTCCTATCAAACCACACGCCACCGCAACCCCCGCGAGCAGATAGGCCGTAGCCGTCGAGAGATGCGGTACCAGGAGCGCGAGCACGCCGAATAGTCCCGCCAAGCAATAAAGCACGAGAACGGCCCCGCGGTGGCCCAGCCCGAGGTTCGATAGGCGATGCGCCGCATGATCCTTTCCCGGTGAAGTAAACGGCAGCAAGCCTCGGCGAGCGCGAGAAATCGAGACGAGCGTTGTGTCGAAGATCGGCACACCGAGGATTAAGACGGGAACGAGCCAACTGACCGGAAAGTGCGTTCCCTCGGGGCGTATCTTTAGGCCGAGCGTCGCCATCAGGAAACCAAGAAACATGGCGCCACCGTCACCCATAAAGATTTTGGCCGGATTGAAATTCCAGCGCAGGAAACCCAGAGCAGCGCCGAGCGTTACGGCTCCGAGCGTGCGCACCAGCGTCTGCCCGTTCAGTGCGGCGGAAATCGTAAAGAAACCCGCCGCGACCGCGGAAATCCCCGCGCAGAGGCCGTCCATGTGATCGAGGATGCTAAACGATGCCGTGATGCCCACGACCCACAGCACGGTAAGACAGCCGTCCAGAACGATGCCGGCTGCTCCAGGGACAAACTCCGAAAACAACTGAGCGCGGATTCCCGCCGCCAGCAGAAAGAGAGCCGCAACCGGCATCCCGACGAACAGCTTCACCTGGTGATGCAGCAGACCGCCATCGTCCATCAAACCGACTGCCGCGAGCAGGGTCGCGCCGGCGAGTATGCCCACCATCTGTTGCTGCGGAACGGCGCGGAGCGTCAGCAGGATCGCGAGGACGAATCCGAGATAGATTGCGATGCCGCCCAGCAATGGAATGGGCCGCAAATGGACCTTGCGAGCATTGGGACGGTCCACCATCCCGTACCGCAACGCAAAGTGGCGAACCGGCACCGTGAGGATGAGCGAGCCAACCAACGCTACTGTGAAGGCGATCAGATCGGGGGGTAGAGTCATGGCTCGCCCGCACGTCCTGTCACGAACATCTGCGCGACACTCGCGGCGCTGTCACCGCGCCGTCAGCATTTTCTCGAGAACGCCGCGCACTTCTTGCTTCTGGTGGCTCGCGGCATACCAGTCCATCGTCTTTCGCAAGCCCTCGCGAAAAGATGTCTTCGGTTCCCAGCCAAGAAGTTTCTTTGCTAGCTGATTGTCAGCCACGCGGTTCACGGGGCCAGTGGGCATGTCGGGCAGCAGGCGAATCTCGGCCTTGTGTCCGGAGTATTCCAGCACCATCCGCGCCGCATCGATCACGCGGACTCGCTCCATCGTACCGAGGTTGATGGCCGTGCCATCATTGATCTTCTCGGCCGCAAGAATCGTGCCGCGGACGATATCGTCCACGTAAGTCCAATTGCGAATCTGCATCCCATTGCCCCACACCTCAAACGGATCCTGGCCGACGAAGGCGCGCGCGATCATTGCGATCACGGCGTGATTCTCCACACCGCGCGGGCCGTACACCGTGAAGTAGCGGCACGAAGCCGCACCGAGCTTGTGCTCGCGGTGATACGCCTGGAGCGTCAACTCCGCCATCAGCTTCGCCCAGCCGTACATGTTGTCGGCGTCGTGCGGAGGTTTGACGTCTTCCTCGCGAAGATAGAGTTCCTTTTGCGGGTCGGTCTGCATGTAATTCGGATAGACGCAGCCCGAAGAGGCGTACACAACCTTCTCGACACCGGCCTTGACGGCCTCCCAAAAAACGAGCCCATCGAGAAAGAGATTCGAGGCAGGGCCGGCCTGATGCAGGTCCACGTAGCCGCGCCCGCCGTGGTCGGCGGCGAGGTGGAAGACGACTTCGATCCCCTTCATCGCGGCGCGGGTTACGCCCGGCTCGCGGAGGTCGGCCCCGGTAAATGTGACGCGGCCATTCTTGAGATGAGACTCGATGTTGCTCGACCGGCCGCTGGTGAGGTCATCTACGACGTGCACCTGGGCGCCGCGCTCGACCAGCGCGTCAACCAGATGTGATCCGATAAAAGAAGCGCCGCCCGTTACGAGAACCTTCTTACGCTCCCAGATGATTGCCTCCTCAGTTCCGATCGTTTGTCGCTTCTTCCACAATTTCGACAAAGCGCCGCAATTCGTTCACTCTAGCATATTTCTGCGCTGTTTCCCGCGCCCGGCGGCCCATTTCAGCAAGCCGGACTGGATCGCTGCGCAGCTCGCGAATCGCACGGGCCACGGCTCCGGGATCATTCGGATCAGCCGTCAGGCCGCATCCGGATTCGACAACGATGCGCGCCGCATCGCTTGCAGCATCCGCAACCGCGAGCACTGGCCGCCCGGCGGCCAATATCCCATAGAGTTTACTCGGCACCACGACTCCTTCGAGTCCCCGCCGTACGGTAACGATGTGGACATCGCCCGCCATCATCACATGCGGAATCTGTTCGACTGGACGGAATGGCAGAAAGCGCACATTCGGAGCGCCACTCGCCGCGGCTTCCAGTGCCGCACGATTTGCCCCATCCCCTATAAACACAAGCCCCGCATTTTCGTTGCGCAGAATTTCCGCGGATTTGAGCAGCGTGCCCCACGCCCCGTAAAAACCGAGATTGCCGGCGTGCAGAGCCACGAACGGGAATCCGCAGCGAATCTCGCGGACGATCGGATCGTCTTGCAAAGGCATCGAGGCCGGAAATGAAGTGCCGTCGCGGACAACCACCACTCTCTCGGGCGCGACGCCCTTTGCGAGGATGCGCTCGCGCATGTCGTCGCCGAGCACGATGACACGAGCGGCGCGCTTTAACGCTCTTCGATGCATTTTCTCCCAGCAGTCAACCCACCAGCTCTTACGAACGATGTCTCCGCCGATCGCCATGTCCGGATACAGGTCTCGAATGTTGTAAACAAATGGACGACCGGCCAGCCGCGCCACGAACGCTCCGGCAATGCCGACGATGGGTGGGTCCGTCATCGCGAGTATCACGTCGGGACGAATGACCAGCGCGCGGGGAATCGCCAGCGCAAGGTAAGTGAGGTAGTTCGAAACTCGGCGGCGCATCCGGTGGCGCGGATAGGCGGTCGATCCGACTCGCTCGACGATTACACCATTGCGCGTGTCCCGGCGCAGGAACGCGAACGGATAAAACTCGTCTGGATCGTACGAGGGCCGTCCTGCAACCACCGTGACTTTGTGCCGCTGCGCGAGAGTCTCGGCCACCTGTGCTGCCATTTTCGCCGTTGCGGAGGTGTCGGGCGGATAGTATTCGTTCAAGAGCAGAATGTGCATGCGGTTTTAGTGTTCGCGTTTGGCGAAGCGTTGGGCAGGCTCCTCGCGATCGGCGGGTGATTGCTTTCGTTCAAGCAGAAAATTCCCCATCACCAACACGTCCATCCGGGTCCGGCGAAAACATTCCAGCGCTTCCTCGGGGCGGCAGACGATCGGCTCGTTATCGTTGAACGATGTGTTCAACACGACTGGCACGCCCGTCAGGTCTCCGACCGCCCGCAACAGCTTCCAGTAGAGGGGATTTGCCGTGCGGCTGACCGTTTGCAGTCTCGCGGTGCCATCCACATGCGTTGGTGCCGGTATCACGCTGCGTTTCTCCGCGCGCACCGGATAGGCGAATGTCATGAAAGGCGAGGGGTGTGTCTTCTCGAAATACTCGCCGACCGCCTCTTCAATGATCGACGGCGCGAACGGGCGAAACATCTCGCGATGCTTGATTCGGCGGTTCAGGATTTCCTTCATCTCAGGCCGCCGCGGATCGGCAAGGATGCTGCGATTGCCCAGGGCGCGCGGCCCCCATTCCGCCGCTCCCTGAAACCAGCCCACGATTTTTCCGTCGGCGATATGCTGCGCCGTCATCTTCACGAGCGCCGCTTCGTCCAGTTCGGCGATCTCCGCTTCGTCCGTAGATCTGGCCTGATTGACGACCGCGCGAATCTCCGGTGTCGAGAATCTCGGGCCCCAGTACGCGTGGTCCATGGTGAACTCGCGCGGCCGACCCAAAATTTGATGGTTTACCGCGAAGGCCGCACCAACCGAAAGCCCGGCATCCCCCGCAGCAGGCTGCACGTAGACCTGCTCGAATGGAGTCGCGTCGAAAACCTTAGTGTTGGCGACGCAATTGAATGCCACGCCTCCCGCCAGACAAAGCGCCTTTTGTCCGCTCCGCTTGGCGAGCCCATTCCAATACGCCACCAATACTTCTTCGAGCGCGGCCTGCATGCTCGCCGCCAGATTATGGTGCCGCTGCGTGAGCGGCTCATCGAGCTTGCGTGCCGGGCCGAGCCGCTTTTCGAGGTACGGTGAAAAGAGCCGACCAAGTACGGGCGTGCTGTTCGCGTCGCGCCACGTCATCTCGGCGCCCTGTGTCTGGTGAGAAAAGTATTCGAGACCGAGCCGGAAGGAAAGCGGGCCATTGGCGTGCACGATACGCCGAAACTCATCGAGAAATTCCGGCTTGCCGTAGGCCGCCAGGCCCATCACCTTATATTCGTCGCCGAATTTCCAGAAACCCAGATACTGCGTGAGTGCCGTGTAGTACATCCCGAGCGAGTGAGGGAAGGTCACCTCGCCGAGCGTGCGCATTTTCGGCCCTTCGCCTGCCGCGCACATCGAACTTGCAAAATCTCCCAAGCCATCCGCAGAGAGAACCGCCGCGCTGCCAAAGGGCGAGACAAAAAACGCGCTCGCAAGATGCGCCGTGTGATGCTCGATACGATGAAATTGCGCGCGAATCTTTTCGGACGGCAGCTGAAATGCGTCGGCTAAGTCCTCGCGGATGCCCGCAAAACGCCGCATCACTCGGACGCGGTCGAGCGCGAACTTCGGCATTCGCACTGCGAATCGCAGCTTCGTTCCAAGACGGGCCCACGGATCGCGCGGAATAGCGATGTGATCCACTTCTGTCAGCTTCGCGCCAGCCTGGTCCAGGCAGAACTGAATCGCGCGCGCCGGCAAGCCTGCCGCATACTTCACGCGGTTGAGGCGCTCTTCCTCCACGGCGGCGACAAGGCGGCCGTCGACCAGGATCGCTGCTGCGGCGTTCGCGTGATACGCGTTGATTCCGAGAATGATCATCGTGCGTTAGATGCAGCTTTCTTTCCTGGGTCGCTGAATATGCAAATCATGAAATTGATACGGCAGCAGTACGGGGGAAATCGGCAGTGCGCGCGCGATCTTCGCTCACATTCCGCTTCACCCATTCGTTCAATACATAGAGGCTCCAGGGGCGCGACCAGGTTGTGCGCCCGTTCTGGAAATCCCGCCACACGCCGAGAGCGAAGCCCTTGCCAAGATGGGATTCGAGGGCCGGCGACCAATCCGCAAGTCCCGCCGCGACGCGCTCGCCAAGCGATGCGCGCAGCCACTCTTCCCAGGGAAACGTGAATGTTCGCTTTTTTTGCGCGACGACCTCCGGCGGCAAAAGATCGCCGAGCGCCGCGATGAGCAACTCTTTCGGGCGGGAGGAGCCGAGCTTGGCAGATTCCGGAAGCGACAGAACGTATTCGACAAGTGGCGCATCCAGGAACGGAACGCGCACCTCGAGCGAATTCGCCATGCTCATCGAATCCGTGTCGCGAAGAAGCGTGTTCAATAGGTACGACCGCAACTCGAGCCAGGAGATCTGCGTGAAGCGGTCCATCGAACGCGTCTGGCGCGCCGAATCCGAGAGCCACCGCCACCACGGCAAGCTGTCCCAGGAAGAAAATTCCCTGCCAGCGGCCGAAGCGAACATCTGTGGAGTGAAGAGCAGGCGCGTGAAGAAATACTCGTGAGGCAACGCGTCAGGGTCGAGAAATGCGGCCGAAGCCTTCCGGAAGCGGTCGGGCGAAGACTGGAATGCGCCGCTTCGTCCGAGCGCACCCGCGGCGAATTCTCGGAGCGACCGCGGAATCCAGCGCGCCAGCGCCGCAATGCGCGTCACCTTGGACGTCTCGCGAAATGTGCCGTAGCCGCCAAAAATTTCGTCGCTCCCGAGACCTGACAACGCAACCTTCAAGCCCGCCTGGCGCGCGGCCCAGGAAACAAAATACGTGTTGATGCCATCCATGCTGGGTTGATCGAACGCCGCAACGGCTTCGTCGAGACGCGCCGTCATCTCCGCGTCCGAAAGCGTAAGCTCGCTGTGCTTAGTTCCCAGGCGGGCGGCCGTGCGGCGGGCCGTTTCCGCTTCGCTGAAATCGGCATCCGTAAACGCAACGGTGAACGTGTGAATTCCGCCTTGCGCGCGGCTCGCCAGCGCCGCGATTGTCGTCGAATCAAGTCCGCCACTCAAGAACACGCCGACCGGGACGTCGGCGACAAGATGGCTTGCGACGGCATCTTCCAGGAGCGAGCGGACATGCTGCACGGGAGAAGCTACTGCCTCGCGCGATTCAGGTCTCGCTATCGTCCTTGCATCCCAATAAGACGTCGGTCCTACGAAGCTCGCAGGCGCCGCGACAGGGATGCTCATCGAGTGGCCCGGCGGCAGCGAAACTATGCCGTCGATCAGCGTCAGCGGTTCGCACATCGAGCCGAAGAGCACATAAGCAGCAATCGCCGCGGAGGAAAGGCGCGCCGGGATGCAACCGCTCGCGAGCAGCGCGCGCACTTCCTGAGCGAAAAAGAGCTTTCCATCAACCAGCGTGTAGTAGAGGGGTTTAATTCCGAGGCGGTCCCTGGCAAGAAAAACTCGCGCGACCCCGCCGTTCTTCCCTTCGGGCATCTCGGCGATCGCGAACGCAAACATTCCGCGCAGCCGCCGGACGCAGCCCTCGCCCCATGCCTCGTATGCATGGACGATCACTTCCGTGTCGGAGCGTGTGTGGAACCGGTGGCCGGCGGCGGCAAGCTCTTCGCGAAGCGCCCGGAAGTTATAGATCTCGCCGTTGAATACCACTGCGAGACTTTCGCGCTCGTTCCATACAGGCTGGCTCCCCCCGGCGAGATCGATGATGCTGAGCCGGCGCATGCCCATCGCCACGCGCGGCGAAAGCAAAATCCCTTCTTCGTCCGGCCCGCGATGCAGCATGGAAGCCATCATCCGGCGGGTGACGGCCTCGCTCTGCTCCCTTGATTCAATGCCGATCGCTCCGCAGATTCCGCACATTCGTCTGAGCGTAAGTATATCTTTCAAACTCGCTCAATGCACCCTGGCGCGGAAGGTCTATCTTCCAGGCGCCATCTGGGAGCGGGCGGACGGCATCTCGTTGTACATCAAGATCTGTTTAGCGTTGCGAAGATTTCTATCAGGCATCGATTGTGACTGTAAGCTAGCCTTGGGAATGCGGTCTAAGTGTCGAGATTGGCCATTATGAGGCGCAAAAACGGGAACGCATTTTCGTCATCATGTTCATTCTACGGATCACAGATAGGTTCGTTTTGCAGTTTTTATTTCGGAGCGCGGCTAGAAACACCAGCAGCTCAGTAAATCTGAATTTGGTCGTATACTACACACATAGTATGGCATCAACCAAGGCTAATGCCCACATGTAGAACAGAGTCTCCGGGGATTTCACTGCTGGGCGGCTGCTTGCTCGGTTTTTGCGGAAGATTCCGCATTGCCCATCGCACTGGTGTGTCGCTTGTTTCTACAACCTGCCGTCCGCGGAGATCGAACGAAACCGGGTATTGAAGCCTGCCCAAAGACTCTAGTCCTTGCGTTCTTGCGCCCCCCCCGGATTCTTCTCGGGGCGCTTCAGATGCCCCTCAGTGTGGGCGGAGTCTCTATCACATGGGTCTCGAGATTCCGGACGCCCGGAAGCCTTGCATTCACTTTTCTCCATCTCACGCCTGCTTCACCAAGAAAGGCGGCACTCCCAGAGCTAAAAGCAAAGATGTGATCTCGATCACTGCTATACAGGAAACTAATCCTGTTATCGGTCTTCGAGTGAATCAGCAGTTGGAAGTAATCTGTATTTAGATAGCCCCACTGGGCGTGGTGCAGCGGGCATGAACGGAACCGAGAGGATCTTGGGGGTTCTGAGGAGATCTGGCGCCGTCTGGCTGTTCCTCACAGCGGAGAGTGGTGCCCTGGCGTTGGCTTGGACGCTGAGACAGATCCCACTTGCGCTTGATCCTTTACTTTACGGGCAGTTCCAAATTACGACTGGGCTCCTTGCACTTATTATCGGAGCCTCTGCGACAGTGAGGTTTCGAGGAACGCGCGATCGTCTTCCGCTGATACTTGCCTGTGGTTTCGTCATCGTGGGTATCACTCTGGTCAGTTCGAGCCTCGTTTCGTTCCCTGTCGTGGATTCCGACGTTAGCCTGCGAGATCCAATGACATGGGTGCTCGGCCGGACATCCTTGGCCGTGTTACTCGTGGCAGCACTGGTGGTGGAGCAGCGTCTTCCCACAGCACGCAACCCCAGTCGCGAGATAGGCGTGGCTCTTGTCATCGTTGTCTTCGTGGCGTCGTTACTCAGCACTGCCCACGGGCGATTGCCTCTCGACTTCGTAGTTCATCCCGGGGGAGTTTTTCCGCGGCCCGGAAACCTGTTTCCAGCGGGACTCTTCCTTCTCGCAACGGTTGGATATCATCGCCGCTTGAAGCACACTACTTCTCCGTTCGATCGTTCCGTTTACCTTACGGCGGGATTGAATGTAGCGTGCTGCCTTGCTGCTAGCCAGTCCGAGCGTCGACTGGATGCGCCTTTTGCCTTCGCGGAAATCCTTCAATTCAGCAGTTACGCGGTCCTGCTGGGGGGGGCGCTGCTCGATAACGTACAGTTATTTGAAAACGTCCGTCACCTCGCGGTGAGCGATCCTCTGACTGGCTTGGCCAACTATAGGCGGCTGGTAGAAGCGCTGGAAGGCGAGATCCAGCGGTCTCGACGGACAGGGAGACCTTTTTCTCTCCTGCTGTTTGACCTCGATGGGCTCAAGCAACTAAACGACAACTACGGACACTTAGTGGGCAGTGAGGCGCTCCGCCGAGTAGCCAACGTACTTCGCGTCAATCGCCGCTCCATTGACACGGCCGCGCGGTACGGAGGCGACGAGTTCGCACTCATTTTGCCAGAGACCTCAATCAATGAAGCGCAAGAAGTGGCGCATCGTATCTGTAACCATGTGGCGAGAGACGGGGAGCTGCCCCCAATTTCTGTAAGCGTGGGCGTCGCCGCCTACGCGCAGGGCGGAGAAACACTTGAAGCCTTGATCGGCGCGGCGGACCAAGCCCTGTACAATTCAAAGCGCCGGACCAGCCGGAACCTCCCCCTAGCAATGTGAATGACGTTGAACGAGACTTCGAGTTCGTCCTGACACTTTCACATCCATCGCTAGCCAGAACAGGATGGTGTGATCCCGATCACTGTGATTGACATAGCATGGGATGTAAAAACCCTCGTAGTTACTAGATGAGTGGATGGAGTGGACGGGAGTTCAGGAGCAGCGCATATGGCACTCAAGCGAGGGGCGATTGGCTTCATCGTCGTCGTTGCCAGGATTCTGGGCTGGCTACTAATGGTTCTTGCGATCTTGGGGCTTCCGCAAATGCGATTTCTCACGGGAAGTTTGGAAGGCACCTTCCGATTGCTTTCGTCGTTCGCATTGGTGTTTGCAGGTATCGTGTGGCTAGTGGCGATCGAATTGTTCCTCCGATTTTTTGACCAGTATCTGTCGCGCAACTAAGCTTCGTTCCCACCTGCGCTACGCCGGTGTGTGTGACCAGTTGCCCGATCCGCTTGCAACGGAACTCAAAGATTCACGGCAGAAAATACGGACGGAGCTAAGAGCGGAATCCGGCCTATGATCAAGTGGCAGTCCCGCAGATGCTCGCGTTGGCGAACCAAATCGTTTGGCTGATTCGAGATTCGGCGAAAGATTCTGTGAAATCCCGTTGGGAAGGATGAGAGATGAGCGCTGGCAAGATCGTGGGATGGGTGGTTGCATCGCTGCTGGTGGCCGCGGCGGCGGTGGGTTATATGCGATACCTGCGGGTCCCCACAAATGTGGCCTATGTGAGCGAACAGGGCGGCGGAATCAGCGTGATCGATCTTGGCACGATGAAGGTGATTCGGAAGGTGCATCCGAACAATGTGGCGCCGCGCGGCATCGATATCACTCATGACGGAAAGTACGTCGTTGTGGCGGACAAAGATACGGCCGATGCGAGCGTGTTTGACACGCGAGGGATGCGCTTGGTGAAGCAATTTCACGTAGGCGATAATCCGGAGTTCGTGAAGCTGAACCCCGCTGGAGACGAACTCTTCACATCGTATGAGGCGCGGCCAACAGGCGGGCTTCCGGCGGCCGCAGACGTCAACAACGTGGAGGAACCACCTTCTCATGTGGTGCAGTGCCATGTGGCGGACTGGACGAAAGGGCTCGACTTTGCGGCGGGCACGGAAACGGAAGGGTTGGAGTTCTCGCGCGACGGGAAGTACCTGCTGGTCGCGAAAGAGGCGCAAAATGCGATCGGCATCTACGACGCGCCTGCGGGCACGCTGGTCCGCACGATTGATTTGACGCCTTACGGGCAGAGGCCGCGGGGAGTGAAGGTATCGCCCGACGGGTCAGGATACGCCGTGACGATGGAATTGTCCGGGACCCTGGTCAAGATGGACTCAAGCTTTAACGTGACGAAAAGCGTGCAGACTGCGGCGATGCCTTATGGGGTAGCGTTTGATCGGGAGGGGAAGAGAATTTTCGTCTCGGCGTCCACGGCGAGAAAGATGCAGGTATTTGCCGCTGATTCGCTGCAGCTGATCGCCGAGACGCCAACGGCCCAGCGTTGCTGGCATTTTACGTTTACGCCGGACGATTCGAAGATTTTGCTGGCCTGCGGGCGATCCAACAACGTGGTAGTGATCGACGCCAATTCGTATAAATCTATACGGACGATCGAAGGCTTCAAACTTCCTTGGGGAATCGTTACGTATCCAAGGTCGTTTGGAAGTTTGGGCCTGCCGTAGTACGCGTGGCCACTCAGTAATCTGACCGCCGCAGTTCTGGCCTAATCACGTCGCGGACGCATTGAACGGTACGCCAGGATCTGGCTATCGTGTTTCTTCTGGAATGACCGGCACTAGGAGATGCGAATCATACTTTCCGCCGGCGTAAATCACGTGGCGCCCCCGGTTTACCGTGTCTTCGTGGCGATCCGCCATCGTCGGTTTGGGGTATTGATATACGTCGACGCCCTGGACGACAAGCCTCAATTGTTCGCCAGCCTCAAAACGCGTGCCTGAGGGCCAGATTTCGATCTCGAGCGGCACGATCGCGCCGTTTTCGATCTTGAGCTCTCGGAGATGGACAAGAACCGGCTGGTACGCCGTCGATTTCGTCTCGTCAAGCTCGCGATGGGAAGCTCGCAACCAACCCAATGCAATGGGGCCATCGTCAAAGTGGCTCCAGAAAGCAAACGGCACGAGGTTCCCAGCTGAGTCGAGCTTCTGAATCGCGACGAAGACATCCATGTCGTCCGCCCCCTCGGGCGCCATCCACAGCTTCAGCTTCATATGACCGATCAACTCCGTCGACTTTTCGAACGCCAAATCGAATTGCGCGCGATGAGGACCCGGCCCCTCGGACCGGGCGTCGTATGAGAAGGATTGCTCCTGTGAAACTGACTGGCGCTTAAGAGACCCCGGTTTGGTGTCGAGATAAAGCTTCGTATATTGGGTGCGAGAAATGGGCCACTCGTTCTCAGACTTCATCGATCCCACATAGAACCTCTCCCGCGCCTCAAGTCGCACTTTCGGCCATTCCGTGACCGATGTGGGAATGCCCTTCAAAAAGCAGTCAAAGAACTCCTGCTGCCGGCGCACATTTTCCGGTTCGTAGAAGTAGGCCCATTTTTTTCGTCCATGTACTTCGAGCCACTTCTGCGTGGAAGCGATCTTCTTGAAGCCCTCGAGTGTTCCCCGCGTGTGCAGGCCCTGATCCGTCCAACTCGCAACCACGTATGCGGGGACCTTGATGGTCGAAAAGTCGGCAGCCTTCGAAGCCCAGAACGCGTCGAAAAAGGGGTGTTCCTTTACTTCGGTAAGCAGATCCTCAACACGTGTGGTGCTTCTGCCCCAGCGACCCGGAAGGTACGGCCAGAAATAGGTCTCCGGGATGCCGCCGTGACGCACAACTTCGCGGTACGTGTCGGTCCAGCCTTCGTATGGATTAATGGCCGCCAGATGCGGCGGGTTAAGAGCTGCGACCCGCCATTGAGAGCTGGTCAGATAAGAAACACCGGACAAACCGACCTTGCCGTTGCTCCAGGATTGCGAGCCGGCCCACTCGATCAGATCGTAATAATCTTCAGCCTCTTTCGGAGAGAGATACGTGGCGTCGCCCTCCGAGTACCAGGTACCGCGAATATCCACATTGATGACGGCATAGCCCTGCGGCACCCAGTGTCCTGGATCGGGCGCCTCAAATGCCGCATATCGAGATTGCATCTCCGGCTTGACGCCGCAGTTCGGGAAAACCTCGTGGTAGTTCGTGTGTCCGTGTTTGCCGTATGGCCCCCAGGCAATCAGCGGCGGTGCCGGCCTCTCGTCGGCGGGACGGAACACGTCGATGTAAATCTTGATTTCATCACGCATCGCAACAGCAACGTCGCGCTCGATGACCATGCCGTTTTCAACCGTGCGTCGATAGACGGGCGGCGCGCCGCCGCGCTCTGCGGGCGCACCCAGCGGTTTGCGGAATCTGTACTCGAACCCTCCCGCGTTCATTCATCCCCCACTTTCCGAATAGCGTTGCTCCCTACAGTAGCGGCTCGGCCACACTGCGCGCAATACGTGCATGCCTTATCACAAACGGCCAATCGCCGATGTCGAGATTGGAACAAACCCATGGATAATCGCAATTTCAATTGAAAAAAAGAGAAGCGTGCCTTTTGATTATCGTAAACAATCTACGGATGACACGTGAGTTCGTTTTGCAGTTTTTGCCTCGCGATGTGCGCCAGCGCCAGACGTGTGCAAGCATCGAACCTACTCTACGGATCAACTACAGACATAGTATTATATTCGACTAATCCGCCCGCATTCCCCTGAGCGCCTTCGCAGTTGCCGTGAGCTGGTCCGCAGTACTGGCCAGAGAAAATCCGTTTTGGTTATCGATTGATCTCAACGTTTACCGTTGGGGGTCCTGGCTGGCCGCGGCGCATTCGTTGCACGCGCTCGAGCTGGTTCAGGGTCCGATCGAACTCACGGCTCAGGTGGGCTTCGTAACGAACGAAGCGCTCTACAGCAGCTTGGGATGGAATTAACGCGGCGAGAGTTTGGTAATCTCCTCTCAGTTCATCTAGAAACCGTTTTAGATTTTCCTGAGTCTCAGAGTACCCTATTTCGGCATCCAAGTATTTAATCATCTCCTTTTTCAGTTCTTCGGGAGAGTGGGCATTTTCAGCGCCGCTGAGATCTCCGGTGGCAAGCTTTGACTGAATTTGGAATGCGCGGAAAACACCCAATGGAGCTCCATCACCGTGGTCAAGCCCATAAAGCTTTCTGAGCAGCCACGGGTCCTCACCCTTGCGAAATCCGACTTTCTCGAGACGGTCACGAAACATTTTCAGCGCGTCAATGGCTTCTCGAATCAACAAGGGATTTGGACTAGGCCTGAGCATGCCACCTGCAGTTTCCCCCGCTCGGGAGCGGTCCCATACTTCCGTTTCCTGCTTGTGAATGGAATCAGCTGTTATGAATGCAGCCGCATTCGAGATCTCCCCATTCTCAGCCTGCAGAAGACGTCGCTTTCGCCACAGGATCGCGGCCAAGTTTTCAACGAGCACCGCCTCTAACATCCCCTGGGGTTGCAAACTTTCCCGCAAGTCATTTAGCAGGGACTTGTACTCGGCGTGCGGTTCTCCTTTCAAAAAAAGGACTTTTGAAAAAATCCCGCTCTTAAGCGAGTTGCGGCTGCTCCTCTGTTTTCCCGCCCTCGTTTGCGGACCGGTGGCCCTGTGAACACTCTCGGACGAATCTTGTTTGTTGACCGTCATCTCCCTTAAATTGGAGTTGTGGCCATCTCGCGATTGAGGTGTGCTAGTAACTCTAGAACCCGCGACAGCTTCAACAGGATGTGTTGATTCTGGATTCGATTTTTCGTTGCTGCGTTTTCGTTGTTGATGCATTGCTTTAGCTCCTGCAAAAGCAAAAGGGCAGGTTCGACGCTCGACTCCACTCTTGCAGTAAGACAAGAATTGTAGTCACGCTCGCGGCACCCAACTCACGTGAAAGCTTAGCGTCGAGCTGGCTGTCACCCCACTTCCAGGTCTCACGTCGTAAAGTTGTGCAACCTGGTTGCACAATTCTTGACTGTCAGAGACTTCGTCTTTTCTTCGCCAGCTTAACGCTGAATCTGACAATGTCAAGAATGTTGTGCTTATCAACATCCGGCCGCCGCGAGACTCGATTGGGGGGTGAGGATCGTGAAGCCAGAACGGTGGACATACTTTCGCCACTCTCAAGACTGCACGACCTAACGGTTCTTCAAAAGCCGGAGACAGGCTGTTAAGACGGCGTCTTGTCCGAACCCGAGCTGCTTGCCACGAGGGATTTTTGTGATTTCGAACCACTTAAACTGAATTGCCTCCCCGCCTGGAGTCGGCGCGCCTTTCATCTCCAACGCGTAGGTCAAGGCCACCGAGTGCTGGCGTGGGTCTAGTGCGAAAGGCTTTCTGCCGGTTGGCGAATACTGCGCAACGTGGAGCGGCTGTTGGTCTGACCTGACGTGTATTTTGACTCGGCGTCCGAGTGCGTCTCTTACCTGCCTACGGATCGCTTGGCTTAGGGATTCTGCGTACAGCAGCCTGCCACCGATCAGGCACCACTTTCGACCCTGCGGAGTGTCGCGATAAATGAGGCCCACCAATCGCACATCGTTTCGCGAACGTGGCGAAAAGCAAACCGGCAATACATCTACGCAAACCACTGGAATGGATTTTTGGACCAACTTCCAGTTTGCCGGCGACAGCCATGATCGCTTCATTTTTCGCCCATCTCTACATCCGATGTTTGTCTCGTAATAACGCAGGAAGGTATTGGTGGCCAATCTAAGAGGTCGATTTCTGTCTTCCGAGAAAACGGCGGAGAAACTTCGGGCCTTCCTTTTTGTAGCCCTCTAATCCAGCCCTGAGAAATGCCTCGCAGATCTGCGCCATGCTGCGCCCCTCTTGGGTCGCGACCGCCTCCATATCCTTTTTCAAGTCTGAGGGAGTCCGAAAGGTCAACCTAGTGTCTTTCCTCATGGCCGAGCAAGATTTTACCACCCTTACGTTGACTGCGCCGTCGAGACCGAGTGCTTGACAGGGTCGCGTCCATATGGCATCCTTTGTCATCCACTGGATGCCAACGGAGGAATCATGAGGAAACGGTCGAAATCCTTTAGGGTGAATGTGAGGCACGCGAAAGCCCTGTGGGGTGAAATTCCTAAAACTGCTCTGGACGGCCTTAGGGAGCTAACGAAAAGGTTGGCCTTGTCAGTAGCCAACGGAGACTTGCAACTCCTGGACGGCCGCTGGTACGTCACACATTCTGGCTTGCTCCGAGTGGCCCAACGTCGGCAGTGCCGCGGAATCGTGACGGATGTGCAACAAAGCCTGTCGAATCCAGCCAGCAACAATTGGGTAGTCAAAGCAACGGTTTACAAAGACGGTGATTCGAATGGGTTCGTTGGATATGGCGACGCCAACCCCGGAAATGTCTCGACCCTAGTTTTGGGGGCCGAAATGCGGATTGCTGAGACTCGTGCCGTTAATCGCGCGTTACGCAAAGCCTATGGTATCGGCCTTTGTTCTGTCGAAGAACTTGGCTTCCGGTCATCACGAATTGAGCCTGCCAACAAAAGAGCGAGCAATTTTATCCCGGCAAACGGCAATGGGTCGACTAATAGTCAACCGAGACTTCGCGACCGACTCTGTTTTCTTATCCGAAAGCATGAACTCGATCCCGCCAAAGTGAAACTTTACGCCGCTGATTTCTGTGGAACCGAGACCCTGCGCGATGCGGGCCGGGACCTAGTCGAGTCCTTCATCACTACCTTGGCCGACCAAGCAGCCAGGGACCGTGAGGGCCTGATTTGCAAACTGAACAGCTACGGCCACGCCGGGGCGGTGACATCATGAAGCGACACATTCCAGGCCTCACTACCGGAGCAAAAGGCGCTGAAGATTTTCTCGAAGGGTTGTTTCTGGTTCGCGTAGATCGCGTTAATTACCGATGGCATCCACAAAAGCCGTGCTTCTTGATCCGCTTCGCCATTCTCGAACCGGAGGCACTTCGCTCTCGCTACATTTCGGGACGAATCTACTGCACTCCGAAGGCGCTGTGGAGGCTCAATTGGTTCCTTCGCGATTCCGATTACGACAGGGATCTGCTCGGCCGAGACGAGGTGGATGAGAAAGCTCTGCTTGGACTCAAAGGGGTGATCCGCACTTCCCGCAAGACCCTGGCTGGCCGGAGTTTTCAGAATCTTGACGGGTTTGCTCCGATCACCGAGTGGGAACATCTGTCGTGCGATGCCGGTGGAAGAGTTCAGAAGGAGACGGCCCCAGATGACCTACAGCTACACGCAGATTAGTCAGTATCTTCGCTGTCCGCGTAGTTACCGCTATCGGTACCTCGATGGCTGGCGGGAAAAAGACACGCGTGCGGCAATGGTCTTCGGTCGGTGTTTTGAAACCGCGCTCGGTGCGTATTTCCGCCGAGAGGACTCTACCGCAGTGCTTTTCAAGGAATGGGGCGCCTTTCGGGATGCTCCCTTCGAATACAGGAAAGGCGATTCCTGGGACCGCTTGGTCCACCAGGGAGTTCATCTTCTCCAGAAATTCGCCCAGGACGATCGTGTTGGCGTTCTCCGCCCACAGGAGGACTTGCAGGTGAAGTTGCTCCGAACACTTCCCGGAAACAGCGAGTTCGTTGCCTACATCGATGCTATCGGAACGCTGGATGGCAAAGAATGTCTGATCGACTGGAAGACCACCACGAGTCGATACGCTGAAGAGCCGGAAGGACTCCTTACATTAGATCCTCAACTAATTTGCTACTCCTGGATCAGCGGCATTTCTGACGTAGCTCTCGTGGTGTTCGTGCGAAAGCAATTACCCGAAATTCAATATCTGAAAGCATTCATCTCGGACGAACAGCGTCGTGAATTCGGTCGCTTGGTCGAGATGACCATGGAGCAGGTCGAGTCAGGCCAGTTTCCAGCCCGCAGCGGGATTCGTTTCCCGCAGAACGGTTGCGTCAGCTGTCCCCACATAGGGCTCTGCTTAGACGACAAGGAGTTGGTGAGCACGAATTTGATTCGTAGGCCAGGAGCAAGCGACCTTGATTGGCTTGACGAGCTTTCGGATTAACGGAGTGCCTCTCGTGGCACCGGAACTCAATCGTCGGCGGGCTCTGTTCGTTCTCGACAAGATCGATGGGATCCTTGCCTGGGAGCGGAGGAGGGAACTGGAGCGAGACGAGAGATTCGTCGAGCTAGGACAATTTCTGTGCGAGACCCGGTCAGGTCAGTATTGGAGGCTCGAGAATCTGAAATCATTCGACGAGTTTCTCGATAAACGGTTTCCTGAATCGCGCCGAAAGGCCTATTACCTGATGGCGATCCACGAAAACTTGACCCGGATCCCGAAGCGGCAGCTCCGAGAAGTGGGCTGGAGCAAAGCAGCGGAAATGGCCAAGGTGGCGCGCAAGGATGGGAGCGAGTTCGATTGTGCAACCTGGTTGCACAAAGCTAAGGAGCTTCCGAAGGAAGAATTCAAGCGGGAGGTGGAACGCCACCTGACAGGGCGAGATACGGAGCCTTGGGAAATCATCTACTTCAAGTTCTACAAGAGCCAGCTACCGGTGATTGAGCAAGCTCTCGATACGGCGGCCCTCATGCTGGGAACCGACAAATCACGAGCTTACTGCCTCGAGATGATCTGTGCGGATTTTCTGGCGGGCGCCCATCTTGTCGAGGGAAACCCTAGCACGTTGCTCATGGCACTATGCCGACTTATTGAGTTTCTCCCGGATCCGCTGAGGGCAGAACTCCAGCAACGAATGCCCGTAGCCCCATGAATGGTCTCGGAAAACGACCTAGCCTGAGACTTGAGACAAAATCATACAAAAGACTATGGAAGGAAGTACTGGACCGCGATGGTTGGCGCTGCCAGCAGTGTGGTAGCTTGGAAAACCTTCAAGTACATCATATTCAGTCCCGAGGCCGTCTCGGAAACGACCAGGAGAACAATCTCATAACGCTTTGCGCTGATTGCCACACGAGACTTCACGGTCGTATCCCTTAGGATTCGCGAATAGTGTGATTTTGCCCTCGCGGCTTTCCGCGGGCGCGGCTTGTCTCCCTTGGTCTAATGCCGATGGCGAAAGGATTCAGCGCACTGCGTCAGCCAGCCGTATCCACGAAAGCGTAAAACGCCCGCCGCACTTGTTGGCGGATTCGTACCGGGCGGATTCCCAAGCGCCTCTCTCCATACCAGCGCAACGCAACACGCAGGATTACCAAAAGAAAGACAGCCGCGAGGGCCACAACCATTGTCGCCAGCGATTCGCGCTCGAGAAGCAAGCTCGCCGCCGCGGAATCTTCCCACCCCGGGAGAAGGCGGTCGAGCGCCATTCGCAAAGGCAGCCCGACGTAACGCAGACGCGACACGCGGATGTGGACAGCGCGGTCAAACGTGTAGGCTGGGCTGTACCCGGGCACTCCGCGGGTGGCTGCCGACAGAATTGCAGGATCCACTAAATCCTCACGGGTCAAAAGCCTGCCATCGCTGCCGCGCGGGATCATCCGAAACGCTGGATCGACAACGATCCACCGCCCATCGATCAGAACCTCGGCGACCACGTGCGTCGTCAAGTGGCGAGAGTCAAGCAGGAGGAGCCGCCGGGCCGGCAGTCCTGCGCTGTCCGCCAGATTTATGAAAGCGTTTGTGGCGGAGCCGCAGACTCTCAGAAGAGACGCGTAGTTCAGCGTGTCCGTAGGGTCGCGATCCGGCGCGGTCACGATTTGATCGGACTCCTGCCGCGCCGGACCTAGTGACATCCAATTCAATATTGCTTCGACTTTGTCGACCGCCGAAGAGGACTCCGGTACGACGGCATCTGAAAATCCCTTCAAATATCGGCGAGTCGAGTACTCCCACATCACCGAATAAATCGCAAGAAGGATCGCCAGAATCAGCAGAATATTCCCGCTGTACCAAATGGCCCGGAAATACCGATGGCGCACTGGCACGCGTTCTACTTCGACGGGTCCCTTGGCGCTCGTGTCCATCGCAGGCGAATTCGGATATGCGGCGGGAGCGGTCTGAACCCTTCTCAGGACGCTATCCTTGCTCATGCCGCGCCTCTTTTTGCCGCCATCATCGGCTCTGCGACGGAGGCCACATCCGAATCACCCGGGGCAGCGGCCCAAGACTCTTTCACCAGGCAGAACGAATGAACGTTTCCGCCTCGGTTTTCATCATAGAGAACAACGCGAGCGCCTTGCTGCGCACACCAATCCTCGACCACCCGGCGTGGCAAGAACGCGACGCGCGGCGTCACAAAATAATCGTAGAAGAGATTTTGGGCGCCGGCCCAGGTTCTCCGGCTCCGCGACCGAACAAAATGTACAAGGTAATAAGGCACCTGCGCGAGTAGCGTGACGAGAGGCCCGGTCCACCGCCTACGCAGCCCGCTCCGAATCAGAGCGCCAGGGTATTTGTAGAGCCACGGGTAACGCCCGGAGTCCTTATACACGGCGAGATACATTTGGCCGCCGGGCTTGAGGATGCGGCAATTTTCAGCGAACGCGCCTCGCGGATTTTCGGTGTGATGAATCACGCCGTCGGAGATGACCACATCGACAGATCCGTCCGCAAGGGGGAGGTGCAGATTGTCCGCTACGACGCCCGGCCGATGATAACGCTCCGCGGCTAGTCCCACCGAAACGCGGCTGCGATCGAGACCGATGCACCGAATCCCTCGCCGCGCCAAAACCCCAAGCACACGGCCCGGGCCGCATCCAATGTCGAGAACCATTGAGTGCGGATCCATCGTCTCGATCAAATCCACCAGGAGGCGTGAGACGAACGAATCGATTCCCTCGGACGTGTCGGCGAGCACCCAATCGAACGGGTGCTCATCGTAGAACGTGGTTGGCTCAGTGTGCCCCATTGCTCGTCGCCAGCGCCTCAGCGTAGTAGCTTTCCATCTGTTCGGTCAAGCGGTCCCAATTCAGCTGTTCCGCGACCCGGCGGCACCCTTCCTTCATCCGCGTGTAGAAGGCCTTGTCATGAATCAGCTTTCGCAGCGCCTCAACGAGAGGCTCCAGTTCGGTGGCGATGACCAGTCCCGCCTGCCCTTCGACGAGCGAGCGGATGCCGCAGGCATCGGTAATGATGACCGGGACGCCGCACGCAATTGCTTCCGCGGGTGCATTGGCAAAATTTTCGTAGCGAGATGGCAGGACGAATAGGTCAGCATCGCGCAATAGCGTCTTCTTTTCCTCGTCGTACACGGCGCCTGTAAAGAGAACGCGGGTTTCGACGCCGGATTCTCTCGCCCGCTTCTCGAGATACGCGCGGTATCCGGGCTCTCCCTCCGGTCCAGCAATCACTAGCCGGCCTGATTCCGGGCACGCCCGGGCAAAAGCTTCGATCAGAATATCCGCGCCTTTACGGGGGATCAGCCGGCTTAGAAACAGGACGAGAGGCTCCTCAGGAGAAATGCCGTGCTTGGCTCGGAATCCACCGCAAGGCGGCAACGATGTGTAGAAGGCGGGGTCGATGCCATTGTAACGAATGGCGATCTTGGCGGCGGGGACGCCGTCCTCCAGTAATTCCTGCTGCTCCATCTCGGACGTGGCGACAATCATCGCCGCCTCTTGCCAGAACGCCTTGCCGACGCTGCGGTGCCACAGCGCTTTCAGTTGGAAGTTTCGATCGATGGGGCGGTACATTCCCATCGGCTCGATCACGTACGGCACCCCCTGACGCCGGCAGAAATAACTGACGGCGGGTCCCAGCAAGTCGTAGAGGCCGTAGATATGGACCGCGTCGAAATTCCTGAGGGAAGCACGACAGAATCCTATCACGCGAGGATTCAGCGTGAGCGCGCGATAGTTGCCGAGCGTGGACAGATAAATGACTTCGACTCCATCCTGTTTCGATCGCCAGCCCCATTTGCAATGCTCGGCTTCCAAGCCGCTACCTATGCGCTCGCGAATCCCGAGGTCGGCTGTCAGAACAGTCACCTGATGGCCGCGCCGGGCAAGCCCGCGGGCTAGGGCCCGAACCTTAACGACAGGCCCGCCCTTTTCCTGGAAAGGATAATAAGCTTGCACGACCTCTAGAATGCGCACGGCGCAACCCATTTTATTCCCGAAGCCCCAACTCATCGAGGATCGTTTCCAGTTCCGCCTCGAAGACCTCGAAGCTGTATTTCTGCCGGACGATCTCCGCACCCCGCTTGCCCAGATCCCCGCGGAGCGATTCATCGCCGAGCAAACGGCCGAGGGCCTGGGCGAGACGCGCAGCGTCTCCCGGCGGAACGAGCAAGCCATTGATGCCATCTTCGACCACATCGGTGGCGCCCCCAGCCGCAGCAGCAACCACGGGTTTCGAGAAGGCCATCGCCTCGAGAAACACCAGTCCGAACCCTTCGCCCGTGCTGGGCAACGCAAATATCTCCGCTTTCGCATAACAGGCTGCGATCTGTTCGCGCGAGAGATTCTCGAGAAAATGCACGCGATCGGCCACCGCAAGTTCGTGGGCGATTTTTCGCAGGCGCGGTAGATCGTCGCCCCCTCCAACTGCCACAAGGTGTAAACCCGCGACGGAGCCATGAAGTTGCGCGATGGCGCCGATCAATTCGCCCGCGCCCTTGTATCGCTCGGAGGCAGCCCAGCGGCCAACCGTCAGAATGATCCGGCCGTGTGGGAATCCTGCAGGCACATGGAGGCTCGCTGGCTCGGCGGCCATGCGAAGAAATCCAGGGTTGAGTGGCCAAGGCAGCTGGCGCACTTTCTCGGGCGGTACGTCCTGCACCTCGACAAGTTTTTGCAGGGTATCGCGGCTTGGGGCCAACACCAGATCCGCATCCAGCAGCGCCCTCCGCCGCGAGGATGCTAGAGGTTTCCATACCTCCACACCGTGCGCCATAACAATGACTTTCAGGCGCGGGGAAACCGCCTTCATCCAGCGCGCAGGGACCGCTAAATGGGGATGAGCCGCGAGCACGACTGCCGGGCCGATTTTCCCCGCCGAGCGCGTCCGGCTCATCGCGGCAAGCACGAAACGGATCTTGGATCGCGCGAAACCCTTAATTCCAATCGTGCCTGCGCCCGTTTCGAGCGAATGGGCGCCTCGCGGATCATTGAAACTCAGGAACTCGCACGACCATCCGCGCCGGAGCGCACCTTCCTGCAGAGCGGCTGCCGTCAGGCGTCCGGCTTCCTGGACACCCCCGGCGCCAACCAGACCCGGGAACAGACCGATGACCCGCCTCGTCCGCGCCGCAGCTTCTCGCGCGCTCATTTTCGAAACACGAAGACGCCATGGGTGGCGAACTTTGCAGGGCAAACTCCCGCGGTGACGGGGTCGGTCCATGCCGAGAGTGAAGCGGTCATCCGCCGGACTGTCCAGTAGACTCGCCGAGCAGTTGGCGAAGGTCGTAAGGCGCGTTGCTCTGGCACCCGATCCAACGTACGGCTGCTCCCGTTTCCCCCTCGCGCCGTCTGCGCGCTCCAGACGAACAACCGGTCGAGCAACAAATACTCTTGGCCGAACCATCCGATCAATTTCACGCCGCAGTCCCTGGTCTGCCGAATCCAGTCGTCCGCTGGCCGGGGGAAAATATGCGCTCCTTTTCCGCGAATCAACTCCATCAGGATCAGGCATCCGCCGGGCTTGAGGACGCGCGCCGTTTCCTCGAGGGCCGGCCGTTGCAGAGACGATTGGATGTGTTGAATGACGGTGACGTCCGAGACGAGATCGAACGCCGCATCGGCGAACGGCAAGCGGTAGGCTTCGCCCGCGATCAACGGCGCTGTGGTTCCCCGCTCGCGCGCCACACGAAGCATGGATGGAGTCACATCGACACCCGTCGGGTGGAATCCCCACTCAAGGTAGCGACGGATCCAGCGGCCCGTTCCACAACCCACGTCCAACACGCGAGCGCCGGGCTGCACGCGGCCCATTGCCAGAGCGCGGCGGATCGCACGAAACTGAAGCCTGTCGATGAGCCGGTTGAACCAAGGCGGCGCGTCCGGGTGCAAGACCGGCGCGAATCCGGAGCTGTCGCCGGCGGGAGCGCCTTCCGCCAGCCCGCTCCAATACTCCTTCGGGGAATATGCTTTCATGCGGTCCGCGCCGGCCTCCCCCAATGTCATCGCTCATGCACCATTGCGTGCACCTCAAACCTTGATTTCCGCTCCAGAATCTCGTCGAAAATCGCCGCCAATTCGCGGCCATTTCGTTCCCACGTGTATTGGCGCATCGTCGCGGCAGCGTTCTCGCCGAGCCGGTTCCTGAATTCGACATCTCCATACAAACGGCGGATCATCGTCGCGATCTCGGCGGCATCGCGCGGATCATTGAGCACCAGCCCGTCCGTGCCGCTAGTTACAATTTCGGAAATGCCCGCTGCCGCGGAAACGATCACCGGCAATCCGCAGGCCATCGCCTCGGCTGGGGGCATCGCATAAGAGTCCTGAAGGGACGGCCCCGCGTACACGTCGGCTGCGGCGTAATAGAACTCCACGTTCTTGCGAGGCGGCAGCAGCCGCACTCGCTCGTCCAGCCCCTTTTCTCTTGCAAGCTTCCACCACCCGGATGGATCTTCGCGGCTGACTATGAGCAGTCGGATGGGGATGTCGCGCAACTGCTCCATCGCTTCCAACAAAACCGGAACACCCTTATTGCGCCAGTCGTTCCCTATCATGATCGCGGCGAAGTGGCCGGTCTCCAGCTCGAGCGCTTTTCGGGCCGCATTCCGTAAGGCCGCGCGCACTTCCGGACTGAATTTGGAATGCTCGACACCGGGATACAGCAGGCGGACCTGGTCGCGGCGGCCATAGTGCTGGTTGAGTTCATCGGCAGTTTTCTGTGAGTGCACAATCAGCGTCGTGTTTGGGTCCGGGTAAGCGCGCTTCTCGAGCAAACACGCTAGCCTGTAGTAGAGCTTGCGATGAATTAGCCGCGGCCACCGCCAAACCGGATTTCGCAACAAGCTCGCTCCGCGCTCCATTCGACGGACGTATTCGGCGAAGATGATATGGATGCAGATCGCATCCGCGCCCGGATAATTTGCGCCGGAACTGAAGACGATGTGGTGCCGCAGGCCTCGAAAGCGGCGATCCCAGCCAATCAGAAGATGGCTTGCCGCCAGCCACCAGAGGAAGTTGAAGAGATGCGGGCCCGGCAATTCCGGGATGCGATGCCACTGGAACGAGGACAAATCAACATCCTCGACGCGCTGGCTGTAAATGTGGATTTCGAATGAATCGGGCAGATGCGAAAGCCATTCGAGCATGATTCGTTCGCTGCCGTGACTCTTGTCGAGGAAAGGGGAAATGACCGCCAGCCGTGGCTTTTGTGCGTGGCTCAATCTGAGTCTCTTAGAGCGCAGACGATCACACCTGGTGAGGTGAGAAGCGGATGAAACCAGCTCGAAGCCTTGCACGGCTCGGAAGAGACCACCATGAGTTGTTTGGCCCATCCTGCCAACAAGTCGAACGAATCATACGCGCTATAGGAGTATGCGAGGCCATCGCCCGACGTGATCGTATATCCCTTCCCGCCGGTCTTGAGGTAATTTACGGCCTCCCAGAGCCCTGCCTTGAACAGGCAGAGCTTCAAAAGGCGCATTGGCCACGCCCCCTGGCCAAACCGGTTGCCGTCCATGATGATCACAGCCTTGCGAGCGACCCGCGTCATCTCGCGAACGACGGCATTCGGTCTTGGCACGTGGTGCAGGATTGCAAAGGAACACACTACGTCGAAACTAGCGTCCTTGAACGGCAGGGCTTCTCCCACCCCTTGAATGATGACTCCCTGCGGGATCTCGTTCTCCGCCGCCCGCTCGATTAGCGCCGCCACCGGCTCGATCCCTCGCACGCGGAGATCCGGCATAGTCTCGCGAAAGTAACGAAGTCCGCGGCCAGTTCCGGCACCGACGTCCAAGAGGCTTCCAGGTTCAATCAAATGGAGCAGAGCTCGCACGAGTCCCAGGTTCTTGTAATCAGCCGCTCCCTCATGAGCATGCATCGCGTCATACTGGGCCGCGGTCTCCGTATAGTACCGGTGCTGAATCAAGGCGGCTCTGTCAGCCCTGCTACGCAATATCACTTTGGAAGCAGCCGGCTTGCCGAACATTACCTACCCTCTCGACTTCGTGTTGAATGCCGCTTTTCGTGCCATTGAGAGCCTTGAGTAGACGATCTCCCCAATTACCGCCAATTCCGCGTCCCGTCAGAATTGAAATCCAGTGTGGCGAGGTTTGTAGCGTGACACATCCACGGCCCCGGGTTGCGGCTGTCCCAAGAGATCCGGTAGCCTGAAAAGAATCCCCACCAGAAGCCACAGATACGCATTGCAAATATAGTTCTGATACCACGACAGACCGCCAAAGGTGTTCGGATAGAGCAACACAAAGGCGTACCAAAAAATGGCAACGGCAATCGGAAAGAGCCGGCTCCCCCGGAGCCGACGGACGATCTTCCAGGAATAGTACAGGAGTGCCGTGGTCCACAGAATCCAAAGAAATGGCGCGATGATTCCCATCTCCACAATCAGCACGCCGAAGCCTTCTTCGACCCAAAGATCAGGCGGGCGCCGTCCGATTAGCTTGGCCACATACTGCACCCCAAGCGAGGCCGTCCCAATGCCATTTCCCAACACCCAATTCGGCCTCGTGAACGCCAGCTCCAGGTTGGCGATCGGATAGTCCCAGGAGCGATATCCTGCTTCGTATGCCGAACTATTGGGATTCAGCGTCTCGGCATAATAGGCCATGCGAGATCCCGCCTCCTTTGGAAAAAGCAGGAGAATTGCGGCTAGCACAAATGCTCCCACAATGAATGAGCGCCGGATGGCACGCAACATCCGATGGACCTGACGCCAACGCCATGGCGCGCCCCATAAGAACGCAGCGGGTAAAACCAATGCTGTGGCCGCGATGTATACGAACGCTCCGCGATTGCCACACAGCAGTGTTGCGCCTCCCAACAGTCCGGTGGCGATGAAGACTGGTTTGCGGCCGCGCTCCGAAAACAACATCAAATAACCGGCCGCGCCCAGAAGCAGAACAAAAGCAACAACCAGGTACGTGGCGAAGCGGCCCGCGCTGACAAAGACCGAGTCGGGCAGGGAAAACACCTGATTCGAAAGCGGCGTGGACTTGGATAGGTTTCCCAAATCTTCCAAATCAGGCGCCAGGTGTGCGGGGTTCAAAAAAGTGTTGCCCACAATCGCCTGAATGATTCCAAGCGTGGCAATCACAGCTGCGAGGAGTGCGTTCGTCACCAGGAACTTCCGCAGGTCCCCGTCGTTGCGGATCAGCGCGTATCCAATAAACATCAGGGGTACATAGTAGAAGTACACTTTGAAACCGAGCAGGCCATACAAGATGTGAGGTGAATTCTGGTTGAAGATTTGCAGCACCCCTAACCATAAGAACAGCGCGAAAAACAACAAAAACGGAGGCCGGAACGTCTTCTCCTTGTGACGTCGAACCTCCACAAAAAACGCGATGTACACCAACGCCAGCAACACATCCTTGCCGAAAAAGAGAGCCAGACCGTTGCCCATGTATTTTCGGAACAGGTCCTCGAACATCATCCAGACGAAAAAAAGATAGAAGCCCGTGCGCCAGTTTCGCAGGATCATGGCCGCGACCATGCATCCCGCAAAAATCAAAACGCCAAGAATGATCGATCGCTCATCGTCGGCGACAATCTTCCCGCCCACTTCCCACGCCAGCCATAGACCGATGCCAAACAGGCCGATGCCGATCAATGCCTGGTTCCTCATCGCGGGAATACGCGCGTTCAGCAAGTTCTCGCTACCTCCGGAAATCCACTCTCTCTGCCCAGATTCCGCGACATTCCGAACGGAACAATCGTCCCACCTTAGTTACTGGTGCGGTCCACGCAGCCGAAACCGGGGGTGCCTCAACCCCGTCAGCCACCCAATGCGGTCTTTTTCAGCACGAAAACGTGACAATCTCCGGTCAGCGCTGGTCCCTTTACAAACGGCATGACCGCCCAGAACAACGGGACAAAATACTTTCGCCCAGTCAAAGGGAAATCGCCTTTCGGATGTACAAAGTGCTCCACAAGTTTAAGCCCCGTGCGCGGAATAGTTTGCCTCATAAACAGATCCAGGTGGATTGGCGTAATGTGCTCAGGGGCAGTCTTGTCCATCGCCCGGATTTCCCCGCGCAGGAAATACTTGATCCGGGCGGCGACGTTTTCGACGTTGGGGGTCGTGAGAATCGCTACTCCATCGGGTTTCAGCAGCCGCTCGATGCAGCGCAAAAATCCGGTTGGATTTTCAAGATGCTCGATCACCTCGACGCACGTAATCAAGTCGAAACCGGCGTCTAACCGGCGGTCAAAAGTCGGATCATTTAAATCGAGCTGCAGAAATTCTGAATCAAGTCCGAAGTAGTTTTCGACATCCGCGGCGGTCACGTGAAACCCAGCCCCCTGAAGACGCTCTGCCAACGCTCCGCTGCCGGCGCCGAGGTCCAGCGCGCGCCGGCCAGGCGAGGCATGGCGCAGCGCGGTTGCGACAACCAACTCATGGGTTCCGGGCAGTGCCCGAACCAACTTCTCAGCCTGTTTTGTAGTTCCAGTTCCCATGCGCTTCTGCCCTCAGAGGTATTCTCGCTATTTCGAACTTGGCACCCATTGAACCAGGATGCGCGCGTAGAACCTACCTCACCTAGCGCGATACCTCCCGATACAGGGATAGATGAGCCTGAATCATACTATCTTGCCGAAACATCCGCATCGCCCGGCTGCGGGCTGCCGAACCCAACGATTTCGCCAATTCAGGATCGGCCGCCACTTTTTGCATGCAGGCTGCGAGAGCGCGCCAATCTCCGGGGGCGAATTTCAGCCCCCCACCGTCGACAACCTCGCCCAAGCCGCCGATATCCGCCGCGATCACGACTCGTCCTCGCATCATCTGCTCGATCGCGGATAAACCAGCCGTTTCCTCCCACACGGACGGCATCACGACCACAGCGATCTTGCCCACCGTTTTCTCGAGATCCGCGCCTCTCAAATCACCTGTGAACGTGACGCAATCGCTCAATCCCAGGCGCTCGGCCATTTGCCCCAGCCGGACCCGTTCGGATCCTCCTCCGATGAACGACAGCTTGAAAGCGACGCCCTGCTGTTTCATCCACTGTGCCGCCTCCAGCAAGAGCGGCAGGCCCTTCTCGGCTACGAGCCTGCCCACGTATGCGATCTCGAAACCGTTCGATGCGGACCGAGTGCTTTCCATGCTTACTGGCGTAGCGTCCGGAATCCCGTAGTAAATGGTCGTGCTTCGGGGCAGCTCCAATCGCGCGCCAAGGCGGTTCGAAATCATGATGTTGGCCGTCAGTCTCCCACTGAGCCATCTACGGGGAAACGTGAGCAGCAGAGTCCGAAGTCCGCCGGCAAGCCCCTCGGTGCTGGAGCAGCAGCGCAGGCACTCGCGGTATTGCCGCGCCGCGAAATGCCCCGGGCAGAGAGTCTGCGACGGCTGCTTGAATAGAAGGCCATTTGGACAGATTGCCTGATGCCCGTGATGCTCAATCACCGCGGGTTTGCGCATCAGCCACGCAATTGCGGCCGGCATCAGGCAAGGCCCCGCGATGTGCACGACATCCGCCTCGCGAACGAGCCGGATCAACTCTCCGATTCCCGGACGCCGCGCGACTTGGAAGGGAAGCGCCGAGTCATCCATCCCGTTCGCGGGCGTTCGCGTCACTAGCGTTACCGCGACTTCCTCGCCGGCGTGAGCCGCCGCCCATTCGGCAAGGCCTCGCGCCAGAATCATCGTTGCGGTCTCGACTCCGCCTACCGACGGCGCCCAGCTATGAGCGTAGAGAATGAGCTTCACGATCCCGCCCGCGCGGCGCCAAGCGCGCTTGTGAAAGCCGCGGCGATCTTGTCCCATGAAAAATATGTCTCTTGGGCTCGCAGACTCTCGCGGCGCAGTTCCTCGCGCAACTTTCCGTCGCTCAGTATGCGGGTGAGAACTGTTCCCACCGCGTCGCGATCTCCCCACGGAACCAACTCAACGCCCGCTTCCGCGAGCGGCGATCGTTCTGAGGCCCCCGCGTAGGCGATAATCGGCAAACCGCACGCGATTCCGGCGAGCGCGCTCCCACGCCGCGGAAAGAGCGGGCCGCGGACGCAAAGCATCACGTCGGAAGCGGCAAGCGTTCGGCTCACCTCGTCGGCACTTCGGAGCCCGAGATTTGAAATCTGAACGGGAATGTCAGCGAATGCGCGATCGATCTCTTGCTGCGCCTCCGCCGTTCCGCGCCCAAGAAGAACGAGCCGCAGTTTTGAACCGTTTCTCGCCGCGGATCGCATCGCATGGGCAATGTCGCCCACTTCCCGTTCTTGATTGGGTGGTTCGCTCAAGCAGAAAACCGCGACGGTCTTTGCCGCGCCATCTTGAGCTGCTGAAGCTTCCGGGCGAGACTCCGGCTCCGGAATATTCGCGCCGATTGGAATGAAGGCCGCTTTCGTGCGATCCCTGGGCAGCCAATCGATTGTCTCGAGCGGATCGGCGAAAATCGCCTTCGCGGCTCCGCTATAGAGTCTGCGGATAACCCAGCTCTGGCACGCGCCGCGGATCGCTTGCAGCAGGCCCGGACCTCTCTGCCGAACGGGTTCATGAAACACGACGGCCACGCGAGCTCCGCCGCGCCGGAGTATCGCCAGCACCGCGAGCACCGCAAGCGGAAATCCGCGGCGCGACCACGCCAGAGCCGTGTATTGCAGCAGCACCCATCGGCCGCGCCACGCCGAACAATTGCGCGAGAGCTGCCTCAGCGCCCCGATCCCGCTCTTCTCCATCCACGGCACGCGCACCTGCTGCAACTCAATCCCCTGCCGCTGTAACGCCCCGCCAAGAAACGTGCAGTAGTCCTCTACACCGTCCGTCGGAAAGTCGCGCCGCCCAAGCAGCGCGATCCATTTAATTGGATTGATCGGGCCACGCGTTGTGGCTGATGGGGCCTCGGACATTCCGTATTCTGCCCGTCGCCTCAGGCAAATTTCGGCGGAAAGCTGCCAGCAAACGAGCCCTTATCGCGCCAGGGCCGTCTTCCGATCTCTTCCCCACGCCTCGACCATCCGTCGCAATCCGTCTACGATGCTCACGCGGGGACTCCAATTCATCTGTTCCTGTGCCTTCCGGATATCGCTCACGTAGATTCTCTGGTCACCGGGGCGAAATTCGCCATATTCCACCGGAGGGAGCTTCTCGAGAGCGTCTCTCAGCGGGCTTTGGAGCTCGGCCCATACCGAAGTAGTGTGAGCCGGTCCGCCGCCGACGTTGTACACTTGACCGGCAGTCTTTTTGATGTTCTCGCAAGCTCGCGACATCAATTCCACAAGATCTTCCACGTAAAGCAGGTCGCGGACCTGCTTGCCATCGCCATAAATCGTAAGGCGCCCCCCCCGCAAACCAGTCAGTGCGAAGTGCGCTACCCATCCTTGGTCTTCCGTACCAAACTGGTGGGGTCCGTAGATGCAAGACATCCTGAAGACGATCGACGGCAGTCCGTAGATGCGATGATAGTCGTGAACGTACTGATCGGCAGTGCCCTTTGAACAGCCGTACGGCGAATGAAAGTCGAGCGGGCAAGTCTCTGGCACGCCGTAAGGAAGGTTCTCGAATTCGTAGCGGGTCGGACGCTCGACAACCCGCAAATGATCAAGTCCACCATACACTTTGTTCGTCGACGTGTAGAGGACGATCGGCATCGGCTTCTGCTGCCGGGCCGCTTCGAGTACATTCAGGGTTCCCTGCGCGTTGATCGAAAAATCCTCCTGCGGATTTGCGATCGAAGTTGTGACGGCCACTTGGGCGGCAAGATGAAATACGGCGTCCGCTCCGCGCATTGCCTTTTCGACGGCGCCGAAATCCCGCACGTCGTTTTTAACAAACTGTATGCGGTCGCGATACTGCCCTCGAAGCCAGTCGAGATTCGCCTGCACGCCCGACCGACCGATGTTGTCGAACAGAACGACTTCGTGGCCGTCGCGAAGCAGCCGATCCGCCAGATTCGTCCCGATGAACCCGATTCCTCCGGTAACAAGTGCCCTCACGATGCCCCCTGTGTCGCGCTCGTCTGAATCATCACGCCGCCTTTGCAGCTCGTGGACGCCGCTTTTTCCAGTATATCCAGAATTCGAGGATAGAAGCTCTGCCATGAATGTCTTTGGATCAGCTTCTGTCCGGCCTGGGTCAACCTTCTTCTCAGCCCGGCATCTCCGAGAAGAGCAACGACAGCTGCAGCGAATGAGTCGGCGTCATCTGCGATCAACGCGTGCTCCTCATGGATGCATCCGGTTCCCAGTGCGCCAAGCGAAGTCGTCACAACGGGCACGCCCAGGCTGAGCATCTCCAAGAACTTCAACCGCACGCCTGTACCGGAGATGACCGGCACAATCCCAATCGCGGCGTCACTCATGGCGTCCGGTATGTGCGACGGGCCATGACATACGATTCGCGGTTCGCTTCTCCCCAATGTGACGTGTTCACTGCCAGGGCCGATGATGCGAAACTGTGCCGACGGGACTTTTTCCCAAATTCTTGGCAGAATATGTCCCATAAACCAATTGACTGCATCCAGATTTGCACCCCAGGATATGTTTCCAAAAAAACCAATGACGTGCCCACCGGGGTCCCTGTCTCGCCTAGGAAACAGAGAAAGGTCGACGCCGATGGGCGCGATCTCGGGAGATCTGGCAAGGTGGTATCGCTTCGTGAGGTCGGCAACGTCCTCTGCGTTGACGGTGCAGACTACTGTCGCGGCATGACACGTTTTCGCCTCGAACCGCCTCACCATCCACTCCTCTAGCATCCAGCGCGGGTGCCACATCCCATAGCGATGGCGCGCATCCCTCGTATCGACTGCCTGGACCGAATGTTTGAAAAGTACGGTGGGCGCATAAGCCGAAAGAATAGGCGCATAGCCGCTGACCACATTTTCGGTGAGTACAACGACGTCGTAACCGCCCGTTCGAACATGCCGGAGGATCTCGGTGCGAGCCGCAGGAGTCATCCCAATCAAAGACGTTGGCGGAATGCCCATCAGAACAGCTGTGGCTAGGCGCCGAATGCGTGCGGACAATTCCCGTGCGGGTATCGCCGTGATCGAATCGATCCCGACACCGGGCAGTTCGGGAATGCGATCTTTTCCCTCCGCGGGATCGCCGATCCAGAGTAAATGAACGTCATGAGCGCGGCTCGCCGCCTCCAGCCAGTGAAAAATCAGGTTCCGCGAGCCCGTGTTTGGCGGATAGGGAAATGGCTGCGCAATGAAAAGAACTTTCATCGGTTGAGAGGGGCATCCTTGGCCTGGCGTCGGGCTGCAAGGCCTTTCACGATTCCTGGAATCCAAGCCAGCAAGTGAACGAGCGAGAGGAAAATGATCGTAGTTCCGTGAAGCAAGCGCTGCGGAATTCCCTGCAGGCTGCTCCGTATGGCTCCCATTGCTCCCGGCCAACCAAAATTCTTGGCTCTGAAGTAGCAGTCGTCGCGAATCATGTTCCATACAACAGCTGGGCTGACGCGTTCCAGCAAACTGGACCAGCGGGCCGCGCGGTGAAGCACAACCAACCGAGGATCATAGATTAGCCGATAGCCCTGCCGACGCAGTCGGAGGCACACGTCCGTTTCATGCCGCCACGAAATTGTCTTCGAGAATCGAGTGTCAAACCCCCCAATTTCCAGAAGCGCGTCACGCCAAAACGCCATGTTACAGCCGGGGAGGTGATCCACTTCGCAGGGTGGGGAGGAGACAGGACCAAACCCCGTCCACCGAAGTTCTCCCGTCGGCGACACACTCGCCTCGAAGTTTTCCAGCGGATATTCGCCCGATATCCGACCGCCAGTCCCGATCACTCCCTGAGGCTTTCCCTGTGTAAGAGTTGAAGCGATTTGGCTCAGCCAGGTAGGTGGTGCCATCGCATCATCATCAATAAACGCCACGAGATCACAACGGGCCTCTCTTAGGCCGACGCCGTACGCAGCCGCTGCCCCACTATGAGGAATACCCAGATATGCCACCCGCGTCCTGGCTGACTGGAGCGATTCCACAACCGCCTTCGCGACTTGCGAGCCGTCCTCAACCACGATGACCTCATATCGTTCCGGTGGATAATCTTGTTCGATCAGGCTTTTGATGCACCTCTTCACAAGGTCCGCACGGCCGCGCGTCGGCACCACGACGGATATCGACGGCAGATGATCCACTGGAGCAATCATGTCCCGAACATTTCGCGCAAACGATCCACTGCATCTCTCTTTGCGCACACAACATTCGCCCAGCCGTAACTTTCGAGAACTTCCGTCGACCGCGCGTCCTCGAGAGGGAAAATCTCGTCCGTCCTTTCGTCAGTGATCATTGTAGTTTGGAATTGGCCCCATTCATTCGTTTGCAGGATCAAGTCCAATGGGCGAATTTTCAGCTGGTCGAGCCGGGGTTTGTTGATCTCGTAGACCAGGAGCTTGGCTGTACGAAGTGTTTCACGCATGCCTCGGAGGGCCATTGGTTCAGCTCCCTCGATATCGATCTTGATGACGTCGACGCGGCCGATGCTCGCCGACGTAATGTAGCGGTCGAGAGTGGTGGCGGATACCCTAAATTGCGTGCAGTCTGTACCCGGCAATTCGACGAGGCTCCCGGCCCATGTATTCTCGGGCGCTCTCCAGAAATCCAGCTCACACTCCCTGTCACTTAGCGCCTTCGGCTCGATCTGAACGAGGGTGTCCAAATGGTTAATCTTGACGTTAGAGTGCAGCATTGGAAGGTTGCGCGGGTCGGGTTCAAATGAAATGACGCGGCCGCTGCCGGCCAACTTCGTGGCTGCGAGCAAAGAGTAAAATCCGACGTTCGCTCCCGCATCGACAAACGTCTCGCCCGGCTGAATTACGGTCGCGAAAATTTCCGTCAATCGAGGGTGAAGAATCCGTCCATTCGACGCGGCAATCACCACGTTAGTGTCCCAAGCCGGGAACAGAATTTCAAAGCCATAGGCTGTTTGATACCGCACTGTAGAATGATCGCGGCCCACAAGGGACAGCATCGCCTTACGGGCTTCTCTGAGCACCGTGAATCTGTCCATCCGGCCCAATCGTATGCCGCACTGTGAAACCAGCCAGTCTTTGGTGCTTGCGGGCCAGCACTCCGGCGCACGATGTCTCACGCGGACCTCACGACTTGACCCGGGCAAATCAAAGCGCCCGTCGCCGAGGGCCAGCGGATCTTAGTTTTCGTGCAAACGATGTCGACAATCTCACGGTCCCTCAAAACCAACTGGAAGTGTTCGGGGTTCCATGTGTAAGTTCGATTCTCTTGCTCGTCGACAAATGAAATCTGTTTGAATGAACCCTGCTCGGTAATCCTACGCACCAAGTCTAGCGGCTCGACGCCCAGTTGATTTAGGTGCGGGCCGTTAACCTCAAAAACCAGCAGTCTCGCTGTCAGAAGACTCTTCTCCATCCCAGCGAGCGCAAGCGGTTCGGCGCCTTCCAGATCCAGCTTTATGATGTCTACACTCTGCAAGCCCTGGGCCTCTACGTAATCATCGAGACGCACACCCGAGACTCGAATCGTCTTTCCCGTCGGCCCTGGATTAGCGAACAGACTGCTGCGCATTGGCTCATGAGGCAAAACGGCGAACTCAAAAGTGCCGTTGCTGTTGGTGAGCGCCTTCTCCTCCAGGCGGACAATCGATTGAAGGCCATTACTTTTAACATTTTGTCGGAGCAATCCAAACGTACTCGGGTCTGGTTCGAACGACACTACTTGGCCTCTTCCATTGAGGAGAAGGGCGGCAAGTAGCGAAAAAAATCCGACATTGCTGCCGCCATCAATGACGATGTCACCTGGGCGAACACTTGCTTCTAGAATCTCACGGAGTCTCGGATGCAAAAGAGCTTTTCCGAGCGCCATTATAAGCGTGCCTTGATCGGCACTTGGCAGCATGAGGTCAAAACCGTAGGGGGTCGCAAATCTAATGGCGGACTGCTCCCGAGCTATGCGAGAAACAACTGCTTCACGAATCTCCTTTACCCACCTGAGCCGATCCAGCCTTGCGAGACGGACTGCAAGATGAGCTGCGAGCCAGTCTCGTAATCCGGCCGGTTGCAGGTCCCCGCGAATATGTTGGTTGTCGCCCAACTTCAGACGCCCACCTTGCTGATCTCGTGGGTCTCAAGCGAACAGGGAATATTCAGCACTCCCGCCCATTCGTCCATGAAGTGAGTCACGGGCGTACCCTCGATAACCAATGCCGGAACAAGGGTCCAGTTGTAATTCTGTTGGTCGTCGTCATGGATACTAATGTAGACGCTGTAGGCGCCGGGCCGGAGCGGAAAACTGGGAAAAGACAGACGGATGTCATGATCTCCGGGAGCAAGCTGTAAGCCGTCAAATGACCATCCTGAGATCAGGAATCCGCGGGAATCGTAAAGCACGACCGCGACCTTCCCGTGTCCGACCGCCTGCCGGTTGTGAACGTGAATCCGGATAGAGACCCGCGCCAATCCATCCGAGACGATGTTGGATTCGCTGCCTCGAGGCTCGATGACTTCCCACCCAGAAAACCAAACCGGTTCGTGAGACGAAGCCTCGGTCTGATTCCCTTGTAACGCTAGAAGGGCCGATTGCTCGTAGGCGCTTATAGTCGTTTCGGCGGGCCCGTCCAATCGAAGCTGCCCGGCATCAATCCAGAGCACGCGTTCGCAAAGCCGCCGGATCTGGTTCATCTGGTGGCTCACGAACACGATCGTGCGCCCGCTCTTCGACACGTCCTGCATCTTCCCAAGGCACTTCTTCTGGAATTCGAAGTCGCCGACGGCCAACACTTCGTCTACGAGCAGGATTTCAGGTTCCAGGTGCGCCGCGACGGCAAACGCAAGCCGCATCTGCATACCCGTGCTGAAATGTTTCAAAGGAGTATCGATGAAACGCTCGACTTCAGCGAAGGCCACGATCTCGTCGAACTTCTTCACGATTTCGGCTTTCTTCATGCCAAGGACCGCGCCGCTCAAATAGACATTCTCGCGCCCCGTCAGCTCTGGATGAAAGCCGGTACCGACTTCGAGCAGGCTGCCGACGCGCCCGCGGATTTCGGCGTACCCTGTCGTCGGACGCGTGATCCGCGAGAGAATCTTCAGAAGCGTCGTCTTGCCCGCGCCGTTTCGCCCGATCAGCCCGATCACCTCGCCTTGCCGGACACCGAAGGAAACATCGCGCAACGCCCATATATGATCGGCCGAGCGGCGGTGGCCGTTGCGCCGGAAAGGCGCCGTGAATGCGCGCGTCAACACGTCGCGCAGCGCAAGGTAGCGCTCGCGTTCGCCCACGCGATAGCGTTTACCGAGCCCTTCCACGTGAATGATGGTTTCGCTCATCTCTCAGGCCCGAGCCGCCTCAAACCACGTCCGCCACGGTCGTCTCCATCTTTTGAAAGTAAGCCACGCCGCTCAGCAGCACTGCGATGACCACGCCCACCGAAACGAAGATCAAACGCCCCGGCGGATCGCCCCGGCCGGTGAGCGACCACCGAAATCCTTCGATCACCCCTGCCATCGGATTCAGGCCGTACAACCAGCGCCACTTCATGGGAACCAGCGAACTCGGGTAAGCCACCGGCGACGCAAACATCCAGAATTGCACGAGAAATGGCAGCACGTATCGCACGTCGCGATAAATCGCGTTCAACGCCGCGAGCCACAGCCCCACGCCGAGCGCCGTAAGCACGGCGAGGAGCAGAAAAGCCGGCAGCCAAAGAACGGCGGGACCGGGATAGATCCCGTAGTACAACGCCATCGCTATGAACATCACAAAAGAGATGCCGAAATCGACCAGGCCTGACACGACCGACGAGAGCGGCAGGGCCAGTCGTGGAAAGTACACTTTTGTGACGAGGCGCTGGTTTTCAACGATCGTGTTCGTTGCGCTTTGCAGCGCGGCGGCAAAATACATCCAGGGAAGCAGGGCGCTGTAGTAGAAAATCGGGTACGGCAGGCCTCCCGATGGAATGTGCGCCAGCCGGCCGAAGAAGAGGCTGAAGACCACCATTGTGAGAAATGGTTGCAGGACGGCCCATGCCGCGCCGATCGCCGTCTGCTTGTAGCGGATTTTGATGTCTCGCCAGACGAAAAAGTAGAGCAGCTCGCGGTACTGCCAGAGCTCGCCGAGTGGAATCGCCCACCAGCGTCCCGGCGGAGTGATCCGCAGCGTCGGAACTCCGGCTGCAAGTGACGCGTTTGAAACAGTGCTCATGCCGTTCACTCGGTTCCCTGGGTCTTCTGAGACTCGATCTGATTCACGTCCGTTTGTTCGATTTGCTCCATCATGTTCTTCCGGTGCGTGAGATAGCCTGTTGCCGCCCGTGTGGCTTGCGCAGGAACCACAGCTACCTGATTATAGGCTGCCACACGCCATGAAATCGGCCCTCGCTCCGGGATCAGGTGCATTCCCCATTGGAAGATGAGGCCCAGATTCCATAGGACGAGCACCGTCGTCCCGCCCCAGGCGAGAATCGCCCCGCGCCGCTCCTGCCACGCAAGCGCCATCCAATCGAAAAAGGACGCCAGGCCCAAAATGAAGAGAGGCGTCATCAGAACAAAAAACCGATTTCCAAAGGAAGAAAGTCCATCCCAATCAGCGTAGCACCCGATCACGTACAGAAGCGCGGCGAAGACGCTCATTGAATACAAGCTGAGAGGTTTGTCGTACCGCTTCAAACAATAGAGGCCTACGGCTGCCGCAATCAGAATCGGATGCCAACTGAAAAGTCCGTGGTCGGACGAGAAACCTACCTTCAGCAATGCCGGAGAGTTCCAACTCCACAGATGTTCGTAGCCCGATTTTAGATACGATCCGTACATGATTTTTTTTGCGATCAGCGACGGGAGAAACGTCACGAACAGCGCCAGTCCGAAGAATATGTCCCCGACGAACAAATCGCGGACCCGCTCGATCCCGGCCGACTTTCGTTCTGCCCAGTAACCCGTGAGCGATTCCAGCAGCGGCAGCAACAACAAGACGCCGCTCACGTAATAAACATCCAGCATTAAGCCGCCGATCGCCCCGAGGATTGCCCACTGGCTCCGCGTGCGCGCGGGGCGCGTGATAGTCCAGTACCACACAAAGAGTGCGACCGTGAACGCCGAATGCGCGTGGGACCACGACGGATTGAAATACATGTACACGGGCAGCGAACTCCCGAACCAAATGCCTAATGTGGCAAGGAAAGCCCAGCGCTCGGCAACGTATCTCCGAGCAAGAGAAAACGAAATCATCAGGGCCAGGAACCCATATACCGCTGTTCCCAGCGCCATCGCCATCAGGTACGGTTTCGAGAACCCGTCCGCCGGAATCTGCCCGCCAAGATGGTCGCAAAGGATTACGCCCACGTGCACCACAATCAGAAACGGCGACCACAAAATGGCGGGGCCGACGGAAAAGTGGTTATCCAGGTGCCCTGTGACTGTGTATTCGGTGGGGAGCGGCCGCCCGTCAGCTCCAAGCCGGCCCATGCGGAAACTTGTATTGGCCCTCTGCCAGTCTTTCGTGAAGTCCAAGCGGTGTTCGATCAAAAGCGAGCGCGCGAACGCGTAATAGCCCACGCCGTCGCCGCGCACCCAGGGATTGCAGAGCGGCAGCGACAGCAAAAATAGAACCACCAATGCCCATTCGCATTTCGCGAACTTCGACACGCTGTCTCTAATTCCTCGACCGGCACTTATTTCCAGGTATGACGAGCTCGTCGACACGATAGAAACGCGCGTTACGACGCCGTCCTCGCATCGGATCGCATCGCGGCAACGGACGCCCCCGTAGCGCCGCCCTCCTCTTTTCGGAGGATCGCGATGATCGAAAGCGGCGGCAGCGGAAGCCACGAGTCCATCAGCCGGAAAACCGGCGTTAGCACGTTTAGCATCCGGATCTGGCCGAGCCCGAATGTCCTTCTTCGCAAAATGCGCCCGTTCAACCACCAAGCCACCACGCCCGGCCGATTGAACTTCAGGATTCGTTCCACGCGAAAACCCGCCTGTTGCGACACTCTGACAAGCTGTTCCTCCGTGTAGCGCCGGCAATGCCCCAGCACTTCGTCCAGCGTGCCATAGAGTCCCGGCCCGAATGGCACCAGCACGATCGCCTGTCCGCCATCCCCCAGCGCATTCCAGATATTTCGAAGCGCGCCCATATCGTCTGGAACGTGCTCGATCACGTTGAGGGCCACCACAGTGTCGAAGGCTTGGCCGCCCGGATACGTCCCTCCATCCATCGCATCCGTGTAGGCGACCTTCATGTAAGGGCGCGTGGATCGCTGCGTGACGAGATAGTCGAGGTAGTGCGCGTTGACGTCGGTGGCCCAATAGATCGACCGCGGCATCAGGTGCACGGACATGTTGCCCGTGCCGGCACCGATTTCGAGAACGCGGTCACCGACATAGGGCAGGATGACGTCCGCCATCCAACGCGTAAAGCGGGGCGCACGGTTCAACCGCTCGAGAATCTCACCGCCGTGTTCGTCCCCCGCATAGATTCGATCCGACAGCGAATACTTCAGGATCGCCCAAAGCGCGCGCACGCCGTCTTTCCAGCCGATCTTTTTCCCTTCGCGGTACGTCCGCCCCGAATAGCTGATCGCGACCTCGAAGATCCGGGCGCCCCGCTTGGCCAGTTTGATCGCCAGCTCGGGCTCGACGTCGAATGTGGAGCTCTGCAGCGGGATGCTCTTCAGCAGGTCGGCCCGCACCATCTTGTAGCAGGTCTCCATATCCGTAAGATTCAGGTCGCAGACCACGTCGCACAGAAACGTCAGAAATTTATTTCCCAGCGCGTGGCGAAAAAACAGCGCGCGCTTGTATCCGCCAGCCATGAAGCGCGAGCCGAACACGGCGTCGGCGTCCTCAACCAGGAACACCTCCACCATCTTCAATAAATCCGCCGGATGGTACTCAAGGTCAGCGTCGTGGATCACAACGAGCTCGGTATCGACGTGCGAAAGTCCGGTCCGCACCGCAGCTCCCTTGCCGCTATTTTTCTCGTGGCGGAGCCACAGCCACGAAAACTTTCTATCCCCTCCTTCAGAATCGAGGGCTTCGCGGAAGTGCTGGATCGCCTCATCGGTGCCATCGGTGGAAGCGTCGTTCACGACGATCACTTTGATCGAATCCAGCAGCGGGGAGTCGCCGAGCACGCGGAGTCGATTGAGGCTTGCCTCAACCAGAAACTGTTCGTTATATACGGGAACGACCACCGAGAGCGTCGTGCTGGTGCGGCCGTTCGGGCCGCGCCCTTCGAAATTGAGCGCAGCCTGCTTCACTCGCCTTCGCGATTCCGCTTCGCCGGAGTGATTGCTTACGGAAGACGTGCTCATCGTTCAGTCACGAGTAGGAAGTTTGAGTATCCCATCATTTCGATCGGTTATGCGCGGCATGGCGCCAAGTTGATATCAGCCGCGGACCATCCTCGTTTGCCGGCACCCTGGCCCGGCCGCTTCCAACGACAACTCGCGATGCAAGCGCCACACGCGGCCCAGCGCCGCAGGCGCTACAAGTTGGATGCCGCGACGGCCGGAATCGAACTGGCAGGGGGTGCCAACTCGGCGACCGGTTTCGACTGGACGTGTGCGACCACGCGGTCCACGATCTCGGCCAGCGACGTCCTCGGACGAAAGCCCGTGAGCCGCACGAGTTTGTCGAGCGACGGGATGCGGCGCGGCATATCCTCAAACCCCGGTTCGTAGGCCTGGTCGTACGGAACGTAGGTGATCGATGACTCGCTCTTCGTTCGCTGCTTCACGACCCGCGCGAGTCCTTCCATGGAAATCTCTTCGTCGCTGCCGATGTTGACCACCTCGCCGACGGCCCGATCGTTTGCAATCAACCGGAGAATTGCTTCCACCGTATCCCGCACGTCGCAAAAGCATCGCGATTGCTTGCCGGAGCCGAACACGGTGATCGGAGAGCCTTCGAGCGCCTGCCGCACGAAGTTCGGCAGCACCATGCCGTACCGGCCGGTTTGGCGCGGCCCCACGGTATTAAACAGCCGGACGACGATCACCGGTAGCTGCTTCTCCTTCCAATAGGAAAGCGCCAGAAATTCATCGAGCGCTTTCGAAGCGGCGTAGCTCCACCGGCCTATCGTGGTAGCGCCCAGCACCAAATCGGCGTCCTCGCGAAACGGAATTTTGTCGCTCTTGCCGTACACCTCCGAAGTCGATGCCGTGAACACGAGCTTCTTCTTCTTGGAGGCTGCATCGAGCACCAGCTGCGTGCCGTATACGTTTGTCTCAATCGTGCGCACCGGACTTTCGACGATCAGGCGCACGCCGACCGCAGCGGCGAGGTGGAAGACCACGTCCGCCTCATCCACCAGCTCAGCGAGCAAATGTTTGTTCGTGATCGAATCGAAAAAATGATGAAAGCGTGCGTGCGTTTTCAAGTGGCGGACGTTCTCGACGCTCCCCGTCGAAAGATCGTCGAGGACGAAAACTTCGTCGCCACGCCGCAGCAAAGCTTCAGACAAATGCGACCCGATGAAACCTGCTCCGCCGGTTATCAGGTGACGCAAGATTCCCTCCTGTTCCTAGGACTCCCCGCCTTCGCCGGGTCCAGCCGACAATTCCGATTTCTTGCCGACGTCTTCCCCGTATCCGTAGCCATATGCGTACGGATAGTAGCGATACGAGTAGTAGTAATCCGGCGCGCTCGAATCCACAGCGTTCAACACCACGCCGAGCAGGCGGCACTTCACCGCCGCGAGCAGATCCCGCGCACGCGTAAATGCTTCCTTCGGCGTCTCGCCGCTGCGCACCACAAGCAGCACTCCGTCCGTGAGCGCCGAAAGAATCACCGCGTCCGTCGCGGCCATGATCGGCGGCGAATCGATCACGATGAACTTGAACCGTCGCCGCAGCTCCGCGATCGCTTCCCGCATTCGGTGCGACGACAACAAATCAGCCGGACTCGGAGGCACCGGCCCGGTCGTCAGCGCCGTCAAGTTGTTGATCGTCGGATGCGGGACCGTCACCTCGTCGAGGCTGCACACGCCCGCGAGATACGAGCTCAAACCTGTTTCCTTCCCGATTGTCAAATTCAGCGCGCGGCGGATTCCCGGCTTGCGCAGGTCCGAATCCATCAACAGTGTGCGGTCGCCGAGCTGCGCCAGCGTCACGGCCAGGTTGACGGCCGCGGTCGTTTTCCCCTCGCGCGGCAACGCACTGGTCACCAGGATCACCTGAGGCGGGTGTTCAGCCTGTGAAAGCAATAGCGACGTGCGCAGCGCACGGAACGCCTCGGAGATTTGCGACTTCGGCTGCACGTAGGAAAGCAGCTCCACCCGCGGGCCCCCTGCGGCTTGCGGAGTTGCGTCCCGCATCAACCGGGACCACCTGCTGCCATGATGATGCCCGTTCACTCCCGGCAGCGAAGGAACCACGGCCAGCGACGGCAGCCCGGTCAGCGCTTCGATGTCGTCCGGTGACTTCACCGTGTTGTCGAGGTATTCCCGGAAAATCGCCAGACCAATTCCTCCTACTAACCCGACAAGAAATGCCAGTAGAATGTTGCGCGCTTTTTGCGGCCGCGATGGACTGCTAGGCACCAGCGCCGGATCCACAATACGGATGTTGCTCGACCGCAAGCCAGCCGTGATGCCCGCCTCTTTCAGTTTCTGCAGCAATCCGTCGTAGAGCTGTTTGTTGGCTTCGGCGTCGTGCTGGAGAATGTTGTACTGGACGAGCTTTTCCGCCAGGTCGTTTGCGTCCGCCTTTTGCTTGTCCAGCGCGTCCTGGAGGATTTGAACGTGGCTGCGGGCGGTGCTGTATTCCTCCGAGATGCTGTCCACCATCGTCTTTCGGGCGTTTCCGAGGTCGTCCTGAGCCTGTTGGATCTGCGCCGCAAGACGCTGCACCTTCGGATAATTCGGGCCGAATTGGTTGATCGCGTCGGCGTACTGCTGGTCCAGATCGGACTTTTGCTTGAGCAAGTTCTGGATGACGACGTTATCGCGGGCGGCCGGCAGAGCGTCCACATTCCCGGACGCGGCCATGCGGTAGAGAGCTTCCTTTTCCGCCAGCTCGGTCTGGGCCTCCGTCACTGCCTTACTCAAATCCCCCAGCTTCTGCGTCGTAATGTCCTGCTTTTCGTCGATCTGCCAGATCTGGTTTTCGCGCTCGTAGGCGAGGCGAGCATCCTCGGATTTTTCGACTTTGATCCGCAGTTCTTCGAGTTCCGCGGAGAGCCAATTGGAGGCCTGCGTCGTCGCATCGTATTTGCTTCGAAAATTCTGCTCGATGTAGTTCTGCAGATGGGCGTTGACCACCTGTGCGGCAAGTTGAGGGTCTTCGGCCTCGAAGCTCACTTCGATCAATCGGCTGTTGGGCACGCGCCGGACGCTCAGGCTGCCGAGGAACGCGCCCAGAATCGCGGGCCGTTTCGTCGCCGCGCCGCCTTGTCCGAAGGCCAGCGCGCCCGGCGCGCCGCCGAATTCCGGATATTTTTCCAAGTCCATCGACTTAATCGTCTGCAATGCGAGCGTCTCGCTTTGCAGAATCTTGGTCTGCGTTTCGAGGTAATTGTCCATGTCCTCGAACGCATCGTACGAATTCTCATCCTGGAACTGAAGTGTGTTCTGGGATTCCTTATCCACCTCGACCCGCGCGGCTGCCTGGTAAACCGGCTTCATCTTGAACGACGCGATGGTTACCACCGTCACGACCGTCAACAAAAACGTCAGAATCAGCCATTGATGCTTCCGGAGGATGATGAAGTAATCGAGAAGGTGCGGTTCCCGGGGCATTTGCTCCCAGGGCAGCACCGAGGGGGCGGGGATCACCGTGAGCGGCTCTGCCGCCCTGCGCTCTCGAATCGCGAATCGCGAAGCTTCTTCCATGAATGTGGCAACCCTCGCTACTCAATTAGCTGCTAACGCCCGGCCTTGCCAATCCTCTAAGGCGCGCGATAAATCGCAATGCCGGTGCCGATGCCCAGCGCGGCCTCCGCGCCCTTTGCCAGAACCTTCATCCCCCTACTGTCCGGAACGTACAAAACGTCGTTTGATTTCAGCGGCACATCGTCGGCCTTGCGATTCTCGATCTGCTTCAGATGGACCGGAATCTGATCCTTTCCACCTGTCGCCGGGTTCGTGCGCATAATCACAGCGTCGTCCGCTTTTGCGAAGCCGGTTAAACCATGAGCCAGCGCGACTGCCTTCAGCACCGTTACCTGCTCGCCATGGCTCTGCAAAACGTATCCGCCGGGTTGAACGATGCCGAATCCCAGGACGTACACGATGCCCGCGTGCGGCACTGTAACCGTGTCGCCGCCGTACACTGGGATGTTGTAAACCGAGTCCCCCGATTCGAGCAGGTCTTGCAAGCGAATCGTGATCTTTTGCTCGTCCGGAGCCGATCCGGTCGTCGCGCTGGCGGGTTCGGTCCTGGGCGCGTCCGACTGAATCGGTCGCGTGACGATCACCACGCTTCCCGCATCGTCCGAAATCCCGCCGGCGGCCGACAGCACCTCAAGCAGCGACGTTGGACGCCCCACTTGGTACACCATCGTGTGCATCACGGCGCCTACGACGGAAACGGGCTCGCTGTTTTGCTCTTTGACGAAAACGGAAACCTGCGGATGCGCCACCAGTCCGTTTTCGACCAATAATTGCTCCAGCTTGGATTCGACTTGAAACGTGGTCATGCCGGCCACGGAGATTTTGCCGGGGACAAGCGGATAACTGATGTCACCTGCATCACTAACCCGGACCTCCCGGGAAAGTTCCGGAACATCGAACACGTCGATGTGTAGCAGATCGCCGCTGCCCACCGCTCGGTCCGCCGGGCGCGTGTTCGTCAGCGTGGCGAGTTGCTGTATTTTCTCGTTGGTTTGCTGCGCGGTTTCGTACTTGGCTTGGCCGTAAGTCGGGCGGAGAATTCCGACGATCAATACTGTCGCCAACCAATAAGGCTTCGCCCGAAGCCTGTCCGAGACCCCGCGGACGGTAAAGTACATCGTGAGAGATGACCCCGCGAACACTATGGCTTAGCCGGCGCGCTGGTGTCAACCGGGATTGCCCCAAGCCAGTAACTCCTTCTATTAGTTTCGCTTTATATGCGCGCGGGTTGCTCCGTCCGGGAGCCCGAAACATCCGACGGCAGCGGTGGTGACGTTGCAATGCAAGCTTGCAGCAGAAAGAGGAGAGCGTTGGAAGGGATATGCAGGTTGAAATCCACAAAACTGTGGAGCAGGAGTCCGCTAACCGCGATGATCGCCCCGGCGTGCTGTGCACGGGAGAAATGCCCCTGCTCTGCGCCAAAGTTCCTTCTCGCATCACGATACAGCAGCCACAAAAAAGCCGCGCCGCACAACCCGCCCAGAAGCCCTGTTTCAGCCAGCAGCTCCATGTAATCGTTGTGGACGTGATCGACGAGCTTGCCGTCGTACACCGTCTCGTAAAGCGGATACACGTCCACCAGCGTTCCCAGGCCGCACCCTTTGACCGGGTGGTGCAGAAAAATATGTGCGGCTCCGCGGGCCATCGAGAACCGGCGGCTGAGCGTCACCTCGTGAGGATTCAGCTTCGAGAGTCTCTCGATCGCCCGCCCCGCGCCCACCCAGGTGATCAGCGCCAGCGCCACCAGCGCCACGGCGCCGAAAGCGATTGTGCGCGGGCTCCTCCAGGACAATCCGTGTCGGCTGCGCACCAGCAACACGAGAACTCCCACCTCAAACGCGAGGCTGATGATTCCGCCGCGAGATCCCGTGAGAACAACCGCGCTGATGGGGACGATCGTGAGCAGCGTGGTGAGGGGAAGCAGATCTCTCTTCATGCCGCGGAAGGCCATCATCGCCAGGCCCATCGGCAGCGTGAGCTCGACGAAACCCGAGAAGTGATTGCGGTTCACGAATGGCCCGAAGGGTTCAGCCTCGGTCTTGAATTCCTGCATCCAGTAGATCGTGCCGCCGGACGTGAAGTGCTGAATGATGCCGAGAAGTGAAATTGTGAAGCACAACAGAATGATGAACCATGCCAGCTTGGACAGCTCCGCGCGCGTCCGGAACGCCTGAGCCGCCAGAAACACGACCAGCAGATAACTCGCCAGCTTCAGCAATTCCGTGCATGTGAGGAATGCGTACGCGGTGCCGTGAAACAACAGCTGGAGCAAACCGATCGCGATGAGGCCCAGCACCGGCCAATTCAACGGACTCCACGCAATCGTTGCATCGGTGCGGCGGTACGCGAGCAGCGCCCACAAAACGAAAAATACCGCCGCCCCGATTTCCAGCACCGATTGCGACCACACCTCGACTGCGCCGAACGACAGCACGCTGAAGGTAATCAGGAGGCACAATCCAATGCGCAGCAATTTCATCGCGACGCTTGCCCTGCGCTCGCGGCCGACGGAATCAGCAACACATCCGCGATCCACGCTGTTCCGCCAAGCTTGTTGTCAAAGAGCCGGCTGGGGCTCCGCACCAGCCTAACGAGCAGAAAATGCGTGTCGGGTCCCGTTGCGATGTCCGCCTCTACCGCGGTCCACGAGTGCGAACCGATAAAATTGTCGGTCGTCACGTTTATCGCTCCAGCGTGGTTCGGATCGGTGACTGAAAACCGCGGTCCGCTTTCGGTCGTAATCCCTTGGCTGCGCATATACGCGTGGAAGCGATAGCTCTGATTCGGCTCGACCGCGGCGTATTGAAACGGTGAATCCAAGGGAATGTTGCTTCCGCCGCTGAAGTCCAGCCGCAAGGCCCGCCCGCCGTCGGGCGCCGCATGTGGATTGATATCAAATGTCACGCCCGCAAGGTACGGGTTCCAGCGCCAGCCCAGGCCCCCGTTTGCAAAATCGCCGGCGAAATCTCCATTCCAAACCACCGATCCATTGGCGGGCTTCTCATGAGGCAGGCCCGCCGCAGATAGCGCTCCGATCCACACGCGGCTGGCGTCGGCGGCGCGGTCTTCACGAATCAGTTCGTCCAGGAACGCGAACGTGCGCACCAGCGGAAAGGGTTTCCCGAGCGCGACCAGGCGCTGCCAGACTGCGAGGCCCGGCTGCGCGTTGTGCGTCGAACCGAAGAAATCGAGCGCCTGCAAGTACGCATCCGCATCGGCAGGAAGCACTTGGTCGAGGAGCTGATTGATGTCCTCGCTCGAACGCCAGGTGCGCGAGATCGCCAGTGGCAAAAGAGTGGGGTCGGTCCGGACCGCTTGTCGGAGCTCTTTGTGAGCTTCCGCATAATCCTGTTCACGGAGCAGAAAATTGCCGTAATTGAATGCGACCTCCGCGGACAGTGGATAGACGGCCTGCGCCCGCGCGTATGCATCCTGAGCGCGTGCAGTATCTCCGGCGGCTTCGTACGCGCTCGCCAGATCCATCCAGTAGTGCGCCGATCGGGGATCGTCCCGGACCGCCTTCTGGTATTCGGCGATCGCCTTCGATAAGTCCGAGTGGACGAAATCCCACTGCCGCAAGCGTCCCACGCGGTCCCAACCTGCTCCATCTCCGGGGACCAGCGCAGCGCCGCGCTCCATCAATGTGACGTCGTCGGACTCGAGCCAGTGATGTGCCAGCCAGATATGACCGGCTTGAAAAATCATCAGCGCGGCCGCAGCCATGGACGCCAGCAACACGCCGAGCCGCCGCCCCGTGCCTTCGAGAGGAATTTCCATCGAGACGTAATCTGCTACGGGCCTGCGCCTCTTCGCAAGCGCAATCTCGAACTCCGACCCGAGCGAATTCAACTTACGTTGCTGCTATTTCGAAGGGCTGCCCGAGGGTGTTCCGGTGCAATTCGCATCGCGCGGACCCACCTCAGAACCCTCTCGGCTGAATCGTTACTTGTTGCCGAAACGGTAGGTGAAGCCAACGGAGACACGTTTGCTTCCTGCACCAGTGTTCAAACCCAAAAAGTTGGCGTGCGAATAGTCCACCTGAATCAGCCGAATACCCCAGTGAGGTTTTAAGTTCAGGTCAAGCCCCCCGCCCCCTTCCCACGCATACGTTAAATGCGTGATCGTGTTGGCGCCGAAACCGCTGAAGGCGGGAACCGATTCGACATACGCGCCGCCACCCCCTAGGAAGTGCCCGAACAGCGCAAGCTTGCGGTGGCCAAAGGGGTAAATCTGCGGTCCGACCAGAAACGTGAAAATGTTCAAGGTTCTCGCAGGAGGTCCAAGTTGTGCTGCGCTCAGCACTCCTCTCACTCCCAATACTTCGCCCTCGGCGCTTAGCCAGGGCTTGTAGCTGCGTTCGAGGGAGCCATACCCACCGATCATGCCCAGCGTATAAGCGGGGTTGACGTAATCGGTGCGGTACGTGAAACCTCCCGAGATCACCCATTTAGGAGTTGGGTAGGTGCGCTTCACCGCTTTCGGCACCTCGCTGGGTGCCGCGGCGGGCTTGTTCTGTTCGGCGGGAGGCGGATTGTTCTGGTCAGCAGGTGGAGCGGGCGGCTGGTCTTGCGCCATTGCCGGCACGGCGAACAGCGCAAGCAAACTGCAAATCACCAAATGCTTCCTCATCTCCAGCAGCCTCCTCGGGAATTCGAGCGCGTAGCGTCGTTGCTTGGAAGGCCAAACACCCCGCCGGGGTTGGATTGCCTCGCCAGCTCATTTCGAGACTCGTTCAAGTCTTGGCCGAAGGAGGTTATCGCAAGATCGCGGTTTCCAGAAAAGAAAAAGGCCGGGCGCTCGCGCGCCCGGCCTCTTCACGAGAGAAAGGGTTTTCTGTTAGAAGCGGAAAAGAATCCCGGCCGAGTACTTAAAGTTATTTTGAGCCGGCTGCGCGCCGCTCTGGAAGTCCTGAAGACCGAAGCGTACCTGCTCGAAGTCAATCTGCCCAAGTCGGATAGCCACATGTGGCACTACGGTGTAGTCCACGCCGCCACCCACGGCCCATGCAAATGCGTACTGCGCAAAATCATCAGTGAAATTCGGACCAAAGCACCCGCAACCCGGAATATTGATGTAGTAACGCCCGGCGCCAACCAGGCCGTGGACGAAAGGAGTCAACCTGTGATGGCCAAGGGGATAGATTTGGGGGCCAATCATGGCCGTGGAGATGTGCGTCTCTGCGCCGTCCGTGGAGTTGGTGGTCCAGTCCACATCCACTGCCGCACCGAGCCACTGGTTAAAATTATAATCTCCGGTCACATTCCACCCATTCATGCTGATCCGCGAAGGCGGCTGCTCGGCGGGTGGGAGGCCATACGAGCGAAATGTGTAACCACCACCCACCTCCCCTGCTGGCGTTCCTTGCGCCATCGCCGGCAGGCTGGCGAGCAGAAGAAATGTCATTAGTCCCAGCAGTTTTCTCATTTCGGACTTCCTCCTCAGAAGGTCTTTGCTCCACTACCTGCTATTCCAGCCCTCATGTGCGGTTCTAATAGTTACGGTACCATGCTGGCACATAGATGGAAGCGCCAAAACGGGAAAGAGTTGCATATGTGCCGAATTGGGAACGGCTCGACCTACGCACATTCATGTTGCAGATGTGAACCAAATAAGGGGGCAGCCTTTAGAATTGGCCGGTCGCTAGGCCAATTGGCGAGCCAGCGACGGATGAACCTGCAGATCCCTGAATGCTGCATCAACCCGATCGCAAAGGACGTTGATTCGCGACGGCTCCGCAGGAGGGCGTAGGCGCCGGACGGGCACGGCCAAGAGCAACCGGCCCATCAGGGCGAATTCTCGTGCTCGCATCTCTTCGTTCAAGATTCGCGTTGCGTAGGAATTGGCAACCAGAGACATCAGGCACTCTGACGGTGTCGGCACCTCCAGCAAGGGCGCTGCGGGATCAGAGCTTCTCTCGCCGAGCAGGAAGATTGCAGCCAACGGAAGCGGCTGCTCCGCGAGTCGCAGGTGATTCGTAGGCAGTGAAAGCATTCGCTTCTCGACGGTCTCGGAAAGGCTCGGCAAGCTTTTGTCGGAGCCAAAGAGCATCTCGACCGAATCCGGCCACAAGGAAAGATAGGGATACGCGGGCATCACGTAAAACGCTCCATCACGCTCCACGATGGTGACAATATCGTCTGATAGAACATCGTGTCCGCGACGTGCGAACGCCGCAGCGGTTGTGGATTTTCCGGCTCCCTGGTCGCCGACGAAAGCTACGCCGCGGTCTCCGAATGCGACCGCGCTCGCGTGAAGGCAAGTTATGCCGCGCAACCGAAGCACCACACCGAGTACCGGCCCCATGAGGTACATGGCCGCATCTTCGAGCGATGAGCTTTCCGGCCAACGCACCCAAATCCCCGTCCCATCCGGTTTCAACCAGAACTGCATTCCATCGAAATAATCCATGCGCAGAAACGCCCCGTCCATCACCTTCCAAATTTGAAGAGAAGGCTCCCCCGATTCGACCAAATCGGAGCTGACGAAAAAAAGCGTATCTGTGTGACAGGAATCCTCATCTTGAGTATCAGGTGCGGTGCCTAGGTGAATTTCGACGTCGGCTGGTCCATCGGGACATTTTGCAACGTCCAGGCTGGGTATAGGTCGGTCTGAGCGGAGGAGGAGGCCGTAAACAGAGTACGCGTTCTGCAATCCAATTAACCCACTCGAGTTGCGTGAGTGTGCGGGAATCTCCCCGAATCTTTCGCAGGTCCCGTTATCAACGCCTGAGTGAGATCGCGAACCGTGCCATGTACGATCAGATGGGGAGGTGAATAGGGCTTTTTGAGATCCCGTTTAACGGACTTATCCATTACAGACCTCCGCATTCAAGTTATACCGGACTCTCCGCGCAGACTGCAACCAAAAGTTGAGACATATCGGCCTAACCGCTACGGCGGCGCGTTCAGAATCTCTCTCTCCGCACAACGTGGGTAGGGCTGAGCGATCCACGTAGCGTTCGATTTCATCGCCAAAGTGCGGTTGATCCAGCCAGGCTGACTCCTTCCGCTGAAGTATCTCCACAAAGGGATCGCCTGCCAGAGGCGTTTTCGGCCGCCGCCGGATGCTCTCCGGCAGATGGCCCACCATGGCTTCGCGCAGAAGCGTCTTTTCGAACGCCCAAGGGAAAGGAGGAAGGGCGAGTACGTAGTTCACAATTCTTAAATCGAGATAAGGATGGCGCACTTCGACCGCGCAACGTGTGACGCCCGGGTTCTCCAGTTCGAAGAATTGCGACCATGCCGGCAGCGAGAGCGACGCATGGGCCCTCGGAAGCAGAGGGTGAGTCAGAGACGGCTGAGTATCGTTCACTTCCTTCCAGCGCCCTTTGAGATCCAAGCGCCGCGCGAATTCCGGCGCGAACCACGCTGGAAAGTCTGGTCCGCTGGACTTACTACCAAAGAAAGCGTTCACGCGACGACGCAGGCCGCGCCACGGCGAAGGTCGGAGGCGCAGATAACGCGCCCCCTGCGTCAGAAAGCGCATCCACTCATGGTTCCTCAATAGGTCCTTGGCGTAGGGCCACATCTCAAAGATCATCAGGTTGTCAACGCCTTCGCCTTCGAGCACAACGCGGCAATCCGCCGCAATCATCCGAAACTGATCGAACAAGCCTGCGAAAAACGGATCGTCGACGGGTTCTGGCCAGCTCAATTCCGGATCGTCCCAGCGCTCAAAGGGCCGCAGATCGTCCATGGGCAAACAGCGATGCGGAATGTGAAGGAACTCCGCAACCTTACGGGCGTGCTCGCCGTCACGGTCTGGAAGCAACGACTCGTACGTAATCGTGTACGCGCGGAGATCCATCGTTCCGGCCGGCTGCCCCGAAATCTCGCGTGCGGTCGCGGCAATGGCGGATGAATCAAGGCCACCGCTCAGCAAGATGCCTGCGCGGCTGATGCGAAGGCGGTCCGCCACCGCCGCCTGCAGAAGAAACTGAAAGTGCTCCACATATTCGTCGGCCTGCCGGTAGCGGATTCGCCCGTCGATCGGTACGGTCCAATAGCGCGAGACTCGCAATCCCTCCGCGGAAACACGAAGCGTGTGCGCGGGCGGCAAGCGCTGGACGTCGCGAAAAGTCGTGCTCGCAAGATCGCAGTTGAGTCCCAACAGCAGAAAATCGCCGATCGCAGCCTCATTCAGTTCATCCGAAACGTCGGGGTGGGCACGCACGCAATCGAGCGTATTGCTGAAGATGAAGGAATGGTCCAGATCGGCGTAATAAAACGGCTTGACGCCGAAATGGTCGCGGGCGCAGAAAAGCGTCCTCCGCCGCGCGTCCCAGATGGCAAACGAAAAATCGCCGCGTAAGTGCTCGACGCACGCCTCGCCCCACGCCGCGTATGCGTGAAGGATCAGCTCAGAATCCGGCGCGCCACTTCTGACCTTTTGGCCCTTCTGCTCAAGCTCTGTTTGGAGTTCGCTCCGGCAGTCGATGCGCGCGTCGGCCGTGATCCAGAATTGCCTGTCGAGGTTCGCCGGCTGCCGATCGCCGAGGGATTCGTACGTGGTTCGCAGGAGCGCGTGGCCGAATCCGACCGGCCCATCTGCCCACACTTCGCGGCCATCCGGTCCGCGAAAGGCGAGAAAGTGGGCGAGCGACTGCAGCAGCGGACGATCCGCTGGAGCTCCGTCCTTTCGAAAAATTCCGACGATGCCGCTCACCGCGTTTGTGTCTCCATCGAAATGACCGAGCTTTCGAACGGCACGAAGTGAAGATGCCCCTCGCCGGCGTCGCTCAGCACGACGCCATCAGATTCCACCCACGCATGCGCCTCGAATCGCCCCTCTGCTTTCCGGGCTCCGATGCGCAGCTCCGCGGGAATCCCTCGCCTCTGAAGAAGCCACCAGAGCACCAGCGACTGCTCCAGACAATTCGGTCGGAAAAAGAGATGCCGCGCCGCCGTCCGTTGCATCCGCGCAACGTCGCGAGCCGCTTCGGCCGAAGCCGATTCCGCCACGCCAGCACGACCTACCGGGTGGGGCGCGAACCGAAGGAGCACGCCCTTCCAGCGGCGGAATCCCACAACGCGCAAACCGACCCATGTTGCCGCGAGCGCCGTGGCGGACTTCACCACCAAAGCCCGCGACTCCGGGCTCAGGCGCCAGAATCTCCGCCAAATTTCCATTTTCGCTTTCAACCCAATTCCTCGTAGAAAGTCGCGGCGCTAATTTGCAATTGGCCTAGGCTGGGGGACCGCTCGTCCAAGGACTGGCTCGGCTTTTTTCAGATGGACGATCGCGCGGAAACAACAAAACAGGATTTCAGCGTGCCGCCGCGCTCTGCACCTGAATCAGTCCCTCGTCCCGCATCTTTCCGAGCAGCTCCAGCAGATCCCTTTCGCAGCGCTCGGGCTCCACTTCATATTCGTTGAGCAAGGTATCCCGCAGCTCGCCGATGCTTCGCGGCCGTTGCAGGAGGTCCCAGATTCGAGTTCCCACCGGGTTCAATCCGTAATAGACGGTGTTTTTCAGATTAAGGATGGCTGACTCTTCGCCGAGGGGGCAGGAAACCTGCTCGGGCGCGGCCACAACGATCGACTGTGCAGACAGACTTGCGTCCATGAAAGCCACTGCGACCCCTCAGGGCTGGGCAGGAACGCCAGCCGCACGCCATGTGCGGCGCGTGTCCGCGGGAATCGACGCGCTTGCGCGATTCCCGGTGGACACAGTGTATTCTAACGCGAGTCATTCGCAACCCCAATGTGGAGTCCTGTGCGGATGACGCCGGGAGTTTTCGCCTTTTATGCCCTGCACGCGGCCGGGAATTTTCGCCTTTCTCACGGATGATGCCCGATGAACCTGATCCGTAGCGCGCTATTGAAGGCCTCCGAAAGCGCATGGCTGCGCGAGCAGGCGCCTCGGCTTGGATTTGTCCGTCGCGGAGCCCAGCGCTTCCTGCCCGGCGAAAGTGTTGACGACGCGCTCGCCGCAGCGCGCCGCCTCGCCGAAAACAACATCGCCACTCTCCTGACGCATCTCGGCGAAAACGTCTGCGACTGTGCCGAAGCTGCTTCCGTCACCGAGGATTATCTCAAACTGCTCGATCGCATCCGTGCAGCCGGGCTACCCTCCGAAGTTTCCGTGAAGCTCACGCAACTCGGGCTCGATCTCGATCGCGATTTCTGCTACGCGAATCTCCTGAAGCTGATCGAGCGCTCGAATGCGTTTCATTCCACCGGCGGACCTGCCGTCAAAACACTCTGGATCGATATGGAGCAGAGCGCGTACGTCGAATCTACGCTTGACCTGTACCGCCGCGCGCGCCAAACCTACGCGAACACCGGCGTCTGCGTGCAGGCGTATCTTCGCCGCACCGAGAAGGACGTTGAGGCACTCATCGCGCTGGGCGCTTCCGTTCGCCTCGTGAAAGGTGCATACAGCGAGCCGCCGGAAATCGCGTTCTCAAGAAAATCGGACGTCGACCAGAACTTTCTTCGGCTCGCAAAGACGCTGCTGGGCGCCGACGCGCGTCGTGCGGGTGTTCGCGCCGTGATGGCGACGCACGATCTGAAATTGATCGCGCGAATTATCGATTGGGCAGCGCAGGAGGGAATTGCAAAAGACCAGCTCGAGTTCGCGATGCTGTACGGCATCCAACGCGCCGAACAATTGCGGCTTGCGCAGGATGGCTATCGAAGCGGTGTGCTCGTTTCCTACGGATCGTACTGGTTTCCCTGGTTCATGCGGCGTCTCGCCGAGAGTCCGGCCAACGTCTTCTTCCTCATCCGCAATCTGTTCTCGGATTAACAGATTGCGGAAAGAGTCGCTCCAGTGCAGGTTCTCGTGGTCTCGCACCCAACCATGCTCGGCGCTACTCGCTGTTGTTGTCTGAGGGGCAACTGCACCCGCGCCTGTTTGGCCAGATTCTGCGACCGATCGTGGGACCACTCGTTGCGGGGATGCTTTTGTCAATTGGATGGAAGCCACGGAAATCCTGCTTGCGGGCGCCGCTTCCGGAGTATTGGGATGGCTCACAATATTGCTTAGCAATCGGGCGCCAGGCCATACGAGCCCATACACTTCGGCATTGGGCCAGGGGCGGCCCGACCTAAAGGAGGAAGTCGACTCTGTGTGAAGTTTCGGTGATGCATTATTCATGATTTTATGCGCAAGCTGGGATCAAGCGGATTGTCCATTCCCCAGACAAGGAACACATGCGGACTTCTCCGGTGACCGCGTTGATCAGCAATTGTCCCGGATGCCGTTACAAATCGCCGGAGTGCTCTGACGCGCTCCTTTGAAAACGAGCTCGGCGTCGCTGACAATTTAAACGGGTGCGTCCAGAAACTAGTAGTCGAGCCAGTTCACTAGTACACTTCGATTTGAAATGTGGGGAAGCGCAATCCAAAGCAAGAAATTCCTGTTTCATCGAGGACTCCATCGTTCCTGCCTGGTGTGCCTATTTGCGTGTATGGGGATAGCCCTTGCACGTCCCGCGCTTCGTGCGCAGGAAGCGCCGCAAAGCGTCGCCGCGGACGCAACGTCACAAAACTCAACCCCGGTAGTGGCAGAGCGTGATGTCTCCTGGCGCACCCTCCCGCGGAACTTTTTGCTGAATCAGAAAGACATCTGGTTGTTTCCTCTGCAGCTTGCCAAGGGGCGGCAGTGGCTCCCCACACTCTCAGTAACGGGCGTCACCGCGGCCCTGATCGTCGCTGACCCACACGACACGCCCTACTTCCGGCGCACTACTGAATTCGAAAGCTTCAACAACGCTTTCTCCGGACCTATCACCGCAACTGAAATTGCGATAGTTCCCGCCACCTTTCTGGTGGTCGGACATTTCCGCCACGATTCCTACGCGGAAAAGACGGCCCTCCTAGCCGGTGAAGCCTATGCCGACAGCGCCATCGTGGACATAGCGATGAAAATGGCGACCCGGCGCCTGCGTCCATCGGACATCCCACCCTCCGGCCCTTTTTCCGACACCTTTTTCCGCAGTCATGTGTCTCCCAGCGGCATTAACACAAGCTTTCCTTCAAGTCACGCGGCGGCGGCCTTTGCTGTTGCGACCGTGTTCTCCCATCGCTATCGCCAGCATCGCTGGGTGCCCTGGGCGGCGTACAGCATGGCTTCTGTCATCAGCTTTTCCCGCGTCACGAACCAAGCCCACTTCCCCTCGGACGTTTTCCTGGGAGCCGCCCTGGGCTTTACGATTTCAGATTTCGCCGTGCTGAGGCCGCGATAGCTACAGCAGAACTGGCCGGAATCAGAGGGTCAATTCTGCCCCTCCGAAAACGAACAAACTGCCCGTCGTGGTGCAGGTTTGCATTCTAACGGACGATAAATCGGATTGTCGGAGCGACTTGATTCCTGTATGGAGTTGTACTGGGTTAAATTCTGGATATTGACGGTACAGCTCAAACAGCTCCTTGGCTCAAGCAACGTTTTCCACGCGGACCATAGAGATATGGCCTTTGTCCGCATCTGCTCGCAGTTGCTCGATCGCCTTCGTTGTGATCGCTTGATCTGATTTCCTGCGACTGAACGCAACAATAAACCGGATCGGTTTAAAGTACCCCTCCTGCTGCGCCTTCTTGAGCGGATACTTGAAGATAATGTATCCATCGAGCGGTCTGCCGTCTTCTCGGAAGGTCGTGGCAGTAAACTGCAGAATCCTGTGTTCCTTGAACCTCTCCTTAAATGCGCTCCATGTTGGCGCCTCGATGTGGTGCTCCTCGTCGATAAAACCCAAGTGCCGATCACTAATTACACGTTTCTGATATACCGAAGCCATAGGTGTCGAGTCTTTTTTCAGCCCCTACACAGGGTCACGGACGCTCGTTGGCAGCGTTTCGAGAATCAGGACCGGCAAATATCAGGCGCCTTCCACCCTCGCCGCCAACCGAACCATGCAGGTGTGAAGCACCACATATCGAGGACGTACCATGAACGAAGAACTGAAAGACAGTCGTATCGAGGGCGCTCAAGCCTCAGGGAACGACGTGCCGCTTATCCAGACGGACCAGACGCCAATCCCGCCCCAAGAGAAGGCTACAGTTTCAGCCCCGAAGCTCGAATCCAACAAAAAGAATTCGCAGAAGTCGACTGGACCACAAACTGAGGCTGGGAAAGCCAAGTCCGCAACGAACAGCTACAAGCATGGCTTCTTCGCCAAACATCTTTTCCCCACCGCTGAACAAGCTGCCAAGGACAAATCGGACTATTTGACTGTGGCTAAAGGTGTTTACGATCACTACCAGCCAGTAGGCTTTATGGAAAACTTCTGGGTCGAGAAGATTGCCACGGAGGCTGTGCGTCTCGCTCGGGTAGTAGGATACGAACAGAAGGTAATGATGGCTTGGCGCAGCCCCTTCTGGGAGCCTGCGGCAGACAAAATCCTCCGCTACCAAACCACAGCCAACCGTCGACTGACTGAAGCAATCGAGGAGTTAGAGCGTCTGCAGGCAAAACGTAAGTCCGAGACGACTTCATTGAACCTGCTTCGCTCCGAGGCGAGCGATACGACCGCCGAGCCCGAAGCATCCCCATGATCGGCGGTCGGGTGCCAGGTTGACGAGCACTCGACGGATGAGGCCGCCTCCCAATTGGGCTCGGCCACGCCGGCCATCAAGGCCCCCGGTTATTCTGCAGCACCCGAAAGTTGCGGAACGAACCCACCGTCATCGGCCGGCGTCGGTGAATCGACCGCCAGCGCCGCTCAAGACACTCCTTGAGGGCGTCCGCAACCGAACGGGTCGGGTGCTGATGCTCCGCAACGAAGTAAGAATGGTGGAACGAAGCCACGCAAAACGCTGGCCGACCGTTCTTTCCCCGCGCGCTCCAGGATCCCTCGTCGGCATGCTGCGGCGGCCGCAATGAACCTTGACCGCGAGGTGTTGACAGACGCGATGGCCTGCACGAACTGTGCAGGAATCGGTGATTTTCATGCTGCGAGAGTTGGCTCTGAGCGAAAGTCAGACTCGCGATTTGTTGGAAGCGCTAGTAGTTAGAATTAACGATGGAGCTGCTGGAACCGGGGGGCCCGGCGCACATGCTTGGCTCCGCACCGCCCATTCGCCGACAGCGCACCTTAGGCGTTTCCGCCGCTAGCTTTGTCCGACGCGGTGCCCGCGTTTCCGTTCGGTGTTTTAATCCCTGGAGCATGATTTTGGATCTTCCCTTGGCCTGTTAGAGCGTATGCAGGTACGCAACCAGATCTTCGAGTTGCTGATCGGTCAGCGACGGGCCCATCGCTGGCATCATCCCGCGACCGCCCACGATCGTCTGCTCGACGAACCGGTCGTTCGCCGGCAGCCCGCTCGGCAGAAATTCCTTCCGGTAAAGTTTCTTGAGGCTGGGGCCCTTGCTGCCCGATGAGGAGTACGCGTAGTGGCAAGCGGCGCAATACTGCTCGAAGACGCGCCGTCCGCCGGCCTGATGGGCGTTCAAGCCCAGTTCCGCGTCGGTCTTCGGCGGCGGTTCCCCGCAACCCGCCGCAAGTATCAGCAGCGCGGCGCCGCTCCAGATGATTGCGCTCGATCTCAAACGCCCATCATACCCGGCGGCGTCAAAGCGGTACACTCGGAACCGATGATCGAAATTTCATCCACGGACCGCGTCTTCATTCTCACCGGCGCGGGAATCAGCGCCGAGAGCGGCATTCCCACATTTCGTGGCGCGGGAGGACTCTGGCGCAACTACCGTTTTGAGGAAGTCGCCTCACCTCACGCCTGGCAGCGCGATCCGCGGCTCGTGTGGGAATTCTATTCCATGCGCCGGCGCATTGCCGCAGCAGCGAAACCAAATCCCGGCCATTTCGCGCTCGCCACACTCGAAGGAAGGTTGCGGGATCGTCTCTTCCTCTGCACGCAGAACGTGGACAACCTCCACGAGCAAGCCGGCTCGCGCGGCGCAATCCACATGCACGGCGAACTCTTCAAGAGCCGCTGCGACGCCTGCCGTCTCGCACCCTTCGACGACACGAGCACCTACGAACCTCCCGCCGAAATCCCGCGCTGCGAATGCGGCGGCCGGATTCGCCCGCACATCTGCTGGTTCGGCGAAGTCCCGTACCGCATAGATGAAATCTTCCATGCGCTCGGCGAGTGCACTGTATTTGTCGCGATTGGAACATCAGGCGTGGTAGAACCCGCGGCCAGCTTCGTAGCCCACGTCCGCGCCCGAGCGCAGACTTTCTACGTCGGCCCCGAAGAACCTGCCAACAAATTTGCCTTCACCAAATGTTTTCCGGGAAAAGCGGGTGAGTTGCTGCCCAATCTCTTTCGTTTCTAAGGCCAGATCCTAGCGCGTTCGTTCGTCTTTTTCGACTTTGCCGTCGCGCACGCGGATCACGCGGTGGGCGTGTGCGGCGATATCCGGCTCGTGCGTGACGAGAATGATCGTGTTTCCGCCCGCATGCAGCCGTGCGAAGAGCGCCATGATTTCCTCGCCTGTGCCGGAGTCGAGATTGCCCGTGGGTTCGTCGGCAAGCAGGATGGACGGATTGTTCACCAGCGCGCGAGCGATCGCCACGCGCTGGCGCTGGCCTCCGGAGAGTTCGTTGGGCTTGTGCATCATGCGGTCGGAGAGATCCACTTGCGCAAGCGCCTTCTTCGCTCGATCGAGGCGTTCCTCGGCGGGCGTGCCGTTGTAAATCATCGGCAGCTCAACGTTGTGCAGCGCCGTCGCGCGTGCAAGCAAATTGAACGTCTGAAACACGAAGCCGATCTCCTGGTTGCGGATGGCGGCCAACTCGTCGTCATCGAGCTGACTCACGAGCCGCCCGGCGAGCCAGTATTTTCCGCTGGTCGGCGTGTCGAGGCAGCCGATCAGGTTCATCAGCGTGGATTTCCCGGAGCCCGAGGGTCCCATAATGGCGACGTACTCGCCCTTGCGGATTTCCATGCTCACGCCCCGCAGTGCGTGCAACTGCTCCGTTCCCATTTCATACGTCTTCCAGAGTTCCTCGGTCAGGATGACGACGCCCGAATCCACCAGGTCCTGGCGGTAGCTCGGCAACGCGGCTTCTTCGACGGCCATGGGCATTGGGCTCCTCGGTTTGAACCGTCTTAGCTGCTGCTGGACGACTGGTCGGTCTTTGGCGTGGAATTATCGATCTTGACGCTTGAGCCGGGCTTCAGCGTGCGAATCGCTTTGAAGCTGCCCGTCACGATCGTGTCGCCTTCTTGCAAGCCGCCGGTCACTTCGATGTCGGTCACGCCCGTGATTCCCGTCTGCACCGGCACGAATTGCGCCTTCCCATTCCGTATGACGAACACTCCCTGAATGTCCTTCTTGTCGCTGTTCTCGCTTTTCGATGCCGCGAGCGTCACGCTGCTGCTGGTTCCGTTCTTGGCTTCGTCCAGCTCTTTTTGGGTCCGCTCCGCGATCGCCTGGATCGGAATCGTCAGCACATTCTGCTTCTGCGCCGTTTGGATTTTCGCCGTGGCGGAAAGGCCCGGGCGCAAGGAATCGGGCGGATTATCCAGCGTGACCACCACCTTGAAGTCTCGGGCCTCTTGCGTGTTCGCTGTCGCTTCCGTCATCGCCGCCTGCCCCGACGTGCGCAAAATGGCGAGTTCGCCCACCTCGGTCACGTGGCCCTTGAATATCTTGTCCGGAATCGCGTCGATCGTCACGTCCACCGGCTCACCGTTACGCACGCTCGTGATGTCGGTCTCGTCCACCTTCACTTCCGCGGTCACCACGCTCATGTCCGAGATCGTCAGGATGGAGCTGCCCGCGGTGCCCTGAATGCCGGGGACAACGTTCTCTCCGACGCGCACGGCGATGTAGCTGATGATGCCGTCAATGGGCGCGGTGTAGGTGGTCTTGCGCAGAACGTCCTGCGTGTGGCGCAGAACAGCGCGGTTTTGCTCGAGATTGGAGCGCGCCTGTTCGCGCGAGGCGCGCGCCTGATCCACCTGGGCCTGGGCGGAGGTGGCTGCGGCAGAAGCGCTGTCGTACGCCGCCTTGGCCGTATCGTAGTCCTGTTTGGAAATGAGCTGTTCCTTATAGGACAGTTGGGCACGCTGCCAATCGAGTCCCGCCTTGGTGAAATCGGACTGGCGCTGCGCAGCTGTGGCGACGGCCATGTCGAAATTGGAGCCTGCGGCTTTCATTCCGGACTCCGCCGCCTCGATGCTGGCTTGCTGGGCCTGCACGTCCGCACCGGGCTGGATGTTCTCCAAGTGGAGAAGCACATCGCCCTTCTTCACGTAATCGCCTTCCTTCACGACGATGTCCGTGATTTTCCCGATGCCTTCGCCCAGCACGTTCGTATAGTTCTTGGGACGGACCTCGCCCGACGCCGTCACGATCGAAGTCAGGTCTTGCCTCGCCACGCGCCCCGATTGCACGGTCACCACGTTCTGGTTCGACTTATAGACGCTGTACCACGTCACGCCCCCGAGCACGAGAGCGGCCCCCACCCCGATACCTACTTTCTGCCACATCTTCATAGACCGACCTCTGGATTCAGACGTCCCGGATTGACAAATGTACCCACCACTTGATACATACGCTTGGGCGGGACACAAAGTTTCTCGGCAAACAGGCGAGGTAGAAAAAACTACGGGCTAAACCGGTCTTACTCCTCGTTGGCTCGCTTCTCCCATTCCACGCTCAGCGGCCGCCGTACACCCACAGCGCAATCATCGAGGCGAGCATTTTATGTCGATTCCATCCGGCAGCAAAAGGGAAATAATTGGCCCCACTCGGCCACGATGACTGTCTCGAACGCGAACGAAAGCCTGTGGCCGGTTGGACGAGCCGCGCGGTGCTTCGGCGCAAGGCAACCCTTGCGATTGCAGGCGATTCCAACCGGGTCAGAGGCAGCCCGGGGGAAAGCTTTGATTGACCTGTACATTAGTACAGGTTAAGATTTCGCATCAGAAAAGGTGCAACTATGGTTCGGTCCGCTAAGACCTTTCTTTGTCTTTTTTTTGCGGGGGGACTCTGCCTGTCGGCAGTGGGCTATGCCAGGGCGGCACAACAGGAATCGGCACCCGATCAGCAGGACCAACAGGCCCAGCCGAGCCAGCCCGAGCATTCCAAAAAGTCCGATAAGAACAAGCAGCAGAACGAACGCAACCTCTACAAGGAACTCGACTCCCAGTACAAGAAGTGGCTGAACGAGGATGTGATCTACATCATCACTCCCGAGGAGCGCCGCTCGTTCCTGCACCTTTCGACAAACGAAGAACGCGAGCAATTCATCGAGGCGTTCTGGCAGCGCCGTAATCCCGACCCCGATTCGCCGGAAAACACCTTCAAAGAGGAGCACTACCGCCGAATCGCGTATGCCAACGAGCACTACGCTTCCGGCATCCCGGGCTGGAAAACCGACCGGGGCAAGATCTACATCATGTGGGGTGCGCCGGACGAAGTGGATTCCCATCCGACCGGCGGAAATTGGGACCGGCCCATGGATCAGGGCGGCGGGTCAACTACGACGTATCCTTACGAAGATTGGCGCTACCGCTACCTCGAGGGCATGGGTGAAAACGTCGAGCTCGAATTCGTCGACCCCACCTCCACGGGCGAGTATCACCTCACCATGGACCCCAGCGAAAAGGACGCCTTGCTGATGGTCCCTGGCGCTGGTCTCACCATGGCCGAGTCGATGGGAATGGCGGACAAGTCTTCGCGCTTCAGCAACACCGACGGGACGCACATGGCGGAGAACCAAGGGGGCATGACGGGTATGCAGTCCGAGAGCAATAATGAATTCACCCGTCTCGAACTTTACGCCAACATCATGAAACCCCCGCCGGTGAAGTTCAAGGATCTCGAGGCTATCTCCACATCGCGCCTGGTGCGCGACCAGGTGAAGTTCGACTATCGCTACGACTTCCTCCGCATCACGTCCGATACCGTGCTCGTGCCCATCACCGTGCAGATTCCGGTTGCCCAGCTGAATTTCTTGGAAAAGGACGGCGTGGATTCAGCTTCCATGGACCTTTTCGCGCGGATCACGAGCCTGAGCGGGCGTATCGTTCAGACGTTTGAAGACACGCTCCGCGCCGACTTTCCGTCCGCGCTCCTCAAGCAATCGGCGAATACATCGAGAATCTATCAAAAGGCCGTGCCGCTTTCGCCGGGACTCTACGAGCTGGACATCGTCATCAAGGACGTAAACAGCGGCAACGTGGGCGTCGTCGATACGCGGCTTGCGGTACCCCGTTTTCAGGATGATCAGCTCAGCGCGAGTTCCCTGATTCTCGCCGACGATATAGTTCCCGTCTCGTCCAAGGACATCGGCCTCGGCCAATTCGTTCTCGGCGACGTGAAGGTCCGGCCCAAGATGGACAAGACCTTCACGCCCAAGGACAGAATGGGCGTCTACCTTCAGGTGTATAACCTCAAGGTGGATGATAAGACCCACCGCGCGGATGCGTCGGTGGAATATCGCCTGAAGAAAGACAAAGAAACCGAACCGATGATGAAGTTCGAAGTGCCGGCGGAAAAGCTGCCTCAGCATGGCGAGGAAATGACGCTCGAACAGCTCATCACGCTCGGATCGTTGACCCCGGGGAAGTACCAGCTTGAGATCGCTGTAACCGATAATCTCGCGAAGCAAACGATTACGCCTGTCGCGGACTTCACCGTAAAACCCGCGGCGGTGAGCACTCCCTAAAGGAGGCCACGCGTTTGAATCTGCGTTCGATTCGCGCCATGGGGCTTGGAGTTTTCGCCTGCCTGTGCGCCTTGCCTGTCCTGGCGGCGCCCAACGCGGGTAAGATCACCGGCATCGTCCTCGACCCAGCCGGCACGCCGCAGATGGGTGCTACCGTCTTGGTCGCTTCCGAAACGATCCTCGCCGCCTCGCCGATCCGGCTTCTCACGAACGATCGCGGACGTTTTTCGACCGATGCGCTTCCCGCCGGCGCCTACTCGATTCACGTAACATTGGCTGGCTTCCTGCCGGTCGTCGAACAAAACGTCCAAGTCGATGGGCAACACGCAACTCTGATCGAGATCGTCCTGGGTACTGTATTCACCTCGTTCGAGAAGCTGCGCCGCCAGCCCGATCAGCCGGTCGCCCAGGATGACTGGACCTGGGTTCTGCGAACTTCGGCGGCTACGCGATCGGTCCTGCGCTGGCAGGATGATCCCTCGATCAGCATCGCCCAGCAGAATCCCGGCGAAACCTCGGGAGCGCAATCCGCGCATGGGCGCTTCGAGCTTACCTCGGGCGCGGATCATCCCGGTTCAATCGCCGATATTGCCGATGCTCCTGGCACTGCCTTCGTGTACGACCTCGGAATCGGCCCCAGAAGCCAGCTCCTGATGGCCGGCCAGTATAGCTACGACGATGCATCCTCTGCCGCAGGCCTCGCGGCGGAATGGCTACCCTATGGCGACACAGGCACCGGGCCGGTCACCACGATCCTCGTCCGCGAGTCGCAGCTTGGGCCGCTCGGTCCCACGTTCCGCGGTCTCCGCATGTCGCACGACGACGCGTTCCAACTCGGCGATAAGGTCAGCGTTCGCTACGGCGCCGAATTCCTGATGGCCGGCTTCAACGGCACCACATCCGCTCTTCGCCCGCGCGGTGAAGTAGCCGTCCAGATTGCGGACGGCTGGCTAGCTTCCGCAATCGTCGCAACCGACCCCTGGCAGGACACGAGCATCCCGGAGAACGCGCTGCAGTCGACGCTCAACACGCTCGATGCGTTCCCAACTTTGCTTGTCCGCCACGGTCGCCCCGTCTTCGAAAATGGCTTCCATGAGGAAGCCGCCATCGAGCACGCCCTGGGCAAGCGCGCGGATTTGACTGCCTCCGTATTCCACGACCTCTCGACGCATACGGCCGTGATCGGCCGTGGCAGCTCCTCCGGTCCCGACTTCTTGAGCGACTACTTCTCGCAGGCGTTTGCCTACGATGGCGGCTCTTCCAGCTCGACAGGTGCCCGGCTCGTCTATCGCGAAAGAATAACCGACAACTTTAAGACGACCATCGTGTACGCCTACGCGGGCGCGCTCGCTCCAGACGCGGATTCCTCGGCCAGAACGCTGCGCGAGCAATTGCAGACCCGCGATCGCCACAGCTTGGCCGCTGACGTGACCACCACTATTCCCCGTGTGGGAACCAAGGTCACGGCGAGCTACAAATGGCTCAGCGGCTCCGCCGTCTCCCAGCAAGATCCCTACGGTGAGTCGGTCTATCACCTCGATCCGTATCTCAGCCTGCGTATCCGCCAGCCTTTGCCCAGTATGATTCCCGGTCATATGGAGGTTCAGGCCGATATCGGCAATCTGCTGGCCCAGGGATATGTTCCGGTGGCCTCCAGCCACGGCTACGTGATTCTCGTCCCCTCGTATCGCTACTTTAAGGGAGGCTTGAGCCTTCAGTTTTGACACTCCGCTGCAATCCTGAAATTGGAAAGATGGCTTCCACAAATGGGATCGCCCCGAAAATAAAAATTTCGATCCTTCGCATACCACACATAAAAAGAGGCTTGCATCATACGGTTTCAATCGCTCGCTGGAAGCTGACGTGCTAGCATAGGGCATTAATCAGTGGTCCGGGTGGAATGGGATGAACGATCAACTCCGAATGCGGCTGGGGGCGGTTACTCTCGCCCTTCTCACGCTGGCGGCGGTCATTTTTGCCGTTCTGAACTTCCAGCAGCGTTCGCGTTTCATCCTACCCGACGACGGCGTCACCTGGATGGATTCTCCGCAAGGAGTTGTCGCCTGGCACGTCGTTTCAGGCGCTCCTGCCGATCGCGCGGGCATCAAGCAGGGCGATACCGTCCAGACCGTGCGCGAGGTCGCGATACACCGCGCCACCGACGTCACCAAGGTGCTCTACCGCGCCGGCCCGTGGATGGAGCTGCGCTACGGCATTCTGCGCGACGGTGAGTTTTTTGAAGTTCCTCTCGTCACCGCGCCGCAGGAGAATCCCACCTCGCTCGAAAACTATCTTCGAGTCACCGCGCTGCTCTACCTTTTCATCGGCCTCTTCATCTTCGTTCGCCGCTGGAATGCGCCGCGCGCCATCCACTTTTACCTCTTTTGCTTGGTCTCCTTCGTCTTTTACAGTTTTCATTACAGCGGCAAGCTGAACTCGTTCGACTGGACGATTTACTGGGGCAACGTCGTCGCTCTGCTATTGCAGCCCGCCCTGCTCGTGCACTTCGCTCTCGTGTTTCCCGAGCGCCGCGGCACGCTTTGGCCGAAACTCGTTGCCACCTATGCTCCCCCGGCCGCTCTGCTCACGCTTCACGCCTTCATTGCCAGCGGCACGCTCGATTTCCTTCCGGCGTTCAGCACCCGCTACTTTCTCGATAAAGTCGAACAGGCCGATCTCGGAATCTACTTCCTCGTCGCCGCCGTCATTTTTCTATTCAGCTATCGCCGCGCCCCCAGCGGCATACTGCGCCAGCAGCTGAAGTGGGTCACGGGCGGCACGTTCGCAGGCATCCTGCCGTTCTTGCTCTTCTATCTCCTGCCGTACGTCTTCGGCGTCGTTCCCAAGCCGTGGATGAACATTTCCGTCTATTCGCTCGCGCTGATTCCGCTGTGCTTCGGCTACGCCATCATCCGCTACCGCCTGATGGACGTGGACATCATCTTCAAGCGCGGCCTAGCTTACACGTTCGCCACCGCCGGCGTCGTCGCCGTCTATTTCTCCGCGATCGCGATCATCGGAGAGCTTTCGCACAGCGCCTTGCCGCCGGGCTCCTTCGGAGCGGTCGTCGCCATCGTCGTCGCCGCGTTTCTTTTTCAGCCTCTGCGCGACTGGGTGCAGGCGCGCCTCGACCACTTCTTTTATCGCGACCGCCTTGACTATCGCCGCACACTCATCGAGTTCGGCCGCACGCTCACGAATGAAGTCCGCATTGATCCTCTCCTCGGCTCCGTGCTCGACCGGCTTTCCCAGACGCTGCTCGTCGATCGCCTCGCCGTTTTCCTCGAGGATTCGGAACATCCTGGCCGCTTCGTACTGTCGCGCTCGATGGGACTCCGCGCCGAAGGCCCCCTCGATCTAAGTTTTCTCGACCCGGCGCGTCCGGCGCTGGCAAGCGGCTGTCTATTCTTTGAATCTGCCCGCGCCGCGCGGGAAACCGACTCGGTTCGCCATACGCTCGAGGAACTCGACCTCAACTATTTCATCGCCTGTCGCTTCCACGACCGCACCGCCGCAATTCTCGGCCTCGGTAAGACGGTTGACGGCGACTATCTCTCGACCGAAGACCTCGAACTTCTCTCGACTATCGCCGGATACGTCGCCATCGCCATTGAAAACGCGCGCCTCTATCAATCGCTCGAGCAGAAGGCGTTGCAGATCGAGCGCCTCAAGGACTTCAGCGAAAATATCGTCGAATCGCTTAAGATCGGCGTGCTTACCGTCGATCTCGAGGACCGCATCGAATCGTGGAATCCGCAGCTCGAAGACCTGCTCGGAATTCCTCGCAACGAAGCGATTGGTCGCAAGCTTGACGAAGTGCTTCCTCGCGACCTCGCCGGCGAGGTCGGCGCGCGCGCCGCGAGCGAACATGTTTCCGGCATCTACCGCTTTCACCTGAATACGCGCGGCAACCGGCATCTCGTCATCAACGCCTCGATTGCGCCGCTGCTCAGCAAAAACGGCGCGCGCCTCGGCCGCCTCGTTCTGCTCGACGACATCACCCAGCGTGTGCGCCTCGAAGACCAGATGGTCCAGACCGAAAAGCTCACGTCGCTCGGATTGCTTGCCGCCGGCGTCGCGCACGAGGTGAACACGCCGCTTGCCGTCATTTCGAATTACATCCAAATGCTCGCAAAGCAAATTCCCGTGGACGATCCCCGGCAGAAAACCATCGAGCGCATCGTCAAGCAGACTTTCCGCGCGAGCGAGATCGTCAACAACCTGCTGAATTTCTCGCGTACGGGCGGCGCCGCGCCGGTCGAAGTCGACTTGAACTCCGTGCTCGAAGAAACGCTCACTCTCGTCCAGCATCCGTTCAAGACCGCGCAGGTCAACGTTGTCCGTAACTACGCGGAAAAGCTGCCGCCGGTCCTCGGCTCAACGACGCGCCTCCAGCAAGTCTTCCTCAACCTTTTCATGAACGCGCGCGACGCCATGCCCAGCGGCGGCATGCTCGAAGTCCGCACCGGCGCTCACAACGGCTCGGTCGAAATCGAAGTCAGCGACACCGGCGCCGGCATTCCGCCGGAACACATCCACCGCATTTTCGATCCGTTCTTTACAACCAAGGCCACCGGCCGGGGCACCGGGCTAGGCCTCTCGGTAAGCTATGGGATCATCAAAGAACATGCGGGCAAGGTTGACGTCCGCTCGACGCCGGGCAAGGGCACGTCGTTCCGGCTCGAGTTCCCCGTAGCCAGGAAGGCTGTCCATGCCTAAAGGTTCGATTCTTGTCGTCGACGATGAAGCCGAAATCCGCGAGGGCCTCGAAGCGCTGCTGACCTCGGAAAGTTTCGACGTCACTCTGGCGGAAACGGGCGAGGCTGGCTTGCGGAAGCTCGAAGATCATCCGTACGACCTGATGCTGCTCGACGTGAGTCTCCCGGACCATAACGGTATCGAGATGCTCCGCGAAATCAAGCTCCGCGATCCGCATCTGGCCGTCATTCTGATCACGGCGTTCGGCTCGATCGATATGGCGCGCGCGGCGTTCAAAGGCGGCGCCCAGGACTACATCACCAAGCCCTGGTCGAATGACGAGCTCATCGCACAAGTGTCGCTCGCGATCGAGGGCCGCCGGCTGCGCGAGGAAAACGTCCAGCTCAAGCGCGCCCTCAAGCAGCGCTACAACTTTCCCAACATCGTCGGCAAGAGCGAGAAGATGCTCGCCGTTTTCGATCTGGTTACGCAGGTTGCGCCGTCGCGCTCGACCGTGCTTATCTCCGGCGAAAGCGGCACCGGCAAGGAACTTATCGCCAAGGCCATCCATAGCGCTTCGACGCGCGTGGACAAAGCCTTCATTCCCATCAACACCGGCTCGATTCCCGTCGATCTTCTCGAGTCGCAGCTCTTCGGCCACGTGAAGGGCGCTTTCACCAGCGCCATCGCTTCGAAGAAGGGCCTCTTCGAGGTCGCCGACCAGGGAACGATTTTCTTCGACGAGATTTCAACCATCAGCCCGGAAACGCAGGCCAAGCTTCTGCGCGTGATTCAGGAGCGCGAATTCATGCGCCTCGGCGGCACCGAAACGATCAAAGTCGACGTCCGCATCCTCGCCGCCTCCAACGAGGATCTCCGCAAGCTCGTCCGCGAAGGCCGCTTCCGCGAGGATTTATTTCACCGCTTGAATGTGATCTCAATTCACTTGCCGCCCCTGCGCGAGCGCAAGGAAGACATTCCTCTGCTGGTCGACCGCTTCCTGGAATTCTTCTGCCGGGAAAATGGCAAGCCGCCGCGCGGTTTCACGCAGGGCGCGATGCGCCTGCTGATGGATTACGATTGGCCAGGCAACATCCGCGAACTTGAAAACGCGGTCGAGCGCGCCGTCGTGCTCTCCACGCACGAATCGATGGACGCCGATCTTCTGCCCGAAAGCATTCGCACCCGCGAAATCGTCAAGGGCGTGCGCCTTCAGCTCGCCGAATTCCTGCCGCCGCTACCGGGAGAGATCGGCGCGCGCAGCACCGCTCCGCCGCCTTCGCTCTTTGAAATCCTCGAGGAGGTCGAGCGGCGCATCATCATGGATATGCTCGAGCGCACCAACTGGAACCAGACCGAGGCCGCCGAGCGCTTTCAGATTCCGCTCTCGACGCTCAATCAGAAAATCAAGCGTCTCGGCATCGAAACGCGCCGCCGCCCTGGCGCGCCGCGCGGCATGGCCTACGGCGAGGACGCCGCCGGATTCTCCGTCGGCAAGTAGCAGGTATCGCTGCACTCTTCTTCGGAAAAGTCTGCGGTTATCTCAGAAGGAAATCAGCGGCTGCCCAACGAGGTTTTCAAGGATGCGATATGGCGCTTGTTCCGGTGCGACGAGCGCCTTCGGCGGAATCAGAAACGTCTGCTCGAGCGCGTACTGTCCGGACATCGCCGCGTGCGCAACGCCGTCCGTGAATACGAGCCATGTGGAAAGCGGCGGAAATTCGAGGCGCACCTTGAAGCAATTCTTCTGGAACGCCGTGTTCTCTTTCAGGTAGTCGTGAAATCCCAGCATGAACATGTCGTACGGGGTCCGGCCCATGCCGCGGAATCCGAGCTTCTCGCCCCAGTCTTGCACCGTCCGGCTCACCCAGGAATCTTCGGCGATCCGCGAAAGCCCGGCGTCTTCGGCGTAACGCCGCGCCAGCGTCTCGAAATCCTCGGTCGTCTGCCAGATCCGCGGCTTCGTCGGATTCAGATTCGTGAACACGCGCAAAATGCGCCCGCCGCGCGTCGGTCGGCTCGGAAACGCGTCCACGTGGAGCAGGTCGTTGCGCTTATGCAGCGGCAGTCCGCGCCGCTCCTCCTCAAACGGACGAAAGCTTGAAAAATCGAGCGTCCATTTCCCGGCGTACGGCGCGAGAAACTTCGTCAGGAACTCGATCACCTGATTCGAGTAATTCCGCATGATCGAATGCAGCCGCTCGACTGTCGCGGCGTCTCCGGTTACACCCTTCAAGATGTCCTCGGCCGGGCGGTACGAAACGTTCTTGTGCAGCCGAAGCTCGGCCCATTCCTGCGCCAGCAGAAACTTGCGGTCCTCGAAGGGCAGATCGAACGGCGGCTCGCGGAAGAAGAGAATCTGCCCGCGCTCGAGCAGTTCGCAGTAGGCCCGCGACCGTGCATCGCGCTCTTCGGCACGCGCCCAGCCAACCGGCCTGCGGTAATCTTCGACTAGAATCCAGGGCAAATTCGGCATGCCCCTCCTCGTTTTCAATCAATCTCGGTGCGCACGCCCCGACGGTTTCGTAGGGGCGCAGCACGCTGCGCCCGGCGCACATGCTTGGCGCGATGCAGCCTATCAACCTCGATCATCCGTAGGGGCACGGCACGCCGTGCCCGGCGCACATGCTTGGTACCGCGCCGCCCATTCGCCGCACGCCTTAATTCTTCGATGATCCCGGCCGCGTGTATCCGCGCGGCAGCAGCGTCGTCGAAAGGTCCACGCGCGAAAGATCCACTCCCTCGAGATTCGTCTCGCGCAGGATGGTGGTCTGCAAGCTCGCGCCCTCGAAATCCGCACCGTGCACGTTCGCATCCCGAAAGTTCGCCGCGCCAAAATCCCCGCGCCGCAGCACCGCCTGGCTCAAGTTCGCGCGGAAAAACTCCGTGCCGCCCGCCTGCGCTTCCGTCAGATCGGCGCCGCTCAGATTCGCCTCGGTGAGATCGGCCTTGCGCAAGTCCGCTTTCCGGAGCACGGCCTTGCTCAAATCCGCCGACGCCAGCTTCGCGTTGCGGAGGTTTGCGCCTTCAAGATTCGCACCCTGAAAATTCACGTAGGCGAGGTTCGCTTTTTCCAGATTCGCGCGCGAGAGGTCCGCGCCAGCCAGCTCGCCGTGAACGCCCTTTTCGTCGCCGCGCACGAACAATGCATGCGCCTCGAGGATTTCAGAAAGCCGCTTGCCGTTGTGGCGAATGCTCTGCGGCGATCGCAAGCCCCGGCCCGTCAACGCACTTAGAATACTCATTCAGTCCCTTCTCCAAATTCCAGTCTCAACAGACACACCCGAATTCTACTAGAAATCCGCGTGGGACCGTAACCTGCCGTGCCATCGCGCGTCTGTGCTACCGTAGGGCAATGCTGTGCTCACCAGCGCGTACCCGATTCCTCGCAGCATTTCTCGTCTCATTGCTGGTCGCCGCGTTGTGGACCTTCGTTCCCCGTTCCACCGCACAGGACCAGTCCGGCGCATCCGACGAGCCGGAGGAAACGGTCGCCAATCTCGCCGCCGGACGTGTCGTAATCGTCGTGGTGAAGGGCGCCATCATCGTCGGCACGGTTGAAAATCCAATCGAAGCGGATTCGCTCGCTCCGACTCCCGTCGCGCTCACGAGCATCCGCCTCGGCGTGATCCTCGGCGCGGCCCGCTGGTCGTCGCCGTCCTCGCGCCAGGATCTCGCGCGCTTCGATCAGGAGCTCCCGCAGATGCGCGGCCGCCTCATCGCTGCAGGCCCGCATCTACAGGATTCGGAGGCCGGTGCGGAGGCCACCGACATCGAAAACATCGGCCAGGGATTCCTCGAGCGACTCAACGACGTCGCGCAGGGCCTTCACGCCAGAGTCGACTTGCCGCCGAACGAGCCTCTTGCCGAACTTGTCCTCGTCGACTATCTCCCGAGTTACGGCCCGGAAGTCTGGCAACTCTCCTACGGAATCAAGCAGCAAGAGGAAAAGGCTGACTACTGGACCACGCGCGTACTCCGCCCAGCCTATCTGCAATTCTGGCCGCCCGAAAAGGGCCAGCCGAGGACGCCCGTAGAATTCAATTACCCGCCGGAGAATCCGCCGCCCACCCTGCTCGATCTTCTCCGCCAGAAAGATCCGCGCCTCGAAAAATTGATCGCCTCAGACGCGAAAATGGCGTTCGTTGCGGGCCGCATTCTCCAAGGAGAAACGAGCAAAGTGCTGCCTGATGACGCAACGCAGTTCCTGCGCGCCGCCCTGGACGCCATCTCGCCGCCAAACGCCCGCCAGACCATGGCGATCATTTCGCAGGAAAAAGGCTTCGAGTGGATTCTTCCGCCGCCGCCCGAACCAGCCGCCCCACCCTTGAAAAATCCGCAGCGCCCGCCCAACGCACCCACTCTAATGCACCCGCCTCAATAACCACTTCCTGATCGCGAGTATCTATTTTTGCTCGGAAAGTTGTTTCTGCAGGCGGGCGTTCTTCTCGGCTACTGCGCGCGCGAGTGCTTCCTTGTGCTCCACGAGCTTCCGCGCGATCTCGGGATCGGACAACCCCAGAATCTGGGCCGCAAAAATCGCCGCGTTCGCCGCTCCGGCCTTGTCGATAGCCATCGTCGCAACCGGAATTCCTCCCGGCATCTGCACCGTCGCGAGCAGCGCATCGAGCCCATTCAGCGTGCTCGTCGCCATCGGAACGCCGATCACCGGCAGCGTCGTATTCGCCGCCATCACGCCGGCAAGGTGCGCCGCCGCTCCCGCCGCCGCGATCACCACTTTCAGCCCCCGGCTCAACGCAGTCGTCGCGTATTCATGGGCGCGCACCGGCGTCCGATGCGCGGAGAGCACTTCCATCTCGTACGCGATGCCGAATTTCTCAAGCGTTTTTCCTGCCTCGCTCATCGTCGGATAGTCGGTGTCCGATCCCATCACGATTCCCACGAGCACCGCATGCTTTTTTCCACCAGTCGCCACTTTGCCGTTCCCCTTAGCGCTTCCCCGCCTGCGCCGTTTCTGCATTCTTGCGCCCGATGTCCGTGCGATAGTGCGAGCCTTCGATCTTGATCCGGCTCGCCGCCTCGTACGCAAGCCGCCGCGCACCCGCCACGTCCTCTCCTATCGCGCTCACCACCAGCACTCTGCCGCCGCTCGTCGAAATCACCGGGCCGCTCCGCCGCGTGCCCGCGTGAAACACAACCGCGCCCGGCACTTTCCGCGCATCCTCAAGCCCATAAACCGGAACGCCCGTTTGCGGGTCGCCCGGATAGCCCTTCGACGCAATGACCACGCAAACGCTCGCGCCCGGAAGCCATTTTGCCTCGAACCCGTCCAGATTCCCGAGCGCCGCCCGCATGCACGCCTGCGCCAGATCGAAATCGGCCCGCAGCAGCACCGCCTCCGTCTCGGGGTCCCCGAGCCGGCAATTGTATTCGAGCACCTTCGGCCCATCCGCCGTCAACATCAGCCCGAAATAAAGAAATCCGCGGTACGGCAATCCATCCGCGCGAAGCCCATCGAGCGTCGGCCTCACAATCCTCTCGATAATCGTCTTCTCAAGATCGGCCGGCAGGATATCGTCGGTTGAATAGACGCCCATTCCCCCTGTGTTTGGCCCCTCGTCGTTGTCGTACGCGCGCTTATGATCGCGCGCCGGCGCCATCCGGATGAAATCTTTGCCATCCGTTAAAATAATGTACGACAGCTCCTCGCCCGCCAGCCCCTCTTCGAGCAGCACTCGCCGCCCCGCATCGCCAAATTCGCGCGTTTCCATCACGCGTGTGATAAACGCACCCGCTTCCTCCGCCGAGGAAGTCACCAACACTCCCTTGCCCGCACACAGTCCGTCCGCCTTGATCACCAGCGGCCAGTCCACGGAATCGAGCGCCGTGTGTGCATCGATCGGGTCGTCGCAAATGTCGTAAATCTCCGCCGTAGGAATTGCGTGCCGCTCCATGAACTCTTTCGCGAAAATTTTGCTTCCCTCGAGTTGCGCGGCCTTCTCTGCCGGGCCAAGAAGAGTCATTCCCCGTCTCGCGAATTCGTCCGCGATCCCGAGCACCAGGGGCAGCTCCGGACCTACGATCGTCAGGTCCGTCCCGAGCTTTCCGGCCAGATCGGCGGCCGCGTTCACGTCGTTCAAATCCAGCGGCACGCACTCCACATCGTTCGCGATTCCGCCGTTCCCCGGCGCGCACCACATTTTCTCGACCGACGAGCTTTGCGCGAGCTTCCACACAATCGCGTGCTCGCGCCCACCACCGCCGATGACCAGTATTTTCATGTGCGTCTGCGTTCGTTCGAGAGAATCAAGCACGATACGGCGGCCCCTCCGCCGCTGTCAACCGACGATTGGAAATCCTGACTGCCGCGTCGACGGCGGGCCACCCGCCCCGCTTGCTCTTGCGCGATAAAGATGATTTGATCGGGCGTCATGCACTGGGACTTCGCTCTCATCCTGATTTTCCTCGGCGGCGCAGTTCCGCTGCTCGGCCGGCGCCGTATCCGCCAGCTCATGGCGATGCCGGAAACGACGAAGCGCGATCGCCTCTCGCTCTACGCCTCGACCATCGCCTTTCAATGGCTTGCGAGCGCCGTGGCCTTGTGGCGCGCAACCGCGCACGGAATTTCGGCCGCCCAGCTCGGCCTCGCGGTTCCAAACCTCGCCCTCACTCTCGTGATTGCATCCGTGCTCGGTGCGTTCGTGTTTGCGAACCAGGTCTTCAGCCTGCGCCGTCTGGCCCTGCGTCCCGAAGAGATCAAAGGGACCCTGCCGCAGCTCGCCCTGAAAATCTTCCCGCAAGACAACGTCGAGCGCCTCGTTTTCTTTGCCCTCGTCGTCACCGTTGCCGTCTGTGAGGAGCTGATCTATCGCGGCTTCGCGCAACGTGTCTTTGAAAACTGGTCCGGAGGCTACGTCGTAGCTGGAATCGCAGAATCTGCCGCTCTCTTTGGACTGGCTCACCTCTACCAGGGTCGCCGAGGTTTGGCCGCTACATTCGTAGTTGGGCTGATATTTTCGGGCGTTCGATCATGGACTGGTAGCCTGCTCGCACCGCTGATTGCCCACTTTGTCACTGACATGACAGCCGGATTGCTCGCTCCACCCCGTCTGAAGCAGGCGTTAAGCCGTTCTGCCACTAAGACAAGCCAATCTGAATCAGTGGCCTAGAATGCTAAGGGGAAAGTTACTATAGATGTAGTATTATGAGCGAAATTTCTAATGAAGCGATCGTAAGGGCTCTTCGGCCCTATCATTTTTTGGCTTCCGCCGAAGTCTGCGAGAAGATCAGGATCTACATCTCCCTTCTGCTCAAGTGGAATCGCGCTATTTCGCTGACAACCGTCACGGAAGCGCTGGAAATCCTGAAAATTCAGTTTGGAGAGAGCGTTTTTGCCATTTCTGAGGTACCGATCGCCAATGGTCGGCTCGCCGACGTTGGGTCCGGTGCTGGATTCCCTGGAATGGCGCTCGCAGTCGCGAATTCCTCTCTTAGCGTTACCCTCATCGAGTCAAATGCAAAGAAATGCGCTTTTCTGTCCGAGGTCGCCCGCGCACTGGAACTTTCCAACGTCACCGTAACCCGCTCCCGTATGGAAGATGTGCCGGAGGAGGACGGCCAGTTCGATTTCATAGCTGCCAGAGCCTTGGGCCAATATGAAGATCTTCTAAATTGGGCTTTGAAGCGCCTCTCTAGCGACGGAAAAGTTGTCCTCTGGCTCGGCGAGCCAGACGCCGAGCAGCTCTCTCGAAATCCGCAATGGAAGTGGGACGCGGTTCACCGCATTCCCAAGTCAAACCGCAAGTGCCTGCTCGTTGGCTCGCTCAAAGGGTGATCTCCGCAATTTGTTCCACGTGGAACATATGCCCGGAAAAAAAATGTTCCACGTGAAACATCTTGCATCTCGCGAAATCCATCTGTTACATTCGCGATTCATCCTGGGGGATCTGCTTGGCACGAGTCATCGCCATCGCCAACCAAAAGGGCGGCGTTGGGAAAACCACGACGGCAGTCAATCTAGGCGCCTCTCTAGCCGCTTCTGATAGGCGCACCCTGATCATCGACTCGGACCCGCAGGGAAACGCCACCAGTGCTCTAGGATTCCCGAAAGACCCTGCCCGCCGCACTCTTTACCAGACACTCATCCTCGGCGAACCAATCGAGCGCGTAACAATCGATGCCCAAATCGACCGCCTCGACCTCGTTCCATCGGACAGAAATCTCGTCGGAGCGGCCGTCGAGCTCGTCTCCATGGAAAATCGTGAGTATCGGCTCAAAGAAGCTATCCGTGGGGCCAGAGAAAAATACGAATATGTCCTGATCGACTGCCCCCCATCCCTTGATCTGCTAACGGTCAATGCACTCGCGGCCAGCGACGCCGTCTTGGTCCCCATCCAATGCGAGTACTTCGCCCTAGAGGGCGTATCCGAGCTTCTCGACACCCTAATGCGCCTCCGCCGGACGATAAATCCGTCGCTCTCGGTTGAGGGCATCCTGCTAACGATGTACGACGACAGAACAACGCTTTCGAAGCAGGTCGCCGCCGACTTGCGCAGTTTTTTCGGCACTCAGGTCTTTGAAAGCGTAATTCCAAGAAATGTCCGCCTCGCCGAGGCACCCAGCCACGGCATGCCGGTAATGTTCTACGACATTCATAGTAAGGGTGCAGAAAGCTATATCCAACTTGCCAAGGAGGTTATATCGAATGCCCAGAAACGCGTTGGGCAGGGGACTGAGCGCGCTGATACGGGAACCGGAGCCGCAGCCTCCGCTGCCGCCGCAGGCAGTGGTAGCAGCGGCGGGAGCAGCGGCGGCGGTGGCACTGGCGCCGATTCAGTCTGAAGGCCTGCTGCAAGTCGACATTGACCTGATCGATCCGAGTCCCTATCAGCCGCGAACGCGCTTCCGCGAGGAGGCGCTCGAAGAACTCGCCCGTTCGATTCGGGCGAGCGGCATCGTGCAACCGCTCGTCGTCCGCCGCATCGGCCAGCGCTACCAGCTGATCGCTGGCGAACGCCGCTGGCGCGCCGCGCAGCGTGCCGCATTTGCGCGCGTGCCCGCCGTCGTTCGCGACGTTCGTGATGAGATGGCGCTCGAAATGACCCTCGTCGAGAACCTCCAGCGCGAGGATCTCAATCCCATCGAGCAGGCGCACGCATTTCAGCGCCTGACCGACGAATTCCACCTCACCCAGGAGCAGGTCGCCGAACGTACCGGCAAAGACCGCGCCACCATTGCAAACGCCGTCCGCCTGCTGAAACTCGAAGAGCCGATCCAGGAACTCCTCGAAGAGGGCCGCCTCACCGCCGGACATGGCCGCGCCCTGCTTGCCATCGCAGAGCCAAAGGCCCGCATCGAGCTGGCCCGCCGCATCGCCCGCGGCGGCATGACCGTCCGCCAGGTCGAACGTCTCGCTGCCCGCGGCCCAAGATCGAAGACCACATTAGAACCCGCCTCGGAGGACCCGAACACGAAGTGGGCAATTGAAGAGCTACAGCGGAAATACGGCACCAAAATCGTCCTGCACCCGCTGCGGCCGGGCAAACCCGGGCATTTAGCCTTTGAATACTACGACGCTAGTGATTTGACCCGCCTGTACGATCAGTTGATGAAAGAATGAGAGAATAAGACAGGGGAATCGTATGGCATGGGGTTGGTTTGACCGCAAGAGGCAGGATCCCGCCGAGTGGACCGGCTTCCTCGAACAGGGCGTCAAGGTCGAGGGCAAGCTCGAATCGTCCGGCACCTTCCGAATCGATTCGGCTTTCAAGGGAACGCTCGTTTCCGAGGACACGCTGATTCTGGGCGAGCACTCCACCGTGCAGGCTGAGATTCTCGGCAATCACGTCGTCATCGCCGGCCGTTTCGATGGAACAATTCGCGCCAAGGGCCGCGTGGAAATCCAGCCGAACGCCATCGTCACCGGCGAGATTCATACGCCCTGCCTGGTGATCGAGCCAGGCGCCATTTTCGACGGCCAGTGCCAAATGTCCGCCCCGACCGAAGCACTCAAGCCAATCACGATGACGATCCGCTCCGCCGCCGGCCAGTCCTCGCGCTAGCGCAGCAGTTCGTAGCGCCGGCATCCTGCCGGCGATTTTCCTACGGCAATAAGCTTGGGAGTCGGCGACGGTTGGGGCTACCTGACGACCAAACGAAGGAATTTCTTCTTTCCGGCGCGGAGCAGAAATTCACCCGGCTTCGAGAGATCAAGCTCGCGTTTCACGTCTTCCACGCGCTCTCCATTGATTTCGACGCCACCCTGTTTGATCAACCGCTCGGCCTCGCTGCGGGAAGGTGCGGCCTTCACCTCGACGAGTATGACTGACAGCCTTTTTTGACCGTCAATGGCGATGTTCACGCGCGGCGCTTCATCCGGCGCTTTGCGATCACGGAACACCCGCTGGAACTCTTCACCAGCTTTCTTCGCAGCCTCTTCGCCGTGGAACCCCGCAATAATCGTATGCGCGAGCTGCATCTTCGCTTCCATCGGATGCAGCACGCCGGTGCGCACTTCCTCGCGCAGCCGCGTAATCACCGGCCAAGCAAAATCGGTCAGCAGCTCGTAGTACGACCACATCAGCTCATCCGAAATCGACATCAGCTTGCCAAACATCATGCCCGGTTCGTCCGTGATGCCGACGTAATTGCCCAGGCTCTTCGACATTTTCCGCTCGCCATCGAGCCCCACGAGGATCGGCATGGTCAGCGCGACTTCCGAGGGCTGGCTGTACTCACGCTGAATGTCGCGATGGACGAGCAGATTGAATTTCTGCTCGGTCGCTCCGATCTCCACGTCCGACTGCAGCGCCACCGCGTCGTACGCCGTCAGCAGCGGGTACAGCAACTCGTGAACGGAAATCGGCTGATTTTGTTGGAGCCGCGAACGAAAATCTTCGCGCTCCAGCATCCGCGCCAGCCGGTAGTGCCCGCACAGCCGGACCACGTCGTAGCTCGGCATCTTCCCGAGCCATTCGCTGTTGTAGCGAACCTCGGTTTTCTTGGGATCGAGAATCTTATACACCTGCGCGAGATACGTCTGCGCGTTCGCGTCCACCTGCTCGCGCGTCAGCGGCGGACGCGTTTCCGATTGTCCCGTGGGGTCACCGATCATCGCCGAAAAATCGCCAATCAGGAAAATCGCCGTGTGACCCATGTCCTGAAAGTGTTTGAGCTTGCGTAGTACCACCGTGTGGCCCAGATGAATGTCCGGCGCGGTCGGATCGACGCCCAGATACACGCGCAGCGGTTTCCCGGTCGCGATCGATCGCTCGATCTTCGCCCTCAGCTCGTCCTCGCGGATGACTTCCGCCGCGCCCTTCTTGATGAGCGAAAGCTGTTCGTCAACCGGCTTGAACTTTCCCTCGGCCACTTATTTTTTCTCCGGGCGTTTCATGATTTCACCAGCACGCGGCGGCCGTCGATCCGATAGCGGCCCTCAAGCACGATCCGCACCGCTTCGGAATAAATCCGGTGTTCCTCGCGCAGAATGCGTTCCGCGAGCGTTTCCGGCGTGTCACTGTCTTCGATCGGCACCACGGCCTGCGAAATGATCGGCCCCGCGTCGAGATTCTCATCCACAAAGTGCACAGTGCATCCGGAAAACTTCGTGCCATGTTCGAGCGCCTGCCGCTGCGACTCGAGTCCCGGGAACGCCGGCAGCAGCGAGGGATGAATATTCAAAATTCGCTGCGGAAAAGCCCTCACGAAATACGGCGAAAGCAGCCGCATGTATCCGGCCAGGCAAACCAGATCGACGTTCCTCTCGCGCAGCGCCGCCACCACCAACTTGTCGTACGCCTCGCGCTCCAGGCCTTTCGACGCGATCGCCACCGCTTCGATTCCGCGCGCGCGCGCCTTCTCGATTCCGGGCGCATTCTCGCGATTGCTCAGCACAATTACGATTTCGGCGTTGGGAATACTCCCTTCGGCCACACTCGCCGCCAACGCTTCGAAATTCGATCCGCGCCCCGAAAGCAGCACGCCAATGCGTTTTTTCATGAGCAAGCGAAATTAACACAGTTCCGCCGATCGACGAAACGCCCGCAGCATCCTCCGCCGCTCTTGGCAGCCGCGCGCAACAGAGGCATCTTCCTCCCTCACACTCGACCGTGAGGAGGATTCCACATGTTCCGACACCGCTCCCTTTCCTTGATGATTGCTTCTGCTTTTGTGGCCTGCTTCGTGGCCGCCTGTTCGCAGCCACAACCCGCCGCGCCTGCGGCACCTCCCGACACACGTGCTGCGGATGAAGCCGCGATCCCGCGCCAACGACGCCGACTGGGCCAAGGCAGCCGCCGCGAAGGACCTCGACAAGTCGGTCTCGTATTACGCGGACGACGCAGTTGCGTTCGCGCCGGGCCAGCCTGCGATCTCGGGAACGGACGGCATCCGCAAGTCCATCCAGGGGCTTCTCGCCGTTCCCAACATGCAGTTGACCATTCGCATCGCGAGCGTCGACGTCGCGCGCTCCGGCGATCTCGCCGTGGACCGCGGATCAGTGGACGCCACTGTCACCGACAAAAAGGGTAAGGCGAAAACTTCAACAAGCCAGTACGTCCTCGTCTGGAAAAAGCAGGCGGACGGCTCGTGGAAGATCCTCGCGGACACCAGCGCCAATACGAAGTAGCCCGCGAACTCACCAATGCGATTGACGATGAATCCTCTCGCGCCGTGAACGCACGCCTACTCGTCCGCCCCGTTGCGATACAATTGGAATGGCACGCAGGAAGAAAAACGCATGATCGACGCAGTCGAAACCCTGATCCTCGATCTCCTTGAGTGGGTCGCAAACCGCGAGCGAAGCTACGAAGAAGTGATGGACGCTTGGCGCACGTCCTGTCCCAGACTTCCGGTTTGGGAGGACGCCAATGATCGCGGTCTTGTCGCGCGCGAGTATGTGAATGGACGCGGTATTGTCAGGATTACGTCGTCAGGCCTCGCCCTTCTTGAACAGCGCAGGCCGCTCCAGGACGTGGCGCATCACGGCCCGCGTGGTTGAGATGAATGCCGCTATTCGCGGCACGCAGATAAAGTCGCTCCGCGTCAAAGCCCCAGCTCTCCCGAATACACCACGCGCGGTTTGCCGCGGACGCCGCTCTCGATTCGCCCGATAAGATAGAATTTCTCGCGCCGCCGCTTCAATTCCGCCTCGACGCGCGCAACGTGCTTCGCGGGCACCACCAAAATCATTCCCACACCCAGATTGAACGTGCGCAGCAATTCATCGCGCTCGATCCCGCCGAGCTTTGCGAGGTAGCGAAAAATCGGCAGCACAGGCCATGAGCTCAGGTCGACCGCGGCCTGCACGTTGCGTGGCAGCGCGCGCGGCAGATTTCCGGTGATGCCTCCGCCGGTGATGTGCGCCATCGACGAAACCCATCCACGCGCAAGAATGTTTTTCAGCAGCGGCCAGTAGGCACGATGCGGCTTCAGCAGCTCCGCGCCGATCTTGTTCCGCACTTCGGCCACATACGTGTCAGGTTCGAGCTTCGCCACGCCGAACACGAGCTTTCGCGCGAGCGAGTATCCGTTGGTGTGCAGCCCGCTCGAAGGCAACGCCAGCAGCGCGTCTCCGGGCCGCACATTGCGCGGGTCCAGGATTTTTTTTCGCTCGACCGCGCCCACGATAAATCCCGCCAGGTCGTATTCGCCCGCCGCGTACACGTCCGGCATCTCGGCCGTTTCGCCGCCGATCAGCGCGCAGCCCGCCTTCTTCGCCGCCGCGCTCATCCCCTCGATCACCTGTTCCACAACGCGCGTATCGAGCTTGCCCATGGCGATGTAGTCGAGGAAAAAGAGCGGCTCGGCGCCCTGCGTCAGTATGTCGTTCACACAGTGATTCAGAATGTCCGCGCCGACGGAGGAATGAATGCCGGTCGCGAACGCCACCTTAAGTTTCGTGCCCACGCCGTCGCAGCTCGCTACTAGCACGGCGTCGCGCCACCGCTTCTTGTCGAGCTGAAAGAGCGATCCGAATCCGCCGATCGGTGCGAGCACGCCACGGCGAAATGTTTTTCCCGCCATCGCGGCGATCCGCCGCTTGGCTTCATCCGCAACCGAAATGTTTACGCCGGCGTCCGAGTAGCGCATGAGCGAAGCTCCCACCTATCTCGCAAAACATCTTTGTGGGTCGCGGCTTCAGCCGCGACATACAAGGCCGGCAGATTCGGGGCTTCAGCCCCTGAAGCTCCCTAGGACTGCGGGCCGAGAACCTCATGAAACAGTTTCTCGTCTTCTGAAGGGAAACGGCGGCTCGGAAATCTAAAAGGTGCGAAACAATCGCCGCCACCGCACTTCGCCGGGATGGATCAGCACGCTGGCGTAGGTTTCAAACCGCTCGATGGCAAAGCCCGGCCCCCACACTTCCTCCGGCGCGTCGATCGACATATAGATAATCAGCGGCGTTCCGATGATATTGGCGCGCGGCACGAATCCCCAGAATCGGCTGTCGTTCGAATTGTCGCGGTTGTCGCCCATCATGAAATACTCGCCCGCGGGCACCACCAGCTCGCCGTTCACCACGTGGTTGTGAAAGTCGTCCGCCCACGCCGCCGTCAGCCCTGCGTCCAGTTCATCGACGCTCGCCGGCGGATAATTCTCCGCCGCCCCGGAAAGCCTCTCCGGATAATGGACCGCGTACGGCTCGACGAGCGGCACTCCGTTCACGATCACCTGCCCGGCAACGATCTTGATGTGATCGCCGGGCACGCCGATGCAGCGCTTGATGAAATCCGGATTGCCCTGATCGGGCAGCGGTGCGCGAAACACGACGATTTGCTGTCGCTTGGGATTGCGCCACAGGGGCACGTGAATCGAAGTGAACGGAATGCCGGCGTCGTAGCCCAGCCGGCTCACGATCAAATGGTCGCCGACCAGCACGGTGTTTTCCATCGAGCCGCTGGGAATCACGCGCGCCTGCACCAGCATTCCTTCAATCAGTAGAAACGCCACGATCACCCAGAACCACGAGACGACCTCGCGCCAGACCTTCTGCTCCGTCGTGAGCTCAACGGGAGGCGCGGCGGGTTTCTTCGCGTCCTTTTCTTGCGCCACGGCCTCTTCCACCTCAGCCTTCACGATGAGCCTCCACTTCGAGTTGCACCAGCTCGGTCGGATAGCTGCCCGTGTAGCACGCCGTGCAAAACCTCTTGTCCGTATCCTCGACGGCCTCGCGCAACGCCTCGAGCGAAAGATATCCAAGCGAATCCGCGCCGAGGAATTGCCTGATTTCCTCGACCGAATTGTGCGAGGCGATCAGCTCGTCGCGCCGCGGCGTGTCGACGCCGTAATAACACGGCGAAATCGTCGGCGGGCAGCTGATGCGCACATGAACTTCGGTCGCGCCTGCGTCGCGCACCAGGCGCACGATCTTGCGGCTCGTCGTCCCGCGCACGATCGAATCGTCCACCAGCACCACGCGCTTGCCTTCCAGCATTCGCCGTATCGGATTTAATTTCAGCTTCACGCCAAAATCGCGGATCGCCTGCTCCGGCTCGATGAATGTGCGACCGACGTAATGATTGCGGATCAGCCCCATGCGAAACCGGATACCAGACTCGGCCGCGTAGCCCACCGCCGCGGGCACGCCCGAATCGGGCACCGGCGTCACGATGTCCGCTTCCACCGGATGCTCGCGCGCAAGCAGGCGCCCCAGTTGCTCCCGGCTCTGGTTCACCGGCCGCCCGAACACCACGCTGTCGGGCCGCGAAAAATATACATGCTCGAAAATGCACTGCTGATGCTGCTTTTCGGGCGCGAAGTGAATCGACTCGACGCCGCTGCGCGAAATCCGCACCATCTCGCCCGGCTCGATTTCCCGCACGTATTCCGCGTCGATCAAATCGAACGCGCAGGTCTCCGATCCGACCACCCACGCGCCTTCGAGCCTCCCGAGCACCAGCGGCCGGAACCCGCGCGGATCGCGGATCGCGTACATTTCATCGCGCGTCAGCAGCAGCAGCGAATAGGCGCCTTCCACCTGATTAAGCGCGTCGGCGAGTGCGCTCGGCAGATTTCGCGCCGCGCTCCGCGCGACCAAGTGCACGATCACTTCCGTGTCGCTCGTGGTCTGAAAGATCGAGCCGCGGTGTTCGAGCTTCCGGCGCTGCTCGATCGCGTTCGTCAAATTGCCGTTGTGCGCCAGCGCGAGCTTGCCGCGATTGCAGTCGATCACGATCGGCTGCGCGTTGATGAGCACGTTGTCCCCGGCCGTCGAATAGCGCGTGTGGCCGATCGCCGCGGGTCCGGGAAGTTGCTGCATCGCCTCCGGCGTGAAAATTTCCTGCACGTGCCCGAGCGCCTTGTAAATGTGCAGATCGGCCCCGTCCGACGACGCAATCCCGGCCGACTCCTGCCCGCGATGTTGCAGTCCGTACAGCCCGAGATATGTCAGCTTCGCCGCCTCGGGATGCCCGAAAATCCCGAACACGCCGCAGTGATCGTGGAAATGATCGTCGCCGAGTTCGATCGTCCGGGTCACGCCGTCCGTTGCCTCTGTCGGTAAGTTGATCGCACTGGCGGTAGAACAAGCCATGCCAAGATGGCACCATTGAGCGCCGACCACAACACAATGCTTGTCACGAGCGTGGCCGACCAGTCCATCGCTACCATCGCACCGAAAACCGCCAATTCCAGGAGCGAAAGTACAATGGCGGAAGTATGTGCCCACTTACGCCAGTTCAGGACTCCCCAAGCGCAAGCAAAGTAAAGCGCACACAGCCCCACCGTAAAGTAATCCGTCGGATAGGTGAGCACGCTAGGATTGCGCCAGGCACGAGGGAAATCACGGACGATTTCATACAACGTTCCAAATCCCTTGGCCCCCAGAACGACTGCCACCAGCCAGTGTCCCCAATTCACAAGCTTGCTCATCACGCGCCCTCGATCGCCTTCGCGAGCGATTCGCTCCAGATTTGGCGAAACGAATCCACGTTGCCCTGTATCACGGGAGCACCCTTAATTTGGATGCGAAAATCGCCGCGCGCGACCGTTCCGATGCGCTGCGCCTTGACTTCCCATTGTGCCGCAATTGCATCGACGCGGGCAAGCGACGCAGGGGAAACCGACACGACCGCACGCGCGCCGCGCTCGCCGAAAAGCGCAGATTCTGTTGGTTCCTCCGCGGCGTCAAAATTGACCTGCGCCGAGAGCCCGTCGCTATCGAAGCAAGATTCCGCGAGCGTCACCCCAATCCCGCCGTCGCTCACGTCGTGCGCAGACGAAATCGCGCTCTCGCTCGCAAGCTGCACCAGGCAATCGATCAGACGCTTCTCCGCTGCAAGATCGATCGACGGCGGCGCGCCCGCGACGACTCCGTGAATCGTCTTCGCATACTCTGACGAAGAAAACGGGGTGGTGTACGTAGCGCCGGCCTTTAGGCCGGCATCTTGCGGTGTCCTCGATTGGCTCCCATCGAGCAGCACAATCGCATCGCCTTCATTGCGAAATGCGGAACCAAGCGCGCACTCCGCATCCTCCATCAGCCCGAGCACGCCCAGTATCGGCGTCGGATAAATCGGCTTACCCAGTGTTTCATTGTAGAAACTGACATTCCCGCCCGTGATCGGCGTTTCGAGCACGGTGCAGGCCTCCGTGATGCCGTCAATCGCCTCGGTGAACTGCCACATCACCTCGGGCTTTTCCGGATTGCCGAAATTCAAGCAGTTCGTCGCGGCAATCGGACGCGCTCCGGTGCACGCCACGTTTCGCGCCGCCTCGGCAACCGCATGCATCGCGCCGACGCGCGGCGCAAGCACGCCCCAGCGCCCGTTCCCATCCGTCTTGATCGCCAGCGCGCGCTTCGATTCCTTCAGCCGCACCACCGCCGCGTCCCCCGCACCCGGCCCGACGCGCGTGTTCGTGCGCACCATCGAATCGTACTGCTCGGTGATCCATTCCTTCGACGCGATCGCGGGCGACGCGAGCAGCCGCCGGAAATTGTCCGTCAGGTCCGCGCCCTCGCGCGCAAACTCAACAAGCGGCCCGTGCTCCCGCGTCGGCGGCTTCGCAATCGGGCGGTTATACTTCGGCCCCTCTTCGGCAATCGCGTGCGCCAGAATTTCCGCCGCGACGCGCCCGTGATTCAGCACGCGCAGCTTTCCGTCGTCGGTCACGCGCCCGATCTCGACGGCATCTAGCCCCCATTTCTGGAAGACCTCGAAGACTTCGCGCTCGCGCCCGCGCTCGGCCACGAGCAGCATCCGCTCCTGCGATTCGCTCAGCATGATGTCGTACGGCGTCATGCCGGTTTCGCGCTGCGGCACGCGCGCAAGGTCGATTTCGATTCCCGCTCCCCCGCGCGACGCCATCTCCGCGCTCGAACTCGTCAGTCCCGCCGCGCCCATATCCTGAATCGCCACCACCGCTCCGGTGCGCATCGCTTCCAGGCACGCCTCCAGCAACAGCTTTTCCATGAACGGGTCGCCGACCTGCACGTTCGGCCGCTTCTGCTGCGACTCCTCGCTGAATTCCGCCGACGCCAGCAGCGACGCGCCGTGAATTCCGTCGCGCCCGGTTTTCGCACCGACGTAAATCACCGGATTCCCCACGCCGCTCGCGCGCGCAAAAAACAGTTCGTCGCGCCGCGCAATTCCCAGCGCCAGCGCGTTGATCAGCGGATTATTCGAGTAGCACGGCTCGAACATCACTTCGCCGCCCACCGTCGGCACGCCGAAGCAGTTCCCGTAAAATCCGATGCCGCGAATCACACCGTCGAGAATCCGCCGGTTTCGCGCAATCGCCTCTTGATCGTCGTCAGGGCACGGCTTCAGCCGTGCCGCATCGGGTCCTGTTTGCGGGGGGGCTTTAGCCCCTGAGGTAATCGGCCCAAACCGCAACGAATCGAGCACCGCAATCGGCCGCGCCCCCATCGTGAAAATGTCGCGAAGAATTCCCCCGACGCCCGTCGCCGCGCCCTGAAACGGCTCGACGAAACTCGGATGGTTGTGCGACTCGATCTTGAACACGGCCACGAGCCCATCGCCAATATCGACGACTCCCGCGTTTTCGCCCGGCCCTTGCACCACGTGGGCACCGCGCGTCGGCAGGCGCTTCAGGTGCACGCGCGACGATTTGTACGAGCAGTGCTCGCTCCACATCACGCTGAAAATTCCCAGCTCAGTGATGTTCGGGTCGCGGCCGAGGATTTTTTGCGCGCGCGCGTATTCGTCCGGCGTAAGGCCGTGCTCGGCCGCGATCTGCGGCGTGACTTTAATTTCGGTCTCGATCATCGGCATGAAAGCCTGTGTGGTGAGCGCAAATTTTCGCAGCAAATCCGGGCGCGCGCAAGCGCGAGCGTGTGTGGACTTTTGAATTGGATGGATTGGGGATGCGAACTCACGCGGAGACGCGCTCGGCGGCGCGGCGCGACAAACTCTCGACCATCGATCGCAGAATCACGAGCCCATCGGTCGAGCCAAGCCCGGCCTCAACCGCGCGCTCGGGGTGCGGCATCAGGCCCGCGACATTTCGCTCGCGATTGCACAGGCCCGCGATCGCGGCCAGCGCGCCATTCGGATTCGCGTCGAAATCATCCGGCCCGGCAGCGCGTCCGTCCTCGTGCACGTAGCGGAAAACGATCTGCTTATTGCGCTCGAGCTCAGCCAGCGTCGCCGCATCGCAGAAGTAGTTTCCTTCCATGTGCGCGATCGGCATTTTCAGAATCTGCCCGGGACGTGCCGCGCACGTAAATGGCGTCTCCGTGTTCTCGACGCGCACGTGCACCTGCCTGCACAGAAAACGCAGCCGCTTGTTGCGCAGCATCGCGCCCGGCAGCAAACCGGCTTCGAGAAGAATTTGAAATCCGTTGCACACGCCGAGCACCAGCCCGCCCGACCGCGCAAATCGCCCCACCGCCTTCATCACGGGGGAAAATCGCGCAATCGCTCCGGTGCGCAGGTAATCGCCAAATGCGAATCCGCCGGGAAGAATGATCGCGTCGAAGCCTGCCAGATTTTCAGATTGGTGCCAGATGAATTCGACCGGCTGCCCGATCACGGTTCCGATCGCGTGGTATGCGTCGTCGTCGCAATTCGATCCCGGAAATTGCACCACGCCGAATTTCATGGCTGCTCCCGCGCACATTCTACCATGCACAATCCCACTCACCGTCATTCCGAGCGGAGTCCCGCGCGGCTATTTGTTTTCCCGCGGTGTTGGCGGGCGCGGGACGGAGTCGAAGTACTGTTTTCCATCGCTCGGTGTCAGAGCGATGAATCTCTCTTCGTCGCGCGCCACCCGCTCGGCTGAAAATCTTCGGTACAAAACAAAACGGCCGGCAGTGTGCGCTGCCGGCCGTCCGAACTCCTCTTTTGCAGATTGCCTCTACCTGCGTCCGCCACCATGGAAGCCGCCGCCACCTCCGCCGTGGAACCCACCGCCGCCGCGAACGCTGGCGCCACCATGGAACCCGCCTCCACCATTGAAGGAGTGAAAGCCCGCGCTACCATGGAAGCCGCCGACCGGCCCGCGTCCGACAAATCCGCGTCCGCGTCCATTAAATCCGCGCCCGAATCCAGGGCGTCCCCAATATCCGTGACCGCCCCAGTAACCGCGTCCGCCCCAATAGCCACCGTGGAACCACGGGCCCACGCCGATAAACACGCCTCCCGAGAACCACTCCGGCCCGTAGTAGCCGTACGGCGCGCAGGCGTACGGATAATAATCATAGTAGCCATACGCGCACACCGGAGCCGGGCCAACGTACGCCGGACCGTAAGCCGGTGCGACGCCCACGCCCACGGCAAATCCCTGCGCGTGCGCGAACGACGCTGAAACCAGGCAAATGCCAGCCAACGCCAAAATTCGTAGGTATCTCATTTTCGACCTCCGTATGATTCCCGTGAAACCCATCTCGATCCCGCCTTCCAAGCCCCTTCAGCCTGCCCATCTCGAGCGGCCTGCGATCTTGATAAGTGCACCGCGCGTGCCAAACTCCACGTCGCTCTAGTGGCTCTCTAAGCCGTCTATTATCAGTGGGGTGCATCGTAGTGCGGGCATGTATGTCGTTCGCGGAATTACCGTCCGGTGGTGGATTTCAATCGATGCTGGTGCTTTTCAACCGCCTCGCCCGATCCGATTTTCGTAACGCCGGCATCCTGCCGGCGTCTTTTCTTTCTTGGCAATCTCGCCGCGATTGTCTCTGTCTCCGTAGGGGCACAGCATGCCGTGCCCAGCCCACATCCTTGGCGCAACGCCGCCTATCCAGCAGTCTCGCGCACCGAAAATGCTTTCGTAGCGGCCGCCTTCAGGCGGGCGCTTCGTCTTACTCCGTCGGCGCTTTCTCGTACGGATAACCGGGTTTCACCCAGTCCGTGTAGAAATTCGTCGGGATGATGAGCGCGCGCAAATGAGTGAAGCCCATGTCCCGAAGCGCTACGAACGCCGGACGCAGATTCGGACAATGGTCCATCGGACAGCAGCCGCAGTAGATCACGATATTCTCAGAGCGCGGCTCGGCCTGCGCCCACTTCTTCAAGTCGTCGATCCCCGCCGTCGTGTTCCCCGGCCCGTGATAGAGCGCGTCGGGAATGTGCCCGCCCAAATACAGCACGTGCGGAGCGACGCAAATCACAGTCGGCTTCCCCGCGCCTTTCGAGTCGCCGAGTTCCTTGGCAAGATCGGCGGGCTGCACGGTCTGCGCCGCAGTCCAAGGGTCAACTTGCCCATCGGCCGCCGCCCCGGCCCCACTCTTCGCGCCAGCCCCGAAAACAATCCGCCCCGCCCCCGCGCACACCCCGATGACAACGACCAGAATTCCGCTCAGCATCACTCTGACGGTTTCAGCCTTGAGTCCGCGCATCCGCTTACCTCCCGCCGCGAGAATAATTCGTAGGCCGACTGTCCCTCTGCCTCTCAAAACCGCCTCATCATACTCCCACCCCGTGCTCACGAGCAGCCCCAATAGCGAACAACGCGCCTCGGAGCGACGGACCGCCGAAAGTGTAAGCGGAGTCAGACGCATTCCTGACTGACGGGACTTTAGGGCAATTTCAGCGGCGGCGGGATTTTGATTTGCTGCGGCGAGATGCCTTGCGACGGGAAGTACGCGAGTTCGTCCGACGCTTCGGCCGCGACTTCGATTTCGCGGCTTTCATTTCGAGGCGGCGCTTGCGCGCCCAACCGGGCTTGTTGACCTGGCGGCCGCGCGCGACGGCCAGCGCGCCCGGCGGAACATTATCCGTGATGATCGAGCCTGCGGCGACGTACGCGCCGTCTCCGACTCGCACCGGCGCGACGAGCGCAGTGTCGCTGCCGATGAAAACTCTATTGCCGATCGTGGTTTTATTTTTCGCCACGCCGTCGTAGTTGCATGTGATCGTACCCGCGCCGATGTTCGACTCGCGCCCAATCGACGCGTCGCCGAGATACGTCAGATGATTTGCCTTCGCGCCCTCGTGCACCACCGAATTCTTCACCTCGACGAAATTTCCGATGTGCGCCCCCGCGCGGATATCCGCGCCCGGCCGCAGCCGCGAAAACGGGCCGACGCGCGATCCCTCGCCCAGATGGCTCGCGATCATGTTCGAGTGCGGCAACACGACGGCATCGTCATCAACACGCATATCGCGCAGGATGCTTCCGGTCCCGATGCTGCAACGCGCGCCAATGCGCGTCGCGCCAAGAAGCTGCACGCCCGGCTCGATCGTGGTGTCCTCGCCGACGATCACTTCGGGATCGATCACGGTCGTTTCTGGCAGATAGATCGTGACGCCGGATTCCATCAGCGCGGCGGCCTTGCGCGCGCGAAAGATTCGGTCGGCATCCGCAAGATCGGCGCGTGTATTGCAGCCGAGAATCTCGTTGGCGTCGGGCGCAATCTGAGCGAGCACGCGCTCGTTGCGCTGGCGCAGCAGCGCGATCGCGTCGGTAAGATAGAGCTCGCGATGCGCATTTTCCGGGCGCAGCGCGGTGAGGCACGGCCAGAGTTTTGCGAGTGTGAAACAGTAGATACTGGAATTCACTTCGCGAATGGCTCGCTGGTCCGGCGTCGCGCTCGAATCTTCGACGATCGACTCGACGCGGCCCTCGGCGTCGCGCACAATTCGGCCATAGCCAGCGGGATCGGGAAGCTCGGCGCTCAGAATCGTCGCGGCGGCTTCGCCCCGGCGGTGCGTATCGAGGAGAGCAGAGAGCGTCTCGGGACGCAGCAACGCGGCGTCGCCCGCGAGCACAAGCGCGAGCTTTGCGCTCTTGCGAATCGCGCGGCGCGCGACCTGCATGGCATGCCCCGTGCCGCGCTGCGGTTGCTGCACGATGGTCTGCGCTCCAAGATGCTCGGCGACTGCGCCGACTTCCCCCGCCTGATGCCCGACGACGACGAGAATCTGCGCGGGCTTGAGCGGCTGGCACGCGCGCACCACATGCTCGAGCAGCGGGCGACCACCCGCGCGATGCAGAACTTTCGCAAGGCTGGAACGCATCCGCGTTCCCTTACCAGCAGCGAGAATGATGATCGTTGTGTCCGGAGAAGCCATCGGCGCGGCTATTGTCGCGCCCGTATGTGGCTTTGGCAATCGCGGAATTCGTTGACATTTCGCCGTTGAAACGATAACCAAGTAGGCAAATTCGCTCGGCATTACCCCGGAGGTGATGCGATGTTCTGCGCGCGCTGCGGAGTCTCGAATGCGGAAAGCGGGAAGTTCTGCGTCAGTTGCGGTGCGCCGCTGCAAGCGCAGCAGGCGCCGATCACTCCGGCGGCCCCTATCGCTTCCGCTCGGCCGCCGATTGTTTCCACCCCGCCGCCTCCGGGTGTGGGGCCCGTCGAAACCAGCGGAAAGGCGATCGCCAGCCTGATTTGCGGAATCTGCTTTTTGATCTTTCCCGCGGCCGTGGCGGCATCATTCTCGGTCATCTTTCGCTATCGGAAATTGGCAGGTCCGCCGGCCGGCTGGCGGGACGGGGGATGGCAACGGCGGGGCTCGTGCTTGGATATCTCGGCGTTGTGGGCTTGATCCCGATTCTGATCATTGCCGCAATTGCGATTCCGAATTTGCTGCGCGCGAGGATGGCTGCGAATGAGGCGTCCGCCGTTGGATCGCTGCGGACGATTAACACAGCGGCGATCACGTACTCGTCTGAGTATGGAAACGGCTTTCCGCCGAGCCTGATTACGATGGATGGAGTTGAAAGCGGCAGCGCAAGCTGCGATCACGCGCAACTCATCGGTGCAATGCTCGCGTCAGGACAGAGGACCGGCTACGTTTTCACCTACGTCGCGCTTCCCGCAGTGGAGGGAAAGCAGGCGCCGATTTCGGCGCAGGCAGCTTCGAACGGATGCACCGTTGGCGGCGCAATCGCCTATGCCGTAACTGCCGTTCCGATCACACGCGGAACTACGGGACAGCGAAGCTTTTTCACGGATCAAACGGGCGTGATTCGCTTTGAGACGAGCGACACGGCAACGGCAGACAGCCCACCGCTAGGAGAGTAATCGCAAGACTTCAGTCCCCTTCAATTCGGGACTCAGCGGAGACGCTGGCACCGGTGGCGCTCGCAGCGGGCGTGGCGTGCGCATGCTCGTCGGTGGTTTCTATCCAAAGAGAACGGTCGGCCAGAAGGCGCGTGACCAGCTGCGTGTGCAGGGCGTGGCCAGCTTTGTGCGCAACGATTCGCGCCTGGAGCGGCCGTCCAACCAGCGCGAGGTCGCCGATCAGGTCGAGCGCCTTGTGGCGGCCGAACTCGTCGGGGAAACGCAGCGGGCCGTTCAGGATGCATTCATCATCCATCACGATGGCGTTCGCGAGCGATCCGCCGCGAATCAACCCCATCTTCTGCAGGGCCAGAAGCTCCTTCACAAAGGTGAACGTTCTCGCCGGAGCCAGCTCGCGGCTGAACGATTCGCGGTCCACGGTCATCTCGACTTCCTGCGGGCCGGCGGCCGGATGATGATAATCCACGAAGCAGTGCACGCGAAATTCGTCCGCCGGATAGATGCCGATGCGGCGGTCACCGTCGGAAAACTCGAGCGGCTTCACGACGCGGATGTACCGCCGCCTGCGGCGCAGCCTGCGCGTTCCTGCTTGCGCGAGTAGATCGATGAACGGCTTGGCCGAGCCGTCGAGGATGGGCAGCTCAAGAGCGTCCAGTTCGACGTACACGTTATCGATTCCACAGCAGTACAGCGCGGCAAGCAGATGCTCGGTGGTGGAAATCAGCACGCTCTGCCGCATGAGGCTCGTCGCGTAGCTGACGCGCGCGACGTTGTCGACGTGTGCGTGAATTTCAAAACCATCCAAATCGACGCGGCGAAATACGATACCTGTATCCGCCGGAGCCGGCACAAGCCGCAGCTTGCCGTGAACGGCCGTGTGAAGGCCAATGCCTTCGATTTCGACCGGGCGCTGAATCGTAAGTTGAAATGGCATGAGAGGGACTATTTTAATGGCACTTTGGTTGCCGAACGCATCTATTTTGTAGGCTTCTTTTCAGTAAGTTACGGGTGATTTTGCGAGCTGCAATTCGTGTGTGTTGTAGAAACACAACACTTCACCCGATTCGCATGTGGTTCAGGATGAACAGGTCCTGCCCGCGCGACTGAAGCGAAACGGTGCATCTGGCGAGAAATTCCGCAGCGCGCAAGTAGTTGTTCGCGGGAGCCGCGTGCGGGTAAGATGGCTTTGAAATGGCCGCTCCGTTCAACATTCTGCCGGATAACCCGGCGCTACCATCGAAAGGGCTTGCGCGTCCGCCGTGGCTGAAAGTGCGATTCCACGGCGGATCGAACCACCGCGAGCTCGACCAGATCATGCGCACCCTCGATCTGCGCACGGTGTGCGAGAGCGCGCGATGCCCGAACATGGGCGAATGCTGGGAGCATCGCACGGCGACATTCATGATTCTCGGCAACATCTGCACGCGGGCGTGCGGGTTCTGCGCGGTGCCGAGCGGGAAACCGCTGGGTCCGCCGGAGCAGGACGAACCGGAGCGCGTGGCGGAAGCGGTCGCGCGGATGGGGCTGCGGTACGCGGTGGTGACGTCGGTGAACCGCGACGACCAGCCGGACGGCGGCGCAGGAATTTTCGCGCGAACCATCGCGGAAATTCGCCGGCGCGTGGCCGATTGCAAAATCGAGGTGTTGATTCCGGATTTTCGCGGCGACTGGAACGCGCTTGCGACACTGATGGCGGCGCAACCTGACGTGCTGAACCACAACATGGAGACGGTGCCGCGGCTCTACCGACGTGTGCGCAAGGGAGCGGTGTACGAGCGGTCGCTCGAATTGCTGCGACGCGCGAGAGAAATGGCGCCGGGCACGCCGACGAAAACCGGAATGATGCTGGGCTTGGGCGAGACGCGCGAGGAAGTGTTGCACGCGATGGAAGAGATCGCCGCGCAGGGCACGCACATCCTGACGCTCGGGCAGTACATGCAGCCCACCCACGAACATCTGCCGATCGAGCGGTACGTCCATCCGGATGAGTTTGCGGAATTCAAGCGACTCGGCGAGCAGATGGGATTCAAGCACGTGGAAGCCGGGCCGCTGGTTCGATCCTCGTATCACGCCTTCGAGCAGGAAGAAGCCGCGCGCGGCTGATTCACTCCACCTCTCAGGTACCGGCAGGGCCAGCGGAGTTCACGCGGAGCAACATACCGGCACCGCTGTGAACCTTCACTTCGCCCTTCGTTGATTCGAGGATGGTCTCGCCCACGGGATTCGTCCGGCCGGCATGGGCAATTTTCAAATGCGGCAGGCTATAAATCCCGCACGCATCCGATGAGAACAGCCAGAGAGCCTGCGGAGCGTCATTGCCGTCCATCGCGCCGCGGCAGCCGCGCTCCGGATTCGTGATCAAGCGACCGAGCACGCCGCCAGGAACCGGCTCTCCGACAATTCCAAGCTCTCCTTCTACCGGGCCGCCTCCACGGTAGACAGCGTCACCACCGATCTGGAGGGTCGTCCAGGCACTTTCGGGAGTCCCGCGGTCGGGACCGGTGATCGGAATCTGGGCCTGCTCAACCTCCATGAGCGACGCAATGGCGCGAAGATGTGTCGCGATCGGAATTCGCTGGTGCGAGGTCTTCAGCGTGTCGAAGCGAAACGAAATCCTGGCGCTGCCTGCTGACGCGGCAGTGACGCTCGTGATGTGACCGATCACGGTCGCGCCGGCGCGGATCGTCCGTCCATCGGGCAGCGGAACGTCCTGCATGATGCGCGCGGTGATGACCTGGCCCGGCTTGCACTTTGCCGAAGACAGCGTGGAATTCAAGCTGACCGGCAGAATAGTCCCGGCCGGAATTGAATTGTCCGCGCGCAGCGCGGCGGCAAGGGCGAGAAAGCCGATCAAGCCGAGGAATGCGGCGTTTCTGAGAGTGGGATTCGTGCGATCGACCTCCATTGTGCAATCGCTCGCGGCCCCCAACTCGCACCCAATATTTTGGTTGGATGCTCCGAGCGGCTGATGGGGTGACATGAGATTGGAGTAGGAAATGCCGCACTGCAGCCCGGGGTGCCGCATTTAGATCCCTGGGCAGTGCAAGCCTCTAATGAGCGATGGTCGTAATCCTGCCGTTTACGACGGGATCGCGTTCGTTCTCCTCGCAGTCGGTTTCCTCAATCATGCGGTTGAAGTCGGTGACGCGCACATGCGTAATCGTCACGTGAATCGGTTTTGTCAGCGCGACCGAATCTTCGACCGTGTAGTCGATCTGCATCTGATCGTGATTGACCATGCGAATGCGCTCGGTGAAATGGAGTTGATCGCTCATTGGGACGAAGAATCCGGAAAGCTCGCCCATATAGAGCCGTTTTCTCGTTGCGATCGTGTCGACGACGAGCGTCTCGCCTTCCCAATGCCCGATAGAGTCGCCCATTAGCGTGGGCCATAGCTCGTCTTTCGGAGGATGCGACCGGCCGTCCGTGTAGATGTGGCGCACTGCGCCTACGGTGCTAATGAAAGTGGTCTCCTCGGGCGTCACGCGCCACTCAAACATTCCCGGCGAAGAGGTCGCGGGGAAGGGGGGCGCAACACACAGCGGCTGATGGGTGACGGGCGGGTGGGCCGGATCAGCAGCAATGGCGTCTTCGACTTTTTTTCTAATCTCGTCGTACTTTGCCTGATATTCCGGAGTGAACGAAGGCCGCAGGGCCGCCGCATACTCTTTCAATTTGCGCTGGCCTTCCGCGCTGAATTGCTGACCGTCGGACTGTCCGACGAACGCATCGAGCTCCCACATGCCCGACCAATCGGGCAGCTTGGCGAACGCTTTGATGCGCTCCTTCGAAGAGGTTTGCGCGCGCGCCGGGCACAAGCAGCCGGCAAGCAACGCGATCACGGTCGCCGATACAACTCGACGCGTCACAATTTCACCGGTGAGGTTCGCGATCAATTTGTTACCTCGGCCGGCCTGCCGATGATTTTTCCGTCCGGGCCGGTGACGGAGACAACGAGGCCGCCGTGCTGACCGTCGCGCAGCGGATTGATGACAATAGTGACCTTGTCCCCGGGATTCAGACTTCCCGGCTTCCACCCCTTACGCATCAGTTCGACCGGGGCACCCATCTCAATACCCCACTCAACAGGCTCGGCTTGCGGATTCTTGGTATCTGGTACGAGAACCTGAATCCAGCAGTGCGGATTCGTCCACTGGAATTCCTTCACGGTGCCGACGAGAGTAACTTGCTTCGTCTGATCGAACATCGCGCGGGAGTGATGAGCGAGGGCCGAACTCGCAATCAACAGCGTGCTGATACCCACCAAAGCAGCGACCGCTCTTTTCATACGTATCCTCACGCCACCCTAATCCCCGTTTCGGCTTCTGAGCACTGATTTGCGGGAAAGCGTAGCCCTCGTCCCTGGTCGTGTCAACTCAGTGCAAGGAAGTGAGAAAGGAATTTGCGAGATCGTGGGTGCGGGCGGCGCAAGCCGGATCAGGATCCGATTCGGATGACGCGAGCACGGCGCGAAAATATTCAGTGGCCTTCGCATTGCGGCCAAGTTCCGCGTTGAGATTTCCGAGGAGCAGGAGGAAAACGGGATTGTGCGGGTAACGCGCGGCGAGCGGCTCGGCTGCATCGAGCGCCTCGGCATAGCGCTGGTCGTAGGTGCGAAGATTTTTCGCGAGGTAAAAGCGGGAGTCGACCGCCAGAAATGCGCCGCGCTCCATACCGACTTTCATCTGACGGATTCCTTCCTTTTTGTCTCCTCCGGGAATGCCCATGAAGAAGCGCAGCAATTTCGCCATGGAGGAAAGGGTGTCGACGTAGTAGTTGTAAAGGCCTAGGCCGGCGGTGGCGTCGGCCATGTCGGGGTCGGTCTCCAAGGCGAGCAGGCATTCCGAGCGTGCCGCGACAGCCGCGCGAGCCAGATTGCGGCGCTCATCGCGAAGGCCGTAGAGGCGCGCCTTCAAGGCAAGGCCCATCGCGACGTACACGTGCATTTCGGCTGAGTCGGATTTCGCGAGCTGCGCGCGGGCAAGGTCGATGGCCGTGTCCGCGCGCGAGAGATAGGCGTCATCGTCCGCAATTTTGCCGCGCTTCCATGCGTCGAGCATTCCCCATTTGATTTCGCACGCGGCGCAGTACATTTTCCACCACAGGGCTTCGTCTTCGAGGAGATAGCCGACGGGGCTCGCAGGCTCAGATTTCTCGATTTCGTGCGCAATCGGGAGTGCAGCGTCGGAATCGCCGTCGTAAATTTTGTCGAGGGCCTGCGAAGCTTCCGGCGAGAGCGTGATGCCTGCGGCGCGAGCAGGAGCGGCGAAGATCGCTGCGAGAGCGCAAATGAGAATGATGCGCGTCATTTCACCCTCTTGAGCCAGCCGGCGAGCCACGCGGCGGTAACGTACATGGCAAAACATTCGAGCGCGAACGGCAGAAAGCCCAGATAGCCGAGCGCCGGCATCTCGAATATTTTTTCATGCTGGAAGATGGGAAACGTGTAGTGCCACTTCCCGCGCGCCCAGTAGTTCCAGAATTCCCACAGCCAGCCGCAAATCCAGCCGGAGAAGAGAAATCCGTAGAAGCGGCGCCCGAATCCGTCCGAAAGATCTCCGAGAAAAGAAGGCAGCCTGAGCCGGTGGTTCACGGGATCGAGCACGAGCACGAATCCGATCCAGATCAGGCCGAAAAGATAGGCTCCGATTCGCACGGGAACGGCGAGCGGGACAACGAGGCACGCGATTCCGCATACGATCATCGCATTCTCCGCGGCGCGAGAAACCTTCCAGGGCTCGGCGGGAAGCGGCGGCAGCAGCGCTTGCACCAAATCGGAAGTTTCGAAGATGGCCGGCGTAATCGTCGCAAACGACCAGGCGTATCCAAGGAGCGCAGCGGCCCAGCCGCGCGGGACGCCGACGTAGGTCCAATTCGCGAGGCGGAAATTATAGGCTTCGAAGATCAGCCAAAGCGGGATCGAGAGCAGCGCCATTCGCGCGAGGGTGACGGGAGCGTCATGAAGGCGCGAACGGCGAGTGAGGGCGAGCACGGCCGCGTCGGCGATCAGGATGTAGGCGCTCCAGGCGATCGGAGTGAAATACGTGGCGACAGGCTCGACGCCGCGGAGGAGCATCCATTCGGCGCCCCCGAGGGTAATGAGTCCCAGCCAGCCGTGCGGAGGAAACGGAAGACGGCGGCGCGTACGAAAATATCCGACAACGAGGGCCGTGACGGTTGCGGCCGTGGCGGCGATGCCGATTGCGGCTCGTGGCGGGAGCATGAGCGCGTCCGTGTCCTAGAAAGTCGTCATCGGAACGTCAACGCGTATGGTAGCGCAATTCACCGGAGTTTTCGGGCGGCGGCGCGGGGTTTCTTGCTATGCTCGGGGGCTTTCACGACGGAAAAATGCGATGAGCGAGCCGGAAAAACTCGAACGCGGGCTGGGGCTGGTCGAAGCTACGTCGCTCAACATGACGTTCATGGTGGGGATCGGGCCGTTCGTCGTGATTCCGTTGGTGATTCAGGCGATGGGCGGGGCCGGAAGTCTGCTGGCGTGGGCGGCGGGAGCGCTGCTGGCGCTTTTTGACGGCTGCATCTGGGCCGAATTAGGCGCGGCGATGCCACAAGCAGGGGGAAGCTACGTCTATTTGCGCGAGGCGTACGGGCCGGAGCGATGGGGACGGCTGCTGTCGTTTTTGTTCATCTGGCAGACGCTGTTTCAGGGGCCGCTGAGCATCGCATCCGGCGCGCTCGGATTCGCGACGTACTCGCGTTATCTGTGGGAGCGGTCGCACTGGCTCTCGGCAGTTCTGGGCGCGCTCGGGAAGCACGGCGATAACGCGATCGCAGCAGGCGTGATCATCCTGGTTGTGTTTTTGCTTTACCGGAGGATCACCGAGATCGGGCGGATTTCGGTGGTGTTCAGCGTGGTGGTGATCGGGACGATTCTCTGGATCGTATGGGGCGGGGCGACGCATTTTGATGCGCAACGCGTGTTCGATTTTTCGGGTGGCGGCGGGACGTTCTCGTGGCTATTGTTTGGCGCGCTCGGCCACGGGACGGTGCAGACAATCTACAGCTATCTCGGCTATTACAACGTCTGCAACCTCGGCGGCGAGATGAAAAATCCGGAGCGAAATATTCCGCGCGCAATCTTCATTTCGATTCTCGGCATCACGGCGCTGTATCTGGCGATGCAGACGAGCATCCTGAGCGTGATTCCGTGGCGAGAGGCGGCGAAATCGAGTTTCATTGCGAGCACGTTCATCGAACGGGTGTATGGGAGCGAATGGGCGATGCTGGCGACGGCGCTCATCCTGTTGACCGCGCTGGGATCGGTGTTCGCGGCAATGCTGGGGTATTCGCGCGTGCCGTACGCCGCGGCGCTGGACGGAAATTTCCTGTCGATCTTCGCGCGCGTGCACCCCACGAAGCGATTCCCGAATGTTTCGCTTGTGGCGCTGGGAGCGGCGGCGATGATCTTCTGCCTGTCGCTCCATCTGCGAGACACGATTCGCGCCATCCTGGCGATGCGCTGTATCATCCAATTCGTCGGCCAGGGGGTGGGGTTAATATTGTTGCGACGGCGATGGGCGAGCGAACGGCTGCCGTTCCGAATGTGGCTGTACCCGCTGCCGGTGGCGATCGCGATCGCAGGTTGGGCGGGAATTTTCATCGCTACGGGAGAGAGACCGATGCTGGCGTCACTCGCGGCGGCGACGGCAGGCACACTTGTATACTTGGGGCGCGCGCGGTGGCTGCATCAATGGCCCTTTCAGGAGATCGCCGGATGAGTGGAAGGACGATGAATCGAAGGGCAAGTCGGTGGGTGCTGATTGTGCTGGCGGCGGTTGCGTCAGCGGTGGCTGGATTGCCGTGGGTCGCGCGTGTGTCGGCACAATCGCTGCCAGAAACAGTCGAGGCGATCAATAAGTCGCGCATCGCGACGCGCATTCTCTACATCACGGCGCATCCGGACGACGAAACGGCGGGCCTGCTGGCGTATCTTTCGCGTGGGCTAGGCGCGGACGTGGCGCTGCTGACGATCACGCGCGGGCAGGGCGGGCAAAACGCGATCGGCCCGGAACAGGACGGCCCTCTCGGCGTGATCCGCACTACCGAATTGCTGGCCGCTGACGAGCACTACGGCGTGCATCAGTATTTTACGACCGGCGTCGATCCGGGATTTTCGAAAAGCCCGGAACGGACGATGAAAATCTGGGGCGACCGGATTCCGCTCGAAGACATGGTGCGCGTGATCCGCACATACCGGCCGCAGGTGGTGATCAACGAATGGGGCGGCGTGCATTTTGGGCACGGGCAGCACCAGGCGAGCGGCATCCTGACTCCACAGGCGGTGGAAGCGGCGGCCGATCCGACAAGATTTCCGGATCAGATCGCCGAAGGCCTTGCGCCGTGGAAGATCTCGCTGGAGTTGCGCGGCCTAGCGTTTGGTCCAATGGGCGGGTCGACCGGGGGTGGCTCGGCAAACGGCGTGCAACTCCCGATGAACGATGTTTCGCCGCTGTGGGGGAAGAGCTACGTCGAGATGGGAATGGAAGGGCACGGGCAGCACCGCTCGCAAGGCACGCCGACGCTGTACGGCAACCCGTTTTTCCGGCGGCCCGTAACACTTTTCACTGAGCATGGACAGGAAGCCGGAGACGGCTTCGACGCGAAGCTGCTGGCCGAGCCGATCACGTCACTGGCGGATCGATTTCCGCAATGGCAAGCGGTGATGGCGCCGGTGCTCGCGGCAGCGGATCAAGACTTGCAAGCCGCCGCGAAGTCCGCGCTCAAGGAGGATCGCACGTCGGCGGCAAATTCGTTGGCCTCGGCGGGCAAGGAAATCGCGGGCCTGCGAGAAAAGGTTGCGAGCGCGGGCGGTGAGCAGAGCGCGGCCGCGCTGTGGGAAATCGATCTCGTACGCGAACGGATCGACGCCGCGCTCTCGGACGACATCTCCCTGCCGGTCGATCGGCAGGCAGACCGGCACGAACTCGTCGCGGGCGAAAACTTTTCGGTGAACGTCAACTTCCTCGACCAGCCCGCAGTGCCGGTGAAGTGGACGGTGGACAAGTCGAGCCTGCTGGTGCCGGCGGGATGGACGGCGACGCTCGATGAACCGAAGGGCGGAGGCACCAGCTACCACTTCAATGTTGCCGTGCCCGCTGGCGCGAAGGCGCCCAGTTCTCCAGAAGATGCGATCCTGCCGTTTCCGCCGCCGCTCGTGAGGCTCGCGCTGCGAGTGGAGGTGGGAGGCTACGAGTTCACAATCGAGAAGCCGGTCGAGTCTTCGCTGGCGAAAACCACGGGGATTGAAACGTACCAGCTCGAGCTTGTTCCGGCCGTGACGCTCACCGTGCAGCCGGCTCAGGTGATGGAGCCGGTGAAGCGCGCGGCGGCGCCGATCGAGCTGATGGCGCGCGTGCGCTATCACGGGACGAAGCCAGCGACGGTGTCGATCGGGCTCGACGCGCCGGAGGGATGGAGCGTCGCGCCGATTTCCGCGCTCAGCTTTTCGGGCGCAAGCGATCAGCTCATTCGGTACGTAGTGACGCCGCCGGCGAAGATCGCTCCGGGCGCGTACACTCTGCATCCATTCGCGCGGCTGGGCGACGAGACGTTTCGCATGTCACTGGAACCGATCCCTACGCTGCCGACGCGCGACTGGAGCGAACCGGACGACGCGACCGTACACGTGCTCGATCTCACGGTGCCGGCGGGACTGCGCATCGGATACATCGCCGGCGACAACGATCTGATCCCGGAGACGCTGCGGCAGATCGGCATTCAGGTGGATCTGCTCGACGAAGTGGCGCTTGCGTTCGGTGATTTGAGCCGCTACGATGCGATCGTCGTGGGCATTCGCGCGTACGAACTGCGTCCTGATGCGATGGCGGCGAATCCGCGGCTGCTCGATTACGTAAAAAACGGCGGGACGCTGCTGGTGCAGTACGAGCGGGACTTCGCGTGGAACAAGCTGCTGCCCGCGCCGTTTCCGGCAGAGATGGACCCGAGGGGGGCGGTGCGCGTGACCGACCAGAATTCGCCGGTGCGATTTCTTGCGCCGCAGAATCCGCTACTCAATTCGCCGAACAAGATCACGCTCGACGATTTCAAGGGCTGGAGCCAGGAGCGCGGCCTTTATTTTTGGAGCACGTGGGACTCGCACTACGAGCCTGTGCTCGGGCTGACCGATCCGGGCGAGGCCGAAGCGACAGGCGGGCTGGTGTACGCGCGGGATGGCAAGGGCGTGTACATCTACACGGGGCTGTCGTTTTTCCGCGAGCTGCCGGACGGCGTGCCGGGCGCGTACAGGCTGTTCGTCAACCTGCTGAGCCAGACGCGACACGCGGCGCCTCGGCGATAAAAGACCTCCTTCGCAAATCGCTCGACTGTGCGCCGTTGCGACACACGGCGCGAGTTCCGCTTCCCTGACGTTTTTCGCTTCGTGCTATGCTCCAAACCGATTTAGGAGGGGAAAGCGAATGAGCAGGCGTTTCGAGGGATTCGCTTACATGCGCGGCTTCATATGGTGTCTCGCGGCCGTCTTGATTCTCGCCATATCGCCCAGCGTATCTGCGCAGAAAAACAAAAAGAACAAGAATGCGGACACATCGAGCCAGCCCGCGGCGCCGGCGCCAGCCCTTCCGGACCCGCAGGAACTCGAAGAAGACATCGGGCAGATGCTGGCCGGATTTCAGCTCGGCGACGTCGAGATGATGCACAAGTATTATGCGGACAACGTGACATTCGTGAGCGGCGCCTTCGAGCCGCCGCTGATCGGCTGGCAGAACTACGTGCCGGTATACCAGCGCGAGCGCGCCTCATTTCCGGCGATGCAGCTCAACCGGAAAAATACGCTGATTTTCACGCATGGAGACGTTGCGTGGGCGATGTATCAGTGGGAATTCGATTCGACGTACAACGGGCAGCCGTATTCGGTGCGCGGGCAGACGACGCTCATATTCAACAAGGTGGGCGGGAACTGGCTGATCGTGCACAACCACACGTCGGAAATTATCCCCACGGCCTCGCCGGTACCACCGCAGCAGGCGCCTCCGGCCGGAAATGCACCTCGGCCGTAGCGCCCGGCCTAATGCTCGGCGGGAGCGCGCGGAGTGCCGCAGCGATCAAAAGTTCCGAAAGCCCTGGTAGAGCCACATCCCGAAGATGGCCACGAGGAGCACGCCCGAAATGACCATTAACACCGTGATGGGCGGGCCCAGCTTTTCGAGCCGCGCCACGATCTCGCGCTGCTCCTGAGCCATCGAATCTCCGGCGGAGTCGAGAAAGATCTGGTCTTCCTCGCGCGAGGCGAGCGTGCTGCGATAGATCATCGCACACACCAAGACCACGGTAATCACACCCCAAACAATGAACAGAATCTCAAGCATTCCCATAGCTGCCTCCCCTTGCCCGCGGGTCGTGGGGATGCCGGAAGGTGAACCGGCCCGTGCGGGCCCCAATGGGTCGATTTGGCCGGGATTATAGCACTAGCTGGGCAGAAAGGGTGTCAAGCCGGGTAGCGCTCGTCGGGGAACTGGACTCCCCAGAAATTCCGCGTGGGATAGAAGATTTCAACTCCCAGATCGAACGGGGCGTGCTCCTTCGGCGAGCGGAGTGAGATCACGCGAAATTCGCGCACCTCTTGCGAGACGCCATTCTGCACTTCGATGCGGGAACCCATGGCGGGCAGAAACGGCACGCGGAGCAGCGCGCCGTAGCGGCTGACGGAGAGGGCTTCGGCGGGCGCGTCGTGCACGTCGCCCTGAGTTTCGGCGGCGAGAACCTTTACAGGGATGCGGATCGGAACGCGGCTCGAACGGCGGCGTTCCAACATTGCGCGGGCGCTGGCCATATGAGTGTCCTCCTCTTCCCCGCGACCCACCGAGAATTAATGTAAGAAGCGGCACAGCGCAGGTCAATGGTACTCCCCCGCAGGGGGTGCCGCGTTGACAAACCAGGGGCTGCGCGGCAGTATGGAAGAGCCTCGTTTAGCCGCACGCAGTGCCCAAGTGGCGGAATTGGCAGACGCGCTAGCTTCAGGAGCTAGTTCTCGCAAGGGAGTGGAGGTTCGAGTCCTCTCTTGGGCACCATTCAACTTTCACATTATTCAAGCGGAACTCCCGGGAATGGTCTACTTCAAAGTACAAGCACGTCGACTCCGCGCGTCTTCAGGGCACGGTCGAAGGTAACGACTTTTAGACCGGCCGTGGCCGCGAACGCAGTTAGGTATGCATCGGCCCAGACCTTGGGAGACCGGCTAGCAAGCCGCGAGCGCGAGCGGAATTCTCGTTCGAGATTTTCCGGCTCCGGGAGAAACTCAATGCGGTCGTCTGCCCAGATTTGATCCCATAGACGCCAGGCTTCGGACATCGTCCGCGCGTCGGCTCCCATGATCTTCTCGGTAGTGAGAAGCCGCAGGACGGTCAACTGGGTAAACCGGCAGAAAAAGAAGCGCTCCTCGCTCGATTCCTCGAACCACCGCCTGGCCCGTTCGGAATGAACGTGCCGGTTCCAAAAGAGAGCGAGCCAGACGTTGGCGTCAAGGAAATTCAACGTGTTCATAAATCTGTTCGCTGGTCACGTTAACTTTGGGGCCTTTGGATGTGATGAGAGGAAAGCGCGCTCGCTTTGGACGCGGACGCTCGCTCTTTAGCAGCACGCTTCTTGCTCCCGCTAGGATCAGTTCCCGGATGGAATTTCCGCGCGCGGCAGCCTGCGTCTTGAGTTTCCGATAGAGGGGCGCGGGAATATCCACGGTGGTTCGTACCGATGCCTTCTTCATAATTTGAAGTATCGCACAGATGCCATAAATATGGAAGATCGAGGCTTTGGGGGGGCGGCTGGCCTCGGGTTGGAAGAACCGACCCGAGCTACATTTTCAGCAGGGCTTCGGCGTAGAGGGCGCCGTCGGGGGTGTCTTCGTGCTTGAAGTAGGCGAAGACGTCGCCGACGCGGGCGGCGTCCCCCACCTTTTTCGATAGCAATTTGCGCGCGGAGGGTGAGTACTCCTTTTTGCGCAGGCGGAAGTAGCGGAAATCGGCGGTGGCGATAGTGGGAGTCTCGAGCTTGTCGCTTTCGGCTTCGCACAGCGCGACGTTGGCGCTGCCCAAGCGCGCGTACACGTCGTCAGCAAACCAGGAAGGGTGACGGAACTCGATGGCAGCGCGCATGCCGCGGGGCAGTTCGGCGAGGAAGCCTTCGAGCCGCGTGATGTCGCATTTGAAATTCGGCGGCAGTTGGAAGAGCACCGGGCCGAGCTTGCCCGCGTCGCGCAAAGGCTCGAGTGACGCGATAAACTTAGCCGTCAGTTTCGAGACTCCACGCAAGCGCTTGAAGTGTGTAATTTCCTGATGGGCCTTGACGGCAAACTGGAATCTCGCGGGCGTTGCGACGATCCAGTCTGCCAGCAGTTTCCTTGTGACTTGGCTGCGAAACGTGTAATTCACCTCGACCGAATTGAGGCGCGTCGCGTAGTAACTCAGGAATTTTGCCGACGGGAGCTTCGCCGGATAGAATTTCGGCTTCCAGCTCGCGTATGCCCAGCCGGAGGTCCCGGCGTAGATTTTCCCTGTCGGCATTGACCCCTGCCAGGCCGGCGCATTGTTCGATCAATTCTTCGCGGCTCTACGACGGAAGTCTACAACACGCGCGCTGGCGTTTTGCGATAGTATGCGCGACAGCGCCGACGCACCTGCGTGTAGCGTGGCGCGGAGACGGGCGATGTAAGGCCGCCGGGAGGCCGCGCGATGTTGTTTTCGCTTTTCGCACTGGCGGTGCATGCCATCCAAGTGCCGTTCATTTTTTTCACGCAGGGGGCGCTTGCGAACGAACAGATCGTGCTGCGCTGGATGCACTTTTTCTTCGGCATCGTCTGGATCGGCCTGCTCTATTTTTTCAACCTCGTGGGCACGCCGACGATGAAGGGCCTAGACGCGCCGGTGCGTGCGAAGGTGTTTCCCGCGCTGATGTCGCGGGCGATGTGGTGGTTTCGGTGGTCGGCGCTGATCACGGTGGTGAGCGGGCTGCGCTATTTCTGGATGCTGCTTGCGGCGGATGCGCGCAACGCCGGAAATCCGGCGCTGGCGTGGCAATGGATGGGATGGTGGCTGCTGGTATGGCTCGTGGCGTTCGCGCTGATTTATCCGTTTCAGATGCCGCACACCGGGATTCTCGACAGCGCCTGGGTGCGCTCGATCGCGATTGCCGCGATTGCGATTGCGGCGTCGCTGGCGGCGCTGCGGATGAATGCGAATGCAGAATCGTCGAACGGGCATCTGGCGATCAGCGTCGGCGGCGGAATGGGATTGCTGATGCTACTGAATGCGTGGGGAATCATCTGGCGCGCGCAAAAGCGGCTGATTGCGTGGACGCGCGCGAGCGCCGAACAGGGCACGCCGATGCCGCCCGAAGCCGCGCGGCTGGCGCGCTGGGCGTTTCTCGTGTCGCGCACGGGATTCTGGATGTCGCTGCCGATGCTTTTCTTCATGGGGGCCGCGGAGCACTACCCGTTCTTGAGCGGGATTACCAGTTAGGAAGCTGGCTGTACTCTGACTCGCGCGCGGCGCGTCCAACGAAGTAGGATTCGGAGGCCGCCATGAAGACCCCCCCGGCGCGTTCCGCGCTCTCGATTCTTCTGCTGGCTGCAATGGCCGCGCAACCGCTCCTTGCATTCGACTACCCGCTTCCACCCGAAGCAATCCGCGAGGCATATTTCTTAGGCAGGGGCGATCCGGACAAGAAGAATGTCTTCTTCGAGAAGTACCGGCACAACCTGCCGGTGCCCGAGAGGGGAGCGGATGTCAGTCTGATCGAGCTCGAGACGCCTTTCGCTTGCCTCGTGGACGAAGTCTCCTCCGGCTCGCCCAACGATCACGCCCAAGAGGCCGAGCAGAAATACCTGGGTAAACCTGGGCATTTTCGGGTTCACGTGGACATCAACTTCACGCTTACCTATCCGGGGCCGGGTTACAGCAATGGTGCGCTTGCCGGCCTGTGGGAGGAATTCAAAGTTCACCTGAAGCAGGACGCTGAAGTGGAGCCGAAGTCGGTCCACGGCGAGCCAATTTTTAGCTATGGCGACGAAGGCCCGATCGGAATCGCTGGGGCGACCGTCGACGTCGAGTACGATGTGAAAAAGATCGATCCGGGCGGAAGTACGACGGTTGAGGTGGACACGCCCGATGGGCAGCAGGTGGAGACTACGTTCGAGCTCAACGACCTTCGCTAGCGCACAATTCCACGCGGAGCAATTTAGCGGGCCGAAGGCTGCTGCTCGATGAAGTGGAAGGCGTCCTCGACGGAGCGCGTGGAAGCGTGCGAGCCTTTCGCGTCCGTGGTGAATTGAGGGCGGCGGCGGAGCGAGAATTTCGAGGGATCGAATTCGCCTCGCTTCATGCGGAAGACCCAGACGAATTCGTAGCGCGCCTTGTCCAGCTCGGAAGCGGAAACGAGCGCCGTATCGACGGTGGTCAACGGGCTGAAATCGGAGAATCCGTTGCGGTCGGTGTGAACCGGCGTGGGCATGGCGTCGGTGTAGCTGTCCGAATCGTGCGCGAATAGGATCACGTAATCGACGCGCGCGAGGTCGGGCGCCGGGCAAATCGCGGCGAATTCTTTCTTGCGATTTTCGGCGAGCCATTTGTATTGAGATGGCGTCAGACCGTACGCCGAGAAATAGACGCGGCAGGCCAGGTCCGCGCTTTCATTTTCCGGCTGCGCGTCGGGGTAGTCATCCGGATCTTCGGCAGATGCCGCAGGCTGCAAGGTTGTGACGTCGCGCGCGAGCGATGCGTTCGGTGCGCTCGTTTTCATTGTTGCGCTGACGGGCGCGATCGACGCTTTCGCGGGCGCGGCCGGAGTCGAGACCGCGACTGCGGTGTGCGCGGTCGGTGCCGATGCGGCGGAAGTAGATTTCACTGGCGCCTTGTGCGCTGGCGTCGAGGGCGCCGAGGCTGGCTTCGAGGTCGTCGAAGCAACGAGCATCTTCGCAGCGGGCGACGCAGTCGCGGAAGATGACGGATTCAATGGTGCTGCCGACGCGGCAGCGGCAGGTTGCGCGGCGATCGTCGGCGCGCTCGGTTGCGCGGCAACTAGCGGCGCACTTGGCGTCACAGAGGGCTGCGGCACGGGCGCGACAGCGGGCGCGACGGGCACTACAACGGGCGAGGGCTTCACCGCCACGGCGGCACGTGCAACGGACGCGCCGGCGGGCGTTTTGTCCGTGTCATCCGGCAGCGCGGGCAAATCGGGAAAGGCGCTGTCGGGAACGTAACCTTCCACGCCGCTCGCAGTCCGAATCTTCACGAAACCCTTCACGCGGGAAACGATTTCGACCGCTTCCCCGCATCGCAGGCGAGCTTCCACGTCAAAACTGTTGAGCGACTCGTACACCCACACGCGATCCTGATTCACCGCGCATTTCACGGAGCCGATGTCCGTGGCAAAAACGGGCGGAACGAGCCAGAGGCCGACCAGCGGCAGGAGATATCGCGCACGACCACTCATGTTCCCTCCAACGCTCCCAGGCGGGCGAGAAAGAAACCCGCAAATCGACTCAACAAATATGAGGGGCGGAGACGCCTCGAACAACTGGACGCAGGTACAAAATTGGTGCAGGGCAAGAGAAGGCGAAGGTGGCTTAGGAACGCCAGCGAAGCGTGACGGGCCCGGTGACCGGATGGCGTAGCGGCTCGCCGGTGCGGAGCGATTCGAGGTGCGCGGCCTTCAACTCGAAATACCAGCGGGCCTGGCGGTCGGCGTCGTCGACGAGCATCATGCGGTCTTCGTACTTGAGGCCGAGCGCCTGCTTTTCGATCACTTCGGTGTCCTGACGGATGAACCGCGGCCCGAGCACGTGAAGGATGAACGAGACGATCGGGAACCACGGCAAAATATTCCACGCGGCGACGAAATCGAGCCGGCAGAGATCGCGGCGGATGGGCGTGACGGTGGTGCGGCTCGAGAGCCAGTATTTGCCCGCGCGGATTTGTTCGAAGCGCTGATTCGGCAGCACGAAATCGATCGTCGTTGTGGCAGGCTCGCCGGTGATGAGCTTGAGGATTTTGTACGGCGCGCTGTTTGCCGACGGCGCGTGCGGGCTCATGCGGAAACCGTTGGGAATCGGCTCGAACTGCTTGGCTTTGTCGCGGATGCTGCGGCGTGTGCGCCACCACCACGCCTGATGCACGAACGGTCCGTGCGCGGGATCCATCAAGCCGATGATGCCGTGGTCCACGCTGCATGGGAGGTCGGCCCAGAGATGCGCGATCTGATAGCGCGGGCTGAACGTCGAGAGCTCGGGCGCGGCGGGAATCGAAGGCTTGGCATCAGCGGAGGCGGGCGCGCGGCCCTCGGGATTCGTCATGAACGCCCAGATGTAGCCGTCGCGCTCCTCGCAGGGAAAACTGCCGGCGTAGATGCGGTCGCACTTGAGCTTCGAATCGGCGGTGAGCGAGGGAATGAGGCGGCACTGGCCCGTGTGCGCGTCGAATTGCCAGCCGTGATAGGCGCATTCGACCGATGCGCCGTCGAACCCGCCGAACGAGAGCGGAAACGCGCGGTGCGGGCAGACGTCGCGCAGCGCGAACGGCTTTCCGGCAGCGTCGCGGCCCAGGACGAGCGGAACTTCGAGCAGCATGGCGCGCTCGAGTTTGCGCGCGTGCAACTGCTCGCTCCGCAGCGCGGGATACCAGAAACCCCAAAGCATGTCGCCTACGGGATTGCTCGGATTCGGCAGAGTCGAGTCGTTCATCAGCGGGAGCCTATCGTAGTACATCCGCTGCCTGCGCCGCAAAGGAAGCGATACGACCGGACGATTATGCTAGCGGCGGAGACCGGCGAAAGTGGCGCGAATTTCGAGGGCGGTACGTTCGTACCGGCAAGAAGTGGACGATAGGGCTATCGACGCTGGCGGAGGTCACCGGCAAGATGGCTGTGGACTCGGGGCGCGAACCCCGAGCTTCTGCACCTCCATCACCCCCATGCCCAAGAGCGGCCGGTCCCCCCACCGGCCGCTCCCCCTTTTGCTGCTTCCCACTCGCCGGCTAGCCGAACTCGTTTGTTCCGTGTCGTAACGCACGAAAGGCCCGAACCCGCGTTGGCTGGTGCACGCTGGCTCGGGCCTCGTGTTTTGCCGCTGCAGGCTGGGAGCCGCGGCGGGGACGAAACCAATCCTGAATCACCGGGCCATCAGCCGCTGCGCGAAAAAACTCAGCGCGGGCGGCGCATCATCGGGCGATAGCCGACGAGCGACCGGGGCCGCATCCGGAATCGCGGCGCGAGCGGCGGCGGCACGTTGTGCAACGGGCTGCCGCAGTTGCTGCAATGATCCACGCGTACGCCTTCGACGCGCAGCCAGTGTCCGCGCGCGGGGCATTCCGGGTTCAAGCACTGCACCGTCCATCCGGGCAAATATTGCATGCGATCGCCTCGCAGGAAGTGTGAGTTGGCGGGAGCACGCGCTCGCCGCCCAGCATGTAAAGGAAAAAGAGAAACGCCCCGTAAAACAGGCCGGATTGTGCGCCCGGCATTCTAGTGTGTCAAGGAAAATATATACAATTAGTAGGGGTGCGCTTCCAAGGTGGCGCAGGTCCATTCCGGCGGGGGATTTTGAGGCTGGGGTTTACTTCGAGTTGTCGCTATTCGCGGCGTCGAGCTTGGCCTGGAGGTCGGCCAACTTCTTTTCGGCGTCGGCAACTTCCTGCTTCTTGGCGTCGATGTCGTCCTGCTCGTCCTTGAGCGCCGCCGCGCCAGCCTTGTCCGAAGCTTTGTCCGGCTTGACGTCATACATCTGCTGATCAAGGGTGAGCTTGCGCTGGGCGATATCGAGATCGGTTTTCAGGCTGTCGAGTTCAGCCTTGGCGGCCGTGAGGTCGTTTTGGATCGCGGCCTTATCCTCGGCGGTAGCAGGATGGGCGGGCGGCGGATTCTGAGGCGCCGCAGCATTTTCGGCGGGCGGCGGAGCTTGTCCGACGACGCTTACGCCACCGGGCGTCGACGGGATGCTGTCGTTGTCCCAGACCTTGGCCGCTTTCGGCTGTTCTTTCTTCTGTTCCTGCGCGCGGCGCGCGGCAGCCGCGAGCGACTCGCTTTGCTGCTGGTCCGATGACGGCGGAGTCTGGTCCTGCGCTCGCGCTGATACGATGCTCAGCGGCGAAATCAGCAGAATCAAGAGTCCCCATTTTGCAATTCGCATCGTGCGTCTCCCGAGCCAGCCACGTCCCACGCGTCCATAGTAGTCGCGGGAGGCACGCTGTGGCAAATCACGTCCGGCGAGGAATCCAAAGAGGCAACTGTACGCTTTGACGGGCGAAAGGCGGGCGAGCGCAACCCTTCGCCCCATCCGTCAACGCCCACCCTTCAGCCGACTAACACTAGAAACGTCGGCTTCAGGATGGCGATCCTTATCGGATCGCCACAATCATCTTGCCGGTGTTGTCGCCCTGGAGGACGCCGATGAGGGCGCGGGGCGCATTCTCGAAGCCTTCGACGAAATGCTCGCGGTACTTAAGCTTGCCCTCTTTGATCCACTGGGCCATCTGCGCGACGCCTTCGGGAAAGCGGTCAGCAAATTGAGATACGATGAAGCCCTCGGCCCGCGACTGCTTGCTGAGCAGAAAGACGTAAGGACGCACGCCGGGCTCGGGCCTGGCCGAGTTGTACTGCGAAATCTGCCCGCAGACCGAAATCCGCGCCTTCACATTGAGCACTGGCAGAATGGCGTCGGTGACAGGGCCGCCGACGTTGTCGAAATAGCAGTCGATGCCCTTGGGGCAGAGTTCCTTGAGCTTGGCGACGTAATCCTCGGTCGTTTTGTAGTTGAACGCGGCATCGAAGCCGAGTTCGTTTACGAGCCACGCGATTTTGTCGTCGCTTCCGGCGATGCCTACGGCGCGGCAGCCTTTGATTTTTGCGATCTGGCCGACGAGCGAGCCGACCGCGCCTGCGGCGCCGGAAACGACTACGGTCTCTCCGGGCTTCGGCTGGCAGATGTCAAGAAAGCCGAAATAGGCCGTCATGCCAGGCATGCCGAGGACGCCAAGCGCGGTCGAAGCGGGGGCAAGGCTCGCGTCGAGCTTCTGCAAACCCTTGCCATCCGATACGGCGAATTCCTGCCAGCCCCAGTAGCCGACGACGACATCGCCCACCTGGAATTGAGGATTCGAGGACTGCACGACTTTGCCGACCGTGCCGCCGACCATGAGCTGACCGATATCGACGGGATCGGCGTACGTGCGGATGCCGTTCATGCGGCCGCGCATGTACGGATCGACCGAAAGAAACATCGTGCGCAGGAGAACCTGGCCGTTTCCGAGCGCGGGAAGCGGCGCGGAGACGAGCCGGAAGTCGGATTCCTTTGGCATCCCCACCGGACGCGCGGCGAGGACGAATTGTCGATTGACGCTGGGAAGCGGGCTTGCTGTGCTGGCTGTCATAATGGGCGCATTATGCCAGAGGCTGGCGCCGGCTGTCAGGTGTTCGTCTCGCTGAAAGACAAAGTGTCTTGTGTATCGGCCGCGCTAACGAGATACTCCCGCGCAACGTCTGATCCGAGATCAGAGGGGACTATGAAAAAGCTGACGCTCTTTCTCGCGGCCCTGGCATTCGCGTTTGCACTAAGCCCGTCCTTCGTTCGCGGGCAGCAGGCACCCGCCGCTGCGCTGCCGAGTCAACAGGCTGCTCAACCACAGCCGCCTCCTCCGAGCGCGACGCCGCAAGTGTCATCACAAAGGATTACGGCCTACACGCTTCCTCCCGATCTCTACGCAAAGACGAAGCACCTCGAAAAGGTTCGCCTGGCATTCTTCGCCGTCAGCGCGATTTACGGGCTGGTGGTGCTGTGGCTTTTTCTGCGCTGGAAGCTTGGGCCGAAGTATCGAAATTGGGCGGAAGGTTTTTCGCCGAAGCTTTTCCTTCAAGTCCTCGTTTTTGCGCCGCTATTCGTTCTGACTTTGGACATTCTCAGTCTCCCGGTCGGCATCTTCGAGAATTGGGAGCTGCGCAACTACGGTCTTTCCGTGCAGGGGTGGGGATCGTGGACGTGGGATTGGGCCAAGGGCGAACTGGTGAACGTGATCATCGGAATCATCCTCATCCTGATTCTCTATGCAGTGCTTCGCGCAAGCCCGCGCCTATGGTGGTTTTATTTCTGGCTGGCGTCGCTGCCGCTCGTGGTGCTGCTGATTTTCGTACAGCCGCTGATCATCGATCCGCTATTCCACAAATTCGAGCCGCTGCAACAGAAGGATCCCGCACTGACGGCCGCGCTCGAGCAGATGGTGCAGCGTGCGGGGCAAAACATTCCGCCCGAGCGAATGTATTGGATGAACGCTTCGGAAAAGGTGAACGAGTTGAACGCGTACGTGACCGGTATCGGCGGGTCGAAGCGCATCGTGGTGTGGGACACCACGATCGCGAAGATGACGACGCCCCAGATCGTTGCCGTGGCCGGCCACGAGATGGGCCACTACGTACTGAATCACATTCCAAAAGGCCTGACGATCTACGCGCTAGGAAGCCTGGTTCTTCTTTATCTCCTCTATCGCTGCATCGGATGGTTGCTGGCATGGGGTGGCGCAGCGTGGGGAATTCGAGGGGCCGATGATTTGGCGTCGCTGGCGGTCTTGCTTCTACTGTTCAGCGTCTTCACGCTGGTCCTGACGCCAGTGACCAATGTCATTAGCCGCTATTTCGAGCATCAAGCGGATCAATACTCGCTCGAAGTGACGCACGGCCTGACGCCGGATTCAGGGCAGGTGGCGGCGCAGGCGTTTCAGGTGCTCGGCGAGGTCGATCTCGAATATCCGAATCCGGGTCCGATCGACGTGTTTCTGACGTACGACCACCCGGCGATTCGCGATCGAGTTATTTTCAGCCTAACGTACGATCCGTGGTCAAACGGCGGGCAGGGCGAATTCGTGCACTAATTCCGCGCGTGGAGCGTCATGTGAATGCCGTGGCGCGGGCGGAGCGTGACGAGCGGCTCGGCGACCACCGGATGCCCCTGCAGCAAACGGAAACTGAAATGCTGCGCGAGCGTAGCAGTGACGATGGCCGCCTCGAGCAACGCGAATCCCTGCCCGATGCAACGGCGCGGGCCGTCTCCGAAAGGGAAATAAGCGCCCGCGGGCAATCGATCGATCAGCCCATCGAGCCAGCGCTCGGGGCGAAACGCATCCGGGTCGTCGAAGTAACGCGGATCGCGGTGCATCACCCACTGCGAGAAAATGATCGTCGAGCCGGGGCGAAGCTCGTAGCCCCCGATTTCGCACGGCTCAACTGTCTCGCGCGCCATGATGTACGCGGGCGGGTAGAGCCGCAGGACTTCATTCATCACCGCTTGCAGATACGGTAGCCGAGGCAAATCCGCCGCGTCGATCGGCCGCGCGCCCAGCACGCCTGACAATTCTTCATGGAGTCGCGCTTCAACCGCGGGATTTTGGCTGAGCGCGTACCACGTCCAGCCGAGCATCTGCGCGGTGGTTTCATGGCCGGCGAGGAAGAGCGTCATCGTCTCGTCGTGGAGCTGCTGCGGCGTCATCTGGCTGCCGTCTTCGTCCATCGCGCCCATGAGCAGCGCGAGCAGGTCGCTGTGGTGATTCGAGTTCCCTTCCGCGCGGCGCTCGGAAATGATGCGATAGACGAGCGAATCGATGAATTCGAGTTCGCGGTTCGCGCGCTTGTTGCTCGGCGTGGGCCACGTCTCGGGAATGCGAAACGGCAGGCGCTGGCGCCGCAGCGAGTAGCGCATGAGGAAAGTCATCGCGTGGCCGACCTGGCGCGCCTCGCCCGGCAGAGTGGTGCCGAAAAGCGTGCGCACGGCGATGTCGAGCGTGAGCGCCGTCATTTCCTGCGCGATGTTGCGCTGCTCGCCGTCGCGCCATTCGCGAATGTGCGCCTGGGCGATTTCGAGCATCGTGGCGCCGTATCCGGCCATGCGGCTGCGATGGAATGCGGGCTGCGCGAGGCGGCGCTGCCTCCGCCAGAATTCGCCCTCGCTGATCAGCAATCCCTGGCCGAGCATTCGCGCGGTGATGCGGCGCGTAAGCTCGCTTTTGTGAAACTTGGCGTGCTGGATCACAAGGACTTGATTGATCAGGTCGGGATGATTGAGCAGGATGCGTTCCTGCATCATCACGTGGAAACGGACGATGTCCCCGTATTCGCGCGCGATCTGGCGCATCCCCGCCAGCGGATCGCTGCGGAGGCTCAGTGCCATGCCGACCACCGGCCAGCCTTTCGGCCCCGGCGGCACCCGATTTCCGTTTGCAGGCATATTCGCGTGCGTCGTCGCGTCCTCCTACGTCATCTCATTCTACAGTGAGGCGGCGTTATGGCGCTCGCGGGGGATTAGGTAAGATGATCACGCACTCTCAAGCACCCGAAAAAGAGATTCCCGTGGAACTGGACAAGCCGGAATGGCTGCTGCAGGTCGAGGGCATCCTCGGAACGCTCAACGAGGGTGTGCTCATTGCCGACGACTGCCAGAACATAGTCTTCATCAATGAATGCTTTGAGGAAATGCTCGGCGTTCCCGCTTCCGAGGTGATTGGCCGAACCGCCGCCCAGTTCTACACGCAGGAAGAATATAAGTTCCTAATGGAGCGGTCCGAGGAGGGAAACCGGACCGGCCAGAACCGCTATGAGTTCGTGGTGCCGCAAAAGGACGGTGGCAGGATGCCGGTCGTCATCAGCTCGCGGAGGGTTGAGGACCCCGACGGCCGCATGTTCGCCATCGTGACATTCACCGACATCTCGGACCAGAAGCGCGCAGAAGCGCAGCTTCGCGATGCCAACGCGCAGCTCGAGGAACGTCAAAAGGAGATCGACGAAGACCTGGCGCTAGCGGCGCGCGTGCAGCAAAGCCTCGCGCCGCAATCGCTCGTCTGGGGCGGCATGCGCGTCGAAACGTACCTGCATCCCGTGCGGACGATCGGGGGCGATTTCGGCCTGGTAAGCCCGCACGACGAGGAGCATCTGACGCTGCTTGTGTGCGACGTCTCGGGCCACGGCATCGGCTCGGCGCTGGTCGCCAACCGCCTCTACACCGAAGTCCTGGCGGAATTGCGCGACGGCGTCGGGCTCGGCGAGATGCTGGACCGGCTCAACCGCTTCGTGATGCAGAGTATCGGCAGCTCGGTCTTTCTTTTCACGGCGGCGGTGGCGCGGGTCGACCGCGGCGGGCGCCGCATGGTGTTCGCCGGCGCGGGGCATCCGCCCGCGATGATCGTGACGCCGGGCCAGCAGCCGCGCCTGCTCGAATCGCGCAGCATGGTGCTGGGCGCGCTGCCGGACGCGGTCGACCGCGAAGCGGAACTCGACCTCGATCTCGAGCCCGGGGACCGCGTGGTGCTGTATACGGACGGGCTCACCGAGGTCTTCGATGCGCGCGGCGAAATGCTGGACGTAGAGGGCCTGCAGAAAATCGTGCGCGAAACGTCGCAGTTGCCGTTGAGCGAAATGAAGCAGAGCATCCTCGACCGCGTCGCGGCGTGGCGCGAGGGGCCACCGTCTGACGACATGTCTCTCGTGCTGCTCGAAGTCCTCTGATCGGGCGCGGCGTGCGCGCGGCGCTATAATAAAGTTCATCTGCTGCTGGAGGAGGTCGTTCCGTTGGCGGAAACCATTCGATTGACGGCCACAGCGAAGGCTGCCGGCTGCGCGGCGAAACTGAGTCCGAGCATTCTCGAATCCGTGCTCAAGCGCCTGCCGCCGCAGACCGATCCAAATCTCATCGTCGGCTTCGAGACGAGCGACGATGCGGCCGTTTATCGCATCACCGACGATCTCGCCATCGTGCAGACGGTGGACTTTTTCACGCCGATCGTGGACGACCCATTTCTTTTCGGCCAGGTGACTGCGGCGAATGCGCTGAGCGACGTGTACGCGATGGGCGGGCGCCCGATTTCGGCGCTTACGATCGTGGCGTTTCCCGCGGCGCGCCCGCCGGAGCTGCTCGAAGAAATTTTGCGCGGGGGCCTCGCGAAGATGGCCGAGGCGGACTGCACGGTGGTCGGCGGGCATTCGATCCGCGACGACGAACTCAAGTTCGGCTATGCCGTCACCGGCCTAATCGATCCCGGAAAAATCTGGCGCAACGTCGGCGCGCGACCGGGAGACGTGCTGTTTCTCACGAAGGCGCTTGGAACGGGAGTGATCTCGACCGCGCTCAAGCAGGGCCAGGCGAGCGAGGAGTCGGTCGCGGCGTCGACCGCTTCGATGACGCGGCTTAACCGCGAAGCGGCGGACGCGCTGCACGAAATCGACGACGCGGCCAGCGGCGAGAAGCCGGTCCATGCCGTGACGGACGTTACCGGCTTCGGCCTGCTCGGCCACTCGCGCGAAATGGCGATCGGATCGGGCGTATCGCTGCGGATCGACCACACGCGGATCGCGTATCTGCCCGGTGCGATCGAAGCCGCGCGCGGCGGATTCCTTTCCGGCGGACTCGCGAACAACCGGGAATTCGTCGAAGGCTGCGTGGGATTTCTCCCTTCGATCACGGACGAATTTCGCTCGCTGCTCCTCGACCCGCAGACCTCCGGTGGACTGCTGGCGGCCATCGCGCCCGAGGCGGCATCGCGCGCCGCGGCTGTATTCGAGCGCCGCGGCATCCCCGCGCGCAGGATCGGCGAAGTCGTCGCGAAGCGCCATCCGCTCATCGAGATCGCCTGAGCGAAAAGAATCGTGTACACTTCTCCCGCTTCGCATCCTTCATGGATCCGGTAACGCACGGAATCACTGGCGCGCTCCTCGGCAAGGGATATTTCTCCGAACGCTACGGCAAAGTGGCGACATTCGCCTGCGTCCTCGGCGCGGTTTTCCCCGACATCGACGTCACTTACGAAGGCTTCGCCGAATTCGTCCAGCACGATCCGCTGGCAATCGTCAAATACCATCGCAGCATCACGCATTCGTTCGTGGCGCTTCCGTTTTTCGCGCTGTTGCTGGCGATACTGACGCGCGCCGCGCTGCCGTGGGTGAAGCGGAAGTACGAGCGATTCCGCGATATCGAATCGCCGCCGCTCTTGGTCCTCACGCTGATTTACGGCATCGGCATCGCCAGCCACATCGTGCTCGACGGGATGACTTCGTTCGGAACGCGCATGTGGTTCCCGATTTCGAACACGCGCGTGGCGTGGGACCTGCTCTTCATCATCGATTTTTCGTTTACGACGGTCATTCTGGCGCCGCAGATCATCGCTTGGATATATCCACACGCGCGACCGGACGCCACGAAGAGCCGCGCGCGCGCGGTGCGGATGTGGATCGTTTTCACTGCTGGCACGCTCGTGGCGTGGGTGATGACGCGCGCCGCGGGCTATCCATTCCATCTGTGGGTCGCGGGGCTGATCAGCGTGTTGCTCGCGTTGGTGTTTTTCGGGCCAGCGGCGAGCGGCTGGGGATATCGCGTGACGCGCGCGGCGTGGTGCCAGGGCGGAACCGTCGTGGCGGTGGCGTATCTATTGGGCTGCGCGGCGGCGCATCACTCCGCGCTTCTGCGCGCCAAGGCGTTCGCGGATCAAAATCATCTGGTGATCGACCGCATGGGAGCGCTGCCGATTCCGCCGTCGCTGCTCGATTGGGGCGACGCGATCCGCTCGGCCGACAGACTGTACGAAAGCCAGTTCGATCTGCGTGATCCGAGGCCGCCGGTCTTCCGCGTGACGCCGGATTCGCCTCCCGATCCCTTCATCGCCCGCGCATTTCAAATGCCGGAGGTGCAGCTGTACTGGCAGTTCGCGCGCTTCCCGTCGATTATGAGCTTCGTCGACGGAAACACACACGTGGTCGAACTCGGCGAAAACCGTTTTTCGGACGGGCGGCGACGCGGCCCGCAGCCTTTCACGTACCAGGTGGTGTTCGACAAGACCGGCAAAGTTCTCGAGGAAGGCTGGCTCACCAGCGGCATGATGCAGCGAAGCATGAGGCAGATGGTGCCTCAACCGTGCCTGCCCGGCGCATCAGCAAAGAATTGCCAGTGAAGATCCTGATCTTCAGCGATATCCACGGCGACGTTCGCGCGCTGGAGCGAATCGTCGCGCAGCCGGCCGATCTCTATATCTGCGCGGGCGATCTCGCGACGTTCGGCAAAGGGCTCGACCGCTGCGGCGAGGCGCTCAAATCGCTCGGCGAGCGTCTCTGGGTGCTGCCGGGAAATCATGAATCGCACGAAGCCGCGCGCGCACTCTGCAAGCGCTTCGGCTTCGTCGATTTTCACCATCAAGTGCGCGCGCTTCCCTCGGCTCGCGGCGAGACGCAGTGGGCCGGCCTCGGCTACAGCAACATCACTCCGTTTGGAACGCCCGGCGAGTACTCCGAGGAGGAAATCGCAAGCGCGCTCGCTGCGTTTGATGGACTGCGCCCGCTCTACCTCGTCGCCCACTGCCCGCCCGCGAACACGAAGCTTGACGAATTCGCTCCCGGCAAGCACGCCGGCAGCACGGCGCTGCGCGAATGGGTCGAGCGCGAAAAGCCACTGTACCTATTTTGCGGCCACATCCACGAATCCGCCGGACTCTCCGAACGCCTTGGCTCGAGCGAGTGCATCAACGTGGGAAAACACGGCTACACGATCGAAATCTAGGCTCGCAATTCCGCTTCAACTTCTCTTGTGAGTTAGTTATCGCTGTCATTCCGAGGCCGAAGTTTGGCCGAGGAATCTCTCTTCGTGTTGGATCCTCGCCAAAATGCGACGACAAGGAGGGATCCCTCGGTCACGTTGTTCCCTCGGGATGACAATCCTGGTCGGATTGTCACTTCTTGTTGGGACTGATGGGATAGATGACGAGCTGGCGGTGGTCGCCAGAGCCTTCGCTCATCGTGCGCACCCCGGCCGCGCCGGTGAGTTCCAGGTGAACGATGCGCCGCTCGCGCGAGGACATCGGATTGAAGCGGTGAGGCTGGCCCGTCTCGCGCACGCGCTGCGCGGCGACCCGCGCTGAAAGCTTCAATTCCGCGAGGCGCGTGGCGCGATAATCGCCGCAATCGAAGCGCACGCGGTCGTGCAATCGCGGATCGAGGCGCAACCAGCGGTGCGCGATGTGCTCGAGCGCGAGAAGCAATTCGGCGTTGTGTTCGAGCAGGAGATCCTGATCGGCGCCGCGAAACGCGACGACCACGTCGCTTTCCTCGCGGCCCGCATCGGCGGACGGCACCACGGAAATGTCGAACTCGACGGCGAGGCCCATCTCGTGCACGGCGAGATCGAGAAAACGCTTCAGCTCGGTTACGGCGCGCTCCCGGTCGAGGGGGGGCTCGGGCTGGGCGTGCTCCCGGCGGGAGAATTGCTTCGCCGGCGCTCTTCTTGCATTCGTCGAGCGGTCGTTCATTGTTTTTGCTTCTTCTTGAACGGGCTTCGGGAGGGCAGCGGCCGCGTCCGGTTCAAATAATACTGCTGGCCCACGCCGACGAGGTTGCTCGTGAACATATAGAGATTCAATCCGCTCGCGTAGCGGAAGAAAATCACCACGAACATGAGCGGCATGAGCTGCATCATTTTTTGCTGCGCCGGATCGACGGCGGCCGATTGCGGCGTCATTTTCGTCATGAAATACATGGTGATGGCCATCGAGATTGGCAGAATGTAATACGGATCCTTCACGGAGAGGTCATGAATCCAGAAGATAAACGGCGCGTGGCGCAGCTCGATCGCACCCGTCAGCACGCGCCATAGAGCCCACCAGATCGGCATTTGCAAGAGCATCGGAAGGCAGCCGCTCATCTGCGCCAGTGGATTGATGCCGTGCTTCTGGTAAACCTCGGCCATATCCTCCTGCATTTTCTTACGGCGCGGATCGGTCATCGAATATTTCTTGTAGCGGTCCTGGATGGCCCGCATTTCCGGCGCGACTTTCTGCATCACCTGCATCGACCGCCAGCTTTTCATCTTCAGAGGAAACACGGCGGTGTTGATGATCAGCGTGAGCACGACGATCGCCCAGCCCCAGTTCGGGATGTAGCGGTGCAGCCACTGAAGCGCGAAAAGCAAGGGCTTCGCGATCACTCCGGTCCAGCCGAAATTTACGAGCCCTTCGAGCGACGGCTGCACCTTGCTGAGCAGCGCCAGGTCTTTCGGACCCACATACGCGCGCAGTTTCACCGGTCCCGCGACGGCGGAGCCCGCCGCGACTTCGGCCTCGGGTTCGCTCGTCTGCTGATTGTTGTCAACGTAGTGATGCCACTGCGTCCAGTGCCAGAGGGAGAGATCCGTACCATCGGGAATAAACGTCGCCGTGAAGAATTGGTCCTCGATGCCCGCGAAATCCACGAGTCCCGGCTGCTGGAGCGCCTGAATCTGGTTTCCGGGGACGCCCAGCTTCGTGTACTGCAGCATGTTGAGCTTGGTGTTCTGCTGGTAAAAGACGGTGACGAGCTGCGATGCCTTGTACACGCCTTTGTCGCCGAAGCCGCCCTGCCAGGTTATCGCGGACGTGAGCGGCCTGCCGTCGAGCGACGCCGACTCCTCGATGGACAATTGATAATCCAGATTAAAGGTCAGCTTCTTGATGACGTCGAGGTGGCCGTCGCTCCAGTGAAAGGAGATCGAGACGGGCGCATCGAATTGTGTCGCCTGTGGCGGAGCTGCGGTCGTCGCGCCTGGCGCACCCACGCGGAGATATGCGGCTGTGGCTTGGTAAAGGCCGGAATTCGCGTCCGACTCGAGTTGCGCGTCGGCGAGCTTCAGCGAAAAGGGCCAGCCGAGTTCCTGCGCGGCGTCCGGATTGACGAGGTCGAGCGGGTGCGGCGGCTTCGCATCGTCGAAATATTTCTTCAGCTTCCAGCTCCGCACCACGGCGCCGCGATTCGAAAGCTCGACGCGATAGAGCGGACTTTCCACGACGAATGTTTTTTCCGCGGATGCCTGAACGGCTGAAACGTTCGCAGGCCGGGATGGCGCGGCGCTCACAGCAGCCGCTGCTCCGGCTTGGCCCGCAACGCCGGTTTGCGCGGGCGACGTCTGCACCGCCGTCTGGACGGACGTCTGCGGCGGTGGAACGGGGGGCTTGTAGAAACGCACCCAGATAAAGGTGATCAGCACCACCGAGGCGACGAAAACTACCATGCGCGCTGTGTCCGACATTTCCTTCACTGCGCGCGCTCCTCGGGCACCGGATCGAATCCGCCGCGCGTGAACGGGCGGCAACGGAGCAGGCGCTTCAGCGCCAGCACGGAACCGCGCCGCGCGCCATGGCGGGCGATCGCTTCGTGCGCGTAATTCGAGCAGGAGGGATGAAACTTGCAGGCACCTCCGAAAAACGGAGAGAGGAACGCGATGTAGCAGCGCACGACCAAGAGCAAGACCCACGCGGTCGCGGACTTTGCGTGCGCGCCTATTCCGCCGGCTTCGCGGGCGCCGCCTGGGGCAAGGGCGCGCGCGGAAACAGCTTCAGCAGTTCGGCGGTGAGTAGAGAAAAATTCGCCGTCGCCGCCGAGCTGCGCGGATGAATGACGATGTCCCATCCTGGAGCGATCTCCTGTCGGTGCAATCTTACAATTTCGCGGAGCCGGCGGCGGATGCGGTTGCGCCGGACCGCGCTGCCCAGCGCCTTTTTAATACTCCAGCCAAACCGGCTGAGATTGAGGCCATTGGGGCGAAGAAAAGCCGTGAACTCGCGGCTCGTCCGCTTCCGGCCCTCGCGATACACCGCGTCGTATTCGACGCGGCGCAGCAAGCGGCAGTCGCGGGGAAAGCCGAGCTGCGGCCCATCAGACGCGCGTGAGACTGTGGCGTCCTTTTTTGCGGCGTTGCGCAAGGACCTTCCGTCCACCCTGGCTCTTCATGCGTGCGCGGAAGCCGTGTTTCTTGTGACGGCGGCGCACATGGGGCTGAAACGTACGTTTCGGCAACGATCTCTCTCCTCTAATGAATTAATACGCGCCGCGCCGCTCGCGATTTCACCCTCGGCTTGTAGCGGCAGCATGGGCGCAAACGAAGTGTCAGTCCGGTGGGAGCGTCTGCAATCTCGGCCACCCAGCACACATCGCGGACCTAAGCGAATTGCCTAGAAGCTATTGCACAACCCTCCGTAAGACGATCATGAAGCAGGCGATGTGAAAGAACGCCCGATAGATTTGGAGCGAGCGGTCATAGCGCACGACCAAGCGCCGGAAGTTTCCCAGCCAAC